>JGI12316J15310_10000634_pt1 | contig 24786 bp, 25 predicted proteins | sample MarCyaLeptolynsp_FD_15310 | JGI IMG/M metagenome (IMG submission 15310)
TTGATAAGCTTCAAAGAGTCATCGCTCAGGCGACCTTTTTTTTGTACTGCAATGCGTAATGTATTATCCATCTGGATGTAAGAACTGTAATTAATAGAAAATGATTTAAAAAAGGGCGGAATTAAGTGACCGCGTAGGCCACATAGGGGTTATACATCTCTAAACGAGATGATGGAAGCGATGTGCATGAGTTGCGCGAAGGGCGATATGGGTTTTCATTAACATCGGGTGCAAAGATAGAGGACGCCTATAAATGTGCAAGCCCGCTGATCAAAAGATTTACTTCTCTAATTTAAGTCTTTGGAAGAAGCACCTCCTCTGTCTCTGATATGACATCCAGGTTTTCAGTAGACCACTCCTGAATGTTTTGAAGAAGAGGTAGAAGAAGTAGTCCTCTTTTGGCAAGACGGTATTTTGGCACATCTGCTTCTATGAGTTTGTTTGCCATCATATCTTTTAATTGCTCCGACAAAACCTTTTTTGACACTTTTGGAATTCTTCTCCAGATTTCGTTGAAAGTGTGATCTCCGGTTGAAAGCAAGTATATAATAAATGGCTTCCACTTACCATTGAGCAGTTTGATTACACTATAGACGCCACAAGATTCAAAATCCTTCATAAGGTTACCTTTAAGTTACCTACTTATAGCCAAGAATCTTAATTATTTAGAGTTCTTTCCCGTTACTATGCGAAAAGAATGAAAATGAAAATAATACCAATTAATCTCATGCCTTTCAACATGGTAAAAAGTTTCGCCATCAAGGGCAATAAAACCATTTTAGTAGATACAGGTGTTCCTGGAAGTTCCAAAAACATCCTTAGGGAGTTGGGGAAGAATGGTATTAATAAAAAAGACATCTCCCTAATAGTACTGACTCACTCCCATTCCGATCATTCAGGTTCCGCAAAGGAACTTCGTGAATTACTCGATGTGCCAATAGCAGCGCACAAGGCCGAAGTTTCAGATATTGAGCAAGGAATCAAAAGGCCCTATTCCCCCACAAGTTTTGCAGGAAAAATTTGGAAATACATGCCTCCAGCCACGGCAAGCTATGATCCTGTAAAAGTTGATATTGTAATAGAAGATGAGACGAGTCTTGAAAACTTTGGTGTAGATGCTGGCATTATTCATACACCTGGTCATACACCTGGATCAATTAGCGTAGTGGTGCAAAACAAAACAGTTATTGCAGGAGACTTGCTCGCTGGAGGTATTATCATTGGAGGAATTGCCAAGCAGTCTAAACCCATGTTGCCACCTTTTCAAGAAGATATTCCTGAAACAAAGAAGTCCCTTGAAAAAGTGCTGGCATTGAACCCCGAAACCATCCATGTCTGTCATGGAGGTCCACTAGATATAAGGTTAATTGAGAAAATGTTAAATGAGTACAGTTGGAACTAATAGTAAATCACTCCAAGAAAGCTTCAACTACAAACCTCAAGGGTTTCAAAAAAATGTCAGATGCCTAACCAGAATTCTTGACCTTCTTATCTAAAACTGGTCAAACCGTATATACTACCTCAGTGGTTAGCATCTATCGACCCTTCGAACCAGCAAACATGGCTATACCCTTATCAGTAAAGTAAGGTACCCAAATAGCGCTTATAATTCTCACGAAATGATTAATCTGCCGTTTTGTGCTTTTCTTGCTCTTGGCCAACAATGAAATATGAGATGGCCATGAGTTGTATAACATAACGATTTGCTCAAAAAGAAAGTCATACTGCTCATCAGGAAGATCGGTACGTATGAATCCCTGGGATTTCAACCATGCAATTTGAACCAAAAACTCCTGTCTTCTTTTCTCGATCATTTCACGGAACATCACTTCAATGGCCTTGATTCTTCGTGATAGAAACAACCGCTCATTAAATAGAAAGCGATAGTCATGTATTAAGCTAAACGTTTCAGCAATAATCAACTGAAATGATGCTGCACTCGGAGCTAATTCAACAAGTTTCAAGGCAAGTACATCACTTTTCTCAATAAAGCTCGCCTGTAACTTTAGGATGACCTCCTGCTTGTTAGCATAATGGTAATGTAGGTTTCCAACACTAATGCCCATGCTTTGAGCAATATGCCTAGTACTTATCTTTTCAACCCCCTCTTCATTAAAAAGCGTCAGGGCCTGTTCTAATATTCTCTTTTTCGTACTGATGGTTTAGCTCTTTTGTTCTAATTTAATATATTTACAATATAGCTCTTTTGAGCTAGAATCATTTTTATACCATGGAAGAAGTCACACGGACAAGCGATCTCCCCGATTGCTTACAAAAATTTACAGGCTACTTTGAAAACCTGAAACATAACCGGATATCTGCTCTCTCAGAGATTTATGACCAGCATATCATTTTTCAAGACCCCATTCATCGCATTGAATCACTTGGAACGCTGAGCAGTTACTTTGACAAACTGAACCAGAATTTAAAGTCAGGCGGTTTCCAATTTACATCTACCAGAGTAATTGAGCAGACCGCTTATCTGGAGTGGGTGATGCGCATCGAATTGCTTAAACCCAATAAAAAAACAGTCGCATCAGGTATTTCAGTCTTGACCTTTAGTGATAGGATCACGCATCAGCGAGATTACTTTGATGCGGGAGAGTTATTCTATGAAAACGTTCCACTAATAGGCGGTATCATCCGCTTCCTAAAAAAGAAGATCGCCAGCTGATGGGAGTAAAATCATTCTCCATATCAAAAGTCATAAATACTAATCCTGAAACACTATTTGCAATATTATCTAAGTTTGAAAGCTACCCTAATTGGACTACTATAATTCCTAGTGCCCAGGGAGAATTGAAGGAAGGGACACAATTGAAATTGGTGCTAAGTATGAGTGGTGTTACCAAGCCTTTCGGACCGAAAGTCAAACTTGTAGAAAAGGGTAAATACTTCTTACTTTCAAAGGTGTTCTTATCAAGCGGTATTGGCGAGCTTACTCATAGGTTTGACCTTAAAAAACTAGAAAACAATCAGACAGAGCTAGTTCAAACCTGGGAAGGAAAAGGCCTATTGGTTCAACTCATGTGGCCAAAAATCAAAAAAGGATTTTCTAGTTTTGAGATCCTAAATGACGATTTAGCTCAGCACATAGGAGCGTTAAACACCAACAACCTATAGCCAATAGTTCGCTCTTTTTGGGCTTATCATCAGCAAAAGCTTAACTTCCAACATGCTCCGATACAGACATATCATCTGTTTAGTACTATCTGCAGTGACTTCTTTTGGTTTTACAGCTTGTAGTGGACAAAAGACGGCTAGCCTTAAGATTATGTCTTATAACATCAGACATGGTGAGGGTATTGATGGAGTACAGGACTTGTCACGCGCTGCCACCCTTATTGAAGCTGTATCGCCCGACCTATGCGGCCTTCAGGAGATTGATCACTATTGCTCGCGCACAGATAGTGTCAATCAAACAGAGTATCTAGCTCAATGGACCCATATGACAGGAACCTTTGGCAAATTTATGGACTATCAGGGAGGACAATACGGCATGGCAACACTATCGACCAATCCGCTGATCTCAACAAAAGTTCTGGAACTACCTGATGGTATTTATGAACCACGTGTCGCCATCATTCAGGAAGCGGAGATTACAGAATATCTTAGCCTATTATTTGTTAATGTACATTTTGATTGGATTGGCGGGCCCAAAGGAGACTCGAGTCGCTTAAATCAAGCCACGGCTTTATTAGAGTATCTTAATACCATAGAAAAAGCCGTCATTATCACAGGTGACTTTAACTGTACTCCGGACTCTCCTACCATACAATACTTTTATGAGCATGGATTCGAATTCGCACACAAGGGAACAGATAGCCTCAGTTTTCAAGGTAGCAAGAAAGCAGAAATTGATCATGTGATCTATCGAAGTACCAATCACAATAAGATCACTTTGAAAAGCATTTTACTCCTAGATGAGCCTATTGTATCTGACCATCGTCCCCTGGTAGCTGAATTGGAAGTGATCTATTAGACACCTGTCTACAAAAGAGCATTAAAAAAGCCTGGCTAAATGTTAACCAGGCTTAGTTCAGGTTAAATTGAACTTACTTATCATTTTGGATTAAATAGGGGGTTTTACCATCGGTAATAATCACTTTCGAATTTTGCGACTTGGCCAATTCAATAAAAGCTTCTATGCTTTTGAACTCCAGAATTTGCTTGGTTAAACCTTCTGCCAAAATCTTCTGGGCATCTCGCGTACCCTTGGCTTCAATAAGCTTTCGCTCTGCTTCTAGTTTTTCTCTATCAAGGATAAACTTCATTCTAAGTGCGTCTTGCTCTGCTTGTAACTTTTGCTCAATGCTATTGGCCAAAGCAGGTGGCAATTGAATACTCTTCAATAAAACCTCCTCAATCAAGATTCCTTTATCGTTCAAGATTTCACCCATACGATCAGCAATGGCTCTTTCTATATCAGCCCGCATTCCGGAGTGCATATCCTTGGCACTATATTTCGAACAAACATCCGCGCTGGCACTTCTAAAGATATTAGCAATAATTGGCTCGAAATTAAGGCCTAGATCTTCTACTACCTGTGTTACCTTTTCTGCATTGACCTGATACAAGATTGAAATCTGAGAGGTAATGCTCAGCCCTTCTTTACTAGGCAAACTGATCGTCAACTCCAGGTTTTCCGTTTGTGTGGATACCTTGACAACACTACTATTCAGTGGGTTAAACCAAATCGAACCAGAGGTTTTGGTTTCTGTTCCCAGCTTACCCATTTTTTGTTTTACACCCACTTCTCCGGGGCGAATGACAGCACAACTACTTAATGATACTACTAAGATGAATAGAATAAATGACCTCATATTATGATGTTTTTATGGAAAGATTTTCATGCACCTTGCATGTTCAATTTTTGCGCATAAATGATGCCAATATTTCAAGTTTTTTGATAATTATTCTTTGTTGAAAAATATCAAACATTCATCCTTAAGAGCGAGTTATTAAGGTTTATAGCCATCAAAATTTGAGGCTAAATCATATTAATTTTCCCTGAATCATGAGCGCCAGCTACTCAAGAGAGTCTATTCATCTTTCAGACATTCGACCGGATTGACCCTAGATGCTCGAAAGGCTTGCAAAGCAACAATACTCCAGGCCATTAATACAATGGCAATACCTGCAATGGCAAAAAGGCCAAATCCTAAATCAACGCTATAAGCAAAACCATCTAACCAGCTTTGCGATAAATAATATCCACTCGGAATGGATATCAAAAGTGAAATGATAACGGTTCGCGTCAGGTCTTGTGTTAGCAATCTAATAATTCTCCATACACCAGAACCAAGCACTTTTCTAATACCGATCTCCTTAAGCCTCATTTGTACTGTAAAAGCAGAAAGTCCTAATAGCCCCAGGCAAGAGATAAAGACAGCCACTATCGCAAAGTATCGATACAGGCTTGCTGTTCTCTGTTCCGTTTGGTACAGCGCCTCATAGTTTTGATCTAAGAATTCATATTTAAAAGGCAAACCTGGGTTGAAAGACTGATAAAGCTCCTCCAGATCGGTGAGAGACTCACGCATAGCACCTCCCTCAATCTTAATAACAAGTGTATTCACATCTTCTGGTACAAAAATCAGGAAGCTGGGTTTGATCTCTTCATGTAGGGATTGAATATGAAAATCTTTCATGATGCCAATCACCTGATGCTTACCTCTGATATTATAGGTATTTCCAACAGGATCCTCCAATTCCATGGCCTTGAGGGCAGTTTCATTAAGGATAATCTTTGTCTCCTCATTGGCAAATTCTCTAGAAAAAGAACGTCCCTCCAGTATTTCGATACCCATGGTTTCTACAAAATCAAACCCCACTCTTGCAAAGGTAAATGAAGGATTAGGGTGACCTTCGAGAAAAAAACCACTTCCAGAATTTCTAAAATTAATGGGACTACCTTGAAGAGAACCAGCACTCTTAATGCCCTTAATGTTTCTTGCCTCCGTCAAGAAGGTCTCATAATTTTCAAGCAACTGCCCTTCCATTCTAAATGATACAACATTGTCACGATCATAACCCAGGTTTTTAGATTGCGTGAAATTAATCTGTCTAGTCACCACAATCACTGTGATTATCAGGATTAATGAAACGCAGAACTGGAAAATGACCAAGCCTTTCCTCACAATTACTTCCCCTGTAGAACTCTTTAGTTTACCCTTTAAAATTTGAATGGGTCTCAGTCTGGAAATGTAAAAAGCAGGATAACTACCAGCGATTATTCCAGTAATGACAACGAGGACCACAATGCCCAAAATCAAATCGGAACTCCAATTAATCACCAGCGTTCTCCCAGATATAACACTCAATTTTGGATAGAGTCCTACAGCACCGATCACTGCAATTAAAGAAGCCAAGCCTGCCAATACCACTGATTCTGTAATGTGCTGCAAGGCCAATACATTTCTAGTGGCACCTACCACTTTTTTAACGCCCACTTCTTTCAGTCTTCGGAAAGCCTGTGCTGTAGACAGATTCATGAAATTGATACATGCCACAAACAGCAACATAAATCCAATGGCAGCGAAGAGAATGATATAGTCTATTCTTCCTCCAGACTGTACTCCATTTTCATAACGATTGTAAAGATAGCGTTCAGAGTATTTTTGCAGAAACATATGCTCTCCCCAGTCCGGGTCCAGGTCCGGCTTATCAGGGTACATCTTAGCCCTGTAAAACTTGCCGAGTTTCTCACCGAATGCTTCTAAATCGGTCCCTTCACGCAACGTAATGTAACTTCTTGAGCTATTGCTATGCCATTTGTTATTGCCAGAGCCTCGTTTGCTCAAAAAGAGTTTTGTTGTTAGTAGGAAATCAAACTTCTCAGATACATTCTGTTCAGAAACATCAACAATACCCGTAACAATATAGTCACCTGCATATCTCGCTCCATATTGAGTTTCACCCAAAATCGAAACGACTTCCCCTATTTCGGTTTCACCAGAAGAGGACAGTGATTCGGCCATCTGCTTGGACAAAACAATCGAATTCATATCCGACAGCACACTCGCTCGATCTCCTTTAATCAGGTTATAAGAAAAGATTTTAAAGAAGTCCTCCCCCGCTAGCATACCATCAGCCTTGATCTTTTTCTCTCCTCTAGACAGGTAGACATCGGACCACACCGGTACATAAGAAACGGCATATTCTACCTCCGCCATTTCTTCTTTTAGCGCTGGAACTAGTAAATCTGAGTTAGTTTCATGAACTCTAATGCCTCGACCAAAATTGCCGTCTCTTAGTACTTGATAAAGATTTTTATCTTTCTCATGAAAGGCATCTACTGTGATTTCACTGTACACCCAGAAATAAATAAGTAGTGCCGATAAAAGCCCGACAGAAAGCCCTGTCAGATTTATCAAAAAAGAGCCTTTATAGCGCTTAAAATTCCTGAGTGTGATTAAAAGATTGTGTTTAAACATAGTTGTTGTATTTGAGTGGTTGACTTTATAAAATGCTTTGATAAATGCTGGACGAAAACAACGCATAACGCCCAAAAAGAATTTTCTGCGGGCCTTTCGGGGTGACTCTTCATAGACCTCTTCGAAGAGTTCAATCAGATCCCCCTCGAACTCTTCGAGATAATCTTCTCGGCAGAACCAGTGTAGAAAGCGGAGCGCTCTTTTAGGTGGCTGAGGTTTCATTGACCAAATGAAATTTTAGGGATCTCCTGATATATACTCGTCCTTAGTTCATACTGCCTGTCCAGGACTTTCTTACCCAAAGAGGTGATGCTGTAGTACTTTTTTCTTCGCCCTCCTCGCTCAGTGGTTATGCCTCCATAGCTAGACTCAACAAAGCCTTTGTTCTCCATGCGTTTAAGCGCAACATGAATTCCGCTTATGTTCAACTTCCTCCCAAGCCTCTCCTCTAGTTGCTTAAGAATGAAAACACCGTAAGCCTCTTTATTATTAGCTCCAACGATGAGCAAAACCAGCTCCTCAAACTCTCCCAATGACTGTTCCGACATGATTTACTATTTACTTAACAAATATAAAAGTAATAATTAATTTCATATTTGTTAAGTAAATAACAACCGCTCCCTTGTAGGGTTGCATGAGTTCCAAAATATTTGGCCATTCGATTACTGATTGAGCACAATTAAGTCTTTGGTAATTACCCAATGGAACAACACTGTTCGTGCAACCATAGCTTGTTCACCCTGTCTTTTTGGTAACCTTACAACTAATACATGAGAACCCTAGCCACACTACTCTGCCTATCCCTATTCAATCCGGCATATGCTCAGATGCCACCCGTTCCTAACCTCCCCTACACCGGTTTAGAAGATGCAGGATTCAATAGGGACTCTATGGATGTTCTCTTAGACAAAATCTATAATTTTGAACATGGCGACTTTACAGGCCTGGTAATCATCAAAGATCACAAACTGGTTACCGAGTGGTACTTTAATACGTTTTGGAGGAAGCAAATTCTCGACATACGCTCGGCAGGCAAAAGTATTACTTCTCTGCTTATGGGAGTAGCCATAAAGGAAGGACTAATACAAAGCCTCGAGCAAGATGTTTACTCCTTCTTTCCCAAATCCAAGTATCCGGACGTACATCAGGATTACAAGAAAATTAAGATCAGTCACTTGTTAGATATGGCTTCTGGTCTGGATGCTGATACGGACAGGTCTGAAACGCCCGGCCATGCGGTAAATTGGTCAGGAAGTGAGGAATGGGTCCAATATATCCTCTCTGTTCCTTTGGCTCACGAGCCCGGCAAAAAATGGGTTTATGCAGATATCAATGCTGCCGTAATAGGAGCCATCATTGAAGAAAAGTCAGGCATGAGTTTGAGAGATTTCGCGAACGAAAAAGTCTTTAAACCACTAGGCATTAAGCAGTTTTACTGGTTTACCAATGATGCCAATCAAACCGTAGCGGCTGGAACTTTATACATCTCAACCTTAGATTTTGCCAAATTGGGCACGCTGGTCTTGAATGAAGGGAAATGGGCTGAACAACCAATTGTAGATGCTGATTATATCGAAAAACTGATAGCAAGAAGAGCTTTTGATCTGACGGATTACTGGCGCCTAACCGACTCATATGGCATGCTCTGGTATAAGAAAACAAGAACCGTCAACGGGCGTAAATTTGACTACCTCTGGGCATCTGGCCGTGGCGGCAATCAACTCATTGTGATTCCGAACGAAAATATGGTCATCGCCTTAACATCAACCGCCTATGGACCAAGATATGGGCACTCAAGGGCCTATGATGTGCTAGGCAGTATCTTAAATGCCATAAAATAAGCGTGACAAATATCGGTCAAGTCATCGCTACCTTTCGAGAGATAAGAGTTGTTCTGATGCCATTTTGCTTGAAACAGGAAAACACAAGGGATACCCACTATAGCCATTCATCTCACCCTTAAATCGCCTCAAAGATTCAAGGGCATAGTCTTTTGCCTCGATATCACTACCCAGCTTTTGCGCTGTCAAGGACAGGTAATAATAGGTATCAGCAAATTGACTGTTGTATGTTAGGGATCGTTCTAAAGCATCTTTAGCCTCAATGTATTGCTCATTTTTAAGGTATAGAATCCCCAGAGTATGGTAGTCATAAGGACCTTGATAAGCTTCTGATGTATACCCATTAATCGTTTGCTCTACCTGATCGATGGCTCTTTGATTAAGACCCAATTCTGAGTAGACTATTCCTAAAAGAATCCGCATGTCCAGTGCCCCATCAGGTGTGTTTTTGTCATAGGCATCTTCCATCGCGTAGTAGGCTTCCAGGTCATCTCTGCAGCGTGCATAACTTTTATGCTGTGAAAACCAGTACGCCCTATAAGTCAAATAACTCAATGGGTCTAGTTCCACAGCCTGGTTTAATAACTTGATCCCTTCACTCAGCAATCCACGCTTGAAATAAGGAACAGACTTCTCATAGTATGCCCAGGCATATTGAGGATTAACCGCAATGGCAGAATCAAAAAGCAGTTGAGATTCTCTGCTACCCTGTTTAAATGTAATGGCCTTTTTTCCATACTCACAGGCCGTGCGTTCTTTACTCCCTTCTTCCATGAGTGCACAATTGCCCTGCCCTTGCAATGCAGATGCTATCGACATTAGAAGAAGAATGAAATAAGGCTTCGCACTAATGAATGATTGCATTGACTTGTCCATCTATCATTTTAAAATTTAAGTATTTGGAATGATCTTTTCCGACATTCTCAGGTTTTATCACGAGCCATTCATTGAGTGAGCGCACAGCATTTTCAACCAGTGAGACCAAAGCATCTGGACATGCTTTTTGCTCGAAGCCTTCATCCAGCGTTTCTATTCGAAAACGATCAGATTCACCATTGCAATTGACCAGGAAGCGAACCAGGATATAGCCATTATAAGCATAAGCGTTCTCGGCTACGTTCACCTGTTGCTTGCATATTTCCTCTATTCTTTTTCGACCACCCTCGTAGTTTAACGACACTCTGCTATGTACCATAGTACTCGTATCGCACAACTCAAAAGCAGCATCATCGAGCTCCTCATCAAACCCAATTTCTCCAAACTGATCAGGATATTGGAAACCTGTCTCATTCTTATGACCATCACAAGCCACAAGCCAAACCATCAGGAGTATAGAAAGCCCTTTATTCATATCTGATGTTGAAAGTCATCTGCATCCCTCTTAAAGATAGGTGATTTAGAATTTTAAGATAAGAAATAGAGAATGCTCTATTCGAGTTTAATTACTCATCATTTTTACTTTCCGCTACATTCATTTTGATCGAAAGATCAAACCTTTTATTTGCTCAAAAGATTTTTGATATTCGGTCCAAAATCGAAAATAGATGACTTCGCACGAAATAGACTATAAGCTGCATGGCGATGACATGCAAATGGTAGAAATAGAACTTGACCCACAGGAAACGGTAATTGCCGAGGCTGGAGCCATGAATTGGATGCATCCAGAGATCCAATTCGAAACGAAAATGGGTGACGGATCAGAACCCAATCAAGGTATTTTTGGCAAGCTGCTGAGTGCTGGAAAACGAGCACTTACTGGGGAGTCTATCTTTATGACGCATTTCACAAATAGTGGATCCGGTAAAGGTACGGTGACATTCTCATCGCCCTATCCTGGAAAAATTGTACCTATTGATTTGAATGAAGTGGGTGGAGAGATCATCTGCCAAAAAGATGCCTTTCTTTGTGCGGCTTTAGGTACCAGACTGAGTATTGCTTTCACCAAAAGATTTGGGGCTGGCCTCTTCGGTGGCGAAGGGTTTATTCTTGAAAAACTTCAGGGCGATGGCATGGCTTTTCTTCATGCTGGGGGAACGGTCATAGAAAAGAAATTGAATAATGAGACGGTGGTGGTAGACACTGGATGTATTGTAGGCTTCTCATCTGGGGTTGATTATGATATCCAGAGAGCAGGCAACCTTAAGTCCATGTTCTTTGGAGGTGAGGGACTCTTTCTGGCTACACTAAGTGGTACAGGTACAGTTTATTTACAAAGTTTGCCATTCTCCAGGTTGGTCGACAGGATTATCAGCCAAATACCAAAACCTCAGAATAACGGATAACAAGATTGGAATCTAAAGGTGACGCCTTAAACGACTTAGGGTACTATCAGTAATCCCCAGGTAAGAAGCGATATGCTTTAATGGCGACAGCCGAATGACCTCCGGTCTTTCTCTCAATAATTGTTCATACCGATCGCGTGCAGCATCGGTATGAACGGATAAATGAAACCGTTGTCTGGCTACTAAGTAGTTCACCATCCACTCTCTTCCCCAAGTACCAAAAGGCCCATTCCCTTTCATAAATCTGGTAAAGTCTTGATGAGAAACCTCCCAAGCCACGCAATCTGTCAAAGCTTGAATGGCCTCCAGAGAGTGTTTACGTAAGAAAAACCCATTAAATTCCATCCCAATCTCTTGAGACCCATAAAAGTTAGTAGTGATATCATCTCCAGATGGGCTAATGACAAAAGAGCGCAGCAAACCTTCTTCCACTATCCAGTAGTGATCGCTTTTCTCACCTAGTTTGAGTAGTTCCTGCCCTTTGGTAAACTCCTTTCTATGGTGAATTGCGAAGAGCTCTTCCTTCTCTCTTTGCTCAAGAGCAATACCAGCATACACATCATTAACAAATGCACTCATAGTGTCATCATTTCAATATATCCCTAATGATTTTCAAGTGATGCTTTGTATGCACCTCTAGAAAGCGCTTCGTGCGTCTTCTGTTTAAATTTTTAAAAGCAAAGTGATAGAAGAAACTCTTTTTGGGTAGATCATCAAATTGCTCCATTTTTAATCTAGCCTCATTCAACTGTGCATGAATGTCTTCTGTCTTAATATCATCCGGAGGTAAAACAACTTTGGGCGACTTTGCAATACCCCTCGGAAAATCACCCCACAAAAACACAAATGGTCTGGACAGACTGACCTGGTATTTATATTTAGAGGGGTCAGACACGGCAAGCGAGTCATAAATCTTATTGACTACCTTGAGCATATGGTCTAGATGCCAGGCGACATCGGATTTAGATACTTTAATATTTAGACTGTCTCTCTTTGGAATAAGCGATTCTATCTTGTCAAAATGTTTCTGCATGGTAGAAGTTGATGCGGAGCTCTGTCCATTGGCCCACAAGGGTGCTAATAAAAATACAGAGATTACCAGGTTCCTTTTCATATGATTGAGTTTTTGATCGTTGTGATCGCAAATTAGAAAAGGGACTTACGAAACTTCTTGACCTAAGGCAAGAAATCAGGAAAGGTGAAAATCAAGCCTTTAGACCAACACTCCCGACTTCTCTTCACGTTTTTTGCGCTCGTAATCATTGATGGCCACGAAGTAATCTGGATCTTCAAGCACATTGACTTCACAGATTTCACCAGCTCGTCTGACCATTCTGACACAGTCTTTACTGAGGTGTCGTAAGTGTATGGTCTTCCCTTCCAAAGTATACTTTTCAGCAATCTTATTAATGGCTTCAATCGCAGACTGATCCATCACCCTGGATTCTTCAAAGTCGATGATCACAGAGTCAGGATCATTCTTGGGATCAAATTTGGACAAGAAGGTAGTAGTAGACGCAAAGAATAATGGGCCAAAGATCTCGTAATGCTTTACCCCATGATCATCAATGTGTTTTCTTGCACGAATCCTCAGTGCATTCTCCCAGGCAAAAGCCAAGGCAGAAATAATAACCCCTACTAGTACCGCGACCGCCAAATCCTCGATCACGGTAATCACGGAGACGATAATGATCACAGAAACATCCAGCTTAGGCACCTTATTCCAGACTCTTAAACTGGACCATTCAAATGTCGCAATGGCTACCATAAACATTACCCCCACGAGCACAGCGATGGGTACTACGGCAATAATTTCGCCAAGAACCAACATAAAGGACAATAAGAAAATAGCCGCCAGGAATGCTGACAGTCTCGCTCTAGCTCCAGAATTAATATTGATCATGGTTTGACCAATCATAGCACAACCACCCATTCCGGTAAAGAAACCGGTAACCACATTGGCAATACCTTGCGCCATAGACTCCCTATTACCACTACCTCTTGTGTCGGTCATCTCGTCCACTAAAGTCAATGTCAACAGACTTTCTATAAGACCTACACCAGCCACTTTAAGGGCGAACGGAAGTATGATCAAGAAACTTTCCATAGTGAAAGGAATGGCATCAAACATCATAAAGAATGGAGAAAATAAGCCATCAGACATGGAGCTCATATCAGCTTTGTCTCCAATGGTAATGGTATTAGGAAAGAAGAAAATCGCCACTACGGAAGAGATTACAATGGCCACCAATGCTGATGGAAGAGCCTTAGTCAACTTTGGCAAAACAAACATGACGAGCATTGTAATGGCTACCAGCGCCCCAAATGCAATCATACCGGCATTATCAAGGGCACCGCCTGTTTTGCTCGTAAACTGGCTGAATTGGGCCATGAAAATCACAATAGCCAATCCATTCACAAAACCCAACATAACTGAGTGAGGCACCATACGGATGAACTTACCCAACTTTAAAGCTCCCACAAGCATTTGAAATAAGCCTGCCAGAATGATAGTCGGGAATAAATATTCAACGCCACTGTGCATTACCAATGGAGCAATTACTACTGCTACTGCACCCGTAGCACCGGTGATCATTCCTGGTCTACCTCCTAACAAAGAGGTAATTAGCCCCATCATAAAGGCAGAAAATAGACCAATTTTGGCATCTACTCCGGCTATAATGGCAAATGCAATGGCCTCAGGGACTAGGGCTATAGCCACAGTTAGTCCTGACAGAATTTCGTCTTTAATGCTCCCTTGCTTTCGATTGATAAAGGTGTACGTCACGCTTGTAGGGTTTACTCCTGAAAAATGAAGCCGCAAAGGTAGCTTTTCCAATTGAAACAGCCTTTATAACCCCTAAAATTACTGGAGCCAACGTTTGCATCGCTTTGATAATCAGACACTATAAGACTTATACCGTCAATTACCGCTGTATCGTGTCTGACAAAAGCTAAGAACATTTTATATTGATCAGAACTCTTGCCTCATCGCCAAGGTTGTATATCCAATGCATAGTCAGAATAGGTCCTTTCTAAAAGCAGCTCTCTTCATCGCCATAGTCCTTTCTATGCTGAGCTGTGCTAAAGATGATGGGCCTGAGACAAACAATCTTCAGGTATACCTTCAGTCGAGCTCGGCCATGGTAAATGAACTCATCGCCTGCGCTGCAGGAGGCCCTTCCAATGTACTGGCCTCTCCTGATCATCCGGTATCTATCTTCTTTCTACCAGAAGGGAATGCTACCAACTTTCGATACTTTGAAACAGAAAATCTCGAGGTGGCCAATGATGACTTTTCTGCTTACACCCAAGTTATCCTGAATGATGTACCTGTCTTTGGTGGATTCTTAAGGTACTTTGAACGCCCGGCTGCTCAGTTTGAAAAGTGGGGCATTGTCACTTATGAGAATAATGGGACAATTCATTATTCCAATCCCATCCGAATCAAGTTTTCTGAAAAGCCAACAGAGGCCAACAACACCCTGTTGACACTTGATCAAGCCCAACCCTTATCACCAAGATTCGCTTGGGAAGATGGTCTAATTCAAGAGAATGTCATCTACTTCCATGCCATAACAGGTCCTGATGGAAACTTACTTTCTGGTACCTACACCATCGACAGAACCTGGCAGTTTTACGATCTATCCAACGTAGTACTCAACATCCGGGATGTCAGCCCTCCTCCTGCGCTCAGTCCCAATAGTAACTATCAATATACCATGTTGGCAGTAAGCCTTGACAACTGGGTCAATCTCATCATCCAGAGAGACTTTGATACATTCTAATAGATTAATTAATTGATTTTCAATTACTTAAAAATATATTTACTACAATTAAGGTAAATATGCAACCAATTTGAGCAAGATGAGTCTATATAATTACTACTTTTAAGGTAAATATAGAATTATGGGTAAAAATCATTTAGGAGAATTCGAGGAAATAGTCATGCTCACTGTTGCCATTCTGCATGGTGAGGCCTACGGTGTTGCCATCATTGAAGAAATGGAAACGCGACTCAACCGATCGGTGAGTATTGGCTCACTGCAGGTAGTACTTAAGCGGCTTGAAGACAAAGGTTTTTTAAAATCTGAATTGGGAGAAGCGACCTCTGTCAGAGGTGGAAAACGCAAGCGTTTTTTCACGGTCACCAATGTGGGCAAAGACATGCTCAGAACTTCGAAAGAACAACGAATGCAATTATGGAATGCTGTTCCGGATGTAGCACTTGAATTCATAGGGCTATAAAACCAGCAAAAAGAAAATGACTCAATCTACCCCTTCGCCACCAAAGCTCATGCTCCGCTTCTTTCGGTTGTTCTGCAATCCGTTGTTGGTGGAAGCGATTGAGGGCGATCTGGTAGAAAGATTCGAAATAAGAGCTTTGAAGAAAGGTCAAAAAAAAGCAAAGCAATTATTCATTAAAGATGTGATCCAGCTCTTTAGACCTGGTATCATCAGACCCATAACAGGGGCTCAAAAACTAAACAAATTCGGTATGCTTAAAAACAACATGGTCATTGCCAAAAGGCAATTATTGAGGCATAAGATGTACTCAACTATTAAAATCGGGGGCTTCGCCATCGGTATCGCAGTTTGCCTACTCATCACGCTGTTCATCAAAAATGAGTTGAACTATGACAAACACATTCCTGGTCACGAAAACCTCTATCGCGTATTAAACAACTACAACTTAGATGGGAATACTGTAAGATGGACATGGTTTGCTCCACCATTCGCACAAGCCATTCAAGACGACTTCCCAGAAGTAACCCTGGCAGGAAGAACCAATGAAGGGAACAATTTTGGAGCAGGTAAAAACAACATCAGAATAGAAGGTGATCTGCAGAACCACTATGAAGGAGATTTCATTTACGCAGACCAACAGATCCTTGATCTCTTTCAATTTAAAATGGTCTATGGAGTTTTAGAAGAAGCCCTTGCGCAACCCAATACTTTGGTCATGACGCGCAAAAAAGCAGATAAACTCTTCCCTGGTGAAAACCCAGTAGGCAGAACGGTATACATTAATGACAATACAGATAGTCCATTCAAAATAGGTGGTGTAATAGAGGACCTACCATCAACCGGCTTCTTTCAATTTGATTTTCTTTGGACACTCACTGGCAGGGAGTTCTGGAATGGTGAGCAAGCTTCATGGGAGTCTCAGAACTATCAGGTTTATGTCAGAGTAAACCCTGGAACCGATGTAGAAGCGCTCAACCCTAGATTATCTGAAATTGGGACTAAGTATATTCTACCAGTAGAAAAACGTAACGGCAACCCCAATGCTGAAGAAGAGATGAAGAACATGACCTTCAGCCTTCAACCAGTTACTGACATCCACTTAAAGAGTCAAGATATTAGTGACCCATATCAAAAAAGTGACATCAAATACATTTGGATATTTGGCATAATAGCCGCCTTTATTCTTGGATTAGCCTGTATAAACTTTATCAATCTTTCCACCGCCAAATCCGCCAATAGGGCGAAAGAAGTAGGCCTAAGAAAGACCATAGGCTCGCAGAAGTCACATTTGATTACTCAATTCCTGACGGAGTCAATCCTCTACAGTCTATTATCATTCGTTATTGCAATTGGTATTGCAAGTGCCGTATTACCCTATTTTAACCAATTGGCAGGAAAAGCCCTCATGTTACCATGGAACGAACTATGGTTTGTGCCTACTATGTTTTTCTCTTCTGTACTGATTGGTGTAGTGGCTGGCCTCTATCCTGCCTTCTACCTCTCATCATTCAGACCCGCAGCTGTGCTCAAAGGTAAGTTGAGCATGGGTAGTAAAAGTTCGAAGCTCCGTAACGCTTTGGTGGTATTTCAATTCACGGCTTCCATTGTGTTGATCATTGGCACTTTTGTAGTCTACCAGCAGATGGAGTACATCTTGAATACGAAAATTGGCTTCAATAAAGAGCAGGTAATCCAATTGAGAAACACGCAAGTAATTGGGGACCAGCCTGACAACTTTAAGAATGAGTTATTGAAGACCCCTGAGATATCAAGCGTCACGATAAGTGATTATCTGCCTATTGCGGGAACAGGAAGAAATGGTAATACCTGGTGGAAAGATGGTCAGACAAAAATTGATGCAGGATCGCCAGGCCAAAACTGGCAAATTGATCACGATTACATCGCAACACTAGGCATGAAACTTATTCAAGGCCGGAACTTTGATCGAGAGATATTGACAGATACTGCAGCAGTCATTATCAATGAAAAAATGGCTGAAGCCCTCGGCATCCAGGACAATCCTATAGGTGCAAAGATTACCAATAGACCTAGCAACAGGTTTGTTTGGACAGTGGTTGGTCTGGTAGAAGATTTCAATTACGATTTATTGACCTCCCCAGTCAGGCCCCTGGCCATGAGACTTGGAAATGCACCTTCAACCACTTCAATTCTTGTAAACACCCAAAATATGGCTACCACGATCGCGGACATACAAAAAGTGTGGGAAGAGATGGCTCCAAACCAACCTTTTATCTACGAATTCATGGATCAGAACTTTGCTGGAATGTATGTTGGTGTGGAAAGGATAAGAAATATCCTGACCTCCTTTGCGGTCTTAGCCATCATCATCGCCTGCTTGGGTCTGTTCGGACTTTCAGTATTTATGGTCGAACAACGAAGCAAAGAGATCAGTGTTAGACTTGTCTTAGGCGCTAAAGTTTCGCAGGTAGTTGGCATGCTCAGCTTCAATTTTATGAAGCCCATATTACTGGCATTGATACTGGCCACCCCGATCGCCTGGTATATGATGAACGAATGGCTGAACGACTTCGAGTATAAGATCAGCATGAATGTTCAGCTCTTTGTTTTTGCCGGAATATCAGCCTTGCTAATCGCACTGGTAACCATAAGTTTCCAGTCGTTCAAGGCTGCTTTTACTAGCCCTGTCCAGGGTTTACGTAATGAGTAATTCTTCAAAATATAGACACCCTTCTCGCCTGGCATTGAACTTCTTCCGCTGGTTCTGTTCTCAAGATCTGGTGGAAGCTATTGAGGGGGACCTCCTTGAGAGGTTCAATGCCAGAGTTGAGACACTCGGTTATCGAAAGGCCAATCAACGCTTCATTTTGGACGTACTCCGATTATTTAGGCCTGGAGTAATAAAGACCATCAAAATCAATCAAAAACTAAATACGACAACAATGTTTAAGCACAATATTCTACTGACCTTCAGAAATTTCAGGCGCTACCCGAGCACTTTTCTGATCAACCTCATCGGGCTGTCAACCGGTATTGCGAGCCTTATGCTCATCTATCTCTGGGTAAATAGTGAAATGAGCATGGACAAGTTTCATCCGAACGATGAGCAACTTTATCAGGTCTATACAAATTTTAAAACACCCGATGGCTATCAGTCATGGCGTGGTGTTCCAGGATTACTGCTGGAGGAAATTGAATCTCAAATACCCCAAGTTTCTCTGGCTGTGGCTTCTACAGATGTACATGACTATACAATTTCTGTAGATAAAACTGCTATGCGGGCCCAAGGCAAGTTTGCCAGCCAGTCTTTTTTTAAACTCTTCAATTACCCTTTAGTCTTAGGCGATGCAGAATCGGCACTGAGTGACAAATCGAACATTCTGATTACGGAATCTCTGGCCATGAAACTTTTCGGCACAACCAATGCTATGGGAAAAACCCTAAAATGGGAATATTGGGATCAAGGTAGAGAATTCACTGTTAGTGGCATTTTGGAAGATCTCCCGGTTAATTCCTCTGAGCAATTCGACTTTTTGCTGACTTGGGAATTTTACCATAATCACCTTATAGACTTTAAAAACTGGGGTAATTACTACGGTAGAATTATGGTCAGCCTCAACAAGGATATCAATCCTGAGGCTGTAGCTGAGAAGGTAAACGAAATAGTAGACAAAAATCAGGAGCGAGATCAAGTTGACATAATGCTGGTACCCTATTCAGACCAGTATTTGTATGGGAACTTTGAAAATGGTGTAAGCATTGGTGGACGTATTGAATATGTAGAAATCTTCTCCATTGTAGGCAGTTTCATCCTCCTCATTGCAAGTATCAACTTCATCAATCTTTCGACCGCTCGGGTGTCTCATCGTGCCAAGGAAACGGGAATTAAAAAGTCGCTTGGGGCTTCCAGGGCTTCATTGATCAAGCAATTCTTAACCGAATCAACCATTCTGAGCGCTTTATCACTTGTATTGGGTCTTGGCATGGTCTATTTGTTCCTACCTCAGTTCAACTTTATCACAGACAAACAGCTGTTCCTAACTTTAAGTCCAAAAGTACTCTATGCCTGCCTGTCAATCGTTGCTGGAATAGGTATTTTAGCAGGTGCCTACCCCGCCTTCTACCTATCAAGGTTTGAAGCCATTAGAGTGTTAAAGGGCAAATTTCTCAATACCTCAGGGGCTCTAAGTCGTAAATCATTGGTAGTAATTCAATTTACATTGTCAACGGTATTGATCGTGGCTGTAATGATCCTAAACAAGCAAATGGAGTTTGTCCGTAAATCCAACCTTGGTTACGATCGGGATAACCTTGTCTACTTTGAGCGAGAAGGCAAACTCTTAAGTGATGGCGATCCATTTGTTCAGGAGATTAGAAATATCCCTGGGGTTGTCAATGCCGTAGAGTCAGGTTTCATGGTCGGTGGTGGCAATGCCACAGGGGGTGTAGACTGGGAAGGAAAACCTGATGGGTTGAGGGTCCAGTTTTGGGAAATTAAAGCGGGTGAAGGCATGTTGGACCTTATGGGTATCGAACTTACAGCAGGTCGAGACTTCTCATCAGAATTCGCAACAGACTCTACGGCAGTGATCTTTAACGAAGCCGCAATTAAGGCGATGGGCATGGAAGATCCGATCGGTAAGACCATCCGTCACTATACAGGAAATAAGAGAATCATTGGAATAGTAAAAGATTTCAATTTTGCTTCACTACACAAGCAGGTGGAACCCACTATCTTCAGGTTTGAGCCAAAGGAAACACACTTCATTATGGCCAAATTAGAGAATGGAAATGAAAGTGAAACACTGGATCGGATATCCAAATCCTATCAGGACTTCAACCCTGGTTTTCCTTTCAATCCCATATTTCTAGACCAAGACTATCAGGCATTGTATGCCTCAGAAGAGCGTGTCAATGATCTCTCTAAGTACTTCGCAGGCCTGGCCATTATCATTTCATGTTTGGGTCTGTTTGGTCTAACCACTTTCATGACCGAAAGGCGAATTAAAGAAATAGGCATCCGAAAAGTCCTTGGATCTAGTGTCTGGAACATTGTCTATCTATTGACCAGTGACTTCTCCAAAATGGTCTTAGTTGCCATTATTTTGGGACTACCCTTTAGTTATTACCTAGGGACTAGTTGGCTTGATAATTTTGCCTATAGCATTCAACTCAATTGGTGGTTTTTTGCACTAGCCGGCTTATCAACCCTGATTATAGCATGGATAACGGTGGCGGCTCAGACCTTAAAAACTGCCAAAATGAACCCAACGCGAAGCCTGAGATCAGAGTAAATTATTTTCTGCAACATTTTTTCAACGACCGCTCTCTCATGCTAGCAAGAGGGCGGTCGCCTTTTTTTAAACGCTATAAAATGTTCAAAAACTCAAATACACTCATGCCTACTCGACTATTCATTGCGCTTCTTCTACTGGTCTCAACGACAGCAAGAGCACAATCCATTTATGATCAACCGGAGCAGCTCAAAAAAGCAATCTTGGAAAATGATGGTAAGTTCTGGGAGGCTTACAACCAATGCAATATCGACCAGATGGTCTCCTTCTTAGCCGAAGACCTAGAGTTTTATCATGACAAGAATGGCCTCACAAAAGGCCTAAATGATTTTAAAAAAGCATTGACTGAAGGGCTTTGCGCCAATGGTCCTCAACTCAAGAGACAAGTTAAAGAAGGTTCGGTAGAAGTATTCCCTTTGAAAGGTGTTGGGGCCATAATAAGTGGAGAACACTACTTCTATATTGGCGACAGGCCTAATGGCCTGGCCAAATTCACCCATGTCTGGAACTATGAAAATGGTTTATGGAAAATGTCCAGGGTGCTGAGCTATGATCACCAACCTGTACCTTACGAAAATCAACGGGCTGCAATTTTACTGAGCGATAATTTGCTTGCTGGCTATGCAGGAGACTATGTTGCTCCGCAGACCGGCAAAGTGGTATTCACTAAACTAGAAGGGAAGTTAAAAATGACTGCCGGCTCCATGGAATTGATTCTGAGTCCCGAAAAAGAAAATTTATTCTTTCATGATCAGTCCAGTCTTACATTCGAATTTGTGAGCAATGAAAAATCAGAAGTTGAGAAGGTAATTATCAGAGAAAATGGGCAAGTCGTAGAAGAGGCCAAAAGGGAGAAGTAAGGCGATTTTCGATATCTTTATTCATTCACATGACTAAAGCCATCGCCATGTTCAAAAGAGCCCTTTTATTTTCCTTACTGTCCATAACCATACTCTCATGTCGGTCTCACGAGCAAGGAGATGCACTTATTGGTAGTGTAGCTTCGGCTCACCCATTGGCCACACAGGCCGGCTTAGAGATTCTTGAGCAAGGTGGAAATGCTTTCGATGCAGCCATAGCTGTCGCTTCCACCCTTAATGTAGTAGAACCAATGATGTCTGGTATTGGTGGTTATGGAACAATCTTAGTTTATGATGCAAAAACAGACGCCATCAGATTTCTGAATGCAAGCGGTAGGTTTCCTGTTAACACGAATACAGATTTGATGAGGGCCCCTACCCCTGACTTTATGGTGAATAGAACGGGACCTAAGTCCATTTCTACTCCAGGTAACCTAAATGCATGGACGGCCATACACGAAAACTATGGATCATTAGCATGGGGTCGTCTCTTTAACGCTGCGATCGACAGAGCAGAAAGCGGATTCATCATTGGTGGAGCAACAGCCAGCCAGATACAACGCGCATTTGACGACTTTTCACCCTACGCTCAAGGGTTTTATGGTAAAGAAGGCAGTGCCTTAAAGGAAGGTGAGCGTCTGGTTCAAAAAGATTTGGCTAATACTTTCAAGCGCATTGCCAAAGAAGGGGCAACACCGTTCTATCATGGTGATATTGCCGAAGCTATCGACAAAGAAATGCAACGAGTGGGCAGCTTTCTGTCACTTGCCGACTTAAACCAAAACGAGGCTGAATGGTGGGAACCATATCAATTTAAGTACAAAGGATATGATATTTATACAGCATCCCTACCAGCCAATTCCTTCCCTGCCTTTGTTAACCTAGGCATGATGCAGGAGGTCGAAGAACAGAACTTAAACCATAACTCCGCTGAATACCTACACCTGTTTGCTGAAATGACGAAAGAGTCTTACAAGTCGAGGCTGGCCTATTCTTTCGACCCGGAAGTGAGAGAAGCACCAATCGACAGCATTCTCTCCAAGCCTGTACTCAATGCTATGTCAAGAGCAATTGATAGAGACAAAGCTTCAGAATTTGTCCTTCCTTTTAAACCTGAGAGTAAGAACACCACGCACTTTACCATCATAGACAAATGGGGAAATATTGTGAGTGCTACTCAGACCTTAGGTAATCTTTTTGGAAGCAGGGTAATGGTAGAAGGCACCGGTGTATGGCTGAATAATTCAATGGCATATGCCACTTACGAGCCCAAAGGAAATCCAATGGACGCTTTCCCGGGAAGGCATAAATTATCAGGAGACTGCCCAATCATCATTATGAAAGATGGAGCGCCATTTGCCGCACTTGGCACACCTGGTGGCCATACAATCACTCAAAATGTCCCTCAGATTATATTCAACCTGATTGACTTTAATATGGGTATGCAAGAAGCTATCGATGCTCCTAAACTGGTATTTGCCGAACCTGATAGAATAATTGTTGATCCGGGCCTTTCGGAAGATGTGATTGATGCTTTAAAGGCTAAGGGTCACAATGTAATGACCAGAACCATTGGCAATGCCACTGGCATAAAAATCCTGCGAAATAGTCAGGGAAAGACGAGTGACTTTGACACCGGCATTGACAATCGCGGCAAAGGAAGGTCGGCTGTTATTGATAGATAAGTCGATTAATCCTCTTCTAACTCGGCATCAATCTGACGAGTTAAATTGGCAATGCTCTCTTGTGTTTGCCTATAAGACGCCATAAGGAAGTTTCGCCAACTATCTATCTCCCTGAAGATCATCATGATTTCAGTATCAGGTTTTTGGCCATACTGCCTGGTAAATAAGACTCGGCTTGCTTCAACCTTCATATGGTTTTTGAAATGCTTGTTGAGTATTGCAAAGTAGTTTTGATGGAATTGAGCGGGCCTATACTGTTCTTCCAGCTTTTCCAGAATTTCGTATTCGAAGTCATAAAGTTTCACTATATCATTCCGCAAGTCTTCATTAGTTATGATTTCTAAGCCCTTTGACTTCAATGTCTCGTATGCTGTGGTATTCGTAATAGACAGGTAGTCTCTATGGAGTCGCTCGTAAAAGAAACCCAGAGAATCTAAACTAACGTTCTCACCACTACAGTACCTCTGAAAAAGATTGACTGCTTTAAGGCCCATTTGATGCCCATTGATGTTATTCTGAACATCAGAGAGGTCAGTTCCCAACTCGACTTTCAATTCGGCCAGAATCTTCTGTTCAGTGATTCTATCTTTCCTGACATCATTCCAATGACTGGCCAGAAAGGCAATGGTCACCCCAAGAAAAATCGAGAATATCTCTAAGATGAAATAGTATAAACCGGAATCTCGTTTCTTTTTACCCACTACTCTAAATTTTATTTGGATTCTATAAAAGCTCGAATATCCTTGGCCAATTGTTTGAATGCCGGCCTATAGTTATACATCATATGACCTCCCTGGTAATAGGTAAATTGGACCCGATCCATAGGTATACCATTTCTGGAAAAAGTTATTTCTGCATCGAAATAGGGTGTAATCAGGTCATAATACCCTGAGGCTACCAGTACCTTCATTTTATCATTTCTACGCATGGCATTGGCCAACCTCCTGGAAGTCTTAACGTACATTGGCTCACCTCCGCTACCCCAGTCCCATGGGCTGACTCTTCCACTGGTCAGGTATGGGTCTTCCATCTTTATCCTAAGGTCATTCCTAAAATAATGATTCAGTGCTGCGGTATATGCAGCTGAGACCTTATAGCCCGAAGGATCTCCTAACTCTGGCGAATCAGCAGTGTCATCAGGATCATCACCAAAGTATCGGC
>JGI12316J15310_10000052_pt44 | contig 24712 bp, 22 predicted proteins | sample MarCyaLeptolynsp_FD_15310 | JGI IMG/M metagenome (IMG submission 15310)
GCTCGGAGGCAGACAGCACGGAGCGTCCACATCGGTTTCGTTTCGCACGGTGCGAAGTGCGACCACCGCGTAGTGGCTTCCCAAGCGCTCGACGTCCCCGCCGAAGCGCACGCGGAGGTGCGGGCTGCCCATCAAGCGCGCGTCCACGACGAGCTCGGCGCGACCGCCTTGGATCTCGAACCCCACGCGCACCGTTCCGCAGTTGGTGCCCGTGTGACCGGCAAAGATCTGCGACGACTCGATCGACACGGTTCGCGCTCAGTCTCGGTCGCGGAACGAGAGCAGCTTGAACTTGCCCGAGGACTTCTGCTCGAGTACGGGGCCAAGCGCGGTGATCGTGATCTCCTTGCCGGAGGCATCGGTCACGACGAGCTTCGGGTTTCGATGCTCGACGAGCCCAACGCGATCCCGCGTCTCGGCGACCTCGAGTCGAGCGAAGGTGAGCTCCTTGCCGCCCCACTCGCCGAGGACCTTGGTCAACGAGCCCCGCGAGTTCGCAGACTGGTTCATCCACGCGATCTGCACGCTGGCGCCGCGCCCCTGCGGGTCGTTGGTGAGCGCACCGAACATTGCGTAGAACTCTTCCTTGCTGATGAGCTGCTGCTGGAGCGCCTTGGCGTCCTTGGCGACGAGGCCGGCGACCACGGCTTTGCCCAGGGCGTCGAGCGAATCGTGGGAACCCGCGAGCTCGACCTGGCCAACGCGCTTCTCGTCGGCTTCGCCCGGCTTGTAGCCAGAAACCTTCTCTGCCTGTCGCCGTTCGGCCTCGCTCGGGGGCGGCTTCACCCACGGCGTGGCATCGGTCTTCTCCGGCTCTCGGCTACAGCCACCGACTCCGAGTAGTCCTGCCAGCAATGTCCACGTCACGAGTCGCATCGCAAGTCGCAGTCAAGCCTCGATGACCCGCGGCTGGCAAGGGCTAACGAGCCCAGTACGAGAACGGCCGCTCCCAACCGGACCCAGAGCGTTTCGTCCGCCAGCGCGTGGCGCACGACCAATGCGAGCGCGAGGTTCACGGTGGCCCAACCGAGCAGCAACCGTGGGCGCACGACGACGGTCGATGTGCCCCGCACGGTGCGCCCCAGCCAGCGCTGTATCGGAGCCAGCTGCGCTCGCAGACTGCTTGGCCCGATGTACCCACCCGGGATCCCGTACTCGCGGGTCGGCTCGTTCTCGTCGACGAACGTTCCGAACAGACGATCCCAGACGATGAGCACCGCGCCGTGATTGCTCGGTTTGTGACCGAGCGCGTGGTGAACGCGGTGGTGCGCTGGCGTGTTGAAGACCAGCTCGATGGGCCACGGAAGCCGTCCAACCCCTTCGGTGTGAATCACGAGCTGGTACAGGCTGCTCACGATCGCCACACCGAGCACGAGCGACGCCGATGCCCCAAGCGCCGCCAGCGGCCAAAACACCGGAGCAACGAGGTACGCGTGAATCCACGACTGGCGCAGCCCCAGCGACCAGTTCATGTGCGGACCCTGGTGGTGCACCGCATGCGCTGCGAACAGCCAGTCCCACGCGTGGCTCAATCGGTGCGCCCAATAAAACAGCAGGTCGTATCCGACGAACGCGAGCACCCAGCCCAGGGCCCCGCGCGGCCACTGCACGGGGCTCGCCTCCGCGATGGTCTGATGCGCAAGCACCAGGAGCCCCCCGAAGACCAGCCCGAGCGCGCGCATGCCGGCATACATCTGCAGGTTGGTCGCAATGTCGGCGACGAGAGCGGTGCGGCCCCGTGGGACCGCACCTTTGCCCCTTACGGCGGGCAGCCCGTGGCCACGATGGCCAGCGTCAGCATGCTGAGTCTCAGCAACATCGACTTGAACATGGCGTCCTCCTTTCCACACCCACGCCGTCCCCCGGCGCCGGGCTTTGATTGCAAGGCACGCCGAAAAAGAACAACGGGCGCCCCTGCGACCAGGAACGCCCGTTGCGCGTCGCGGGATCGAAAACTACGGCGTGTAGTTGATCCAGCCGGCCTGCGTCCAGTCGTCGCTGGTGCCCGGCTCCACCGCACCCGAGTAGGACGTGGCGTCGAAGAACGAGTCGCTCGGCGTGGCGCCCGAGGAGGCCGCGGCCGAGTCCGCCGCGGGGGCGATATTCGGTGAGCCCCAGGCGACCGACGGGAAGGCCGGGTCGACCCCGTCCATGTTGCCGCCGTCGAGGATCCAGGTCTGGAGGTCGTCGGCGCTCCACATGGTGCCTTCTTCGCCCTCGCCGACCGCGAAGCCCGCGTGACCGGAGAAGATGTTGCCGGCCATGACGATGCCGCCACCTTCGGCGATGTCCTGCGTCTCCTGGTGGGTCAGCAGCACGCCCTCGTTGGTGATGCCGGTGAAGATCGAGCTGTAAATGCCGGCCTCGGTGCCCTCTTTGAGGGTCATGCCCTTGCTCTTCTCGCCGCCGTCGCCGGAGCCCACGCAGGTCACGTTGGCTACGGTCGGGCCGGTGAGCGGGGTCGCCGTGAAGTTGGCGCCCTGGTTGGACCACTCGAAGCAGTTGTCACCAACGGTCGGATCCTGCTGCAAGAACATGTGCTGGATCTTGCCGCGGAAGCCCTCGTCGCAGTCGAGGCTGTCGTCGGCAGCGCCGGTGACGACGAGGTACTTGCTGTCGAAGTTACCGCCGAACATCTCGATGCCGTCGTCCTGCCCCATGTGGACCTGGACGTGGTCGACGCGGGTGCCCGTGCCGCACGAGTAGAAGGTGATTCCGTTGAGCTCGTTGCCGGCGGAGAGCTCGAAGCCCGCCCACTCGACACGCAGGTACGAAAGGGTGCCGCAGCTGTGGGCCTCATCGCTGCCGCCGTACTCCGGCGGGGTCGCAAAGCCCTCTGCCGCGCCGACGCCACCCTCGAGGTTGTTCGGCGCGAGTCCGATGAGGATCAGGCCGCCCCAGTCACCGCGGTTGCGCTCGCCCTCGGGCAGTGCCGAGGTCATCACGACGGGCGCGTCTTCGGTACCTTGGACGTCGAGCGTCGCGTCCGAGTTGATCACCAGCGCACTCCCGGCGGTGCCCTTGACCGTCGTACCGGCGCCGATGCTCAGCGTGCCGCCGTTGACGAAAATCGGGCCGTCGAGCAGGTAGATCGACTCGCAGCTCCAAGCGTCGCCGCCGTCGATGTTGCCCGAGATCGTTACGACGGGCGCGCTGGCGTCGTTGGGGTCGGCGCAGCCGGCGGGCGTGCCCCCGCTCTCGTCGGAGGCATCGTCGTCGTCGTCGTCGTCGCCCGCGCCGGCATCCCCGAAGAAATCCTCATCATCGCCGCCGCAGGCGGTGAGGGCGAGGCAAGGGACGGTGAGGGTGGTGACGAGAAGTCCAGTAAGGCGCTTCATGGGAGTCTCTCCTGCGCCCTTTGTGCTCCATCGGGCGCGTCTTGTTGGCTGAGTTATCCCTCGCGTCGGTCACATGACTGCGTCACGCTCGGGAATAGTCGGTGACGTTCGCGGCTCGTGGTGTGAGTCGTGTCCGTCAAAAGCGGTAGCTGGCGCCAAGCTTGACCGAGGCACCAGGCCACGCGAGATAGGTGATGTCGCGGTTGGGTCCCTGCGTGAACCGACGCGGCCAGTTCAACAGGTTCTCCACCGAGAACGACAACTGGAAGTCGTCGAAGATCTCTTGCCCCACGACGAAGTCGAAGTTGTGAATCGGCTCCTCGTAGATGTCGGGCAGGCCCAACCCGGCGACCTGATCGATGCGTCGGCCGAACGAGTTGTACATGAAGCGACCGGTGGTGCCGGTGTCGTCGTTCGTGTAGTCGAGATACGTGTTGACCACGAACGGGGACTGGCCCTGAAGCGCCCGCGAGCGGGATGTCGACACGTCGAGCGACGGCTCGCAGGTGGGATCGGTCTCCACGGTGCAGCGGTCGTTGAGGCGTACACGCGAGTAGATGTACGCAAAGTTCGCGCCGAAAGAAAAACCGCGGAGGGCCTTGCCCACGAACTCGAGGCTCTTGCGCAGCTCGAACTCCGCACCGATGTTGGTCGCGCCCTTGGCATTGGCGAAGCTCGCCAGACCGTTCGGCCGCGGCTGGATGACCCGCTCGATCGGCTTGTCGAAGTCCTTGTAGAACACAGAAACCGCGACGACTTCCGAGGCGCTGGGGAACCATTCCCAGCGAAGGTCGGCGTTCCAGACCTTGGTCGAGACGAGCGCTGGATTGCCGACCACCGCGAAGCCGCCAACGAAGTCCTGAAACTCGAACGGCGCGAGCTCGCGGAACTCCGGCCGAGCCAGCGTCCGCGTTCCGCCCACGCGAATGTTCATGTCCGTGCGCGGCGAAAAGATGACGCTCGCAACGGGCAGAAAGTCCCGGTCCTGGACCAGCGCGTTGTCGAGCTCGGCGTTGGTGTCATACGGATCGAAGGGGTCGACCGCGATGTCGCTGGCCTCGAATCGAAGTCCACCCGAGAGCTTGAACCAGCGCACAACGGGCAGATCGAGCATCGCGTAGGCGGCGTAGATCTCCTGCGTGGCTCGATAGTTGTCCTGGGCGCGCGTCGTCTCGTTGACGAAGAAGATCGCACCGTCGCTCGGTGATCCGCCGCCGATCGTCGTGTCGTTGAGGATGTTTCCGGTGCCCCGCGGAAGGGCACTGCCCGCGACCTGGTTGTAGGCAAAGCGACGCGCCGAGAACTCGCGCTGCTTGCCCTCGACCCACACTCCGGTCTTGAGCTTCGACTTGAGCTTCTTCCACTGCTCGAAGGGCAGCGTCAGATCAGCGGCTCCGCTCTCGGTGTTGTCGAGCAGATCGAGGTAGAGCAGCTTGGCGCCGCCGTTGGTCGGGTCGATCGTCAGTGAGCCTGCGTTGTTGTCCGTGTAGAGCATGTCCCGCATCGCGGGGTCATCGCGACGGGCCTGCGCGTAGCTGCCGAACCAATCGAGCTGCAGGTCTTTGGCCTTGGGGAACTTGTGTTTGCCACCGACCCGCGTCATGCCGACGGCGCGCGCGATGTACCTGTTGCGCGTATTGACGACGGTGTCGACGGGGCCTGCGACCGGGAGCGCCGTGCCCACCAGCTCACGGGTCTCGTCCTCGCCGTCGCGCGAGTAGAACCCCAACGCGGAAAAGCGGTGGCGCTTGTTTGCCCGCCACTTGAGCAACCCGATCGTCGACCACGCCGCGCGGTACGTGGTCTTGAGTCCGCGGTAGTCGACCTGCGGCGTACCGGTGTCGAGCTCGCCGTCGGCAATGCCGAACTGACGCCGCCGTTCTCGCAGCGTCGTATGCTGATTCTTGAACTCGGTCGAGACGAGAAAGCCGATCTTGCTCTCGTTGCCGTAGTCCGTGCCGTAGCCAACCGTCGCCTTGGCGCCAAAGTTAGGGGGCGCCAACGCGCCACGGCGAACGCGGGTGTCGGTGAGAAGCGCCTCGCCGACACGCTCGATCTGCCCGTCCGTAAACACGCGCTGGCCATCGTCGTCGAACGCATTGCGTTGAACGCGTTGCGTCGGAAAGCCGTTGGGCAGATCCCGGGCCAGATTCCCGAAGCCGAACGCATCCGGTCCGAGAAATCCACCGTTGGTGACCATGCGGCGCCCCGTGGTCGCCGTGTTCGCGCCAATGTCGGCCCCCACCTCGAACAGGAACTCGTCGGGCACATCCCGACTCTCGAGCTGCGTGCTGCCGCCGGTGAAGTCCGCCGGCACGTCGGGGGTGAAGGTCTTCTGAATGTTGATCGCCGACAGCGCCCCGGACGGAAAGATGTCGAGGGGGACCGTGCGCAGCTCCGGCTCGGGGCTCGGCACGCGAGCACCGTCCAGGAGGGTGTTGCCGTAGCGGTGTCCGAGGCCACGGACGAACAAAAACCGACCACCGACCACGGTCGTGCCGACGATGCGCCGGGCCACCGCACTCGTGGAGCCGCCGCCGGACTTGGAGATTTCGTCGCGACTCATCAGGTCGCGCGCCGCCGCGGACTCCTTGCGCTGGAGCAGTCGCGCCCCTTCGCTCTCCTTGTTCATCTCGGCCTGCACGGCCACCGTCTCGCCCGCGCCTTCCAGCGGGACGAGATCGCGAGTCAGGCTCGTGGTGCCGCCGTTGTCGACGACGATGTTGGACACCCGCAGCGGCTGCGACGTGTCGTAGCGGATTCGGACCTCGTAGGTGCCGGGCGGCAGCTCCATCTCGTACGAGCCGTCCGCGCCCGCCTTGGTCTTGTACTTGGTCCCGATGGCCTCGACGAAGGCACCGATCAGAGGCTCACCGGTCACGGAGTCCTTTACGGTCCCCTTGAGGGTGCCCTTGGCGCCCTTGACCTGGACGTTGTCGACCTTGAGCTCCTCGGCCAGCGCCGCCTCGTCCTCGGTCAGATCGACGACCTCGAACGTGAAGGCACCGTCGTCCTCGGGAACCGGCGCCGCATCCGGGTCGCCCTCGGCCACCGGCTGAATCGTCTCGACGTCTTCGAGATCTTCGTCGGTCAGCTCTTCGCTGTCGTCGACGGCAAACCCGTCGTCGCCGCCCTCGTCGGGGGTCTCCTCGACCGCGAACCCATCATCCGGCGCGGCTTCGTCCGCGACGTCCTCGACGGCAAAGCCGTCACCATCGGCGGGAGGTGCCTCGGAAGGCGCAGCTTGGGCGACCCCACCGATCGCGAGCAAACTCAGACCGGCGAGAAAAGGAAGACTTGTACGGGTCACGGCTACTCGAGCTTCTTGGTCAGCAGCACCACGGGGTGAGCCCCACCGCCGCGGGCAAGGTCGACGCCGACGAGCACGGTCCCGTACGGAACCTCGTCTTCACCGTCGACGTAGAGCACGTTGTCCGGACGCGCATTGAACATCCGGTGCAGGCGATCGGAGAGCTCCTCGTTCTCGATTGCGACGCTGTTGACCATGTAGGTCCCGTCTTCCTTGACGGTCAACACCAGCGGCTTGGACGGGTCGTTGGCCTCGTCGAGCTGCTCGTCCTTGTCGTCGCGCGGGGGCAGACGAACGTCCATCGAGGCGGAGAGCACCGGCGCGAGCACCATGAAGATGATCAGCAGCACCAACACCACGTCCACCAGCGGCGTGACGTTCATGTCGGGCTTGACCTGGCCTTTGCCCTTGCCGTCTTCGAGTGACATGCCCATGGGTCAGCCCTCTCCTTCCGCGCTGGCGCCGTCCTCGGGCGCCCACTCGCGCCCCTTGCCGACGGCCAGCGAGATGTTCTGAATCCCGAGGCTCTGCAGCTCGCCGAAGAAGTCTCGGACCGCCCGATACGGCACGCGGTTGTCCCCGCGAATCAGCACCGGCTTGCGCGGCTCGGCCTGCTTGGTGGTCTGGATGGCGGCCACGACCGCTTGTCGCGACATGTCCTCGTTGTCCAACGAGAAGACCTCTTCGTGGTCGATGGTCACGACGATCGGCTCGGCGTCGGCCTGGACTTCCTCGGCCTCTTCGACCTTCAGCATCTCGATCGGCTTGCCATCCTGCATGTTCGGGATGACCACCATGAAGATGATGAGCAGCACGAGCACCACGTCCACCAGCGGTGTGACGTTGATGTTCGGCTTGAGGGTCTTGGCGCCCTTGCTGCCGGTTTGCAGGCCAGCACCCATCTTTAGCGCTCGCTCGCTCCCTCGAGGCGGTCGACCAGCTCGCTCGCGGCGTGCTGCATGCTCATGTCGAAGCGGTCGAATCGCGCCGACAGGTAGTTGAAGACGAGCACCGCAAAGATCGCGACGATCAGGCCGACCGCGGTCACGATGAGCGCCTCGGCGATACCGCCCGAGACCGCCGCAATACCGCCGCCGCCCGAAGCCGCGATGCCCTGGAAGGCGGTGATGATGCCGATGACCGTGCCGAACAGTCCGATGAACGGCGCCGTGGAGCCGGTCGAGGCCAGGATGCCGGTACCGCGTCGCAACTCGGTCCCGAGGACCTCGAGCTTGCGGGTCAGCTCGCGACGCGCCATCTCCACCGGACCGACCGCATCGTCGATGGGCGTTGTGTCATACGCCTGGAGCCCGTAGCCGAGCAGCCGCGGCAGCGGAGCCTTGGCGAACTCGCTCTTCTTCGAGAGCTCGAGCAGCTGGTCCCAGTCGCGCTCCTCGATGAGCGTTCGTGCCTTGGACGCGAAGTCGCCCGACACGAAGTCGGCGCGCCGCAGCACCAGCATTCGCTCCACGGCCACGAACAGGCTCGCGAACCCCATGGCCACGAGGCCCACGGCCACGGCGCGGGCCAAAAAGCCCATCGACTCCCAGATTTCGAGAAGTGAAAGCTCCATGATTGCTTGTCCTTTGGTCCGTTGCGGTCAATCCGCGGCGGTGAGGGAAAACGGGATGTTGACCTTGTGCCAGACGGTGATCGGCTCGCCGTTGAGCTTGGCTGGCGTGTACTTCCAGGTCTTGACCGCTGCGATGACGGCTTTGAGGAAGAGCTTGTCGGCTTCCTTCTTGTCGTCTTCGTTGGTCGCGTTGTTCTTCTTGCGGAGGATCTTTGCCCCGCGAACGCTGCCGTCGCGGTGCACGTGCAGCTTCACGAGCACCGAACCGGTAATGCCCTTGTCGCGCAGCTTGCTCGGGTAGGCCGGCAGCTTGTTGGAGGCCAATGCCTTGGGGGCGGTGGCGTTTTCGGGGCGATCGATCGGCTTGGTGGGATCGATCTTCTTGGCCTTGGGCTTTGGCTTGGCCTTGGGTTTCGGCTTCTCCTCGACCTTGGGCTTCGGTTTGGGCTTCGGCTTCGGCTTCGGATCGCCGGCTGGCTTGCCGGTACCACCGGTGCCACTACCACTCGGGGGACCAACCTCGATCGCCTTGTCTTGGTTGCTCTCGTCCGCACCGCCCTCGACCTTCTTCTTGGGAGGACGCGGCTTGGGCTTGGGTTTGGGCTTCTTGACGACCTTGGTCTTGGCCTTGGGAGGAGGCGGCGGTTCCGGCTCGGGCTCGGGCTCAGGCTCGGGCTCCTCTTCGTCGACGGCGAAGTCGGTGATCTCGGGTTCGAGCTCGACCTCGACCGTCTCCTCTTCGGGTGGCGGAGCGATGAGCCAAGACAGCGCGGTGAGGGCTCCCGTGATGATCACGGCGACCAACAGCGCACGCTGCCTCCGGCGATGGAAGAACAGCTCCCGCAGTCGCGGATCGAAACCACCGAACATGGTCGAGGCGGAACATGCCGGCCAACGATGACCACTCGGTCGCGCCGTCGTTACAGCTGTGCAAAATGGCGTGACCGATCCGTTGCTCTACTCACTCACGATCGTTACGTCCCGGTGACGCGCCCTCGTCTCGAAGATGTGCTCGCACCTGCGATCGATGTCCCGTCGCCCTTCGCACGGAGCTTCGCCGGAACGAGCTCGGGCTCGTCACGTGGCCGGCGATCGCGATCAGAGATCGCGCGGCGAGAATCACGAGCACGTTCAGCAGCGACGCGCGTTGAAAGCGCGAGGCTCACCGGCTGGCCGGTGTATCGCGATGGCCTTTTCAAGGCGCCTGGGAGGCCGTTTGCGCGGCTTGACGGTGACGATCCCCACGCACGTTTTTCGGGTCCTACGGGCGCGAACCAGACCCCGGCAATCGTCACCTGGGCGTAACAAAAAGGTGACTCCGAGGACTCCCCGAAGTGGCTCGAGGGATCCATAGTCAGCCCAAATCCCGTGCCGAACGACGCCTACTCCGCCACGGCATCCCGAGCTCCTTCCGTCACGAGCCGGTACTCGCGCTTCGCCGAACTGGCGATGAAGGAGCGGGCGTTTCTCGCCTTCCTCGGGTTCGGATTTTTCGTCGCGGGCATCGCCTACCAGCATCCGGTCGCCGGTGCTTGGGTCGGCTTCATCTTCGCGTCGTACTCGGCGGTCGCGAACGACAGCATCCAGACGCTGGGTACGTTCATCTCGTCGAACCGCAAGCTCCCGTGGTGGCTGCTGTGGCTGTTCATCGGGGGCATCTTCCTGGCGACGGTCACCTATAGCTGGTTCGTCTTCGACGGTGACGTCAGCTACCAACGGCTCAGCGCCAAGGGCTTCGAGACGGCCCCGGTCAGCTTCGACTACCTGCAAGTCGCGGCTCCGCTGTTCCTCTTGATCCTCACCCGGCTCAAGATGCCGGTGTCGACCACCTTCCTGCTGCTCAGCGGTTTCGCAACGACCGCGGCGAGCATCGGTGCGGTGATCAGCAAGAGCCTCAGCGGCTACGGCATCGCACTCGCCCTGTCGATCTTCGTGTGGACCGCCGGCGCCCGCCCTCTCGAGCGGATGCTCAAGGGCGAGGCGCACCCGCTCTGGCGCGTGGCGCAGTGGGGCACTGCGGGCTTTCTGTGGTCAGTCTGGCTCATGCAAGACGCGGCAAACATTGCCGTGTACCTGCCCCGCTCCCTCAGCGGGTTCGAGTTCATCGCCTTCGCGGGGATCATCTTCTTCGGCCTCGGACTGATGTTCCGAATGGGCGGCGAGAAGATTCAGGAGGTGGTCGACGAAAAATCGTCGGTCGTGGACGTCCGAGCGGCGACGCTGATCAACCTCGTCTTCGCGGTCATCCTGCTGTACTTCAAGATGCACTCGAAGATGCCGATGAGCACCACCTGGGTGTTCGTGGGGCTGCTGTCGGGCCGCGAGCTCGCGATGACCTGGCGGCGCAGCAACAACCGGACGATGCGCGAGACGCTCCGCATGATCACGAAGGACTTGACCAACGTGACCATCGGTCTGCTCGTCTCGATCATCCTTGCGCTGGCGGTCAACGATGCGTTCCGCAGTCAGCTGCTCGTGGGTCTCGGCCTCCGGTAGACACAAAGTTCACGGCGACGCGGCGTTTTGACGAACTGCTGCCCAGGTGAAACATGAACGTAACCACAGGCGTCGACCATCGCCCCGTGTCCACGATTCTGATCGTCGACGACGAAGAGGACCTCGCCACCACGGTCGCTTACGCCTTTGAGCAAGAAGGCTGGACGACGACCCTCGCGCACGATGGCAAGACGGCACTCGAGTCCGCGCTGGGTACCAAGACCCCCGACGTCGTGCTCCTCGACCTCATGCTCCCCGACATCAGTGGCACGGAGGTCTGTCGCCAACTTCGAAGCCATGATGCGACGCGAGCGATCCCCATCGTGATGTTGACTGCGCGCAACGAGGAAATCGATCGGGTGGTCGGCTTCGAGGTGGGCGCGGACGACTACGTGGGCAAGCCGTTCTCGATGCGCGAGTTGGTGCTGCGGATCAAAGCAATCCTGCGTCGAGCCGAGCCGCCCGAGACGAGCGATGACGTCCGCTTCGGTCGCCTGCGAGTCGACCACGCCGCGCACCAGGTTTGGATCGACGAGGAGGAAGTCGTCCTGACCGCGCTCGAGTTCCGCCTGCTGTGGACGCTGTTGTCGCGACGCGGTCGAGTGCAGAGTCGAGAGACACTGCTCCACGACGTGTGGGGTCATGACCCCGGGCTCCCGACGCGAACCGTCGACACGCACATTCAGCGTCTGCGCAAGAAGCTGGGCGTTGCCAGCGCGTACATCGAGACGCTGCGCGGCGCCGGCTACCGCTTCCGCAGCGCCCCTGACGTCAACTAGCGTATCGGCCCTTCTCCGTAGGCGGTCCAGTTTCGGCCGCGTCATCGCCTACGCTGGCGAGGCATGGCGACAGCGCCGGTGCGCGGGTGATATACCAACGTTCATGGTTCTTACTTGGCGGGTCATGGCGGGGGCGGCGCTTTGTTGTGCGATTGGGTGCTACAGCAAGCCCGGAGCCGACGACGAGGCGGACACCGAAGCTGGTACCGGGATGACCGGACCGGGCGACGACGACGACGACGACGACGACGATGATGACGATGATGACGATGATGACGACGATGACGACGACGACGACGATGACGACGTCGCGTGTAAGGGCATGGGTCCGGCGGCCGAGTGCCCCGGAGACACTCCGTTTTGCGCCGGTGGCACCTGCGTAGACTGCGGTGGCCTGCCCGCGGACGCGTGCACGGGCCTCGACGGCACGACGCCGGTCTGTGACGCGGGCGTCTGCGTCGGCTGCTTCGAGCACGACCAGTGCGGTAGTGGAGCCTGTCGAATGTCCACCGGCGAGTGCTTCGCCGAGGCCAACCGCCTTTGGGTCGACGCCGCGGCTGGCAACTGCGGTGCGGCGACGGGCACCGAGGCGGCGCCGTTCTGCGACGTCGTCACGGCGATTGATGTCATCAACGGCCAAGCGGGCGATGAGCCGTGGGCGGTGTTCGTCGCCGGCAACCCGAATCCCTACGTGGGAACGATCGATCCATCCGGACGTCCGGTCGCGATCATCGGGCCCTCCGCTGGCCTGGGCGCGGAGATCACGTCAGACTCCTACGCGCTCGACCTTTGGTCGCAAACGCCAGAGACATACATCTCCAATGTGGTGCTGAGCCGAATGTCGAGTGGCTCGACGATCCGCGGAGCATTCTCTGGCGACTGTCAGCTTTGGATGCACGACGCGACCGTCACCGATGGAGATCCGGCGCTCGACACCGGTGCGTGTGACGTCGTGATGCACCGGTCTCAGATCACGAACTACAGCAACTTCGGCGTATTCGTGGACAGCGACGGTTCGATCACCGCCTACGACAGCGTCATTCGCGACGGTCAGGGTGCGCTCGAGGTCGAGGGCTCGGCGACGTTCTATCGGACCGAGATCTCCAACTCGTATACGGCGGGTGGCATCACGCTGCGCGGCGACCTGACGCTCGTCAACTCCCTGATGTACGGACACACGTACATGAACGACGGCATCCTCGCGGAGGCGGGCGGCCAGTTCGACATCCTGTACAGCACGATCGTCGGCGGCATTCAGTGCAATGGCGCTGGGCCCTCGACGATCCGCAACTCGATCGTGCTCAACCACACGTCGGAGCCGGGCCAGACCTGTGTCTCAGCCCAGGTCGACTACTCGGTGGTCAACACGGGCGAGGGGCAAGGCATGGGCAATGTTGTCGCGGGTCCGACGGATCTCGACTCGATCTTCGTGGACCCGGCGACGTTCAACAACGCCGACTATCACGTGCTCGACGGCTCGATTCCGAGCGACGTGGCGCTGTGGCAAGACGGCGATCCGGCGACGGACTTCGAGGGCGACGCGCGGCCGAACACCGATGCCACGGCCGACTACGCCGGCTGGGACGTCCCGTAGAGCGGATTCTCGCCTGGGGCAATCGATCCGGCGCCGTGGCACTCTATCGCGGTCCATGACGATTGCAGCTCGTGTGCTCGTGTCTGTGGTGCTCCCGCTTTCCTTGGCGGGCTGCGACAAGGTCCAGGGGCTTCTCGGCGACGACGGTGCGAAGACCGAGGCCAAGCCAAAGGCCGACGACAAACCCGACGCCAAGGCTGAGGACAAACCGAAGGCGGAGGACGAGCCCGAGGCCAAGGCAGAAGACAAGCCCGCCGAGACCAAATCCGATGGCGGTGCTGCCGAGGCCGAGCCGGCTGAAGCCGCACCCGAAGCTGAAGCTGCGCCTGGCGAGCAACCATGCATCGTCGGACACTGGGAAGCGACGGACTACCTCGCCGAAATCAATCGTGCGCTCCGCAAGGACCCCACGCTCAAGTCGATGAAGTACAAGAGCCACTCGGGAACGATCGGCTACGTCGTGGAGCCGGTGGGGGCCGACGGCAAGGGCACCGTGCGAGCCAATGCAGCCAAGCTCAACTACTCGTACGCCGGCAAGGTCCAGGGCATCGGCGTCTCGCTCGGCGTCACGATGAACGGGGACATCACCGCGAGCTACACCCTCGAAGAGCCCTCCCGCATCGTCGTGGACAAGCCGACGTCCAACAACATGCGCGTCAGCGCTCGCGTCAAGCTCAAGGGCCTCGGCAAGCACCGCGATTCACAGAAAGTCCGCCACCAGTTCGACGGCGACTTTCCCTATGAGTGCTCGGATACCGAGCTGAAGGTCTACACGGACGGCAAGGACCGCAATCCGCTGACCTTCAAGCGCCTCGACGAGTAACCGCGTTCGAGCACCACTCGGCGTTTTTTGGGAACGCTGCTGGTTGGTCGGGAACCGCCGTCGATAGCCATGACGACTTCGATGGTCCCATTCGCCCTTGCCTCCCTGTTCTTCGTCGCGCCTCCGGGGCCGTTGGCAAAGCCGATCCCTTCTGCGACCAAGCAGGCGGCGGCGAAGAAGAGCAAAAAGAAGAAGAAGGCCCAGCAGAAGAGCAAAACGAAGAGGCCCTCGAAGAAGCAAACGGCGCACCAGACAAACAAGGACCTCGGCAAGGTGAAGCCCAAGTTCAAGCCACTGCTGCCCAAGAAAGCCCTGGTCAAGCAGGCCGAGCAGAAAAACGTCGTGCCTGTCGGTGGCAACTCGCCGCTCACCACGCTGGCAACCCTGAGCGCCGCCAACTCTCGCCAAGGCAACTACGCGATCGACTTTCACTGCGCCTTCGTGATGACGTACTCACAGTGGGGCGACAGCGGCTACGCCGAGTGGCCCCAGCGGCTCGTCGAGTTCTGCCGCGCTTCGGGCAACCACTACGCTCCTGGCGTCGAGATCAACTTCACTGGCGAGGCCGGCAAGGCCTACGCGATCGACTGCAACAGCGAAGCCTCGCAGACCCGCTGGCGGATCAAGCACCGCATCGCTGGCGGCGACTGGTCCACCGAGGAGATCAAGACGACCGCGACGCCGATGGATGTCGTCCTCGCGGACCGTTCGGGCAGGATCAGCGTCAGCTTCGAAATCGACCCCGTCGACAACCACATCCTCACGCACCGCATCAGCAAGTGCCGCGTCAGCCGTGTCGGCGGCTAGACCGTACCCGTTCACCTGCAGTGCGGCCGATCACCAATTTGCTTTGACCCGCGACCACGGCGGGCCGCCACTCCGATCCCGTGAGGCATTTGGGATGGGTGGTGGGCTCCGCCGTGCTGGCGTTTGGTTGCCGAGAAGTTCGCGACGACTTGCCGTTCAACGTCGATACCGACGGCATGTCCGATGCCACGGCCGGCGAAGACGAAGCCGGCGGTCCGGACGCCGACGACGGCACAGGTCGCAGCGTTGACGACGACAGTGAGGAGGAGGACGACGGCGGCGACGATGATGGCGTCAAGCTCGACGTTGGTCCCTCCGGAGGACTGCCGGGCGGCGGCTGCGACAACCCCGATGGCGAAGACGACTGTGAGTGCGTCGCAAGCCCGCATGCCGCCTGCGATGCGGATACCGACGACCCGTTCGCTGCGATGGGCGTCGGCTGTGACGGTGGTGCGGTCATCACGACCGAGGCCGTCGGGTCCGCATCCGCGATCGGGGTGCGTACCGGCCTGGGTAGCACCAACACCTGGGCCCCCACCGAGGGCGAGCGCTTCGCAGTCATCGGTTCCGGCTTCGTCGACCAGCTCGACAGCGAGCCACCATCCTATTCCGACCCCTTCGATCTCGAGTTCGAACTCGACTTTCCGAGCTTCTGCAACGACGACCTCGACGGGCTCGAGAACAACATCGAATCTGGCCCGCTCGATCCCGGCACCATTCCCGCGCCGATCGTGGCGATGCCCGTTGGCGACTCGGACTGCACCGACGATCCGACGCTCGTCGGCCTCGGCGACTGCTCGAACACGCTCGACGGCCAGCTCGGCCAGGGCACGTCCGTCAACGACTACACCGCGCTGCGCATGGAGATGGTCGTGCCCGCGGACGCCGAGTCGCTCAGCTACGACTTCGCGTTCTTCACCACCGAGTACCCAGCCTATCTCGGATCGCAGTACAACGACCTCTTCGTCGGCTGGGTCGAGTCGGAAGCCTGGACCGGCAACGTATCGTTCGACACCGCGGGAAATCCAATCTCACTCAACGCCGCGTTCTTCGACCTCACCGATGCGGGCGGCAACGCGCCTGAGCTCGCCGGGACCTGCATGCGCTACCACGGCGCCACGCGTTGGCTCACCAGCACGACCGCGGTCAATCCCGGGGAGACCATAGAGCTCGTGTTCGCCGTGTTCGACCTCAGCGACTCGATCCTCGACAGCTACGCCTTCGTCGACAACGTGCGCTGGGGGTGCGATCCCTCCGCGCAGCCCGGCACCTTCCCCGCCGGGTAAACGTGCCAGCGCGGGGCGGTTGCAGTACCTTCGGGCGGTGAGCGACACCATCGTCCTCCGCGCGCCGCAACCCTTGGACGCGACCGTTCGACCCCCGGGTAGCAAGAGCATCACCAACCGAGCTGTGCTGCTCGCAGGGATTGCCCGAGGTCGCTCGCGTCTCGAAGGCGCGCTCGAGGCCGACGACACCGCGCTGATGTGCGGCTGCCTGCGGCGTCTGGGCGTTCACGTGAAGGCCGACGGGGACGTGCTCGAGGTCGAGGGGGCTGACGGAGCGCCTCGAGCAAGCGGGGTTGCGCAGCTGGATGTCGGGCTCGCGGGGACGGTCGCCCGCTTCGTCACCGCGGTCGCCGCGGCTGGCCCAGGTCAGTGCCGCATCGACGGCACCGAACGCATGCGCGAGCGCCCGATGGGCATGCTGATCGATGCGCTGCGCGACCAAGGCGCCCGCATCGAGTGCGGCGGCCAACCGGGGGCGCTGCCAATCCTCGTCGGGCCCCACACCGGATCGCTGCGCGGTGGCGTCATCCGACTTCGACGCCCCGCGAGCTCTCAGTTCATTTCTGGCTTGGTGATCGCGGCGACGCTCGCCGAGCGAGAGACCGCGATCATTCTCGACGAGGGCACGCCGGCGCGTCCCTATGTCGACATGACACTCGCCACGCTGCAGGACTTTGGCGGGCACGCCGAATGGATCGCGGTCGATGAGATCGTCATTCAGCCGGGTCGGCTCCGCGGTCGCACCTACGCGATCGAACCCGACGCCTCTGGCGCCTCGTACTTCTTGGGCCTCGCGGCGATCTACGGCGGGCGCGTCACCATTCCCGGGCTGGGTACGGCGAGCCAGCAGGGCGACGCCGGGTTCGCACGCGTCCTCGGACAGATGGGCGCACACGTCGACCTCGGCGAGCACGAGACCCAGCTGCGTGGGACCGGTGCGCTCCAGGGCGGCGATTTCGACCTCTCCGATACGCCGGACATGACGCCGACGCTGGCGGTGGTCGCCGCGCACGCGAAGGGGCGAACCACAATCAGCGGCGTGGAAGTGCTCCGCCACCACGAGAGCGACCGAATTGAGGCACTGGCGATCGAGCTGGCCAAGCTCGGCGTCGGTGTGCAAGAGCGGGACGACGGCCTGGTCATCGACCCCCCGGAGGGCGGGCTCAAGCCCGGCGTGACGGTGGACTCTCACGGCGACCACCGGATGGCGATGGCGCTCAGCCTCGCTGGCGATATTGCCGTCCGAGACCCCGGTTGCGTGGCGAAAACCTATCCCCAGTACTTTGCCGAGCTGCGCAACCTGGGTATGGTCACCTCTCGGAGCCAATGAAGCCTGGCGACACCATCAGCCTGATGGCGGAAGCCCTCTCGCGCCACGGAGAGGGCGTCGGCCGGTACGAAGACGTGGAGGTTCACGTCAACGGCCTGCTCCCCGGCGAGACGGCGGACGTCAAGATCGACTACGTCAGCCAGCAGCGGCCACGAGCGCACGGCAAGGCCGTCAACCGCCGTAACACCCACCCGGGTCGCCGCCCTGCCCCGTGTCCGCACCACGGCCGATGCAACGGCTGCCCCTTGATGGAGATGGACCTGCCCAGCCAGCAGGAGCTCAAGCGCTCCGAGCTCGAGCGCGAGTACCACGTCAAGATCGACCGCATGGTCTCGCTGGAGAACGGCGGGCTTCGCTATCGCTGGTCGAGCAAGCGGGTGGTGCACGGCACGGTCGGCGACATCATTCTCGGCTCGTACATGCGCGGCACCCACAGCGTCGCGGACATGAGTGGCTGCCTCGTCGATCACCCCGACATCGTGGCGTGCATCACCGAGCTCACCGACGTCGCCAACGAAATGAAAATCGTGCCCTACGACGAGGAGCACGAGCGGGGCGACCTCCGCTACGCGTGGTTCAAGACGGACGGTCAGGGGCAGGTCCTGCTCGCGTTGATCACCGGCGAGCCCGCTGCCCCCAAGGTCCTGGAGCTGGCACGGAACCTCGAGACACCGGCTGGAATCGCCTGGGGCGTCAACTCGCAGCAAGGCAACGACATGCGCGGGGTGACGCTGCGCCCACTTCGGGGCCGCCAAAACCTCGCCCTCGACTTCGACGGCGTGAAGTTCTTCGCCGGCCCGCTCGGCTTCCTGCAGCCCAACCCAGCCGCGGCCTCGCTCGCGTACCACGACCTCATCCGCGTTCCCGCGGGTGGCGTCCCGCACGGACGACTTGCCTTCGACCTCTACGCCGGCTCGGGTGTCACCACGAGCCTGCTGCGGTCGCACTTTCCGGAGGTCGTACCGTGCGAGTCGTACCCGGAGAGCGCCCGCCTGCTCGGCGTGGAGCCGGAGCTCGTCGAGGAGTTTCTCGCCCGGGCCCTCGCGCCGAGCGGCCACCAGGGCAACCCCGATCTGGTCATCGCCAACCCGCCGCGCGGCGGTATGGGGCCCACGGTGTGTGAGCAGCTCAACCAGCTTCGGGCCAAGCGCTTGCACATCATGAGCTGCAACCCGCGTTCGCTGGCCGAGGACCTCGCGCGCCTCACCGGTCCGCACGGTGGATATCGAATGCTGCAGGCGCGAGCGTTCGATACGTTGCCCCAGACAGCACACATCGAAATCGTTGCTTGGCTGGTCGGGCGCTCGCACTGAGCGCCAGGTACGTGGCGAGCCTACTCGGACCCACGACGCCAAGCCAACGCAAATCCCATAAGATCCGAGGGTGGGCGATTCCCACCGATCACGTTCGACCGGGGCATCGACCCTCGACGACGCCACCCGGCCCATCGCCGAAGAGTCCCAAGCTGCGCTGCGGCAATGGGACGTCATCGATGAGGGCGGCGAGTTCGGGCGATACACCGTGCTCGAGCACATCGGTCAGGGGGGCATGGGGCACGTCTATCGGGCACGCGACCCCGAGCTCGATCGGGATGTCGCTCTCAAGCTGCTGCGCGTCGACCGATTGATCGAGGCGCTCGATACCAGGGCCCACGCTCGGCTTCGGCGCGAGGCCCAGGCGATGGCGCAGGTCAATCACCCCAACGTGATGCCGATCTACGACGTCCTCGAAGCCGGTGGCCGGCTCATCATCGCGATGGAGTACGTCGACGGCCAGACGCTCAAGCAATGGCTCGGCCGCGAGCGCAGCTGGCCCGAGTTGCAGCGGGTCTTCGTGGAGGCCGGACGCGGACTCGCTGCGGCGCACGCCTGCGGCCTCGTGCACCGCGACTTCAAGCCGAGCAACGTCCTGGTCGGTCGCGACGGCAGAGTGCGCGTGATGGACTTTGGCCTCGCCTGTCCGACGACCAGCACCGACTCCGAAGGACGCAACTCGGCACCCGAGCTGGTCCTGTCCGGCGAGGCGCACCTCACCCAGACCGGCTTGCTGATGGGCACGCCGGCGTACATGGCCCCCGAGCAGCATCGAGGTCGTCCCGCCGACACGCGCTCCGACCAGTTCGCATTCTGCGTCGCGCTCTACGAAGCGATCGCAGGAGTGCGTCCCTTTGTCGGCACCGACACGCTTGAGCTCTCCCGGAGCAAGCGCGTCGGCAACGTGCGCGACACCGAATTGCGCGGTCGCGCACCGGCATCCGTCGTTCGGGCGGTGATGCGCGGCCTGCAGAGCGACCCCGACCGCCGCTTCCCTTCGATGTCGGATCTGCTTCGGCAGCTGATGCCGTCGGACCTGCCCGTCAGCTCTCGCTCGTGGATGGCCGGCGGCGCCATCTTCGTGCTCGCCGGTGGGGTCTACTTCGGCACGGCCGACGGCCGCGATGCCTGCGTGACCTCCGAGGATCTGCTGGGGTCGGTGTGGAACGCCGAGCGTGCGAGCGAGGTTCGGTCCGCGCTGACGGCCTTGGACGGCGATCTCGAGGCGCAGACCGTCGACTCGCGCCTGGATGCCTACGCCGCCGCCTGGGGGAACGAGCACGCGCAGCTGTGCGCGTCCCGTGCCGCCGGCGAGGTCGACGACGACGCGTTCGAGCTGCGGGTGGACTGCCTCGACAGCAGCCTCCGTCAGCTCAGCGCGTTGGTGGACACCCTGCTCGAACGGGACCCGCGAGTGCTCGCGAGTGCCGACCGCCTCACGCAGGCGCTTCCCGCTCCCGGTCGCTGCGACGACCTCGAGTTCCTGGCCAACCGCGCTCCGCCTCCCGACCGCGAGATCGCCGGTCGCGTCTCGAAGCTGCGGACCAAGATCCTCAAAGCCAAAACCCTGCAGGACTCGGGCGTCATCGAGGAGGCACGTCAAATGACCGTGTCCGCGGTCGACGATGCTCGCGAGCTCGCTTATCCGGCGCTTGTCGTCGAAGCACTCCTGCAACTGGGCTCGATCGGGCAGCGCACGGGGGAGTTTGCCGCGGCCGAACGCGCCTACTCCGAAGCGTACTGGACGGCGAACGACCAACGCGACGACCGCGGTGCCATGGCCGCCTCCACGGAGCTTGCCTTCATCGTCGGGGCAAGGCTCGTCCGCCCCGAAGATGGCCTGGAATGGGCTCGGCACGCACGCGCAGCGCTCGACCGCGTCGGCGACGAGCCGCTTTGGGAGCGCCAGCTCGAGCGCGCCATGGCGGGCATCTACTTCCGTCAACGCAACTTCGAGATGGCGGTCGAGCACACGCGCACAGCATTGCAGATCGCGATCGACGTCTACGGCGAGGAGCACGATCAGGTCGCCGAGTCGCTCACCAACCTCGGTGTGTACTTGCAGGGGGCAGGCGGATACGAGGAGGCCATCGACTCCCTCGAGGCTGCCGTCGCAATGTGGGAACGGACCCGTGGCCCCGACTTTCCCAACATTGCAGTCGCACTCAACAACCTGTGCAGCCTCAACGTCGAGCTCGGTCATCACGAGGACGCGATCACGATCGGCGAGGACGCACTGAAGCGTTGGGTGGCCGTCGCCGGTCGCTTGCACCCGCGTACGGCAAACATTCACGGCAACCTCGGGCTCGCGTATCGAAATCGCGGTGACCTCGAGCAAGCCGAGACGCATTTCCGCGAGTCGCTCGACATCTTGGCCGAGACGGTTGGGCCCGAGCATCCCAACAGCATCGGAATGTGGGTGAACCTGGGCGCCGTCGTGCAACGGCAGGGCGATGCCAGCGAGGCGGAGCAGCACATCGTTCACGCCCTCGAGCTCGCCCAAACGGTACTCGGCGAGGATCACGAAGAGACGAAGATGGCCAAGCAGGCACTCGCGCGAGTACGGCGCGGTGAGGCGGCAACGGGCGCCGACCCCTCCGATTGACCGCTTCTCCGGCATGCGCAACTCTGATCCCCGATGACGGATGCGTTGGCTCAGCGGGATCGAATCGATTTCCGCGTGGAGCTCAGCCCCGACGAGCTGTGGGAGCGAATCGTCGCGCACCCTCGCGTCCGCCAATCCAACGATCCGGCACCTGATCCTCCGCCCCCGCAGGGCGAGCCGTTCCTCGTCGCGCGAGCCTCTCGCCACGAGATCCGGATCCGCCACTGGGCGGGCCCTGCCGACGCGTCGTGCCCCGTCGTCGTGCTCGAGCTCGAGGAGGACGGCGGACGTACGGTCGTGCGGGGCCGCTTCCAAGCCCGGCGCCGGCAAGGCGCGCTGGTCCCCAACGGTGAGTACACGCGTCGCAAGCGAAGCCCCTGGGCCTACGCCACGGTCGCAACGATCGTGCTCGGCATCGCCATGGCTGCCCCGGTCATCATCGGCGTGGCACCGATTCATCTGCTGTCGGTGCTGATGCTGTTGATCATCTTCACCGTGCCTACGGTGCTCGTCTTCGTTCCCGCGTTGATGATCTGGAATGGCGAGGTCCGCCGCGGATTCGTCGGCCCGATGTGGGAGCTACTCGGCGAAGTGTTTACGCCGATCGCACTGCCCGAGGCGGCGAGCGACGACACGCCCTTCCGCCACGCGCTGCCCGCCGCCGATCAGGCGCTGTGAACGAAGCGTTCTTCGACGGCCCGATACCGCGCCGTCGGCCAGCGAAAGATCCGAGTCGGCTGATCCTCGAACTCGAGGTCTTCGACTTCGAGCTCGATCTCGACGCCTTCCTCGGCCGGTGCTCCCGCAACGAGCGGCACCTCGCACAGGGTACCGAGGTCTTCATCGTTGGCGGCGCGCTGTCGGCGTCGGCCGGGGGTCGCCGCGAGGGCGATCCGCTGGCTCACGAGCTCGTCGCGAACGTCGGCGATGGACTGGAGCAGTCGCCGGCAAGCACGCTCGTCTGTTGTGGACTCCAGGCGCTTGATGTAACCGTCGCGCTTGAACTCGAGCTCTGCGATCCGCAGCTCGAGATCGTCGGAGAGGCTCTGCATGACTTCCCTACCTTCATCGAAACCCCTGCCTGCATACGGTCAGACGCACGAGCCCTCGAAAATACACTCCGCACTCTGGGACAAACTTCTGCTTTGTGCGGTGCTCGGGGCGGCCTCGTGCAGCAAACCGACAGCCCCTGCCGCCGACCCCGCCGCTCCGAGCCCTTCGACTCCAGCCGAGCCCGAGCCAGTGCCCGAATCAGCCTCCGAAGACACCGGTCGCCCTGAAGCGGACGTGAGCCGCGATGCACTTCGTAAGCCACAAGAGGTCATGGACTTCTTCGAGGTCAAAGAGGGCTCGCGCGTGGTCGAGCTGATGGCGGGCGGTGGCTACTACGCCGACCTGCTCTCCCGCCGGGTCGGCCCGACCGGTGAGGTCTGGGCACACAACACTCCATTTGTGCTCAAACGGTTCGCGGAGTCCCGGATCGCGGCACGCCTCGAAAACCCCGCGCTATCCAACGTGTCCCGGCTCGACACCGAGCTCGAGGATCCCAAGCTCCCGGACAACCTCGACGCGGTGATGATCGTGCTCTTCTATCACGACCTCTACTGGCAAGAGGTCGATCGCGCCGCCATGAACGCCGCGATCTTCGAAGCGCTCGCGCCCGGTGGAGTCTTCGGCGTCATCGACCACAGCGCCGCCAAGGGTCACGGCTCGGACGACGTCAAGACGCTGCACCGGGTCGAGGAGTCGCTCGTGATCTCGGAGCTCGAAGCGGCCGGATTCGTGCTCGACGAGTCGACCGACATCCTTCGCAACGCCGATGACAAGCTCGACTATAACGTCTTCGACCCGCCCGATGGGCGCGACAAGACGGATCGCTTCGTGCTGCGCTTTCGCAAGCCGAAATAATTCGGACGGGATGGGGCTCACGACCGTTTGCGGAGTTTGCCGATTTCGCCGCTGGTGACCTTGGCCCAGTACCGATCGAGCTCGCGCTTGGCGACCGGCGCCAGGATGTACAAGCCGAGGATGTTGGGGACGCAAAGCAGGAACACCAGGGCATCCGAGATGTCGAGGATCGGCTTGAGATGCACGACGCAGCCGAGCGCAACGAACCCGCAGAACACCAGCTTGTAGCCCGTTTGGCCTCGTTTGCTTTCGCCGAACAGGTAGGTCCACCCCTTGAGCCCGTAGTACGACCACGAAATCATCGTCGAAAACGCAAACAACATCCCCGCGAAAGCCAGCGGGATCGGAAACCATGAGATCTGGCGCTCGAACGCCTTGGATGTCATCGCGATTCCCGTCGAGTCGCCGGCGAAGTTGGGATCGGCGACGGCGGTCGTCGCGATCACCATCCCCGTGATCGTGCAGACGACGATGGTGTCGATGAATGGTTCGAGGAGCGACACCATGCCTTCGGTTACCGGCTCCTTCGTTCGGACTGCCGCGTGGGCGATGGAGGCGGAACCGATGCCTGCCTCGTTGGAAAACACCGCGCGTTGAAACCCGATGATCATTGCCCCAAGGGCGCCGCCCGCGATGCCTTCGCCAGTGAAGGCCCCGGTGATGACACTGCGAACCGCCTGCGGAATCGCAGAGCCGTTCATGAAAATGACGATCAGCGCGAAGAGGCAGTACAAGCCGGCCATGAACGGGACGACCCGCTCGGTCACCGCAGCGATCGACTTGATGCCGCCAACGATCACCGCGAACACCACGGCAGCCATGATGAGGCCCACGAGCCAGGCGTAGCCCTCGAATGTCCCACCGGTGACGAGATTCAGCTGCGCGTAGGCCTGGTTGGACTGGAACATGTTGCCGATGCCCAGCGCGCCAACGAAGATGCCAATCGCATACGCCGTCCCGATGAATTTGCCGAAGCGCGCCATGCCACGCTCGGCCAGACCCCGGCGCAGGTAGTACATCGGACCGCCCGAGACGGACCCGTCGGGGTTTTCGTTGCGGTACAAGACCGCCAACGTGCACTCGACGAACTTCGTCGACATGCCCAAAAACCCAGCCACGATCAGCCATAGCGTCGCGCCCGGGCCGCCGACCGTGACTGCGATCGCGACCGCCCCGATGTTTCCGATCCCGACCGTTCCCGACACCGCCGTCGCCAGTGCCTGAAAGTGCGAGACCTCGCCGGCGTCATCGGGGTCGGCATAGTCCCCACGAACGAGCGCGATCGCGTGCCGGAAGCCCCAGACGTTCACGAACCCCATGCGCAGGGTGAAGAACAATGCGCCGCCGACCAACCACAAGACGACGAGGGGCAGTTCGGCGCCGAAGACCTCGAGCTTGAAGAAGACGATGTCGCTGACGACCCTGGCGATCGGGCTCGTGGCGGCGTTGATCGCCTCGTCGATCCCGCCAGCGGGCACGAGTTGAGCGCCGAAAGACACCACCGCAGGTGCAAGTATCACGCGCCATGACGAGCCCCGAAGTTGAAAATC
>JGI12316J15310_10000838_pt2 | contig 24669 bp, 21 predicted proteins | sample MarCyaLeptolynsp_FD_15310 | JGI IMG/M metagenome (IMG submission 15310)
TCGTAACATTGACATAACATATAGTTTATCCTTGCGCAAAGATTGATTTTTACACTTATTGCGCCCTGAATAATACCATGAGTACAAGGTCAGTTGCCAAGTCCGTCCGAGGTTATAGGAAGATCCATCGATATCTTGGACTCACCATTGCCGTTTTACTAATCATCAGTGCCATAACAGGAATTCTGTTGGGTTGGAAGAAGGACGTTGATCTGCTACAACCACCTACACAGAAAGGAGAACAACTGGATTATGCGCTGTACCAACCCGTGGAGTCCTTGGCTAATGTTGCTGCTCAGGCAGTAGACTCATTAGGCCTTAACAGGACTAATATTGATCGCGTAGAATATCGGCCGACAAAGGGAATAGCCAAAGTTATTTTTGACACTGGGTCTTGGGAGGTTCAGGTTGATGCAACGAATCTCAAGGTTTTGTCAGTTGCTAAACGCCATTCTGATTGGATAGAAAGTCTCCATGACGGTTCTATCATCTCTGATCTGTTCAAATTGGTTTCGATGAATTTTCTAGGCTTCGGTTTGCTATTTCTTATTGTAACCGGAATTTGGCTTTGGTGGGGCCCCAAAAAAATCAGAGCAATCAAAAAGGAGCGCTAATGTTAATTATTGTTGAAGAATGGATTCTTTGACATCGCTGCACTTTATTATTAGCTAACTTCGTTTTTCATAACACACGTTTGACATGAAGAAGGTTGGTAAGGCGCTTTTAATATTTTTTGGTTTCATCATGATTGCCGTACTCTTGATTCCAGTCTTTTTTAAGGATAAGATCAAGGAGTTGGTCATCAGCGAATTTGAGAAAAGCACAGAAGCAGAACTCTACTTTGGGGATTTCAGCTTGAGCCTGCTTAAGAATTTTCCGGATTTCACTTTGGGCCTTTCAGACATGGGGATTATCGGCAAGGGGATCTTTGAAGGTGACACATTAATGAGTGTAGGCAACCTAAGTGCTTCCGTAGACCTGAATGAAGTGCTATTTGGCGAAACGATCAGTTTAAAGTCTATTCATTTAGATCGACCCAATATTACCATCATTGGCCTGGCCGATGGCACGACTAACTATGACATCGCTAAAGCCTCGAATGAGTCGGTGGAGCCTGTCAGAGAAGAGTCAGCTGCAGTGAGTTTCGGTATCAAGTCTTTCAGCATCGAAGAAGGGGAATTCGTCTATTATGATCAAGGCATTCAATATTTCATGCAAATGGACAATATCAATATTGAAGGCTCAGGTGATTTTGAAGCAGATATATTCGATCTAATCAGTAAAGGGAGTCTTGATCTCGTGGACATGAACTATGATGGTACTGACTATGTCACTGACAAAACCGTGAACCTAGATGTGGTGCTATCTATGGACTTGCCCAACTCGAAATACACCTTCAAAGAAAATGAGATCAGTATTAATTCCTTTCCACTAGCTGTAGACGGATTTTTCTCGTTATTGGAAGATGGCTTTGGGATGGATCTAAAATTTAATGCTCCGCGGTCGGAGTTCAAGCAGCTACTATCCCTGATTCCAGGAGTCTATACAGAGTCCTTTGATCAATTAAGATCACAGGGAACGCTGAGCTTCTCCGGAAATGTGAAGGGAGAATACAACCAGCATACAATGCCGGCTTTCGGATTAAACCTAAAGGTTAATGATGGACTTTTCCAGTACCCTGATCTACCGGATGCCATCAAAAATGTACAGATGAACCTCTCGGTTCAAAATAATACAGGCATCATAGAAGACACTAGGGTTGACTTAAGCCAGCTTCATCTGGAAATGGGATCGAACCCATTGGACGCCCGATTGATTGTTGAGAATTTGAATGACTATCGCCTTGATGCCAATGTAAAAGGAAGTTTAAACCTCAATGAATTGGCCAATTACTTTCCGATGGAAGGGTATGAATTGAGTGGGGTGCTGGACCTTGATGCGGAGGCTAATGGTGTCTATGACAGTGTTCGAAATATCATTCCTCAAATGAACTTGAATATCGATTTGACCGATGGCCGAATTAAAACACCAGATCTCCCAAGCGCGATAGAAGACTTTATCATTAAAGCCCAGGTTGCCAACCAAAGTGGTCAACTCAAGGACACGAGAATTCAAGTTGACAATATTTCGCTCGAATTAGATGGGCAACCTTTCAAGGGCGCTATGGTGTTGAAAAACCCTGAAAACTTTGAGTGGGATGTGAATATAGAAGGTAACCTGGATCTCGAAAAACTAATGAAGCTCTATCCTGTGGAAGGCATGAGCCTCAAGGGTCAAGTCTCAACGGATCTATCGAGTAAAGGAAAGATGAGCGATTTAGAAGCGAAACGTTATTCCAGGATTCCAACAAAGGGTAATCTTTCCTTAACAGGTTTTGACTATCAAGGTGATGCCATTGACCAACTGGTTACGATTAGCAAGTTGGCAGCCTCATTTACCAATGATAAAATGAGCCTGACAGAATACACAGGTACGGCTGGCTCTACTAACTACTCACTCAAGGGGGAAATCACAAATTACTTGGGCTTTGCCCTCAATGATGAAGTGCTGAGAGGATCACTTAGTGCAGAGGCAGACCAACTGATTATCAGTGAGTGGATGACAGAATCAGGTGCTGAGGAAGTTGAAACTGTTTCTGAAGCTATGGAGGTGGTCAGGATTCCAGAAAACGTGTTGTTTAATATGAATGCTGCTGTGGATCGAGTGACTTACAATAGCCTTCAAATGGATGAAATGAAAGGCAAGCTTGTGGTGAAAGAGGGTGCAATCCGACTGAACGATGCAGGCTTCAAAGCTATGAATGGTACAGTAGGACTTACTGGAGCCTATGACAGCAAGCCAGAGCAACCCACCTTCAACTTTAAGATTGGTGCCAAAGAAATCTCAATACCCTCTTCTTTTCAGTCCGTTGATATCGTACAAAAAATGGCACCTATAACCGAAAAGATGACAGGGCTGTTTTCTACAGATTTCAATATTAAAGGGGCCTTGGGTGCTGATATGATGCCTGACTATTCAACGCTTACAGGTGGGGGGCTTATTCAAATCTTACAGGCCAGCTTAGGTCAGTCCGATTTAATGGCTGGCCTCAGCTCTGTGACCAAATTGGCTAAGGTTTCAACGGCTACTTTGGATAGGCTAAAAATGCAAGCCGAGATCAAAGAGGGTCGTTTGTACATTAAGCCATTTGATGTAAACCTGGGAGATTACAAAACGACAATAGCCGGTAGTACCGGTATAGATGGAACAGTAGATTACCTGCTTAAGATGAATGTACCTGCTGGTCAGGTAGGAGCACAATTGAATTCCCTGGTTTCATCCTTGACAGGAAGCAACCAGAGCTTAGCCGGAAATAATCTGATTTTGAATATTGGTATGGGAGGACTCCTTGCCCAACCCGAGTTTGCTTTAAGGTCCGTCTCTTCAGCAGACGGCAATACCGTAAAGGAAACCATAACAGCTACGGTGGAAGCCAAAGTAGAGGAAAAGAAAGAAGAAGTGAAGGAAGAGATTGAAAGCCAAGTGGAAGTGGTCAAGGATTCTGCTAATAAGGTAGTCGAAGCACAAAAAGACTCACTGAAAGCAAAAATAGATACACTGGTACAGACACAGAAGGATTCTATAGCCACACTTGCCGCAGATAAACTTGGCTTAAAGAAAGACAGTGTGAGTAAGGTGGTTGACGGTGCAAAAGAAGCATTGAAAGGCCTCTTCAAGAAAAAGAAGAAGAAAAAGAAGGATAACTAAGCCTTCCAGCCATTTTCAGCTACCTGGTGGATACTGTTCTCTACCTTTAGTCTCATTTCAGCCTTGTACTGCTGAAGGTTTTCAGCAATTGTTTCATCAAAACTTCCGATAATCTGGGCGGCCAGAATACCTGCATTTTTGGCACCATCCAGGGCTACTGTCGCAACAGGCACACCTCCTGGCATTTGTAAAATAGAGAGTACAGAATCCCAACCATCAATAGAATTGCTTGATTTTACCGGAACGCCTATCACAGGTAAAGTGGTCAATGAGGCCACCATACCAGGAAGGTGAGCTGCACCACCAGCACCAGCAATGATCGCTTTTAGCCCTTTACTTCTGGCATTTTGAGCGTACTCAAACATGCGTTCAGGTGTTCTGTGGGCAGATACTATGGTTAACTCGAAGTCAACTCCTAACTCTTCCAAAACATTGGCGGCTTGGCGCATTACGGGAAGATCAGATTGACTACCCATGATTATTCCTACAACTGGCTGGCTCATGCTTTTACTTTTAGTTGTGATTTCACGAAGTTAACTTTTTCCTTCAATCGATCTGTATCCTTATCTGTAATGGTAATATGGCCCATCTTGCGGAAAGGCTTCGTGAATTTCTTACCATAGAGATGCACATGAACTCCGTCAGTGTTCAATACTTCGTCCATTCCTTCATATAGCGCCTCGCCCGTAAAATCTGCCTCACCCAGCACATTCAACATGGCTGATGGCAGTACCAGGTCCGTGTCACCCAATGGCCAATTCAATATTGCCCTAAGGTGCTGTTCAAACTGCGAAGTCACATTGCCTTCGATGGACTGATGTCCACTATTATGCGTTCGTGGAGCGATTTCGTTGACCAGAAGTTTTCCGTCTTTAGTAAGAAACATTTCTATGGCCAATAGGCCTACCATGTCTAGTTTCTGAATTAAGTCCTTTGCAAGTGCTTGCGCCTCCTCTTCGACTTTGGGGTCTATTTCTGCTGGAGAGAACAGGTATTCAACCAGATTGTGTACGGGATGAAAGACCATCTCAACAGTGGGAAAAGTAGTCATGTCACCGGCTTCGTTCCGAGCGACAATTACTGAAAGCTCTTTCTCGTAATCAACCAGCTTTTCAATGAAACCAGGTGCTTCAAATGCCTGATCCATTGCTTCCTCGTCCTTTACCATCTGTACACCCCGACCGTCATAACCACCCGTGGCAAGTTTGTTTACAAAAGGAAGAAACTCCTTATGTTGAGCAACTTCAGCTTTGCCACTTACCGCTATAAATTCTGAAGTTGGAATGCCGTGTTCTTGATAAAATTGCTTCTGGTGCAACTTATTCTGAATCAGTTCAATGATATGAGGCTGCGGATAAACCTTTTTACCTTCAGCTGCAAGCTGAGTGAGCGCCTTGGTATTGACATTCTCAATCTCTATCGTGATGAGATCCTTGTCTTTGCCGAAATTGTAGACAGCATCAAAATCGGTCAGAGCACCCACCTGAAAGGAAGTCGCAATGTTTTTACAGGGAGCGTTGACGTCTGGATCTATGACGTGAATATCGAGGTTAAAATCTATGGCGGACTGGATCATCATGCGGCCAAGTTGACCGCCTCCAAGCACACCAATTTTTAGGTTAGGATCGAATGACATAGGGTATTGATAGCAAAGGCCAAAGTTAATTAATTATGCCAAAGTTATCATGGGAGATCAGTCCTCATGTTTGACTTAATTAGGGATCTGAATTCCCATTTTTTGCATCAGCTTGGTGGCATTAAAGCTCTTGCAAATACCTGGTGTTAGCGTGTAATCAAATTTGATTTCGTCACCGATAATCTCGCTATTGAAACTGTAGTTTTTCACGCCCTGCAATTCATTAGTGATGTTGCCAAGTTCAATATCGTGCGTAGATACAAAGCCAAAGGCATAGGCTTGGTTCAATTGCTTAATCAAGGACAAGGCACCCTTATGTCGATCTTCTGAATTAGTGCCCTTTAATACTTCATCAATCATAAAGAGCACTGGCGTCTTGTCATCGATATAGGCCAACAACTGTTTTAGTCTCTTGAGCTCGGCATAGAAAGAAGAGACATTTTCCTCCAAGTCATCTTGACTTCGCATGCTTGTGAAAACCTGAAGATCGCTTACAGTCATTTCTTCAGCACAAACTGGGGCTCCCATTAAGCCCAATGTACAGTTGACACCAACAGTTCGAAGGAAGGTACTTTTGCCACTCATGTTGGATCCGGTAATCAGACAAATGCCACCTTTACCGTGAAATTCGAAATCGTTGGTCACTCGGTTGCTAGCGTTGATCAAAGGGTGACCCAGTTTCGAAGCTTTAATGTCAAAATGCTTTTCGCTGATGCTCGGATAAGCAAAATCAGGATTCGCATAGGCAAAACCCGCCATACTGGTCAGGGCGTCAAGTTCTCCTATGGTTTTGAACCACTTTTCAATATCAGCTTGATTCTTTTGTTTCCAGGTATTAACTCTTATGTACCAGTAAAGATCCAGGAGTAGCAAAACATCGAAGATGATATAAAGTGTATTGACTCTATTCTGAAGGTTGTCAAGAATCAATTGAAGCTCTTTGATAATCTTAGAGGCTTTTACATTGTCATGTTCAACGGTGGTTTTGAGTGATTTCAGTTGAGGGCTCTTGAAGTCAACGCTTTCAATCATATCAATATGATGACGCAAAGAGTTTAATGATTTATAACCTGTTTCGGTCTTTTTACTGATCGCCTGTACTTTGTTAAATAGCCCTGCGAGAATACCCATATTTGCAAAGGCTAAGAGTATGGGAACTCCAGATTGCAAATAACCAAGGCTACTAATAATGATGGTGCTGACCGTTGCCAGAGGCATGATGGCTAAAGCCACTTTATAGAATACGGCATTTTTTACCTGAACGTCTTCTTTCAGCCAATTCAATAAGGGTTGGTGATCTATCTCTACGCTGGCTCCCACCATACCGTAGGCCTGGAATTGTTGACGGAATTCAATGTCAGTTGACAACTCTTTGACGCTTTCTTGTCTGTCAAGAATCTCTTCGGTCTCTGCTTTATTACTGAGCCATTTGCCCAAAATGTTTTCGCCAATGAAGGTGGAGGTACGATTGAGCAACTGAAACAAAGAGTGCTTACCAAAGATGTCTAAGTCTTCATGGTAAGGGTGACTGCTTTGATAGAACTTTTTTCCTTCCTGTAAGCCATTCAAGTCATTTTGAAGTCTTTTTAGTTCGTCACTGTTTATCTGCTCCATTGCTGCAGACAGTTTCATCTTGAAGCGCAATTTAGAGTGGGTTTTTAACAGACCTAAATAAGCAGCAGTGGCAATCAAAAGTACAATGCCCGCAGCTTCGCCATTCTTATCATCGACAAGTATCAAGATGATTACCAGAGAGAAGACAAATAATAGGACCCTTGCCCATGATAATGAAGTGTAACGGGACTTTGCCTCAGATGCTTCTTTTTGGAACTCAGCTTGTCTTTTTTCGAAGGTACTTTGAATAGAATCTTTCAATAAATCAGAAGTTTGCTCCATGTGCATACGGATAAATCAGCAGATGGATTTAGAGGTGCGCTAAGCTAACAAAATGATGCATGCTTTCTATTTAGAATTTCTTTATATCTTGGGCTTTTACTGAAAATACTGTCTGTGGCAATAGAAGAAAGTGAGTTGCTCGAAGCCTTTTCAAATGGTGACAATGCAGCTTTCGAAAAACTCTTTAATATGTACTATGAACCTGCTTGCAGGTACGTTATCCGGATTATCCGAGATAGTGACACTACTGAAGAGATTGTTCAAGCCACATTTGTGAACTTATGGGAAAAGCGATCGATGATTCGATCTGATATAAGTTTTAAATCTTACGTTTTCCGAGCGGCCTACAATACGGCTTTGAATTACATCAAACACCGAAAGGTGGTTTCTACTTACGTGTCTAAGAAACAAGACCGTATTGTGGAGATTCAAAGGGAGTTTGTGAGTCACCAACCCGATTTCGAACTTCAAAAACGGATTAAGGACGCTTTGGATGATTTACCACCACAATGTCAACGGGTTTTTAGGCTCAGCAGAGAAGAGGGCCTGAAATACCATGAGATTGCTGAGGAGCTGGGAATCTCCAAGAAAACGGTGGAAGTGCATATGGGAAAGGCCCTGAAGTTGTTGAGAGCTAGTTTAAAGGACTATTTAGTCTTTTTTCTGCCGATTATCACATTGCTATAGGGGTGTCCATGGGGTTGGTTGTTAAGTTTGTGAATAGAAAAAAATAGGTGATGGAAGAGCTGATGGCCAAATATTTGGCCAATGAGTTAAGCGAAGAAGAGAGATTCGAGTTTGAGAAACAACTCGTTGATAACGAGGATTTAAAAATCGAACTTGAAGATTATCTCAATTTGTGGACTGAGGGAGATCAGTCTGATGATTTATCATTTGATAAATCTCAAGCATGGAGTGCTATTGCTGATCAGGTGAAACCACAAACTAGAATAGTATCAATAGAACGAAAGCCTAAGTATACGTTCTTAAAAATAGCTGCAACTTTATTGATCGTACTTACTGCGGGATACTTCTTATCAGAAACAGGTAGAAATGGTGTCAATAACCTTATTGGTATTTCTTCATTGACTGAAGTTACAACTGAGGCTGAAATGAAGGAAGTGACATTGCCAGATGGTTCTGTTGTAAAGTTGAACGCTAATTCAAAATTGACATATGCCAAAGGGTTTGGAGATACTCACAGGAATATAACACTGGATGGTGGTGCCAACTTTGATGTCGAAAGAAACGAAACTCTACCCTTTATCATTGGCGCAAGCAAAGGCAAAGTAGAAGTGTTGGGTACAAGTTTTGATGTCAAGGCGTACCCAGGTAAAAGCGTTGAGTTAAATGTGACTGAGGGCACTGTCAAGTTTTCTTCTGTTGAAAAAGAAGAACAGTCTGAGGTGGTGAATGCTGGGGAAATGGCAATGCTCTCTGAAGACGGATCATCGATTGAGAAAGACATTGTTGTAGACCAAAACTATGCTGCTTGGTGGACAAGAAAGCTTGTTTTTGAAGCTACTCCATTTGAGAAAGTCGTGAAGAACCTTGAGGAAACTTACTGGGTCAAAATAGATTTTAGTGATGCCCTACTGAACTGCGACTTAACGGGAACTTACGATAACAAGTCTTTAGATGAGGTTATCGTTTTGTTGGAAAGCACTTTTGTTAACAACCAATTAAAAGTTGTTCGCACCAAAGAAAATCAGATAAAATTAGAAGGAAAGGCATGCACTAATTAAATTGGTGCATGGTCAGGAGCTTTTTAGTTTCTATTCTATTCCTAACATCCTATCAACTTTCAGCACAAGAGTCCAATGAATCTGTGTTGGATGATGTTGTTACTATACAGTTTAATGGAGCGTCTATAGCAGCTTCACTCAGACAACTAGACAAGCTTTCCCAGGTTAATTTCTCTTATAACAGTAACATCATTCCCAGAGATGTTAAGATCTCGAAAACATATAGGCAAGCTACTATAAGAACAATCCTTACAGAGATTCTCACAGAGGCCAGTCTTTATTTTCGGGCGGTAGGCAATACGGTTATCATCCTAAAAAGAGTATACAGCGAGCGTAAGATCGTTGGGCAGGTCATTGACATAGAGACCAGAGCACCGCTACATTATGTCAACGTGTTCATAGAGAGAAGTACTTTAGGAGCCGCTACTGACAGCGAGGGTAACTTTGAAATTGATGATATCCCTGATATCGGCTTTAACCTCATCGTGTCCTATGTGGGGTATAAGACAAAAGTCATTCCTTTCAACTACAAGCATGATGTTGAGGGCTCCAAATACATCATAGAAATGCAAATAGATCCTGTGGTGCTGGAGAGCATTCAGGTAGTTGGAAAGGCGAGAAAACGCTTTAAGCGAGACGATAGGGAGCTTCTCAAACGGTTTAGAAGAGAGTTTCTTGGAAGATCTGACAATGCAAAGAAATGTGTTATTGTCAATCCTGAGGTACTGAACTTTCAGTACTTAGACGAGAATGATAATTATAAAGTCACGGCTGATGATATTCTATATGTGGAAAATCGAGCCTTGGGATATCGAATTGGTTATTTGCTAGAAGAATTTCGCTTTCAGAATGGATTAAAACTGAATATAGGAAGCGCCAAATTTCAAGAGTTAGAAACGAAATCTCGAAAGAAGTATAATAAGTGGGAGATTGAACGTGAAAAGGCATACAATGGCTCTGTTCAACACTTCTTAAATGCTATGATCAATGACAAGCTTGAGGAAGAGGGTTTCGAACTGAATTTGGTGCAATATGATTCTGTTACATCAGAGTACACCACACCGCTCAACCCTCCTCCTGCCAATGAGATTTTAACGTTGGAAAAAACCGATAAAGAGTTTTTATATACGCTACATGCAAAATCAGATGTAGAGGTTACCTACAAAGGTGAATTTGAAGCTAGCGCCTACAAGAAGCTGTATAGAAGCACCTCAAAAAGTGGTAATTATAAATACACAGATAAAAAAGTCAGGACATCTATCTCCCTCACTGATAGTCAAAGCTTGTCGAGTTACCAGACCTTTGGCTTTGATGTGACTGATGTTGATCTTTTTCAAAAGTCGATCATCTTCTTTTTAAACTATGATACGGAGATTGGATATCCTGGGCAATTTAAAAATCCTCGCGAGGTACTCTTTGGGGGCTGGTGGCGTTGGGGGGCTTTCTCCGACTGGTTACCTTTGAATTATAAACCGGACTAAGAAAAGATATTATAGGTGAGCAGTGCCGAAAGATAGGCTACTGATGTCATATACACCATTTGGATGATGGGCCATTTCCATCCCTTAGTTTCTCGATAAACCACGGCTATGGTACTCATACATTGCATTGCGAAAGCATAGAATACCATCAGTGAAAAGCCTAAGGCCATCGTGTACATGGGCTTTCCTGTCTTTGGATTGATCTCCTTGCTAAGCTTTTCCTTAATTGTCAATTCATCTTCTTCATCAGCTCCAATACTATACATGGTAGACATTGTACCTACGAATACTTCGCGAGCGGCAAAGGAAGTAATCAAAGCGATGCCAATCTTCCAGTCATAGCCCAATGGCTCGATGGCGGGTTCTATCACCTTGCCAAACGATCCCGCTAGTGAATGCTCAAGTTTATAAGCATTCAAAGCGATTTCATATTCTGTACTCGTGGCATCGACTGGTAGCTCTTGTTGCACATAGGTTTCTGCATTCCTGAATTTATCATTAAACCCATAGGAGGCTAGGACCCAAAGCAAAATAGAGATGGCAATAATTACTTTTCCTGCCTCAACTACGAAGGTCTTGGACTTCTCAAAAATGGTGAGGCCTACGTTTTTCCATTGGGGAATTTTGTATCCCGGAAGCTCCATTACGAAGTAGCCTTTGTGCTTTGTCTTTAAAATGAACTTCATAGCCCAGGCGGATAAGATTGCTGCAAAAAAGCCAAGCAAGTACAATGCTGTTAAGACCAGGCCCTTTAGGTTGAACAAGCCAAAGACAGACTCATCAGGTACCACAAGTGCTATCAACAAGGTATAAACCGGAAGCCTTGCGGAACAACTCATAAAAGGCGTTACAAAAATCGTGATGAGACGGTCTTTCCAATTCTCAATGTTTCGCGTAGCCATTATGGCCGGAATAGCACATGCCATTCCGGAAACCAAAGGCACAACGCTTTTCCCATTCAGACCAAAATTGCGCATCACACGATCCATTAAAAAGACCGCTCGAGACATATAGCCAGATTCTTCGAGTAGTGAAATAAAACCAAATAAAATGGCGATTTGAGGGATAAACACCAACACACCTGCCAGACCAGCAATAATTCCATCGGTGAGTAAATCGTTGAGAACACCTTCAGGTAAGCCGCCTTTAACCCATCCACTAAAACTTGCCAAAGCGCCTTCAATTAAGTCCATTGGTCCCTCAGCCCAGGCAAAGATCGCTTGAAAAATGAGCATCAGTAAGGCAAGGAAAATCATGTAACCAAAGACCTTGTGAGTAGTAATCCTATCTACCTTCTGAGAAAGAGTCGTTTTATCGTTGCCACTGGATTGCTTTACATTACGGTCAACAATGTCTGAAATCAAAGCATATCGGCCGAGTGTTTCTTCTGATTGCGTGGGTAATTCTTGAAAGCCATTCTCTTTCTTAATGTCTGCAATTCTTTGTCTTTCGGACTCTGCCAGAAATTTCAATCTAGCACTTTGCTGAGCATATTGGAAGGCCTGATAGTCCTCATGGAGACTAAACTCACCTTTAACGGCTTCAATGGTTGGCCCGGCTAAGGCCTTTACTTGATAAAAAGGTTTCTTAGATTGAACAAGAGGTTGGCTTAGTACATTTTTTAAGGCCTCAATTCCGTCTCCAGTATGGGAATTCGTTGGGATAATTTTGATCCCCAAATCAATTGACAAGCCTCTAAGATCAATTTTTAACTGCCTTCTCTCAGCCACATCCATCATGTTAAGCACCAATACCATTGGAATGTTCAGGTCACGGATCTGAGTGAAGAGCAGCAAGTTTCTTTTTAGGTTGGAAGCATCAGCAACAACGATAATTGTATCAGGGTGCTGGTCATGATCTTTGTCTAACAGTACCTCTTGAACGATTTGTTCATCGAGTGTTTTAGGGTAGATGCTATAGGTTCCGGGAAGGTCTATCAATTCCACCTGTTGACCATTGGGCAGTTTCATCCTGCCTGATTTTCTGTCAACCGTTACGCCAGGGAAGTTGCCTGTTTTTTGTTTGAGGCCCGTGAGCAAATTGAATAGCGTAGATTTCCCAGAATTAGGATTTCCTACAAGTGCTATTTTTTGATTTTTCCTGATAGACATCTTATGCTTCTTCAAGAAGAATACTCGAAGCTTCTATTTTGCGAAGTGAGAGTTGGTAGCCGGCAACTTCTATGGCAATCGGATCGCCAAAAGGAGCTATAAGTTGGAGCGATATTTCAGCTCCCGGTAAACAACCCATCTCCATGAGCTTTATCGATAGTAGGTCATCAGTAAAACCTTTGATAATCCCCTTTTCGTGGATTTTAAGATGGGTTAGATTCCTCAATCCTTATTTAGATTAATTATAAAGAACGCAAGTTAGCAGCGAAGCTTGGCTTTACAAAGTGATAATTATCTTTTGTCTGGACTCAGTATCCAATCAGAGTGTCTTAATGACTGCCACCTTACCTCAGTGAGGTCTGTTTCGCTATCGATTAGTCTGACAGTTGGCTGATTGTTAAGGCGGGTGAAGGCATCGACTCGTACTTCTACATCACCTAAACCCTCTTTTTCATAGTATTTTTCCAGGTATTGGGCAAATTGCCAAATCATATCTGGTTTTCCCACAATAGCTCCTGATTGCTTTCGGGTGAGAAACTTGCTAGGGGTAACGGTCCAGGTGGAGTCTAGTGCAGTGGAGTTTATTCTAAAAGTTGTGTTGCCTGATTTGTACCGCAGCATCATTCTCCAAGCCAATCTATGTCCCTCCTCGGTATAGAATACATCACCTTTATACAAGTGATGCCTCAATGGAAGATAGATTTGTAGAATGAAGTAACATAGAAATAGAAAGGCTATGGACAGCCTCTTCATGGTGATTTGAGGTATGTTCAGGGAATCAAAGGTGATAATAGGTTTCTTTTTGAAGAATATCTTCCTGATCAACTCTGGTTCAAAGAAGAATACAGATAGTCCAATCATTAAATAGGGGAAAATGCCTATTTGAAACACTACGGAGTTAAACAGGTGAAAGAAAATGGAGACAACGAACGCTGGTACTCTGGTTTTCTTATAAAGGAGAAAATAAATGATCAACCCATCAAAGGCTATGCCTCCAATCATTACCGCTCTTTGAAGCCATTGTTCTTGAAGCAGGTTGCCAATAAGCCAGTAATCGCTTTTGCCAAGAAAATTCATGGCAATGAAGTCACCTTCGAGCCACCCTGGATAAAACTTGTGCATGGAGGCAAAGGTGTAGACAATCCACATTTGTAGAATAAAAATGCTTATGCACCAACGGGGACAGGTGGTTGAAACCACTGCATTTTTCCTTTTTGAATCAAAGGAAGCATAAGCATGGGCTGGCAAAAAGAGCATAAAGACGCACAGAAGGATTAGGAAGTAGTAATGATTATTGTAGGCGGACTTTTGCATCCAGTAGACCAAAGTCCACAATAAAGTAAAGCCTGCTATTCCAATTCGATAGTAAAAACCAAACATTACCATCAACCCACAGATGGCCATCAACCCAAAATGGACATACATGACATAACCATCAGGTGCTTGCAGCCACTCGAAGCCTATGATGGTAAAGTTAAATTCCGGCTCTATCAGAACTTTTCTCACCCAGCCGGTCAGTATTGCTCCGAAAGACTCTGCGAATAGAAGAAACCCAAAAATGATTCTGAAAAGAATCAATGGGGCATTATCCACGGGTTGAAATTGCTTTCTTATCCAGATCAAATCGTTCAAATTTGAATCAATTCATCTAATTTACGGTTATAATGCCATGACCGAAAAGAAAAAGAAGTCTATTGAAAAGCCAGTTCAAAAGAAGGTTCTTAAACGCCCAAAAGATAGGGACTTGAAAGCCGATAGCAATCAGGAGTTTGATTTTGGCGGATTCCCAAAGGGCGTTTCTTTAAAACGAAATATTGGTTGTGGTGGCTAACTACTCTGAGTAAAAGACTCTTTTTACCCGGGTACTAATGTTGGTTAAAACTTCATAGGGAATCGTATTCCCCCATTCTGCCAGTTGACTCACGGTTGGGTCACTGCCAAAAATCACTACCTCATCACCTACTTCTACTGATAAGTTTGTAACATCAATCATGGTCATATCCATACAGATGTTTCCCACCGTTTTAGCTTTTTGGTCATTGACTAATACATATGCATTTCCATTGCCAAAATATCGGAGGTAACCATCGGCATAGCCGATCGCTATGGTAGCAATGACCATATCGCTAGTCGCTTTGCCTTTTCGTCCATAACCTATTGTTTCTCCTGCTTTTACGGTTCTAAGCTGAGAGATTACCGTTTTCAATGTCGCTGTATTCTGAAGTTTGTCTGTATGAAGGTTGCTTACCTCAATGCCATGCAGCCCAATGCCGAGCCTTACCATATGCTCTTGAAAGGCATTATGTCGAACTATCCCTCCGGAGTTCAAAATATGTCTTATAGGTTTGTGATTAAGTTCTTGCTCAATCCGATCGGCATATTGACGGAAAAGGCTGACTTGCTGTTGTGTGAAGTCTTCATGGGCTTCTTCCTCAGAAGCCGCCAGATGAGAAAAAATGCTTTTTATCTGGATGTTTGGGTTATTTCGAATCTTTTCTACTAAGGCTTCAATATCGTTATCATTGAATCCTAAGCGATTCATTCCTGTGTTGACAATCAAGTGAGCAGGTAAAACCTCGTTGGCAAATTGATACACCCGAAGAAATGTTTCCAATTGTTCAAGGCTATAGATCTCTGGTTCAAGATCATACTCAATCAGTTTGTAGGGATCGTCTTGAGAGGCGTTCATGACCATAATGGGCAACTCAATTCCATCTTGTCGCAACATAACGCCTTCATCGGCATAAGCAACGGCCAGGTAGTCCACTTTATGAAACTCTAAGAGCTTACTCACTTCAGAACTGCCGGCTCCGTAGGCTAATGCTTTGACCACGACCATGACTTTGGTTTCCGGTTTGAGCAGCGATTTATAAAAGTTAAGATTATGCGTCACCGCATCTAAGTTGATCTCAAGAACGGTTTTATGACTTTTGTCGGCCAGGGCCGTGGAAATTCTCTCGAAGGCGAATTGACGTGCTCCTTTGATTAGAATCAATTCTTCATGAAACTGTGTTTGGGACAAAGATTCGAGAAAACTCCCTGTGTCTTCATAGAACTTAGCGGAGAAACTAAATGCTTCTCTATTTGCTGATAGTTGAGGTCCGATAGCTATCAGCTTATTTATACCCTTTTGAAGAAGAAGCTCATTTAGCTCATGGTAGAACTGGTGTGAGACTTTGTTTTGAATAAAGTCTGAAAGAATGATCGATCTCTTGGTCAACTGTCTTTGTTGATCCATAAAGTCCAGGGCTTTGTTCAAGCCCTCTAAGTCATTATTATAGGTATCATCGATGAGATACGTATTGTTAATACCTTTCTTCAATTCTAAGCGCATCTTGATCGGGTTTATCATAGCGATTCCCTTTTGTATCTGAGTTTCCGTCAGCCCCAGGTATAGTGCGCAGATGATACAATGAACAAGGTTTTCTAATGATGCAGGGTCACTGGATTCGGTATGAAAAGAATAATGAATATTCTTAAAAGAAACGCCAAGGGTTTGAGGGTCAATAATGTTGACCTGTGCAGCTGTATTCTTACCAACAGCAGTAGACCAGCTAATTTTCTCCCCTGCAAAAGATGAGTTTATCGTTGCAGCCACTTTGGCATGATCTGCCCGAAAAATAAGCACTTCGCTCTTCTCAAAGAGTTTTAATTTCTCAGATATCTTTTGGTCTTCGGAGTCAAAGAATTCATCATGAGCAGTGCCGATATTCGTAAAAATACCGATGGTAGGAGATAGGATTGGTGCCAACTTGGTCATTTCATTGGGCTTTGATATTCCCGCTTCGAAAACACCAATATCGTGCTTGTCAGAAAGTGGCCAGATGGAAAGCGGAACCCCAATTTGCGAGTTATAGCTTTTAGGACTTTTGATCACATCATGATTTACCGATAGAATTGTAGACAACCATTCCTTTACAGTAGTCTTTCCATTACTCCCAGTGATGCCAATGACTTCTTTGAAGAAGGCTTTCCTTTTTGCTCCAGCAATGGCCTGAAGGGCGCTTATAGAGGAGTCTACCTTAAGTATATTACAACCGGGAATGGCATCGATGTCTCTTTCTACAATGAAGTTCCGGGTGCCTTTTGCAGCCAATTCTGAGATGAAATCGTGCCCGTCATGGTTGGGTCCTGATATGGCGATGAAAAGTTCGTTAGGCAAACCTTTGGCAGACCTACTATCCAGAGATAAGGCGACTATGTCAATCTCAACCCCTTTACTCAATATAGAGGCATTCGTAGTTTTGGCTATCGCTCTGATTTTCAAGTCAAAAGAGGTTAAAAGAGTTTAACTCCATTTGGAACAGGAATATCAACGGCAGAGAGCACAACATCTCCATTGGCATCTGGAAAACCAGTAATTAGTATTTCTGACATTAACTTTCCAATCTGCTTGGGTGGGAAATTTGTGACACAAATCACCTGTTTTCCTATAAGCTCATTGACATTGTAGTGTTTTGTTATTTGAGCACTTGACTTTTTTACACCAATCTCCGCCCCGAGGTCCACGTGAATAATATATGCAGGATGTCGAGCTTCAGGGTATTCCTCAGCCTTGACTATGGTCCCAATATTTAACGAAACCTTTTCAAAATCTTGCCATGTAATTGTGCTCATAAGTACGCTAGGAAGAAGATAATTGATATTTACTAAACAAAAATATGGCCTTGGCGTTAAGCTAGTTACAAAATTTTGTTATTTTTATGGCCCTTAAAAGAGTAAACTATGCTGAAAAAGGTCACAGTATTGGTAACAACTTGCTTTATAGGATTGTGTTTCACTAGTGTAGCGGCATTCGCTCAAGAAGGTGGAGAGGAAGATCCAGAAGAAGAAGTAATCATTAACACCGATTCTTCTAGCACTGAAATATTGTTAGAAGAAGGGAAGCCAGAGCCGGTTGGTGATGTGTTGAGAGGTCAGCCTGAAGATGCTCCTACAACGACTCCTAAGCCTATTATCATTGATCGTGTGACTCCAAAAGTGGCAACTCCTCCAGTGAATAATTCAGAAAAGTCGAAAACGAAAGATGGCAAATCTGATGTTTCCTTTAACATTTTCTACTACCTGTTTTATAAGTTCAAGCACGTAGACGGCTGATCAATTATCTTAATATTTTCCGTTTGTAATTATTGTTTGCAATACCGTTGCAAAAACCTATACTTTTGCTCCATGATTAGGGGCCTTTTGTCAATATTTCTCATTTTTCTTTTCACCATAGGCGTTTCAAATGCCCAAAACCGCTGTGTTTATGATGTAAAGGGTAGAGTAATTTCTGCAGAGAGTGGTAAAGGAATCCCTTTTGCTACAATAGAAATTCTCACAAACTCCAATAAGCAAGTATTGGTGAATAAGTCTGACGGGAGCTTTGAGGTCCTGAATATATGTGAATCAGAAGTATCAATACTTGTTAGGTTTATTGGGTTTCAAACTTTTGAGGAGAAGGTAGTCCTAAAAAGTGGTCAGAACGAATTAGAGATCAAATTGCTGGTAGATGTAAAGAATCTTGGCGAAGTGACAGTCGAAGAGGAAAAGGTTGCAGATATAGTGACCATCCAGCGCAGTGAAATCAACAAAGAGGCACTAACCAAATCTGCAGGAGCCTCTTTAGGTGAGACCTTAACTGAGATTACAGGAGTGAACATGTTGCAGACCGGTCCTACTATTGCAAAGCCGGTGATTCATGGTCTTCATAGTAACCGTATCCTGATTCTGAACAATGGCATAAGGCAAGAAGGTCAGAAATGGGGACAAGAGCATGCTCCAGAAATAGATCCTTTTGTTGCGAATAATTTGAGGTTAATTAAGGGTGCGGCCGCAGTGAAGTATGGTTCCGATGCGATTGGTGGAGTTATTTTAGTGAACCCTGCGGAACTGCCAAACAGCCCTTCATTTTCTGGCAGGGTCAATGCACTAGGGGCTTCGAACAGTAGGTTGTATGCTACATCTGCGCTTTTTGAGGGAGGTATAAAAGGTTTGGATGGTTTCGGATGGCGCCTTCAAGGTACTTTCAAAAAAGGCGGGGATGCGCAGGCGGCTGATTATCGCCTTACAAACACAGGTACGGAAGAACAAAATTTTTCATTGGGCTTCGGCTATCATAAGGAGAATGCAGGCCTTGAGATTTTCTACAGCAGCTTCGATGCGGAATTAGGCGTTCTGAGAAGTGCGCATATTGGAAATCTCACAGATTTGCAATTGGCTATCAATAGTGACAGACCCTTGTTTATCGAAGACTTTAGTTATGATATTAACAATCCATTCCAGGCAGTTAAACACCAATTGTTGAAGGCAAATGGACATATTGAGTACAAGAACCTTGGAGATTTTTCAATACAATACGGTCTTCAGAAGAATCAAAGGGAAGAATTTGATATAAGAAGAGCTGGAAGGTCTACAATTCCTGCACTTTCCTTAGACTTGGTAACACATACACTGGATGTTGACTTGGATATGGCGATAAGAGGGAACTGGAAATGGGATATTGGAGCTAGTTTCCTATATCAGGTCAACGAGAATAATCCTGAAACGGGTATTCGTCCGTTGATACCGGATTTTGAAAATTGGACAGCTGGTGCACACCTCATTGGACGCTTTATTAAATCAACCTATGAACTAGAGTTTGGTGTTCGCTATGACTATAGGCATTATTTGGTAAAGCGCTTTGATCGGAGCAATAACCTATTGAAGCCTGAATTTGACTTTAACAATGTGACGGGCTCTGTTGGTGCAGTATTCTTTCTACCCAACGAATGGACTTTAAGGTCTAACGTAGGGACGGCATGGAGAGCGCCTCATGTAAATGAGCTCTACAGTGAAGGGCTTCATCATGGTGCTGCTGCAATTGAGGAGGGTAACGATCAGTTGGTTTCTGAAAAGTCTATCAAATGGATCAATAGCCTAGAAAAATATACCAATCGGTATAGTCTCAATATTTCAGCTTACTATAATCTTATTAGCGACTATATATACTTGAGGCCTGAGAGCGTGGCACTGACTATTAGAGGAGCGTTCCCTGTATTTGCCTATCGACAGACAGATGCACTCATCTACGGTATTGATACTGATTTCGAATATCGCTTCTCGGATAACTTGGAAGCTACCACAAAGCTATCCTTAATCAGAGCGAAAGACAGACTCTTGGACAGTCCGCTGATTAACATTCCAACGAGTCAACTGGAAGGAGCAGTAGTTTACAATTTTACAGAGGGAAGGCTCCAGAAACCATTTATATCTGCCGGTTTTAGAGCCGTTGCCAGACAGGGTAATGCTCCTAGGGTAGTGTCTATCTCCGAGGTACTGGATGCAAGAAACAATGATGTAGATTTGTTCGAAAATGATCCGTCAATCTTCGATTTTGTGACTCCTCCCGATGGTTATGTGAATTTTAACCTCAGTGGAGGTTTTGATTTGACATTTGAGAATGACCATAGTCTGAACGTCTTTATGTCCATTGACAATTTATTCAATAATAGCTACAGGGACTACTTAAATCGCTTCAGGTACTATGCGGACGACTTGGGTGGAAATTTGAGTTTAAAGCTTAGTTATAGCTTCTGATTAGCTATTTCACCAGAGTCTCAATGTCTTTGAGCGTAAGGTTTCCTTCGTAGTAGGCACGACCAAAAATTACTCCCTTTACACCGATGTCTTCGAGCCGTTTGATATCGTCAACAGACCTTACACCACCACTGGCAAGGAAAAATATATCTGGGAACTTTTCTACCAGGCGTTCATACAGTTCGAAATTTGGTCCTTCTTGAATCCCATCCTTCTCGACATCCGAACATTTGACATACTTAATACCACGCATATAGAAATAGTCGATGTGATCATCTAGTTCCGTTCTAGTATTTTTTTGCCAACCACGTATAGCAATTTTCCCCTTCTTTGAGTCTGCGCCTAATGTGATTTTTTCACGTCCATAGGAGAGCATCCACGAAGAGAACAGTTCTTTTTTATCCACAGCTATTGACGCTGCCGTGATAGAATTAGCACCATATTCATATGCCTTGCTAATGTCTCCATCCGTTGAAATTCCACCACTAAAGTCAATTTTCAGGCTTGTGTATCCTGCAATTGATTCTAATATGTGATAGTTAATAGGACTTCCCTTTAGGGCCCCATCTAGATCCACTATGTGTATCTTTTCAATTCCGTACTCTTCGAACTGCCTTGCAATATCTACTGGACTGTTTTTATAGACTTTTTCATTTTTGTAGTCCCCTTGTTTGAGCCGAGTAAGCTTTCCGTCAATAATAGATATAGAAGGTATAATTTGAATCATAGTGTCACCAGAAAAATCAAAGGGGTTAAACTAGTAAAATTTAAGCTCCCGAGCGGAGTGTCAGGTTTAAATTTTTGTTATAACCGAAGCCAATGAAAATACAAAAAATTAACAAATCCCCCAAAAAGCCCCTATTCTTATTCTGGCTGGGCGTTGGTGATGAGCTTAAAGCCAGAGCCATGTAAGGTCATGATTTGCACTGATGGATCTACTTTTAAGTGCTTGCGCAATTTTGCAATGTATACATCCATACTCCTGGCGTTGAAATAACTGTCATCTCGCCATATCATCTTCAAAGCAGTCGATCGGTCCAAAGGCTGATTCATATGTAAGCAGAGTAGCCTTAAGAGTTCAGATTCCTTTGAGGTCAGCTTTGTTTGATTATCATTTTCAATGAGCAGTTGTTTATCATAGTCAAAATGAAACTCTCCAAAGTCAAAGTCTTTTTGATCTGAAAATTGAGGATTTTTCTCTCCTGTTCTTCTCAGGATGGCCTGAATTCTAAGCAGGAGCTCCTCCATACTAAATGGCTTTGTGATGTAATCATCAGCCCCAATCTTGAACCCTTCAATAGTATCCTCTTTCATGGACTTGGCAGTAAGAAACATTATGGGAGTCACTGAGTCATTACGCCTGATTTCTTTGGCCATGGAAAAACCGTCCTTTTTGGGAAGCATAATGTCAAAGAGACATAAGTCAAAAGGCTCACTTTTGAAGGCATTCAGGCCTTCCTCACCATCTCGACACAGGCGGGTTTCATATCCCTTCAGAGAAAGGTATTCGTTCAATATTTGACCCAGATTCGGATCATCTTCTACCAATAATAATTTGAAACTAGCCATTGTTAAAGGGTAAGTAGATTTTAAATGTGCTTCCTTGTCCAACTTCACTTTTTACATTGATCGTGCCATGATGCAAGTCAACGATGTTTTTAACATATGATAATCCCAAACCAAAGCCTTTGACATCATGAACATTGCCAGTTGAAACTCGATAGAATTTATCAAAAATTTTCTCTATTGATTCTTTTGACATGCCAATCCCTTTGTCGGAAATCTTTAGAATGATACCAGTTGAAATGTTATCTGTTCTAATATGGATTTGGGGAGCGTCAGAAGAGTATTTATTGGCATTGTCTAAGAGGTTGTAAATAATGTTGGTTAAATGAACCTTGTCCGCTTCGACCAATGCATTAGAAGCCAGCAATTGGCTAGTAATTTGGCCACCTCTTTTCTCAACAAGAATGTTAATATTGACCAAAGCTTTTTCTATGATGTCATGAAGGTTAGCTTGCTCGAATTTGAGTTTGAAATCTTTTTTATCCAGACTTGCAATCTGCAATACCTTTTCTACCTGCAGCCCTAAACGTTTGTTCTCATCTCTTATTACCTGCACGTAACGATCGACAATGGCTTTGTTACTTTTTATGTCATCGTCTTGCAAGGCTTCTGTGGCCAGTGAAACAGTCGCAATAGGTGTTTTGAACTCATGTGTCATGTTATTGACGAAGTCGTTCTTAATTTCTGAAAGTTTCTTCTGTCTTAAGATCACCATAATGGCGTAAGCGAAACATGCTATTACAATGATCAGCAAAAGTCCGGATGCTGATAGCGGAACTATCGCCTGTTGCATCAGGTATCTTTTCTTTCCGGGAAAGTCTATGGCTAGATAAAACGCTTTCTCATTCAAATCGGTGGGGAATAGATTGACAGCAAGATCAGAATCCTTGATAGCTTCTTCATCACTCTTAAACTCGGCATTCAGTAACTTCAACTCATTGGTAGGTTCATGAAGAATTCCATAGTTGTATGGAATGTCCAAGCCCCTGTTAGCCAGTTCTTCAGAAAGCAAAGTATCCAATACATCTGGGTTTACTCTTGCAAAGAGGTTATTACTTCCAGCCAAGTGATTAAACCAGCTTTGCTTCATCATCTCGATGCGTCTATTCATTTGACGCTCCATTTCGATTTGCCTCGCGCGCGAGTTGGCCAACTGGTTCGGGTTAAATCCGGGTGCCTGCATTAGTGATTCAAAACCGAATTCAAAAACAACTTGACCGGTAGTTTCATCTACAAGCTGAAAAGTACCTGACATGAACTCTTCCGAAGGAGGGATTTCGCCTTGCGGCATTCCTTCCCTGTTGCTTACCAGGGTGTTCATGGTATCAAAAGGTACATTCCTTTGTGGTAGCGGACGAAGCCCTGTATTTATCCCACGTTGTAGAAAACTAATGTCGTTCTCGATGGCCAGGCGTTGAGTCACTTGGATCAGGGCGTCATTCACATTTTGGTTAAAGCGTTCCTTGTTCACCTTGTTGACCTCAGTAATCCAATAGTACTGAAAGGCCACAAGTCCCAGAAGGGCACAGCTCAGCAAACCAATCAACCAACGAATCCGCACACGGCTCATGTCTCAAAAGTACTCTAATTAATACCCTCGAGATGCATGGTTAACAATTATTAACATCGTTTAACTACCCTTTAACATCCTTTTGCAGTACTTCTAAATATGTTTGTATCAATACTTTAAAAGGAATCAAATTATGAATTGGTCAAAACAACTTAAAAAAAGTATCTCCCCGATAGCACTTGCGGTGTTGATTTTTATTGGGGTAGATCAGAGCGCCTTGGCGCAAGATGAAAATATCAAAGAAAGTCAGTCTGTCTCCATTTCAAATACCGAAGATGGTAAGGTGAAACTCAAAGTAATTATCAAAAAGGGTAATGACGAGACTACTTTTGAAAAGACATATGATTCACATGAGGAGATGCAAAACGATCCTGATTTAGAAAAATATGGAATCAGTGTAGACTCATTTGGATTTGGAAAAGGTTTTGGGGGTCAGCCTAAGTTTTTCTTCCACAACGGTCCAGGTAAGAGTTTTTGGAATCATGACGACTTCGATATGGACATCGATTCATTACGAAGTAGCATAAGAGGTATGATGAGGGGCTTTGGTCCTGGCGCCTTCTCTTTTGGCTTTGATGATGATAACACTTTCGACATGGACTCATTGATGCAGCGTTTTAGTTTCAAAAACGACAATGGCAGGTTTTTCTTCAATGGAGAGGAAATGAATGACATTGATTCGTTAAGAGCTGCGCTGAAAGATAAGTTTGGCAACATGATGTTCGATTTTGATTTCGGTGATTGGGATGATGATACTTTCGGCTCTTTTAGCTTTGGTAATGATGACGATGATGTGAGGGTAATTTCAAGGGTAAAAGTTTTCATTCGGTCTGCGCGAGATGAAGATAAAGAGGCCGCAGGTACAGATGAGATGGAAGGTCTGGAGCTTAGAGACATCAACTTCTATCCGAACCCCAGCGATGGCCGTTTTGATGTGGAACTAGAAACCGGGAGCGATGCGCCAATTCAAATATCAATTATCGATCCGGATGGCAATGAGGTTTACAACAGAACGGGATCTCCTAGAGATGGCAGGTATGATTTTCGGGTAGACCTGAGCAATGAGCGTAAAGGGATTTATATTATGAAGGTGGTTCAAAACAACAAGGCCCTTACAAAAAGGGTGATTATAGAATAGCATTTATACTTTCATTTTGGTTGAGGAGAGGAAGTTGTCAGAAAGCTTCCTCTTTTTGTTTTTATAGCCCTTATATTTGGCCTTCAATTTATTGCAATGCTTTTAGAGAACGATAGGTACGAGGTTCAGGGAGTCGATTTGATTGATTTAGCCAATGAATACGGTACCCCTCTTTATGTGTATGATGCCGAGAAAATTCGCCATCAATTTGACCGGCTTAAT
>JGI12316J15310_10000052_pt32 | contig 24652 bp, 18 predicted proteins | sample MarCyaLeptolynsp_FD_15310 | JGI IMG/M metagenome (IMG submission 15310)
GCGCGTTGCCGGCGGGGTCACGAAAGAACATCGTGGCCTGCTCGCCGACTTCGCCCTCGAACCTGACGGTGGGTTCGATCTCGAAGGCCATGCCCTGCGCGACGAGGCGCTCGGCGAAGCCGGTGAGCTCGGTGGAGTCCTGGTTACGCTTCGAACTGTTCCCAGCCGAGTACGACGCCGAAGTGCGGCACGGGGACATCGTGCGCATCGACGGGGTTCGTCACGTCGGCCGAGCGCTCACCTTCGTGCAGATGCGCCACGATCTGGTGTCCGAACAAATCGAAGTCGATCCACGTCGGGGCGCTCCGGCCTTCGGGGCAACCGAGGGTCTCCCCGTAGAACCGGCGGGCCGCCGGAAGATCATCCACGACGAACGCGAGGTGAAACGGCTGCATCGCGGCCTCAGATCGCCAGGCCGATTTCGCGGCGCAGCTTGAGGTACGCGTCCGACACGGAGTAGCCGACCAGGTCTCGGATCCGGTCCTTCACGGGCACCGCCAGGCCGGCGTCGCCCTCGTTGGTGAGGATGCGAGCCGCGGTCTGAATGTCGTCACACAGCACGAAGCCCGCGCGCGTGACCGTGTGCGCCGCAGACTCCAGCCAACGCTTGGTGTCGACGTCGCCGCTGTCGACCAGCTTGCCCGCGACCTTGCCCATCTGCTCGATCTTCGAGGGCGACAGGTAGGTCTTGTACAGCTCGGCCAGTCGCGTCGCCTCGGTCTTGATGTCCGAGGGAATCTCGGCGCCCGGCACCGACACCGCCACCGCACCGAACAGCGCATTGCGCAGGCTGCCGGCGTCGCGAAGCATCGCCCCGAGAATGTGATCCGGCCGTGAGCGTGCCACCGCCCGACCGGCGAGGAACTTGAGCGCCGGCTCGGCCTTCTCGGCCTGGGCCTGCTTGCCCGCGAGCACGCTCGTGAACACGCGCTGCTGCTCGCCGTCGACGTCCACCAGCGCATCGACGACCAGACCACCCGGCTCGTCGTGGACGAAGAAGTCCGGCTGCGGCGCATCGAGCACCTGACACGCGTGGGCCATGAACCGGGCAATCGCGACCGGGGACTGGATCGCAATCTCGGTGCGGTCCGCTCGCTTGACCCCGAACGTCTTGTGCGTGTGACCCTCGCGCGCGGCCACCATCGGCCACACGGTGCCGAGAATGTCCGAGATGCGCGGGTTTTGTCCCTTGTGGCGAATCGCCTTGCGCCACAGCTCGCGCGAGATCTTGCGCCGCACCGTCGATCCGGCGCCGCCGCTCTGGCCCGCGAGTGCCTGCTCGGCTTCGTCGGCCTGCTTGAGGAACACCAGCGTGCGCGACAGCTGCCGAGCACGATCCTTGTCACCGCGACGCAGGTAGAGCTCGACCAGCCGATGGTAGACCTCGAACTCCATCGGGTTGTCGCTGATCAAGGCGTGCCCCTGCATGATCGCCTTGTCCATCTCGTCGTCGCCGAGCTGGACCGCCAGGCGCATCACCTTGACGCGACGCTCGCGGATCTCGTCCGACTTCGCCAGCTCCCCGGTCGCGAAGCGCACCGACTGGTTGTAGGCCGCAATCGCGGTCTTCGGATCGCCGAGGTGCTCCTCGTAGACCTGGCCGAGACCGGCGAAGAGCTTCACCCGCTCCTCGGCGGGCGCATTCTTGGGCAGCGACTTGAGCCGCGCCCGCATCAGCCGGGCAAGCTCGCGATGGTTGCCAGCCTGCTCGAGCATCTCGATGCCGGTCGCGTACGCCTTGGGGTGCGAAGGGTCAGCCTCGAGAACCCGCCGGATCCACGAGATGGTGCCTTCCACGTCCTGCAGGTGGTCGCGATAGATCAAGGCGCCCGCGAACAGGTACTTGGCGCGATGCGCCGGCTCGGTCTGCGCATCGGCGAGTCGCTCAATGACCCGCGTCGCGTCCTGCCAGCGCTCGTTCTTGGTGAACATGCCCAGGATCTCGTGGAGCACCCCGGGGTCGTCCGGCTTGAGCTCCATGAGCGTCTCGAGCGTACGCACCGCTTCGATCGGCGCCTGAGCATCGGACTGCAGCTTGGCGAGCTCGCGCAGCGCCGCAACGCGCTCCTCCAGCAGCGCCGCCTTCTTCTCATCGTCCGCCGCCTCGTAGCGACGCTCGAGCAGGTCGGTCCGCCGCCGCTTGGCCTTCATCAGCGCGGACGCATCGCCTCCGCTCTCGGCCAGCGCGATCAGCTTGTCGATCGCCTTGTCGTTCTCGGCGTCGATCTCGAGCGCGCGCTCGGCCATCTGCACCGACTTGGCGTGCTCCCCCATGCCCTCGCGGGCGTCCGCCATCTGCACGTAGAGCTGTGACAGTTCCGGCGGCGGAAGCTTGCTGCCCACCCCGAGCACGACCGACTGGTAGTGCCGCAGCGCGTCGGCGTGCTCCCCCGCGTCCATCGCGAGGTCGGCCAGCAGCCGCAGCACGTCGAGGTTGGTCGCGTCGAAGGTCCGCGCCTTCTCGAGGTAGTCGCGCGCCCGCTCCTTCTCACCCACCGCCAGTGCACAGCGCCCCGCGGTCGACAGCGCCCGCACGTTGGCCTTCTTGTCGTTGGCCAGCTGCGAGCGCACCTGCATCACGTGGGTCTGGGCGTGCGGCCAGGCGCGCTCCAGGTCGCCGGAGCCGACGAGGCGCTCCACGAGCATACCGGTGGCCTCCCGGTGATCGGGGTCGAACTCGACGAGGTCCTCGAGCAGCTCCATGCCGCGCTCGGCGTTGCCGAAGTCATCGACGAACTTCTTGGCTGCCTCGAAGGTGAGCCGCACCCGCTCGGAGCGATTGGGGTGCCGCTTGGCCCCCTGCACCTGAGCCTCGAGCGCCTTGAGCGGCTGGTCCTGGTTTGCGTACAGCTCCTGCAGCGCGAGCCAGGCTTCGTGCAGCGAGTCGTCGAGCTCGACCGCCTCTTCGAGGGCCTCGATCGCGCCGTCGACCTTGCCGATCTGCTCGCGCAGCAGACCACCACGCAGCAGCAGCTCGGCCTTGCGCTTGGGGTCCTCCTCGTCGAAGACCTGGGCGCGAATGAGCGGACCGGCCTTCTTGAAGTCTTCCTTGTCGAGGTAGCGAACGAGCAGCTCGTCGCGCCACTTCTTTTCGTCCGGCTGCAGCCCGGTGAGCTGCTCGAGCGCCGCGATGGCCCCCTCTGCGTCCTCGGTGCCGCTCTTGCGCAGCGTGAGCAGCTTGGCCCACGCGTCGACGCGGAATGCCTCGTCGGCATCGGTCGAGCCGCCCATCAACTCCAGCACGGTGACCAGCGCGTCCTCGTCGTCTTGGCGACGATGGTGCTTCTCGAGCGCCAGCGCGGCCTCCTGGGCCTCGGGCCGATCGAGCGTGAGCGTGTCGAGCAGGCGCTGGCGCGCATCGGCGGCCCGCTCCTTGCCGTCGACCTCGGCGTCGAGCAGCGTCGCTTGCTCGTGCAGCAGCGCGCCCTTTTCGTCCGGGGTCTCGACGAGATCGACGAGCACACCGATGGCATCGATCAGCTGTGCTCGCTTGGCGGGGTCCCCCTCCACGCGAGAACGCAGCAGGGTTGCGAGCTCGTTGGCAGCGTCCCGATCGTTGCGATCGAGCGCTACGAGCTTGCCGAACAGCTCACACGCGCGGTCCGAATCCTCGAGCTGCTCGAGGCACACCGTTGCCGCCTCGCGCAGCTGCTCCGCCGCCTGCGTGCTGTCGACGTTGGCCTCGGCCCGCCGCGCGAGCATGTCGACCAAGCTGTCCCAGTCCTCGAGCTGCCGCGCCAGGTCCTCGGCCTGCTCGAGCGCATACGCGTGGCTGGGATCGATCTCCAGCACCGCGAGCAGCGCCGCGAACGCGCCCTCCGTCTCGCCGAGATCACCCTGCAGCACTTCGACCGCGCCGAGCAGCGAAGCCACCTTGTCCGCGCCTTCTTGGTGATCAGCGAGCGACAGCAGCGTCGTCGCCAGCTCGGCGATGCGCATCGCCTTGCGATACAGGGGCACCAGAGCGCCGAGGGTCTTGGCGCTCGGATGCAGCTCCGCGGCCTTCTCGTGCGCCGCGATCGCCCGCTCGACGGCGCCGAGCCGCTCGCCCTGCACCCCACCGAGCGTCATGTAGAGATCGGCTTGCGCCTCGTCGTTGCTGACGCGCGCCGCCACGACCTCCACCGCGTCCGCGAACGGGCCCCATTGACCGGTCGTCTCGGCAAGTCGCCGCAGGTCCTCGACCATCGCGATCTGGTCGTCGACGTCGAGCTGATCGAGCAGCCGGCGCCGCGTCTCGAAGGCGTTGGCCGGCACCCCCAGACGCTGCTCGTAGAGCTGCGCGAGCTCGCGAAGCAGGTCGACGCGCTCGGCGACGATCTGCGTGAGCCCAGCGCGAACGCCCAGCACCTCGGCGACGCGGTCCCACTGCTCCGCCGCACGCGACTCCTTTTCAATCCGGGCGATCGCAGCGCGCGCCTCGCTGCTGGTCGGCTTCTTCTCGAGCAGCCACGTCCAGCCCTCGAGGTCGTTCGGATCCTCGGGCGGACCCACGGTCTTGGGGGCCTCGGCCTTGGTCTCGGGGGCCGAGGGAGCCTCGGGCTCGGGCTCCGACTCGAGCACCTGCGTCAGCGCCTCGGACAGCTCGATGACGGTGGCACGCTTCTTCGGATCGGGATGCAGCCCCTTGGCGAGCACGCCGTCAACGCGCTTGTCGAGATCGTCGGCGAGCATCGAGGCCGGCACGCCGCCGACCGCTCCGGCGCCCGTCATCGAACGGAACGCCAGCGTCGCCAGAGCGTACGCATCGCTCTTGTCGGTCGGCGTACCGCCAGCCGCGACTTCCGGCGCCAGGCCGTAGTTGCGAATCGGTCGGCGCAGCGCCGCCACGGGTCCGAACCCACGCAGGTAGGGGCCGTTCTCCGCGAGCACCACGTCGCCGGCCGTCAGCGCGCCGTGGACGAGATCCGACGCATGCGCCTCCGCGAGACCCACCGCCACGATCTCGACCAGTCGAGCCGCGTCCTCCAGCCCGAGCACGCCCGTCGCGAGGCCCTCGGCCAGCGTTTGCCCTTCCTGCGGGTCGCGCTCGAGCACGAGCCGACGACCACGCGCCTTGCCGCCGCGAATGCCGGCAAAGGTGCTGCCCTCGAGCCCACGCAGCGTCTCCACCGCGGCCGCGAACGCCTCGCGCTCCGTCGACGACAGCGCTCGCGCAAGGGTCGTGACCTCGAGCTCGACGTCTGCCCCGTCGGCGTTCTTCGCCAGCACATACACCGACGCGCCCCGACGCGCGAGGACTCGCTCGACGGTGTAGCCGGCCGGCACCAGGCTCGCCGCGGGATGCAGCTTGCCGGCCTCGCGCAGCCCGTCGCGAGCCGCATCCGCCTTGCCCTCCGCGTCGTCGACCCACGCCAGGCCGAATCGAGCCAGCGCATGATCGCGATCGCTGGTCGCAACGTCGCGCGCGACCTCGAAACACTGGCGCGCCTGATCGGGACGGGCGTCCGCGAGCATCACCGAGCCCGCTCGCACCAGCGTTGGCGCACCGATGCCCGCGAGGCCCTCGCGGCCCAGCCGCTCCACGTAACCGGCGACTCGCTCGCAGTCCACCGCACGCGCCGGCGCATCGGCCACGTCGGCGCGCAGCGGGAGCTCGCCCACCGTCAACGCCAGATCGAGGGCCGCCCGCGCACGATCGTCGTCGCCCTGCGTTTCGCCCTTGCCCGCATCCGCCAGCGCCTCGATCGCCTGCGGCAGCTCGCCGGGGTCGAGCACCTCGAGACCACAGCGCTCCTCCACCGCCTCGCACTCGGGCGGGGTGAGGCCCGAGATCAAAGCGAAGTGACGCGTGCCGTGGCTGACCTCGGCCAGCGCGTCGAGCACCATGTCGAGATCGGGATCGTCGGACGAAAATCCGAGCAGTAGGATCGTGTGGCCGCGCGCGGCCTGCTGCATGACATCATGAAGATCGGGATGGCCGACCCAGCTCGGCAGGTCCGCCGGCGTGTGCACGACGAAGCGCCCGGTGCCGTTGTCGAGCGAGCGCCCGTCGAGGTCGTCGGGGGAGACGACGTCCGGCTTGTCTTCGCCGCGCGTCGCGACCTTACGCGCAAGGTCGGCGTGCACGGTGGCAAACACCGAAGCCCACGGCAGCTCGGCGAGCTTGGCCAGATCCTCGGGCAGATCGCCGTCGTCTGAACCCGTCGCCAGCTTCTCGCGCAGCGCATCGGCTTGGGTGCGGCGCAGGTGCTCCAGCACGGGGCGCAGCCGACCGCGGTCCAACAGCGCCTCGACGCCCTTGCGTTCCTCGTCGCCCAGCGATTCGGCCGCTCCAGCGAGGATTTGCTTCCACGCAGGTCGGTCGGCGAGGTTGCCCAGACCGGCTCCGGTCCACAGCACACAGTCTCCACGTCGGATCGATTCAGCCAGCGCCTTCGGAATCTCGACCATCGGTCACCCCCCTCGGAAACCATCGCTCCGAGGAGCCGCGATGGTAGCCTAGGAAACCGGGATGACGGCTGTGACGAAGGGCGACTGGGACGACGAGATCGAGGCACTCCAACCCGCGCTGCGTGAGATCCGGCACGATATCCACCAGCATCCCGAGCTCGGGTTTGCGGAGCGCCGCACTCGCGACCTCGTGATCGAGTTCCTAGGGCGGCACGGGTACCAGCCGCGTACGCTCGCGGAGACCGGCGTCGTGGCCGACCTGCATCCCGACCGCGTCGGGCAAGCGACGACGATCGCGCTTCGTGCCGATCTCGACTGCCTCCCGATGCCGGAGACCACCGACCTCCCCTATCGGTCCGTACACGACGGCTGCGCCCACAAATGCGGCCACGACGGACATACGACGTCTCTGCTCGGCGTCGCGTCGATCCTCGCCCAGCATCGCGACGACGTGGCCGGCAACGTGCGGCTCGTGTTCCAGCCCGACGAGGAAGGCACGTCCGGCGGTGGCGCCGAGGTGATGATTCGCGACGGCGCGCTGGAACACGTCGACGAGATCTACGGGCTGCACAACTGGCCGCCGCTGCCGCGGGGGCGCGTCGCGGTCAAAGCCGGCCCGATGATGGCGCACGTTCATCAGATCCATCTCGTGGTTCGAGGCCTGGGCGGGCATGCCTCCGAGCCGCAGCGCTGTCGCGATCCGATCGTCGCCGCGTCGCACATGGTGGCGGCGCTTCAGACCGTGGTCAGCCGCGGGCTGGGCTACGCCGGCGGGGCTGTCGTCAGCATCACGAAGTTCGTCAGCGGAACCACGACCAACGTGATTCCCGGGCACGCCGAGCTTGCGGGGACCATTCGCAGCTTCCTTCCCGAGGACACGGCCCGGGTGCTCGAGCGCGTGCGCGAGGTCGTCGACGGGCATGCCAAGGCGTTCGGGGTCACGGCTGAGCTCGAGCTGAAGGAGGGGTATCCCGTCGTGATGAACGACCCGCGGTGCGCGGACGCAGTCGAGCGTGTCGCAAGCCAGGTCGTCGGCCCGCAAAACGTCACCAAGGCCGGGCTTCCCATCGCCGCCGCCGAGGACTTCGCCTTCTTCGGTCGCCACGTGCCCGCCGCCTACTTCCTCGTTGGTGCCGGGGAGGCCGGCGGCAGCCCGACGTGCCATCACCCCGATTTCGACTTCAACGACGCGATTCTGCCGACGTGCATGTCGATGTTCTTGGGGCTGGTGCGCGATCGTCTGGCTCAATAGGTAGACTCCCGTCCGATGCGACGGCTCGCCTGGTTGCCGCTGTTGTTCCTCGGGTGTGACGGTGCCACGCCAGGTCCGTCCGGGAGTGCGAAGCCGTCCGCCCCCTCGAAGGCGACCAACAGCGACGCCACCGTGTCTCCGCCGCCGGTCGCCACTCGGATGACCACGGTCAACCAGTTCCTCTCACGTGGCGCACCGACCTTCGTCGCAGGAACGCTTGGGGATGACAAAGCGGACCGAGCCGTGCGCACGCAGATCGATCTCGTCCTGCCACTGTTCGAGGGCGCGAGCGTCGTCGACGACACTTCGCTTGCGACGAAGTGGCCCGAGCACCCGGTCCTCTACGGTGGCCCACACGTCAACGCAGCGCTAGCGAAGGTCGCTGATTCCCTGCCCTTTTCCCTCGACGCGGGCGTCCTGAAGCTCGGCGACGCGCGTTACGAAGGCCCCGGCATTGCGCTCATCGCCGTGGTCCCCGCCCGCGAAGGCGAAGGCGGCTGGCCCGAGTTTCTGCTCTACGCCGGCACGGGCACTCCCGGGATTGCCGAGATCAACTCGCTGACCCACGGCCCAGATCCGATCGTGATCGGCGACGTCTTCGGTCCGCTGCGCACGGGTACTTGGAAAGGCGCCCCGCCGGTGCCGGAGCTCGGCGAGGAAGCCCGACGCATCGCGTGGCGTTCGTATCGCAAGAGTCTCCCGGGTCTTCCGGACAGCAAGGTCGAGTTTCGCTTCCCCGAGATGGTGCCCGCCAAGCCGGAGGACGACGCGCAGATTCAGGCTGGCCTGCGAGGCCTCGAGGCCGCCCGAACGAGGCTCGCGCTCGACTCGGTCGTCGACCTCACCGTCTACGTGCATCCGGATCGGCGCAGCAAGATCTCGCTCACCGGCAAGGACTCGGACGGCCACGCGGTGCCGTCGGCACAAGCGGTTCACGTGATCGCCGGGGACGCGAGCGTGGGTGGAGGGGTCGAGTCGCTCATGGCCCACGAAGGCGCCCACGTGCTCGCGTACTACGGCGTGGGGCCACCGGCGTCGGCGCTCATGGGCGAAGGGCTCGCGGTGTGGGCCGCGGGAAGCTACGCGGGCAAGCCGCTCGCCGAGCTCCGTACCAAGGACGTCCTCGCCCAGGACCCCAAGGCGCTGCTCGGACCGGCCTTTCGTCGGGCCCCCGAGCACCTGGCCTATCCGTTCGCGGGTCTGCTGTTCGACGCCGCGGTGAGCACGGCTGGCCTCCCCGCGGTCGTCGAGCATCTGCTCCCCGCCACCCCGGACACGTGGGATGCCGCTGTCACCGCCGCCGGAACGACGCCCGCGGCCCTGCGCGCTGCCCTGTCTACGACCCCGTAGCGCCACAATCACGGCCCATCGGTGGCCGCCGCGGAGGACGCGATCCAAACTACGACCGTGACGCCCCGGGAGCTCCTCCTCGTCGCCGGCGCGACGGCGCGAGTGCTTCGCGACTCGAGCCGCCTCGCGGACATCCACATCGTCGCGGACATCATCGGCCGCGACCGTTTCACCGAGCTGCTGGCGGACGCGCGCGCGTCTGGTGAACCGGACGTCATGCGAACGAGGCCGGAGATCGACGACCGCGAGGTCGACTTCGATGGATTGCGACGGCTGCCATCCGACACCCTCGGCGGCGCCTACGTTCGCCACCTCGACCGCAATCGGCTCACGGTCTACACGGACCCGACCTCCGACCGCTTCATCGACGATCCCGACGTTCGCTACCTCATTCATCGCTACCGCCAGACGCACGACATCTGGCATGTGCTCGTCGGCCTCGGCACCCAGGGGCACGAAGAGGTCCTGCTCCACGCGTTCATTTTCGGGCTGCTGCGGCTGCCGAACTCGGCGATGATCGTCGCGCTCGGCGGCCTCAAGCATCTCCTCCTCGAGCGCCGCTGGGACGCACTGCGCCATACCCTGCGGGACGCGTATCGCAGCGGCAAGGCGGCGAGCCCTCTGTTGATGGTTCGTTGGGAAGACCACTGGGCGACCTCGCTCGAGGACGTCCGCAAGCGCTACTGCATCACGCCGATCACCGTTCACTGAAGCGACCGCCGGCCGCGGCACTGGCGCAGAACAACCTTCTGTTTTTTCGCGTATCCAACGAGCGTGTCGATGCGTCTCCCGACGCGAGACCATGACAACGCTCCAAGGAAAAACCGCAGTCGTCACCGGAGGCACACGCGGACTCGGCCGCGGCATCGCCCTGTCCCTCGCCGAAGCCGGCGCGCGCGTCGTCGCGATCGGCCGGCGCGCAGACAGTGTGGCTGACGTGGCCGAGGCCCACGCAAACGTCGAGGGCGTGGTGGGCGACGTCGCCGACGATCGGCTCGCGCTCGAGCTCCTCGCCCGTGAACGGCCCGACGTCCTCGTGCTTAACGCCGGTGCCCCGCCGCCACTGCGCCCGATTCACGAGCAAACGTGGGAGACCTTCTCGCACAACTGGAACGTGGACGTGAAGGCGGCGTTCACCTGGCTCAAGGAAAGCCTCACCCTTCCGCTACCCCGCGGAGCTCAGATCGTCGTCGTTTCGAGCGGCGCTGCCCTGCGGGGCTCGCCGGTCAGCGGTGGCTACGCCGGTGCCAAGAAAACCGTCGCCTTCATCGCCGACTATGCCCGCACGGAAGCGCAACGCCTCGAGCGCGGCCTGACCATTCGCACGTTGTTCCCGCAGCTCAATCCGAACACGGACCTCGGGCGCGCCGGCGTACAGGCCTACGCCGATCGAGCGGGCATGGCCTTCGAGCAGTTTGCCAAGCGCTTCGACCCACCGCTGTCGCCGGACATCGCTGGCGAGGCTGTCCTCGACCTGGTGACGACCCGAGCCAGCGACGACGGACCCGACGAGCTACTGTTGTCGGGTCAAGGTTTGGGGCCCTTGCCCGGATGAGCACGAACGATCCACCCGATGCGGTACCGAGCCTGGTCGCGGCCTCGGCCGAGTCGCGCGAGCGATTCCTGCTGTTGGTGGCCGAGGTTCGCCCGCGCCTGCACCGCTACTGCACGAAGATGGTCGGGTCGTCGCTGGACGGCGAGGACCTCGTCCAAGACACGCTTGCGCACGCGTTCTTTCGGCTGTCGACGCTCGAGGACGAACGCTCGCTCAGCCCGTGGCTATTTCGCATCGCCCACAATCGGGCCATCGATTGGCTGCGGCGCCGACGCGATCCGACGCTCGCGCTCGAGGTCAGCGACGAACCGGAGGCGCCGGAGCACGCCGAGACCGCTCAGCAGGTCTCGGAAGCGCTGACCGCCGCAGTCATCCGCCTACCGCCGAAGGAACGCGCCAGCGTGGTGCTCAAGGACGTACTCGGCCACCGGCTGGAGGAGGTGGCCGAGATCGTCGACTCGACCGTGGGCGGGGTGAAGGCGGCCCTGCATCGGGCACGAACGAAGCTGAAGTCGCAGGGCGCCGTGATTGCCAAGCGTACAACCATGAGCCCCGAGCAGACCCAGCTGGTGCGCGCTTACATCGCTCGCTTCAACGAGCGCGACTGGGACGGCGTGCAGTCGCTGCTGCGAGCGGACGCCCGGCTCGAGCTCGTCGGCATCACGGAGCTCGACGGCGCGGATGCAATCGCGGGCAACTACTTCGTCAACTACGCCGCGATGCACGAGCCGTGGCGGATGCGCTTGGGCGAGGTCGATGGGGAACCGGTCGTCGTGCAGGAACGCGAGATCGCCCCTGGCCAGTGGGAGCCGCGCTACGCCCTTCGAATCGATGGCAAGCAGGGCCAGGTGCTCAAGCTTCGCGACTACGTGCACGTGGACTACCTGCTGCAGGACGCCGCGGTCGATCTCGGCTGAGGGGCGAAGCGCTCGTTACTCGTATCCAAGCCTCGACTGTTCCAGAAAAAATCAAACTCGCCGACGGGGGAACCCGCCGCGCCTGTGTGGTGTCGGTGCGTGGGCGGGGGGTGTTGTCCCCGGGAGGTGAAATGTCGAAGTCAGTTGATGCGCTCCAGCGCAATCCCGTCGGTCTGTTCCTGCTTGCCACGGTCTCGGCCACCATCGCCGCTACGGTTGCGGCGGTCAGCATCCTGTCGATGGCCCCCGGCCCGACCGCGGTCGAGTGTCGATGCGCGTGCGAGGAGGAGCCGCCGGCGCCCGCGGCCGAGCCCGCTCCTCCCGTCAAGCGAGTGCCGCGAGTACGCCAGGCCAAGGTGGTGGTCGAAGGCGGACTGGACCGAGACATCGTGCGGCGGATCGCCCGCGCGCACATCAACGAGGTCCGCTATTGCTACAACCAAGGACTGCAGCGCGATCCAGACCTCGAAGGCCGCGTCTCCGTGCAGTTCGACGTTGGCGCCAACGGAAGAGTTGCCACTGCGATCGTGCAGCAGTCGACGCTGGACGACGACGACACGGCCGGCTGCGTCGCAAGGGCGGTCGAGGGCTGGAAGTTCCCCCGCCCCGCGGACGCACAAGCCGTGACGATCACGTATCCGTTCGTGCTCTCGCCCGGCTGAAGCTCAGAGCTCCACGCGGAGCCCCGGCTTGGCGTCGATCACCTTCGGGCCTCCGAGCTCGTCGATCGACGCCGCCAGGCTCGCCCGTGCGTTCTCCTCACCATGCACCAGCGCAACGCGACCGAGTCGCCCTTCCTTGATCGTGGCGCGAACGAAGCCCATCAAGTCCGTCTTGTCCGCGTGCGCCGACAGCCCTTCGAGCACGTGCACGTCGGCCCGAACGTCCCGAGCGACGCCGAGCACCTTGACCTGCTTGCGCCCCTCGACGAGACGACGCCCGAGCGTGTGCTGAGCCATGAAGCCGGCGATCACCACACTATTGTTCGGATTGCCGAGGCCTTCACGGAAGTGGTGCACGATGCGACCGCCTTCGCACATGCCCGACCCCGCGATCACGACACACGGCTCGCCGCTCGCCTGTAGCTGTTTGGACGCGCCAACGTCGGACACGTAGCGAAGTCCAGGGGGACAAAAGGGGTCGTTGCGATCGAGCAGTCGCTTGCGCACGTCCCTCGCGAGACTGTCGGGATGCAGCTTGTAGATCTCGGTGATCGAGATCGCGAGGGGGCTGTCGATGTAGATCGGCACGCTCGGCAGCCGCTTCGCCTCATGCAGCCGTTCGAGCGCAAACAAGACCTCCTGCGCCCGCTCGAGTGCGAAGCTCGGGATGAAGACCCGCCCGCCCCGCTCGATCGTCTTGCCAATGATCTCCGCCAGCTGGTCATCGGTCCCCGAGACGTCAGCGTGCAGCCGATCGCCATAGGTACTCTCCATGATCAGGAACTCGACCCCGGCGACCGTCTCCGGGCAGGGCAGCAGCGGAAGCTCCTCGCGTCCGAGGTCACCGGTGAACAGTAGCCGCCGGCTCCGCCCCTCCTCCTCGAGGTCGAGCTGAACGAGCGCCGAGCCGAGCACGTGCCCCGCATCGTGAAAGGTCAACGTCGCCCCGGGGGCGATCGGCATCGGCCGATGCAGCGGGATCGACACCATGTGGCTGATGGCCCGCTGGGCATCCTCGACCGTGTAGAGCGGTTCGACCCGGTCGTCGCTGCCATCGCGCTCGTTCCGGCGGTTGATCCACCGGGCGTCCTGCTCCTGGATCATCGCCGCGTCGCGCAGCATGACCCCCGCAAGGTCGCGCGTGCAGGGCGTGCAATAGACGTTGCCCGCAAAGCCGCGCTTGACGATCGTGGGCGTGTTGCCACTGTGATCCAGATGGGCGTGGCTGAGGACGAGCGCGTGGGCTTGTTGAGCCCACTTTGGAATCCGACGGTTGCGTGCGTTGGACTCCGCCCGTCGCCCTTGGAACAAGCCGCAGTCTAGAAGAATGTCGCGCCCGCCGACCTGGACGCGATGCATCGAGCCGGTCACCTCGTCGGCGGCGCCGTGAAATTCGACGAACATGAGAGCTGGCCGCGGATCTTCCTACAGCGCTTCGAAACCCGCCAGCACCACATCGGCTCGGTCTCCGACGCCGGCGAGGCGAGCGCGGGCCGAAGTCCGGAGCTCCTCGAGGCGCTTGGGGTCGGTCGGGGCCACCGCGCGCGCCATCTCGAGCTCGGTCTGCGCCCAGTAGAACGGGTCTGCGTGCGACGCCTCGCGAATCTCGAGCGCAACGGACAGCACGTCCACCGCCTTGGCATTGTCGCCGGCCGCGATGTACGTGCGGCCCAGATGCGTCAGGGTGATCGCGGCGCGGGCGTGGCGAGGTCCGAACGCGTTTTCGCGAACGGCGAGCGCACGCTCGAGATGCTCGATCGACTCCTCGAACTTGCCCTCCAAGCGCGCGATGGCACCGAGCTCGTCGAGCGAGTTGGCCACGGCGGGATGGTCCTCGCTGAAGCTCTCCACGCGCATCTTCAGCGCGGCCTCCTGGTGCTTGCGCGCCGGCTCGAGGTTCCCGCTCAGCCGGTGCACGTAGCCGAGGTTGGCCTCGAGGTTCGACCGACTCGAGGCCGGCACGGTCTCGGCCGCGGTCAAGATCTCCTGCGCCCGCCCCAAACGCTCCAAGGCGGGTTCGTAGCGGCGGAGCTCCGCATCGAGCAGGGCCTGGTTTTGCAGGGTGCCCGCCAGCTCCGGTGCCCCTGACCCGAGGCGCTCGACCTGCAGCGCGTAGACGCGATCGTAGGCCGCGATGGCGTCGTCGATCCGGCCCGCGGTGTCGTACGCGCTGGCGAGCGTCTCGAGCCCGACGACCATCGTCGGCTCGCTGTCGTCGAGCTGCTCGAGTGCGGGTTCGAGCAATGCGATCGCCTGCTCTTGGTCGCCGCTGTAGAGCGAGATCCGCCCCTGCAGCACTCGGGCGATGTTGCGCTGGTAGTCACGCCCCGCTTCGTCGACGACCCGCGCCAGATATTCGTCGGCGTAGTCGAGATGGGTCATCGCAAGCTCGAGCTTGCCGGCGGCGAGCGCCTGGCTTGCGCGTCCCAGCATGACGGTGACGGCCGCCGTATCGTCTCCCGCTGACGCCGCGAGCCTGCCTGCCGACCGCCGATGTTCCGCGGCCATCTCGAGGTCCCCCTGGCCCTGGGCCTCCTGGCCCAGCAACAAGTGCGCGTACAGCTGCGGCACGGGCAGCTGGTGCTCCGTAGCGACAGCGAGCGCTTGTTGAGCCAGCGAGACGACGTCGGCCCGCCCAAACCGCTGCCGTACGTTGGCCTGGTCGATGAGGCGCAACGCCTCCGCATAGGCTCGGTCGGCCGCGCTCGAGTCCCGCGCGGAGCGACTCGCGAACCGGTTGTCCAGCTTCTCGAGCGTGTCCACGTCCTCGCACGCCGAGAGGTCGGGCAACATCGCCGAAATCGACGCTGCGCTCAGCCCCGGGAGCTCGCCCGGGGTCGCGAGCTCGGACGTCAGTCCCTCGAATCGGGCCGCCATACGATCGAGACACGCCATGCGCAGACCGAGCTCGAGCTCGGAGCGCTCCTTGCGAACGCTCGTTGCCTCGCACGCCTCCGCACGTTGCGACGTCCACTCGGCGGCAAACGCATCGAGCCGAGCGACGACGCGCTCGGCAACGTCGGGTGCCGCCTGGCCCAGTGCATCTTGGATCTCGGCTCGACGAGCGTCGTCATAGAAGGCGCGCAGTGGGTCATCGATGTCCTCGCATGCCGAAGGCACCATCGCAGTCGCGGCCGAAAACCCGGTCACGGCTGCGATCGACAGCCCGACCGCGCCCGTCCCCACGATGAGGCGACGGCGACGGCGGCCGAGTACCGCCTTCAGCCGACGCACCAGCACCTCGACCGACTCGTGCCGCTCATCCGGCCGAGGGCGCAACCCCGTCAGCACGAGGTCGACGAGCTCGCGCGGGGCGTCGAGCCCCTTGGGTGGCGCACGAACCTCGCCGTTGAGCACCGCTTCCGCGAGCTCGAGCGACGTTGCGCCCTCGAAGGGACGTTGCCCGCAAAGCGCCTCGTAGAGCAGGACGCACAGCGAGAACTGGTCGGCGGCAGGTCCGGTCTCATTGCCGGCAAACTGCTCGGGGGACATGTACGCGGGCGTCCCCACGATGGCGCCCGTGACCGTGAAACGCTCGAGCCCCGAGGGCTCTGCTTCATCGGCGTCGGCGTCCTCCGAGAGCTCGCCTCCTTCCCAGAGTCGAGCCAGACCGAAGTCCGCCACCCGAGGCCGACCGTCCTTGCCCACCAGCACGTTGTCGGGCTTGAGGTCGCGATGGACGATTCCCACCGAGTGCGCCGCCAGCAGGCCTTCGCCGATCCCGACGCACAGCTCGGTGAGCTCGCGCCAGCTCGGCGACACGCGCTCGTTCCAGTGGCGCATCGTGCCGCCGTCGACATACTCCATCGCGACGTAGAGCATCTCTTCGTGGGTGCCGACCTGGTACACGCCCACGACGTTGGGGTGGCTCAGGCGCGCCATCACCTTGGCCTCGCGACCCAGTCGCTGCACGTCGCGATCGCGAATCGGACCTCGGTGCACCTTGAGCGCCACGTCGCGCTCGAGATCCTCGTCCCACGCGAGGAAGACGATGCCCATGCCACCTGCCCCGAGCTTTCGCTTCAGTCGGTAGCAGCCATCGACGAGCGTCCCGACGTCCAGCGCTCCGGGAGCGCTCGCCCCAAGCGGGATGTCCGGCGCGGCGGCAACCTTGGCCAGCAGGTCGTCGAGCGAGTCGGGCGGATCGGCATCATCGTCCTCCCCGCCGATCCCAGGACGGACCGAACCAGGGGTCGTCCCGGCGAGTGGATCGACGGCCCCGACTGGGGTGGGAGTCCCCGGCGTCGGCCGAGGTGAACCGTCGAGCGCGCGACCCACGGCGTCAGCCTAGCCCCAAAGACGGTCGCTGGCGCCCGAAATCGGCACTTTGCGGTGTTCCCGCGCTGCGCGAAAAAAAATCGCCCGACGCCGCGTCACAGTCGACCGATCGCGCCTCTACCAGCGCAGAGGCCGATCCGATCATGAAACTGCTCGCCACCGCTTCGATCATCTCCCTGTTGGCGCTCACCGGCTGCGACGACGGGGGAATCGACCCGACCGACGACGTCCAGACTTTCCGCGCCGAGGGGGGCTCGTCCACGTTCACCCCCGTCCTCACGACGCAGCGGCCGATCAAGATCAAGGGCTGCGACCCCATCTGGTGGCTCGTCGGCGACGAGGAGCTCGTCTCGTTCGAGGATGCGTACGACGAGTGGCAAGCACGGATTCGCGTCCAGGCCAATCACACCGCCGACGTTGGGCTCGAGTCGCTCGGCGCCGGAGGCATGTGCGCGGCGACGTGCGAGGAGGCCGGTGGAAAGTGGATCGGTGAGGTCTCCGTCGAGGAGTCCTGGCACGAGGTCGGCGAGACCGAGGTTGTTGGAGAGTGCCCGTTCGGCACCCTCGCGACCGAGACTGAGGTGCTCGCGATGGGTGCCGTCGCCTGCACCTGCGCGGGCTGAGCCACACGCGCCGGCCTCGGGACCAAATCCCGCGTGATCGACCCAGCGGATGTGCGATGCTGCTGGGTAGGGATGCGGGTCATTCGTGCGCTGGTGGCGCTCGCACTGTCTTCGACGGGAGTGGGCTGCTCGTTTGGTTCTTCGGGCATCGCTGGAGGCGGCCAACTCGGTGGCGACACGGAGGAAGGCTCGACGACGGGCGTCGACCAAGCACCAACGACGATGGGCCCCGGCACGGGACTGCCCAACGCCGACGACGACGACGACGACGACGACGACGATGACGATGACGACGCGGACGACACGACCGCGTCGAACGACGATCCCACCGATCCTCCGGCCGATCAGGCGGTGCTGGAGTTCGACGACGCCCCGACCCTGGACTTTGGCGACGTCGCGATCACGGGTCCCGGCGCCGAGGTCCTGACTCTCCACAACGCGGGGACGGTTGCGGCGACCGACATGACCGCGACGCTCGCGGAGACGTTCCGATTTCGAGGCAGTGACTACCCCGGTTCTGGGGGCGACTGCGGTGACTCGCTCGAACCGGACGAGAGCTGCCTGCTCAACATCGGCGCCGTCCCAACCGAGGTCGCACTCGCGGAGGGCACGCTCGAGATCGACTACTTCAACGGGGTCGAGGATGCGATCGTGAGCCTCGAGCTCGTCGCAAACATCACAACCGGCGAGCTCATCCTCAACCCAGGGTTCGAGGACTGCACGAACTTCTTCCCGGATCACTGGTCCGACAACGGGGCGGGAACGTGGGAGTGCCTCGGCGACACCGACAACGTCGATCCCCTGTCGGGCGCCAGCATGGCGGCGGGCGAGCTCGGCCCGTTCAACGACGAGTTCCGCCTCGCGCAGAACATTGACCTTGCCGCCTACGGCGCCCAGATCGACGAAGGCTCCATCGCGTTTTCCTTCGCTGCCTTTGCCGCGACATGGTCGGATGGCGAGGACGAGTACCGCATCCGCCTGCGCTACTCGGACGACGCTGCCGTGCAGCTGGACATGTTCGACACCGAGTGGCAGACGGGGCAGGAGTGGACCGAATACTCCGACACACGCGTCCCGCCGGAAGGAACGCGCCGCGCTCGCGTCGTGCTTTCGTGCGAGAAGTCCTTCGGTGACTACTGCGACGCGTTCTTTGACGACCTGACGCTCATCGGCAGCGCGCCGGACAAGTGACTGACACCGTAGATCGCCGGCTTTATCCAAGGCTAGCCGAGTACATCGACGTCCTTCCGGATGGCCTCGCGAGCTACCCGGAGTGCAAGGCGAAGGGAACACTCGTCACCTCGGCGCTCGAAGGCCACGACACGTCCGACCTCGGCGACGGTTTGCCCGATCCCGTGGTGCAGATGCTGCGCTCACCGCCCCACCCGGCATTGTGGGTGCCCGGGCCGATGTCCGACGCGATCTTCTATACGGTCGTCGATGCGTTCTACCCCGACGACGATGCAGTCATGGAGTGGACGCGACGCCGCACGATGCAGACCGCCAACTCGAAGATGTATCGCGCCCTGAGTCGAGTCGCGCGCCCGACCACGATGCTCAAGATGGCCGCGGGTGTGCACGGCATGTTTCAAAAGGGCACCGACCTCGCGGTCGAGGGCAAGGACGGTGACGTGAAGTTCGTGCTCACGCATCCGCCGTTCTTGCACGGCGGCCTCAACCATCGGGTCAACGTCGCGATGTTCGAGGCGCTTCTGATGGGCGCCGGCGCCTTCGAGCCTCGCGTCGAGATGACCGAGTCGACGCCGACCCGAGCCACCTATCACGCCCGTTGGTAACGCGTTCGTCACGGCGTTCTAGCGAGGTGCGGCTGGACTGCTATGTTGGCGACGTGGTGGTGCGACGCGCACTCTCGTGCATGGTCTTGCTCGGAGCGTGCTCGCAGACGCCGGATTCCGCGCCGCCCGCCACTCGGCGCGCGGCGGGCCCCACCTACGAGGCCCCCACCGATCCCGACGCACCTCGGTTTCTCAAGGGCCAGCTGCACTGCCACTCCAACGCGTCCGGCGACAGCGACACGCCGGTCGAGGAGGTCTCGAAGTGGTACGCGGACCGCAACTACGACTTCATCGTCCTCACCGATCACAACCGGATCACGGATGCCGAAGACCTCGGTGACATGCTTGTGCTCCCGGGTGTCGAGCTCACGCAAAATACCCCCGTTTGCGACCCACCGCCGCTGCCGGGCATGCAGTGTCTGCTGCATCTCAACGCCCTGGTCGTGGACTCGAGCAAGGCGGGCAATGCGGCGCAGCTGCCTCGACCCGACACTGCCGATCGCGTCGACCTCTTCGCGCACGCGGTCCGCGTGACCGAGCAGCTGGGTGGCGTTTCGATGCTCAACCACCCCAACTTTCACTACGCTGCGGATGCGCGCGTCGTAGGGCTCGTCGCGCGACAGGGCTTGCACATGCTCGAGGTCGCCAACATGGCGGTGGACTCGAACAACGAAGGCGACCACGAGCATCCCAACACCGAGCTGCTATGGGACGACGTGCTCGCCTCGGGGGCCCGCGTGTGGGCCACCGCCACCGACGATGCCCATCACTATGGTGATGCCGAAGCGGTCCGGGCTCGAGGGGAGCTGGCGTTCGTCGGAGACCTGGGCTGGGTGATGGTTCGGGCGGAGCGCAATGCGGAGTCGATCCGCGAAGCGCTGCGCACGGGGGACTTCTACGCCAGCAACGGCGTGTACCTGCGCGACGTTCGAGCTGACGGCAAGGTCCTCGAGGTCGAGCTCGCCGAGCAGTCACCGGGCGCGCACACGATCCGCTTCATCGGCAGCGGCGGCAGACTGCTCGCGCGCGAACGAGGCCGGCAGGCTCGCTTCGACCTTGCCGATGCAAAGACTCGCTACGTCCGGGCCGTGATCGAGGACGACCAGGGGCGCAAGGCGTGGACGCAGCCGCTGTTCGTGACCGAAGGCGGCCGGACCTAGAGTCCGGCTCAGCCGGCGGGGCTGGTCTCGGGCTGACCTTCGGCGCAACCGAACTGCACGTTGTCGACGAGCACGAAGCTGTCGTAGATGCTGTCGGACATGTCGAAGATCGAAAACACGAGCGTGATGTCTTCACCGGGGGCAACCGGCGCCGTGGTCTCGAGCCACTTCGTTGCCGCGTGACCCGACATGCAAGTGCCTTCGAACTCCGCCATCTCCGCGGTGTCGTCCTGGAAGTCGAGGAAGCCGGCGTTGACCGAAATCGGCGAGCCCGTCTCGTCGAAGGACACGTTGCCGGTCCACATCTCGGACTCGAGCCAGCCGACGAACATGTCGTTGTAGTCGCCGCCGACGAACACCGGCCACTCCGTCGACATGAACGCGAAGGAGTAGGTCAGCGAAGAGACCGCCTCGGGGACGGCCATTTCGATCCGGACCTCGGTGTAGTCGTTGGCGTCGCCGCCCTGGTCGAACTGCTCGCCCACAGTGCGGGAGCAGTCGCCGGTGCCGACGAGTGTGGGATCCTCCTCGCAGTCACCGTCGACCGCGGTCGCGACCAGTGGCTCGGGAAGCGTTGCGCCAGGGTCGTACTCTTCGCCCAGATCGTCGCTGCATGACAGGAACGGATCTTCGGGATCGGGATCGATCAAGCTGGCCGCCAGGCCAGTACCGATGACCAAGAGCTTGCTGCCCTCGACGGCGTTCCATTCTTCCGAGGGCCCGAACCCGTCCGTGACGGCGACCGCGGCGGAGTTGCCGCTTCGGGACACGTCGGCGGAGAGCTCGTCTTCGCAGCCGAGGCCCAGCGCGTGGTCCATCGAGTTGGAGTCTGCGTCGCACGGAGCGTGCTCGGGTGGCACGCAGCCCTCGGGGCACTCGCCGTCGTCGCAACCGGGGTGGCCGACGTCGAGCGCGGGACCACTGGGACCGCCGCCGTCGTCGTCGGCACCTTCATCATCCCCGTCGTCATCTTCGTCATCTTCGTCGTCGCCGCGATCGTCGTCCTCGTCGTCCTCGTCGTCCTCGTCGTCCTCGTCGTCCTCGTCGTCGGCGGGCGCGCCGGTGTCGGCGCCACCGCTGCTGCCGTCGCCCGCTCCACCCGCGCTGAGCGTCACGCCGTTGAGGTCGGAGGCGACGCCACGTCCGTCACCGCAGCCAGTGATGAGGCCAAGGGCGGCGCAGGTCAGTACGAATCGATAGGCTTTGGCGGACATTGGGCAGGCAGCTCCCTCAACCGAGCCCCGAAAAACACACGGGGATAGCTCGTCATCGCCCCCCAGGTCGACGGCGAGCCATCCCCGCGGGATGGGTCGGGTTGGGTTGGGTTGGGTCGCGAATGGGTCTGGAGCCCCCAAGCAAGTGGGGTGCTCGATGAACCTACATGTACCCTATCAACTCACACTTGGCGAGCTGAAAATCGCAAAAAAGTGGATCTGGAATCGGGGCCCCACCTCACCGATTTCGGGAGGGATGTTCTCTAGGTGGGTCTAGCTGCCCGAATTTTCGCGGGTCATTCAGTGTCCTAGCCCTGGACGCGTTTTGGGAGCTTGAGGTCCGATCCGGTCCGACGGCTTCACTGCGGGGCATTCCGGCCGTATGAGAGCAGCGACTTGGACCCGCGAACATCGGCGCGAGCCGGTCGGTTGGGTGACGCCCTCGACGCCGCCGAGATCACCTGGCCACCGTCGTCGATCGCCGTCCATGTCGGTCACCACGACCGGCCGAGGTCTCGATCATGAAGCTCCAATCGTCGCTCACGTTTCCGCGCTTTCCCACGCCGGCGACGCCAAAAATCAGAGCAGCGTTCGAGCCACCCGACGAGCCGAGTTGGAGTCGAAGAACTGACGACTCCGTGACCGCCCCCACGGCGCTCGTGCCGATCACCGCTTGGCTCGCGGTCGTGATCGCCCCCGAGCGCGATCTCGATCAAAGAAGCATGGAGCCACCTCTGACAAACGCGTGCGACCAATTGCCACGCAGCGCCCATCATGCGAATACTCGGGTACCCCGTCGCTCGACATGACGTTACGCGCTCAGCTCGATGCCGTTGCCACCTTGCTGGATGAGGGTGCGGCTAGCTCCGCGGTCCGGATGCTGCGGAACTCGTGGGAGCCGGAGCTCCCGGTCAACCAGCTAGTCCCGCTCTACTGCATGTGGATCCGTGGCCTGTGTGACACGGACGAGCTGGACCAGGCCAAGACGCTTGCGAAGCGAGCGGCGGATCAGTTCCCGCGCGAGACGGACATTCTGATCGCGCTCGGTAACGTCTACGATCTTCGAGGAGAGCTCGAGTCGGCGAGCGACGCGTTCAAGCGCGCGCTCGAGACCGACGACTCGCTTGCGCTGATCCACTACAACCTCGGCGCGGTACTCGAGCGCCTCGGTGAAGAGGACGAGGCGGAGCGCTGCTACCGGGAAGCGATCCACTGCGAGAGCGAAGGCGGCTCGATGTTCGAGGCCAGCGCCGCGCTCGGTGCCCTGCTTCGCCGCACCGGCCGGCTCGAAGAAGCGGCCAGCGTCTACGAGGGCTACCTCGAAGAGGATCCGATCAACGTCGACATTCTCGTCGAGCACGGGATCTGCCTGTCGGACCTGGACGAGTTCGAGGATGCGGTCGAGCGCTTCGAGCTCGCGCTCTCCTTGGACGCGGACCACGGGGGCGCCTGGTACAACCTCGCGATCACGCTGTACCGAATGGGTCAGCACGACGACGCGATCCAGGCGATGCATCGCGCGCGCCGGGCCGATCCGGAGAGCCCGCTGACGCTCGCGGTGCTCGGTTCCTGGCTCCTCTCACAGGAGGACCCCGACCTCGACGAGGCGTTGCGCCTGCTCTACGGCGCGCTCGATGTCGTCGTGCATCTGGCGGCCTTGGACTTCGTGGGCGGGGGCTACGCAAGCCTCGTGTTCGAAGAGGTGTTCGAGGCGCTGTGGCAGCGGGGACGTCACGCCGAAGCACGAGAGGTCGCCCGTCGTGCGGCTCAGCGCGACTGGATCACCGCGCACATGCTCAACACGCTCAACGAGGCGGACCACGGCCGCTCCGAGAGCGTCACGACGTACACGGTGATGGCCCGGGCCGAGGCTGGGGACGCTCCCGATCACTGGCCGCAGGACGCCTCGGGCTACATCACCGGACTCACGGTGCTTGCCGCCGACGAGGACGAGGCGCGTCGCTACTCGCTCGAGTACCTCCGGAACATCGAGGCGCCGGGTGTGCAGGTTCGCATCGAGACGATCCGTCCCGGTGGCCCCGACGAGCTGGGCGAGATGACGCCTCGCGCTCGCGGCGTGGTCAGCGTCCGCAGCGGTCGCGACTACTACCGCGGCTGATCGCGGTTGGCCTCGGCCAGCGCGAGGAGGCCATCGGTGGTCTCCTCGAGGCGCGCACGATGGCGTTCGAGCAGTGCAGCGTGGCGGCGTAGGCCGAGCTTTCGCCCGAGAAACGCTCCGAGGCCCATGGTGGAGAAGATCATCATGACCACGATGCCCTCGGTCTCGATGGTTTCGGCGAACAGCGGGACCAGCATGGCCGTCGCCCCGAACAGGCCGGCGATGCCGTAGCGCCACGCGCGGGTACGGGCACGAAGTCCGAGTCGCTCGCGCAGAACGAGACGAGTGCGGTCGCCGGCCGGATCGACACGAAGCTCCATCGAACGTGAACGCCACGTCGTGCTTGCGCCGAGTTGTTCGACCTTGCCCGCGCCGTGCTCGAGCTCCAGGGACCGCGCCATGAGGGCCGCAACCTCGGGGCGGATCGGCGCGCACTCGCGTTTGACGGTGACGACCTCGTCGAACGAGCTGGATGGGCGCGGCGTTGTGGCCACCGGGACCACCGGCGGCTGGGGCTTGGGGACCGGGGCGAGAGCTTCGGCTGCGGCCTGGCGGACGTGAACGGGATCGAAGCCCGCCTCGACGCCCGCGGCCTCGACCTCGCTGGCGGACAGCCCGGGACGGCTGGGTGCCGCGACCTGCAGCTCCGCGGCGCGAGCGAGCACGGCATCGACCTGCTGGGTGTCGAAGCGCTGGTCGGCACTGCCCAAGATCGAGCGGAGTGCATCGAGCATCGCACTCATGTCCGGAAAGCGTCGGTCCGCCTCGACCGAGAGAGCACGCTCGAGCACCAGCCGGACCGGCGAAGGCAAGCGACCCAGCGAGTCTGCGGCGACGCGACCACGCACGACGGCAAGCGAGAGCGTTCGTAGGTCCTCACCGACGAACGGCAGCTGCCCGGTCAGTCCCTCGAACAACGAAACGGCGAAGGCGAACTGATCGCTGCGTGGATCGGCGGGCTCCCCCAGGTGCTGCTCCGGTGCCATGTAAGCCGGGGTCCCGAGCAGCACGCCGGCATGCGTCATGGTGGTGGCAAAGGGATCGGCATCAGCCGGCACCGCCGGCGGCGTCTGGACCCCGGTGTCGGGCGGACGGGCCAAACCGAAGTCGAGCACCCGCGGACGACCGTCGTGCCCCACGAGCACGTTGTCCGGTTTGAAGTCGCGATGCACGAGACCGACCGCATGCGCCGCCGCGAGCCCTTTCCCGGCCGCAACGAACATCTCGATGACCTCCGACGGCTCCCGGTTGGACTCGAGCCAGTCGCGCAGCGTGGCCCCCTGCACGTGCTCCATTGCGATGAAACGCTGCCCTTCGTGTTCGCCGACGTCGA
>JGI12316J15310_10000279_pt68 | contig 24507 bp, 22 predicted proteins | sample MarCyaLeptolynsp_FD_15310 | JGI IMG/M metagenome (IMG submission 15310)
GCAGCACCTGGATCGGCGTACCGTCTCTTGCGAAGGATGAATTCCTGGTTGAAATCGAACCGACGATCGTCACTTCGAATAGATCAGGGGAAATTCCTCGACCGGGATGAAAACTTCGTCACATTCCGGTTTTTCCCGAAACTCGATCAGTTCAAAGAAATGGTTGTCCCCGTCCTCCTGGGCGACAAGACGATGCCGTTGGTATTTGCCGCAATCCGCTGCCGCCCGCCCGAGTTCAAGGGACGTCAGGATTCCGGTCTCGACGTTGAAGCGCGGCTCCATCAACCAGCTCTGATCATCGGCACGAGCGTTCGGGGTCTTGAACGGCATCAGCCACACAGCCGCTTGATCCGTCTGTTCATAAACATAAACCATGGATCCCTGATAAGCTCCGAGGAAACAGGGTATTTCCCAGATCTGCCTGGTATCAGTAACCCTGTAGAGTGCCCCCCAGACCGTCACGAGGCCATCATGGTCGCAGTCGTTCAGCCCGCGGGCTTCGTTGAGAACCGCCGCGGGAACCTCCTTCCAGGCCTTGATGTCCCTTACCCGGACAAGGCCGGATCCGGTCGCATCGGCGCCTGCGGGTTCTGCGGCCGCCCGGCAGTAATATCCACCGGCCACCCGGACTGCGAAGGGAAGGCGTTTTACATCGTAAATCGTTACCCGCCCATCGAAGATCTCGAGCCCGTCGCCTTCGGCGGCATATTCAAGCAGATCGACCACTATCGTCAGGTCTGTGCCGGGCTTGCGGAACAATTGATGCTGATGGATGGGACCGTAGGCTTTGCCGCCGGTGGCGATCCGATTTACGGTTTCGATCCGTTCGCCAATCTGCACCAGGCCTGATCCGGCCCGGTTGGCGTCGGCATCGGCGATCACAGGCATTGCGAACGCATAGGCATACTTGTCCGTTGCCGGATCCCGGTTTCTTTGCCAAAGACGCAAACCGCACTGACTTGCGGAACGGGTGTCCGCTTCCGTCATCAACCGAATGTTGAGTTTGTACGATCCTTCGCCGGCCATGACCGGTGTCGAGGTGGCGAACAGAACAATCAGAACCAATCGAAAAATCGTCAACGGAGCCTCCCAAGCACCCTTTTCAGAGGCGCAACTTTGCAAAAAGTATCGTGCAATGCCAGAGAGAGTTGGGAATTAGTTCGCCGGCACGCTAGGAAAGTCGGATCGCGACACATTCCGGCAGATCCGTTGCCAGTCAGGATCTGTATAAACAACGAGGTTCGATTTTCGGGATTGGCTTATGCGGATCTACAGACTTGTTGTCGCTGCGCTCGCGTTCGCTTTTGTTGCGATGGTCTGGTGGGCCTATATGGACAGGTCGATCTGGGCGAGTTTTGCCATAATTGTCGACGATCCGTGGGGGCTGGTTGCGCTGGCCGACCTGTATCTCGGCTTTATCCTGTTGTCGTCCATCATCTGGATGTTTGAAACGTCCAGATTGCAGGCACTGCTTTGGATCGTGCCGCTGTTTCTTCTTGGCAATGCCTGGTCGGCAGCGTGGATGGTATGGCGACTGCCAGATCTTGCGGCGCGTCTACGCCGCCCTTGAGCGGCGATTATTCCCCAAACCGGTCCGTCGCCCTGATCAGGGCATCAACCAGTCCGGGCTCCGACATGGCGTGACCGGCGTCAGGGACGATGACGAGTTCGGATTTGGGCAATGCCTTGTGCAGGCGCCAGGCGGACCGCATCGGCGTGACGACGTCGTAACGCCCGTTGATGATTGTCGTGGGAATGTGGGCGATCCGTTCGATATTTCGCAGGAGATCCCGTTCTCCACTGACAAAACCCTCGTTTATGAAATAGTGGCATTCTATCCGCGCAAAAGCGATGGCATATCGGGCGGCTCCGAACGCCTTGACCCGGTCGGGATTCGGAACAACAGACAGGGTCGCGCCCTCCCACATGCTCCAGGCTCTTGCCGCGGCTTCCTTTGCCTCTTGATCGTCGCCCGTAAGCAGCCGGTAATAGGCCGGGATCGGATCATTGTGGTCTTCCCGCGCCAGAGGGGCGAGGAACTTCTCGTACTCATCGGGAAACAGGATGCTGGCACCATCCCTGTAGAACCATTCGATGTCCTCACGAGTGGCGAAGAATATGCCGCGCAACACCATTTCGCTGACCCGGTCCGGATGTGTTTCAGCGTAGGCCATTGCCAGCGTCGAGCCCCAGGATCCGCCAAACACCTGCCAGGAGCCGATATTCAGGTGGGTTCTGAGTTTTTCAATGTCGGCCACCAGATCCCACGTCGTGTTCTCGGCCAGCTCGGCGTGGGGTTCGGAACGTCCGCATCCGCGCTGGTCGAACAGAATAACGCGATAGCGCGCGGGGTCGTGATAGCGCCGCATCGTCGGATTGCATCCCGCGCCCGGTCCGCCGTGCAGGATGATAACCGGTTTGCCGCCCGGATTGCCGCATTCCTCATAATAGAGCGTGTGCCGGTCGGAAACCGCGAGGCGGCCGGTCATGGTTGGTGAAATCGGGGGGTAGTGTTGCCGCATACGCTGCTCGAGCTTCGGTTTCATAACTGGTTTCCGGTGCCGCCCGGTCCATTGTGGGCATGATCGTTCGAAGGGATAAGAACCATTGTTTCGGACCGCAATGTTTGTTGAGGTTCCCGCGCCATGGCGAACTGTTTCAGGCGCTCCGCCGCTGACCCGCCATGGTCAGCCAGATCAAAGCGCCGCCGGCAAGCACCAGGAACGGGATCATCGCCAGGTTGACGGCCGCCCAACCGTCGACCGGCGAACCGCCGGAACAGTTCATCAGACCGCCCGAGGCAAGGCTTGCCAGCGTGACGCAGCCGAAGACCATCATATCGTTGAGGCCCTGCACCCGTCCGCGTTCGTGAGGCGCATGCGCGCTGGCCAACAAGGATGTCGCGCCGATAAAGCCGAAATTCCATCCCAGGCCAAGCAGGATAAGGGCGCCAAAGAAATTCGTCAGCGTCACGCCGGCAAGCGCGACGATGCCGGCAAGCCCGAGAATGGCGAGACCGAGGGCCATGATCCGTGTCACACCGAACCGGACAATCAGGTGACCGGTGAAAAAAGACGGCGCGAACATGGCCAGCACATGTGCCGAAACGATGTCGTTGGCGTTGTTGTTGGTGAAACCGCATCCGATGACCGCCAGCGGGGTGGACGTCATCACCAGGTTCATCAGGGAGTAGGAAACCATGGCGCAGATGATCGCCACCAGCACAGTCGGGTCGCGCAGGAGCTCCAGCCGGGATCGACCGGGCGAATTGCCGGCGGATTGCGGTTGGCCTCTTGTACCTCTTGGCAAATCAAGGAACCAGAACAACAGCATGCCGACCAGGTTGAGGATGGCAACCGCCAGATAGGTGCCGACAAAGGGGATCGGCAGCATTGTGTCGCCAATCAGCGGCCAGGCTGTCACATCGGAAACCAGTTTGTTCAGTTGCGGTCCGAATATGGCTGACAGCAGACCGCCTGCCATGACATAGGAAATGGCTTTCGGACGGAACGCTTCCGATGCCACATCGGTGGCGGCAAACCTGTAGAATCCGTGCGCCGACATATAAATTCCGGTGAAATAAGACCCCACCAGCAGTGTGGCGAACGAGCCCACATAAAGGCCGTAGGCGGCGATCACCGCGCCCGCGGCGCCGCCGATCGCGCCAACGACGAATCCGAACCGGCGTCCGCGGCGCTGCATCAGGGGCGACAGCCACGGCGCGGTTGTCATCGAGCCGAAGACGATAAGCGAAATCGGCAGTGTCGCCAGGCACGGATTGTCGGCGAGCATGCTGCCCGCAAGGCCGCCAACGACGAAGATCATCGGCATTTGCGCGCCCAAAATAGCCTGCGCGGCAACAAGCACCGCGACGTTGCGCTTTGCGCGCGTGTCGTCAATTTGCGTCATGGTCTAATCCGTCGAATCACCGGTGGAGGAGGTGCCGGGTCCTGGCAGGGATCGGGCGGCTATGGCCGGTTTCGCTTGCTGAAAAGAGTCTTTGGGAAAGCCTTGTCGATCCCGGTATAGCACCATGTGACGCAATTTGTAGCCTGTGGCGTTTCACATTTTATACGCGCAGATGCAAGCAACGGGCCTGCATCGATTGCGCGGCGTTCCGGCGTTACGAGATCCTGAACCCGTCATCCCACCGTGTCAGCCGCCCGATTGATGGTGTTGGAAAGTGTGCGGTGCAGATCAGGGTCGGCGTATCGCAATAGCGTTCGAATATGGTTCGCCGTGTTTGTCCGGCCATCGGCGAATCGTAATCCGCCCGCATGCCAATCTCGGGAAACCGGGTCTGCAGTGGCGAGTGAACCATATCTCCGGTCAGGAAGGCGTCTGAGCCGGCCTTGCCGACATGAACCGAAAAGTGATCGATTGTATGTCCGGGGGTCGGCACCAGTGCGACGAGATCATTGACCTGGTGATCGCTTTTCACCATGTCGGCCCGCCCGGCGGCGATGACCGGCAGGACCGATTCGACCATCCAGGGAAATGCGGAAGGGTCTTGCGCGGCCTTTTCCTCCCAATGGGCATATTCCCGGTCGGCGAAGAGATACCGTGCATTGGGGAACGTCGGCACCCACCGGCCATTGTCGAGGCGGGTGTTCCAGCCGACATGGTCGGCGTGCATGTGGGTGCACATGACGTAGTCGATATCATCGACGGAGACGCCCGCCGCCGCCAGATTGGTCTCATAGCGCCGGGAATCCATTTGGTTCCAGCTGGGTATGTGAGGAAGTGTTTTGTGGTTGCCGACGCAGGAATCGACCAGGATTGTGTGATGCGGCGTTTTCACCACATAGCTTTGCACGCACAGGATGACTTTGCCCGTCGCCGGATCGATAAAGGTTGGTTCAAGCCATTGCCGCTGCTCGTCCAGAAAAGCCTTTTCGAGCGAGGGAAAAAACACCTCGGCATCGAAGATCGGAACCTGTTGCTCGACAATATTGTGGATTGTCACGCTTTCGAGATTTATCGCGGATGTCATGGGCGGGTTCCCTGTGGGGTGTGAATCATCGGGCTGACTTTGAACCGTTGAAATCGGCTCTAGTGTCGCACTTCTTGTCTGTTCAGGCGATACCCTTTGAACAGGAAAAGCTCTAAGCGTTGGGCAACCGGATATCCCACAATGTCTTTTGCAAAACTGCCGATGGCACCCGGGTCAACAGCGACACTCCGATTGTCACCAGAATGCCGACCGGCAGGCCGACCAATCCCGCTGCACTGTTGTCAATGCCGAACAGGAGTGGGAAGTCGTAACCGAGAAGCGAAACTTCCGTGCCGATAATATAGGCAAGTGTGACGGCGAATCCGGCAATCATTCCCGACAGTGCGCCCAAAGCCGTACATCGGCCCCACCAGATGCCGAGGACGAGAACCGGGAAATTGCCTGCCGCCGCGACGGAAAACGCCCAGGCGACCAGTTTCAGGATATCAGGTGTCGCCAATGTCGCGACATAGCCGCCTGCGCCTGCCATCGTCAGGAGGACGAGGCGAGCGACGAAGAGATGCCGGCCAGTGGGTGCGCCCGGAGCGAGAGCTCTGTGATAGGCGTCATGCGATATGGAGTTCGCGATGGCAAGAAGCAGTCCGTTGGCGCCGGCCAGGCCGGCAGCGAGCGCGCCTGCGCCGATCAGGCCGGTCATGACATGGGGCAGGCCGGCAATTTCCGGTGCTGCCATGACAACGACGTACCTGGCGATTGCGAAATCGGATAAACGAACAATGTCCGTGCCCTGCGCCCGGCAGGCGGAAGTCACCGCCTCGAACGACGTCGCGGCTTGCCCGCAAATCTGGATATGGTTGCTCTGGCCCCAGGCATAGATCCAATCCGGAAGGTCGATGACGGCCCGACCGATAACAGACTGGAAGATTTCCAGTTTGACGAAAACGGCATAGGCCGGAACCGTGAGCAGCAGCAATGCCGCAAACAAAAGTGCCCAACTGGCGGACCTGCGGGATTCCCGGGCATTCGGGACCGTGCAGAAGCGGATAAGGAGATGCGGCATGGAGGCCGCGCCGACCATGAGGCAGAGGATCAGGGCAAAAAAGTTGAATTGATCGGAACCGGGGTGCTGAAGGGCCGGCAAGGAACCGGTGGCCGCAGCGCCGTCGGCCAGCATCTGCTGTTCGGTTCTGGAGATTTCTTGCAGGATATCTCCATACGGGACCTGCGCGGCCGGAGCGCCGGTCAGATCCTGGGATATCATGACTATTGGAACAAGAAACGCGATGATCAGGACCACATACTGGGCGGCCTGCGTCCATGTGAGGGCGCGCATGCCGCCAAGCAAGGTGCACAAAACCATGCACCCGACTGCGACGGCAATCCCGTATCCATGGGATAGTCCCAGAAACCGTTCGGCGACCAGGCCCGCGATCTGAATTTGCGCCACCATAAGTATGAACGAGACGGTCACGAGAATGATGACGCCCATCAGGCCCGTGCTCGTCCCGCCAAATCGAATTGAAAGGAAGGCGGGCACGGTGTAGGCACCGGATTTTTGCAGGTAGGGCACAATCAGCACGGCCGCGAGCACGAGCCCGCCGGTGGTCCCCAGCACGAAAGCGAAACCGTCATAGCCCATGAAATAGAGCGCACCTGCGAACGCCACGAACGCGGTTCCCGATAACCATTGCGCCGCGGCCGCCATACCGGTGAAGACAGCGGGCACGTTCCGCCCGGCCACGTAGAATTCCGAGGCCCGCATGGTCCTGGTGACAATGCCTATGCCGACATAGATGAGAATGGTGAAGCCGATGAAAAGGAGGCCCAGCGTCCTGTCGGGCATGCCTATTTTCTCGAGAACTGCCATCACCACGATCAAGGCGGCAAAACATGCGGCGTAAAACAGGAATGTCTTGGTACCTGGTCTGCCGCTCTCGGCCCGTTGCCTGCTGATTGGCTCCATGTCCGCGTCTGCCTATTCGTCTCTCGGCGCGCCGAAGGTCGCGTCGGTCGCATTTTGGCGGCGCGTGAACCAGAACAGGAGAACCACACCGAAAACGACGGAACCGTGCGCCGCCGCAAGATATCCCAGGGGCAGTCCGAACAGGATCGTCTCGTTCAGATTTCTTGCAAACAGATGAACAACCAGCCCTGCAAGAGCCCAGATCAGGAGGCTGAATCCCGTGAGATTCCTGGTTTTCGCCCACCAGGACTCTTGATCGGATGGCATGGGCCGAGGTCTCCCTTTGAATCGATATGTGCAGAACCGGACGCGCGAAACCAATCCCGCTCAACACGCTTTAAATCACAATCCCGGCCGTGAAAATCGGTTTTGAAAAATAATATGCGATTGTGGTGCTTTCATCGCGCCGGGCGGTCAACCCAGATGTCCCGCCCCGCGGAAGAAGTCGTCGCCTGATTCTGCGTTTGAAATACGGTGAAGTAGCGCTCCGAAGCCCGCCGTTTCGAATAATTTGTCAAACTTGAACTTGCGCTTGACCGGTTGCGCGACGATAATTCGTTGGGTTGAGCGGATTGTGTCCGATCCGGGTTTTGTTCCGCCGGGTGTTTGCTTTGATCTGAGGCCGGTCAGATGCGATATGCGGCAAACGCCTCCGGCGACGGGGAAACAGGGAAGAGGTTGGGAAACGCGCATATGGACGCTACCCATCGCTTTATAATTGCAGACGACCATCCCCTGTTTCGGGGCGCGCTTCGGCAGACTCTGGAACAGAGTTTCGATGCCGTTCGAATCGTTGAAGCAGGCACGCTTGCAGACGTGACGGGGATTCTGGATGCTGGCGAGGATATCGATCTGCTGCTCCTGGACCTTTCCATGCCCGGCATGCGCGGATTTTCCGGTCTGATGTATCTGCGAGCCCAGTTTCCCGGCGTTCCCGTTGTTATCGTTTCGGCGACCGAAGACACATCAAGCATTCGCCGCTGCCTGGAATTCGGCGCGGCGGGATTCATCCCGAAATCGCTCGGACCCGAGATCATCGAAAGTGCTCTGGAGGCTGTACTGGCCGGCGATATATGGGTCCCCCCCGATATCGATCTGAGCACCAGCGAAAATGATACCAGTGATCTGGTCAGTCGCCTGTCGTCGCTGACGCCACAACAGGTTCGCGTGCTCATGATGTTGAGTCAGGGTATGCTGAACAAACAGATTGCCTATGAATTGAGCGTGTCGGAGGCAACCGTCAAAGCGCATGTTTCCGCGGTTCTGCAAAAGATGGGCGTGGAGAGCCGAACCCAGGCGGTGATCGCCGCTGCCAAGATTGAAGCCGGGCAGTTGCAATCAATCGGATCAGAATAATTGCGCGACCCTGCGGGTTGTCAATGGTTCAGGAAAGCGGACCCTTTCATTCGGCCGCGTCCGCGTGGGCGCGCGATTGGGAGAGTAGCGCCCGCAAGGCGGCGGGCTTGACCGGTTTGCGCAACACACTGATCGAGTTGGACGCGGCCTGATCCCGGACCGCCTTCGTCCGGTCGGCGGTGATCAACGAGGCGGGAAGATCGGCGCCGAACTTCCAGCGCAATTTGCGAATGGCATCGATTCCATTGGTTGCATCGAGATGGTAGTCGACCAGAAGCACGTTGACATTTGCCCGATGATTCAAAACCGTCTGTGCGGCCTCGTCCGGATCCGATGCCGTTATCACCGTACAATCCCATCCTTCAAGGAGGGTTTTCATGCCGTGCAGGATTCTCGGTTCGTTATCGATGCACAGGACGCACAACCCGTTGAGTTTGTGGCGCATTGTTTGACGGGTTGTCTGGCCGGTCTCCGCTGCCGGCAGAGAAACGGTTGTCGGCACGGAAATCGAAAACCGCGATCCTCTTGCAACATCGGATGTCGCGGCGAGTGTATGACCGAGCGCACGCGCGATCCGGTCGACAATTGACAGGCCGAGCCCAAGGCCGGGAGACGCTTCAATTCCGGCCTCCAGCCGTTGAAACTCCTTGAACACATCATCCATATCGGCTTCCGGAATGCCGATGCCAGTATCTATGACGTCAATGCGCACGGTCTTGCCGACACGCCTGCATCCGACCAGAACCCGCCCGGATTTGGTATATTTGATGGCGTTGGAAACCAGATTCTGAAGAAGACGGCGTAGCAACCTCTTGTCCGATCTGACTGTCGCCGAGGATTTGACGATTTTGAGTTCCAGGCCGCGACTTTGTGCAACCGGTCCGAATTCCACTCTCACGGTTTCCAGAAGGTCCGAAATCGGAAACGCACCGATTTCGGGTTTCATGGCACCGGTGTCGAGACGGGATATGTCGAGGACTGCGCTGATGATGTCCTCCACGGATTCCAGCGAAGCTTCGATATTGTGGGCGGATTCAGCGTTGCTGGTATTTTCCAGCTTGTCGACCAGACTGGTTACGTAAAGGCGGGCCGCGTTGAGAGGTTGCAGGATGTCGTGACCGGCGGCGGCAAGAAACCGCGTCTTGTCGAGGTTGGCCTGATCGGCTTCGGATTTCGCTTCTGTCAATTCGTCGTTCAGCCGGGTCAGTTCCTCCGTCCTCATCTGCACCCTGCGTTCCAGTGATTCGTTGACCTCCTCAAGCCTGCGCGCGGCATTGACCCTATCAGTGATGTCGGAATAGGTGGTCACGATACCGCCGCCCGGCATGGGATTGGTGCGCACCTCCAGCACCAGTCCGGACGTTTGCATATGTTCCTGATATGTTTCCTGACGAACCACCAGGCGTTCGATCCGGTCGTCGATGATGGCTTCCACCGATCCGCCCTGAAAAGCGCCTCGTTCGACGTTGTAGCGCAGAAGTGCTGAAAGCGGCGTGCCGACATGACCGAATTCCGACGGCAATTCAAGCAGGTCGCGATAACGGCGGTTCCAGCATATCAGTCGCATATCCTTGTCGAACACGCTGATTCCCTGGCCGACCTGATCGAGTGCGGTTTGCAGGAGGTCGCGATTGTATTGCAGGGCTGCGGTCGCATCATCGAGCAGTTTATGGGCGCTGCGCGACGTCGGGTCGCCGCGTTCGCTCAACAGGGACAGGATCAGGCGTGACGAAGCGGCGCCGACGGCACTGGCAAGCATCTGTTCCGAATAGCGCAGCAATTGCGGATCAGCCGGAGCATCCGGATCCAATGTTGTTCCGCGCTCCGATGCATATCGCATATAGGACCGCTCGGTCCGCTCCTGGCCGAGATAACCGGCGACCGTGCGTTGCAGATCGCCAACGGCAACCGCCGGCCGGAAGAAACGCAACTGCGGGCCTGGTGCGAGATCGCCGGGAACGAATACATTCGCCTGTAACCGCTCCACTGCCTGGGGTTCCCGGGACATGGAAAAAACCACGTAACAAACAATGTTCGCAGTCAGACTCCAGAAGACGCCGTGGTTGAGCGGTTCAAAATCGACCCCGAACAGGGATTGCGGCCTCAAAAATGCAAGCCCGAAAGGACCCTCGTTCAGGATCGCTTGGCCAATCAGACCGGATTCCACGAAAGTCGGCAGGAACAGGGTATAGGCCCAGACCCCGAAACCGGCCAGCATGCCGGCGACCGCACCGCGCGCGGTCGCCCTGCGCCAAATCAGGCCGCCGAAGAGTGCTGGCGCGAACTGCGCGATGGCGGCAAACGCCAGAAGGCCGATCGATGCCAGCGCAGCGGTGCCTCCGGCCACTCGATAATAGGCGTAGGCCAGAAGCATCGTGGCGAAGATCGCCGAACGGCGGATCAGAAGCAGTGTTCTGCCCATATCGATTGTGTCGCGGCCGTCCGCCGCGCTGTGACGCAGGATCAGCGGTACGATCAGGTCGTTGGAGATCATGATTGCCAGCGCGACCGACGCGACGATGACCATTGCCGTTGCGGCCGACAGCCCACCGATAAAGGCCGCAAGCGAAACCATCGGCGCCTCGAAAGAAAGCGGCAATGTCAGGACGAAACTGTCGGCGTCTACGTTCGGTCCGAGGAAAACCAGACCCGCGGCGGCGATCGGAAGGACGAAAATATTGATGAGAACAAGGTAGAGCGGGAACATCCAGGCCGCCCGGCGCAATTCGGTTTCTGAGTTGTTTTCCGTGACCGTGACGTGAAACTGTCTCGGCAGGAGCAGGACCGCACAGAACGAGAGGGTCGTCATCACCAACCATTGCGCGCTATCGACATCATGTCCGAACGTTTCCATGGCGGCGGCGTTGTTGCGGATGGTTTCGACCATGGCAACCGGCCCGTCGAAAAGTTCGAACGTGACGTAGAGGCCGACCGCGAGAAAGGCGACGAGTTTGACAACGGATTCGGCCGCAATCGCCAGCATCAGGCCTTCCTGATGCTCGGTGGCATCCGTGTGGCGGGTGCCGAACAGGATGGCGAATACAGCCATTCCGATGGTGATGAGCAAAGCTGCATCGCCGAGAATGGGCGTGACCTGTGTCGCCGTTTCTTCGATCCGGAATTGCGCGACGACGGTTTCAACCGACGTTGAAACGGCTTTGAGCTGCAACGCGATATAGGGGATTGTCCCAAAGACCGCGATGATGGCCACAACCGCGGCGACACCCTGGTTCTTTCCATAGCGCGATGCGATGAAATCCGCGATTGATGTGATGCGTTCGGTCTTGGCAAGATAGATGATGCGGCGCAGGATTGGATAGCCGAACGTGAACATCAAGACCGGCCCGATGTAGATCGTCAGGAAATCCAGCCCGCTTCGCGACGCGAGTCCGACGGAGCCGAAAAATGTCCACGACGTGCAGTAGACTCCCAGCGACAACGCATAGATGACCGGGCGTCCGTGACCCGCTACAAGCTTTCCTGCCTTGCGGTCGCCGTAAGTGGCCACCGCGAACAGAAGTCCGATATAGATGATCGCCGCGCTGGCAACGACCCAACTCTGGAGCATTGGACGGTACTATCCCCTAAAGCACATTGCGAACGGGTAGATATCGCCTGTCCGTTCGGATCTGGAACAAGTCGGTTGTCCTGGAACCGACTTGCATATCATTCAGGGGTCCATAGTACTCGACAGATCAGGCTCCGCAATGCCATAGGCCAAAACCGCCGCGCCGCCACTCTGATATTCGTTAGACCCTGTTCCGCGCGGCTCGCCGCGACGACTTTCGATCAGTGGTCTTCGTTGGCAGGCTTTGAAAAAACAATGCGGACCAGATCGGCAGCGTTGCGGGCACCGAGTTTGTCCATGATGCGCGCCCGGTGGACTTCAACCGTGCGCGGGCTGATCCCAAGTCTGTTTCCGGCTTCCTTGTTCGAAGCGCCGGATGCGATCTGGTGCAGCACATCGCGTTCCCGCGGTGTCAGCAATTCTTCGCCGGCAAACGGTGCGGTTGCATTGGGGGCCGCCGCAGCATCGGGTGCATACTGTTCCAGCGCCCGCTTGACCTTGGACAAAAGACGGTTGGCGTCGAACGGCTTTTCGATGAAATCCACGGCCCCCTGCTGCATCGCCGACACCGCCATCGGTATGTCGCCCTGTCCGGAGATAACGATGATCGGGGCGGGATAGTTCCGCGCCTGGAGCATTTTCAGGATTTCGAGACCGGAACGGCCGGGCATGTGCACATCCAGCAACACGCAGGCCGGGGATTCGGAGGCGATTTCCAGAAAGGCATCTCCGTTTTCGTGGGCGATAACCGAGTAACCTTCGGAATCGAACACGATTGAAAGAGCGTCAAGTACGGCCGGATCGTCATCGACGATATGTATCGGAATACCTCCGGCGATCGATGTGTCGGAGTTTGAATCATGTTCCATCAGGTGCGTCCAAAACAAGCGGATTTTCGTGCTGAATTCCATATCCGTTGCTGGTCGATGTTATTGCTTGTCGTCACTTTGGTATTCCGTGAAACTACTTAATTTGTCTGTACATATGAAGTTGCCGGTTCTGACACTTGCACAATTGTGCTTGTAAAACGTTACGCCGAACTGACCGCCGGGATCGTCAGAATGAATTTCGCACCTTGCCCTTCTCCGCCAGGAATGGCCTTGAGGTCCCCGTGATGGTTCTGTGCGATCGTCCGTGAGATGGCCAGTCCCATGCCCAGACCATCGCGTTTGTCTGAAGAAAACGCCTTGAACAAGGTGGCCATGATTTCAGGGCGGATGCCGGGCCCGGAATCTTGAATCTCGGCGGTTACCATGTCTGAATCAGACGTCACCCTGACACGGATTTCGGGATCGGGCTGCGATCGGATGGCATGGATGGCATTGCGGATAAGGTTGACGAAGACTTGTTCGATCTGCACGGCGTCCACGGTCGCCATACAGGCGCTGCCGTCGTCGATTCGTTCGATTCGGACATTGTTCGCGCTGGATCCCATGAGTGTCAATTCAATCGCGTCGTCCAGAAGGGAGCGGATATCGGTCGCACTCATCGCCGGTTCCCGTTTCTGGATGAACTGGCGCATGCTCTGGATGATGGACCCTGCTCTCTTTGCCTCCCGTTCGGCCTTGATCAGAAGCTCCGTCACTTTGTCGTCTGGGCGGATTGACGCTTGACCGGTAAGCTGACGCAGCGCCGTTTGTAGATAAAGGACTGCAGCCGTCAAAGGTTGATTGAGTTCGTGGGCAATTGCCCCTCCCATATCGTTCATTGCGTTAACACGGGCCATGTGAACGAGCTGCGCCTGCAACTGGTTGACCTGTTCCTCCACGGCCTTGCGAGGGCGTATGTCACGCACGATCGCAATGAACTGGCGTCCTGTCGGCGTGAAAGTTTCGCCGACGGATATCTCCAGCGGAATTGCCGTCCCGTCCTTGTGCCGCCCCAGGATCTCCTGCTCCGTGGCCTTGGCTTTCGCATCTGCGGGCAGGTTCCTGAATCCGGCAAGCGATCGGGAGTCGGCATTTTCGGAATAGACCAGCGTATCGAAATCCAGTCCGATGATTTCATGGAACCGATATCCGAAGATGGATTCGCACGTTTTGTTGAAAACCAGAATACGTGTCTTTTCGTTGTAGACGATGATGCCGTCCATTGCGGTTTCCAGAAGGCCTGCAAATCGAGCTTCTGAAACATTTCGTTCGGAATGGTCCGGATTTTGAGATTGGTTTCTCATGGAACTGTTCATCTCTGGCAACCCGTTGCCGGTGGTCGCCCAGGTGCGATCAGCGGTCGGGGGCGAGATTTCACGCATGTCCCGCCCATTCGACAAGCCGCGTTACGGCGGTTTCAATTTGGTCTGCGCTGCGAAGATAGCAGAGCCTCAGAAACCCTGCGCCGGCATTTCCAAACGCGTCGCCTGGCGCCAGCCCGACATTGGCTTCGTCGACAAGACGCAATCCCAGCCGGCGCGTATCGGTTTCGCCGTCCACGGCAAAAAACAAGTAGAATGCACCTTGTGGCGTACCAAACCGAAAGCGGCCGGCTTCGGCGAGTCGCGTCGACAGAATATCCCGGCCGCGGCGGGCGCGAGCGACCTGATGATCCACGAATTCGTCGCCATGTGCCAAAGCCTCAATTCCGGCCCTTTGCAGGAATGTCGGCACACCTGAGGTGGAATACTGAATGAGGTTCTCGATAACCTGCCCGACTTCGGGAGGCGCCGCCATCCAGCCGACCCGCCATCCCGTCATCGCCCAGTTCTTTGAGAACGTGTTGACGAAGAGAATCCTCGCCTCGGGCGGTGCGAAATCGAAAAACGATGGCGCTCGGCTGCCTTCGCCATAGAAGAACCTCGAGTAGATTTCGTCCGCTATGATCCAGACGCCTTTCCGCTCAGCGATCTCGTAAACGGCGCGCAGCACGTCTTCACTGGCAACCCAGCCAGTTGGATTGCTCGGAGAATTTAGGAAAATCGCCTTTGTGCGCGGTGTGATGGCATCCTTCAATCGATCGATATCCAATGTCCAGCCGGCTTCACTGAACGACATCGGAACTTCGACCGGCGTCGCTCCGCCGATTCCGGCCGCTGCAATAATATTGACCCAGGCCGGCGTCGGAACCAGAACCTCGTCACCGATGCCCGCCAGCATACGGACGGCAAACTGGATCGCCTGCATGCCGGATCCTGTCACGAAAAACTGTTCCGGTGAAAACGGCTTACCGAAGTGACGCTGATGGTAATCCGCAAGGGCTTCGCGCAGGTCCGGAATACCGCGTTGCCAGGTGTAGTAGGTTTCGCCGGCCGCCAAAGACCGGGTTGCGGCGTCGCAAATGAATTGCGGCGTTGGAAGGTCACCTTCGCCGACCCAAAGCGGGATGATGCCATCCCGTTGTCTGCCATAATTAGCCACCTCAATGATTTTGCTTTCCGGCGCATCCCGGGCTTCGGCGCGCAGCGAAGAGATCATGGAGGCGGCATTCATTGAGGGCTCCTTTGCGAGTCGAAAAGTCTTGGATCACTGCGTTTGAAGGACCAAAAAACCTATTTGGTATTTTTTGTATAGATCATATAACGACAGCTGTATCGATGATATTTGTTTCAACTCAATGTAAATGAACGAAGCGTCCCGGCCAGATCGTGTCTGGCCGGGTGTAACTGGCAGGGTGTAATCGGCATCGCCCTCAAAAGGGGTTTTGCGAAACAATTGCCAATCCTATTTTTTCAGGAGATCACGAATTTCTTCCAGCAGGACTTCCTGACGTGGCGGTTCGGCCGGCGCTGCCGGCGCTTCTTCTTCCTTGCGCCGCAACTGGTTCATACCTTTGATGACGATGAACAGCGCAAAAGCAACGATCAGAAATTTGATGACCGCATTGATAAACAATCCGATATTCCATGTGACGGCGCCGGCTTCCTGGGCGGCTTTCACCGTTGCATAGGTCGCACCTTCAGCCCCGCCTTTGAGAATGACGAACAGCGAGGAGAAATCGACGCCGCCAAGCGCCAGGCCGATGGGCGGCATGATGATATCGTCGACAAGCGATGAAACGATTGCTCCGAATGCCGCTCCGATTATGATGCCGACTGCCATGTCGAGCATGTTGCCTTTCAGGGCAAATTCCTTGAACTCTTTCAACATTGTCTTGTCCCGCTTGATGTGAAGATTTGCCTGCCGGTGCCCGGCCAAATCTGATCTGTGTTGTTTGCCGTCCGAAATCTACCGTGCGATCCGTGTTTCGGAAAGTTCTACCTTAGGTAATCTGAACCGCGAGTCGACCTTAGACCTGAAATATGTCCAGGATTGTGCGTTTTTCGGACTTTGCGGGGAAGTTGCAACATGCAGTCTGCATGCGTCGGCATTTGCCGCCAGGGAAATGTCGGCTATAGGAGGCCGATGCGTATTTTCTCCCTTCCGGCGCAGGCAGTATCCAGTCTTGTACAATCTCTCACCTCGGCCGATTGGCGCACGGTGGCGGTGACACTGGCATTTGGGACAGTTGGTGCACTGGCTTTTTCTTTGCTGGGGTTGCCGGCCGCGTTCCTGTCCGGGGCAATGGTCATGGTCGCCGCGATCTCGATCGCGGGGGTCCGCACCGAGGTGCCGGGTGGAATCCGCGATATGTGTTTTTTTGCGACCGGCATCGCAATGGGCGCCGGCGTAAGCCCGCAGGCTCTCGCAGGGGCCGCGAAATGGCCCCTATCCTTGGCAATTCTGGCAATTGCAGTCCCCGCGATCGGAGGCAGCGCCTATCTGTTCTTTCGCCGGATGGCGGGTTGGGACGCAAAGACCGCGTTTTATGCCAGCATCCCCGGTGCCCTTACGTTTGTCATGGCACTTGCCTCGAGGTCTGATGCGGATCTTCGTTTCGTTGCCGTATCCCAATCGATCCGACTGTTTTTTCTGGTGGCAATTCTGCCGCTCGTTCTTATTGGCACAAGCGGCGGTTTGCCGCCAACGGGCATGGACGCAAGCTTTGTCAGTGTCAGCGAGGCTCTGGTTGTTGTTGCCGTCGCGTTGATCGCGATCTTTGTTTTGGGTGTGTTGAATGTGCCCGCTGCCGCAATGGTCGGCCCGTTCATTGCGAGCGCAATTCTGTTTGGGAGCGGGCTTGTTTCCGGGGCGATCCACCCATTGGTCATCAATATTGCCCTGGTGGTTCTCGGAGCGATGATCGGCAGTCGCTTTGGTTCGATCGACCTGCGGACATTGCGTCGACTGGTCGCGGTGTCTGTCGGAGCCCTGTCCTTTGGTCTCGCCATTGCGTTCCTGTTCGCGGGAGTCACCGTCTGGGCGACCGGGCTCGATTTCGGTCAGGTTCTGCTGGCCTTTGCGCCGGGCGGGCTTGAAGCGATGATAATTCTCGCGTTTCTGTTTGATCTTGACCCGGCCTATGTCGCCGCACACCAGATTGCACGCATGGTCGGGATGATGCTTGTTCTGCCGGCCATAGTCGCAGTGATCGCACCGAGACGGCCGTAAGATGTGTCGCATTGCCGGTCGGAGTTCGACGCGGTGGAGAGACATGAAAACCGCAATTGCTGCGGGTGAGCTCTGCCGCCTGCAAAATGATTGCGGAAACATTTGTCGGCCTTGAGCCCATTTGCATAGAAAGTATTTAGGAATTCGTGATTAGTATTTGGATTGAAATCCTGCCGAAGGGGTTTCCCACGTTATGAAACCGCGCCCCTGGCGGGCGCGCGTACGCAATGAAGGCCAACCAGGCGGATGGAAAAAGTGTTTCGGGTTTCAGCATTCTTTCCAGTTGAATATGCTTCTGCAGGTGATCCGCTATGAGCACCGTCGTAAGCTTGGATCTGGCGTCGCTGAACTTCCTCCTGGTCGAGGACAGTGCTTACATGCGCACGATTCTGCGCACTATGCTGCAGGGTTTCGGTGCCCGCAGGATCGTCGAGGCGGAAGACGGCGCATCCGGTCTTGAAGCCCTGGAGCGGGCCAATCCGGATATCCTGATCATGGATTGGGTGATGCCCATTCTGGATGGTGCCGATATGATCCGGATGATTCGGACACCACAGAGTTCCTTCGCCTACATCCCGATTATCCTGGTCACCGGACATACGGAACGCAACCGGATCGTCGAAGCCAGGAAACTTGGTGTGCACGAAGTCCTGTGCAAGCCGATCTCGGCCAAGGCGCTCTATCAGCGCATCACCAGTGTAATCACCCAGCCGCGCGAGTTTGTGAAGGCTCCGAACTATTTCGGTCCGGCGCCGCGTGAAATTCGCAACCGTCAGAATGTCTGGCAGGCGAATGGCGGGGCCGAGGAATCCGCAGCGTAACCGTTCGCCAATCCTCGTCAATGCCTGGTCCCGTCGTCTGCACAAATCTGGAACTCGCAACCGACCCCGGCTGCCGCTTATCCTGAAACAATATCCGTTTTGGGAAAGAGGTGACCATGTGCAGTGAACCGACTCACGGCAGCGCCGCGGCGACGATATTCATCGAAAATCCGAGGACCCGCGTGACTGAATGGCGGTTTCGCAACCGAGGAGACAATACCGGCTGGCACCGGCACGAATACGATTATGTCGTCGTGCCATTGTTTGACGGTACCCTGGAGATTGAAACCGCGGACGGGGAACGTATTGTCGCCGAACTTAAAAACGGCGTGCCCTATTTCAGGGAACTCGGCGTCGAGCACGACGTGATCAACGGCAACGATTTTGAATGCGCCTTCATCGAAATCGAGTTTCTGGAGCGGCGATCCGTTTGAGAGGACGTGGCCTGTCGATAGACAACCGCCCCTGTCACAAGGGCGCCGTCGCATCGGCAAGCCAGGCGCGATCGTCGGTCTGCAATTGCGGTCCGGCAATGTCCAGAACCCGGGCATGGTAGGCGTTCAGCCAGTCGCGTTCGCCGGTGCTCAGCATTGCCGGTTTTATGAGGGTTCGGTCGATGGGGGCGAAGGTGATCGTTTCAAACTCGAGGAAGTCTTCGGCGATCGGGCTTTTTTGCACCACTACCAGATTCTCAATGCGAATACCGAATGCGCCTTGTCTGTAGTAACCGGGTTCGTTGGACAGGATCATCCCCGGTTCGAGCTTGACGCTGCCGGCCGGCGAAATCCTCTGCGGTCCCTCGTGCACACCAAGATAGGAGCCGACGCCATGGCCGGTGCCGTGGTCGAAATTCAACCCCTTGTTCCATAAGAACTGTCTGGCCAGCGTATCCAGTTGGGCTCCCGTCGTTCCGACCGGAAACCTGGCTTTGGCCAGGGCAATATGGCCCTTCAGAACCAGAGTGAAGCAATCTGCCGCCTCATCAGGCGCGGATCCAACCGCAATTGTACGGGTAATATCGGTGGTTCCGTCAAGGTATTGGGCTCCGGAATCGAGCAGCAGCAGGCCGCCCGGCTCGATCCGTGCGTTGCTGGCTGCGTCCACCCGGTAGTGGACAATGGCGCCGTGCGGCCCGGCGCCGGAAATCGTATCGAAGCTTGGTCCGCGATGCAGGTCTTCGCGTCCGCGTTCGGATTCCAGACGCGCCACAACATCCATTTCTGTAAGGTCACCGTTCGGTGCGGTGTCCGACAACCATTTCAGGGTTCGGGCAATTGCCGCCGCGTCCCGTCGGTGGGCCGCGCGGGTTCCCTTCAATTCGGTTTCATTCTTGATGGCGCGGGGTTTTTCGACGATGTCCGCCACCAGCGCAATATCGGCGCCGGACTCATCCAGCGTAACCCTGAGCCAATCGGACGCGGTGCCGGCCGCCAGCCCCACTTTCGTGCCGGCTGCACCCAGGGACTTCAGGTTCTCGCCGAACGTGTCGATCTCCCGAACCGTTACCCTGTTGCCGAGATGGGTGATCAGCGTCTTCGACCGTTTCAAAGGGTCGATGTAAAGATCTGCGGTTCCGTCCTTGTGCAGGACCGTGTAGGCCACGGAAACCGGTGTGTTGGCGACATCGTTGCCGCGTACGTTCAGCAGCCAGGCAATTGCGTCGAGTTGGTTGAAAACCATGGCATCGAGCCCGTCGTCCGCCAGGCGCTTGCCCAATCGGGCACACTTGTCCTCGAGGCTTTCGCCGCTGTAGCGGAGCGCATGCGGCACCATGGGTGCCAGGGGTTCAGGCGGTTGATCCGGCCAGTTCCGGTCGATCGGGTTCGACCCAACCGGGACGAACTCGGCGCCTTTTTTTGCAAGCGCCTTGCGCCAGTCGTCGACCTGGCTGATGCTGAGGAGGGTGGCGTCGTAGCCGATCCTTTCACCGGCGGAAATCCTGTCGCACAGCCATTCTTTCGCCGGAGGCTTCTGAAAGTGCCGGACCTCGATCGACGAGGCGGCGACTTGCTCCGCGGCCTGGATCGTGTAGCGGCCGTCAACAAACAGGGCGGCGCCGTCCCTGTGCAACACGGCAAGCCCGGCGGATCCGGTAAACCCGGTCAGCCACGCGAGCCGTTGGTGTCTGGCCGGAATGTATTCGCCCATATGCGGGTCGGCCTGCGGAACGACAAATCCGTCCAGATCCAGATCCTGAATCCCGCGGCGCACCGCCTCGACCCGTTCCGCGTTCCATTTTGTCCCGCTCTCGCCGATTGACGCGCGCAGGGACTGGAGTTGATCTCTGAGATCCTGGGGAGTGTCCGGGGCCACAAGATCGACCCAGTCCGTCGTTCCGTCCGGTACGGCCGCTGCATTGACCCGGTCAAGGACCTCCGTCAGGCGGCTTTCCGTCAGATCCAGGCGTTTGCAAATGTCCGGTACCGAAAGAGTTCGCATGGTCGACGCCCCTGAGATGCAAATGGAGTGACCTTGCTATTCAAGATCGTTTGCAATGAAAAGGCAAAAAGCCGGGTTCGGTGTGAAACGGCCTGTCGGCCTGCAGCCGCCTGGGAAGGAGTTTCGACCTTTTCCGCAAATCGGATCTGAGACGCGTTCGGCAAGTCTTTGACGCAGACACGTCACATCCCGGTCTGTTCAGTGCGTTGGCTATATTGTATGTAGGCCGCTTCCGGAAGCGTTTTGCCCCATTCCCAGAGGATCCGCCTTGCCATGTCGCCGCGAAAAGATGCCGCCAGCTTGTTGAAGGACTATCCCTATGACCGGCTCGGGCCGATGCTGGGGGAAACCGCGTCGCCAAATCCGCCGCTCCTGTTGCATGTCGGCGAACCCAAATTCGAACCTCCTGCGGTCGTGCAGTCGATCATCGGCGGTCATATGGCGTCCTGGTCGAGATATCCTCAGGTTCGCGGTACCGATGATCTGCGCGACGCAATATCCGCATGGCTGTGTCGTCGGTACGATCTGTCGCCGTCTCTCGTCGATCCGCTAAAAAATGTGTTGCCGGTATTCGGATCCAAGGAGGGATTGACCTTTGCGATTCTCGCTGCGGTCATGCGCAAGGCCGAACAGTTGCCGGACGGCGTTCGACCGGCGGTCTTTATCCCGAATCCGCTTTATCACGCCATTTTCGGCGCCGTGCTCATAGCTGGCGCGGACCCGGTTACCGTACCGCTCACCCCGGCAAACGGTTACAATCCGGACTTGTCCCGGTGCGCGGAAGCCGATCTTCAGCGGGCTGCAGCCTTTGTCGTTTGTTCGCCGAACAATCCGACCGCATCGGTCATGGACGAAGCGGAGATCGAGGCGGTTATTCGCCTCGCCAGATCGCGCGATTTTATCGCTATCTTCGACGAAGCCTACTCCGAAATCTATTTTGACGCCGCGCCGGCCGGCGGCCTTGGTGTCGCCGGAAAGGTTTTCGGGAGTTTCGACAATGTGGTCGTGTCGAATTCTCTGTCCAAGCGATCGGGCGTTCCGGGTCTGCGGGGCGGTTTCCTGGCCGGAGATGGTCAGTTCGTTGGATCCGACATCTATTTGGCCAGAGCCTATGCCGGACCGCAGGTGCCGATCGCTTTACAGGAGGCGCAAACGGCCCTGTGGCGTGACGAAGATCATGTCGATGCTTATCGGGACAGATACAGCGCGCTCAGGGCCGTCGCGGATTCCTGCCTTGGCGGCCTGCCGGGGTATCGCAGCCCGCAAGCCTCGTTTTTTGTCTGGCTTGATGTCGGGGACGGTGCGGCGGCGGCTCGAACGCTGTGGCAAACGCAGGCGATCAAGGCGTTGCCAGGTGCAATCATGAGTCGCCCGGAACCGGACGGTACCTTGCCCGGCAGGGCTTTTATTCGCTTGCCGCTGGTTTATGCGCCGGACATCATGGAAGAGGCATTCTGCAGGGTGGTCTCGGTACTGGAAAACCTTGAGGCGGCATGACCGCTCCGGCACAGGATAATCGACTATGCCCCAGGCTCGCGCTGTCGTCATTGACGGATTCGGTATTGATAATCTGCGCTTCGATGATCGAACGGTACCTGCGCCGACCGGCCGCGAGGTTCTGGTCCGTATTGACGCGGTTTCCCTGAACTTTCGCGATTACCTGCTGATGAACGGGACCTACAACCCGCGCCAGGACATGCCGGTGGTTCCCTGTTCCGATGGCGCAGGGACAGTTGAGGCGGTGGGTGACGCGGTTACGGCGTTCAAACCGGGCGACCGTGTTGTCAGCGTATTCATGCGTAACTGGCCCGCGGGGGAAGCATCCGCGGAGATGCTTGCCGAAACCAGGGGCGGACCTGGCGGCGACGGTTTTCTCGTTAGTCACACCCTTTGTGACGAATCCGCATTGCTGGCGGTACCGGATTCGCTTTCCCAGAACGAGGCGGCAACGCTGCCTTGTGCCGCAATTACCGCATGGAATGCCGTCGTCGAGGAAACGGATCTGCGGCCGGGCGGGACGGTTCTGCTCCAGGGAACCGGCGGTGTTTCGCTGTTCGCGGCGCAGTTCGCGAAAATCCTGGGCGCCCGCGTCGCCTTGTTGTCGTCGTCGGACGAAAAACTGGACGCGATTTCCGATCTGGAGCCGGATTTTACGTTGAACTATCGTGACACGCCGAAATGGGCGCGGGCTGTGCGTGAGGAATTTGCGCCCGACGGGGTTGATCTGGTGGTCGAAGTGGGTGGCGAAGCGACCTTGGAGCAGTCGCTCAGGGCGGTCCGCGCCAGCGGAACGATTGCCATGATCGGGGTCCTGTCCGGCGCCATCGCTCCGGTCAATCTGCCGCTTGTGGTTATGCGGCGCGTACGGTTGCAGGGCGTTACCTGCGGTTCCCGCCAGGATATGGAGCGGATGCTTGCCGCAATCCGGCATCATGGTATCAAGCCGAAAATCTCCCATGTTTTCCGGTTCGATCAGTTTCGCGAAGCCTTCGAAACGATGGGAAGTGGCGGTCACATTGGCAAGATCGTGATTGATGTATCGCGGCAAGCCTGATGTCGCGCTCGATCAGTTGGACGGACTGCGGAAATCGTTTTTAAGGATAGTTTTTATTTCATTGATATTATGCCGCAATTGCGACTCGATGGATTGAGTATTTGTTCCAGTTATTCAATAAAAATTTCGTGTTTATGTTTTTTTGAAGTAAATAAAGATTCGGTGCTTTGCGAAAAATATGTATTTCTGCCAATCTGGTCGATTGTTGCATTTGGCTCTCGACTTGTATTTTCGTCCGAAAATGCCTATATAAGGGTATCGAGTTTCGGCCGATTGGCTCGGCGTTGCGCTTTTTTACAGAGCGCCATGACCACACCTCATATCCAGAACATCGATTGGTTGCACCGGGCTCGATGCCCGGGTGTGGCAATACGCACTCTTGTATCGAAGTGGAAATCTTATGCAGACTGGCGTCGTCAAGTGGTTCAACGCTCAAAAGGGTTATGGTTTCATCCAACCCAGTTCGGGCGGTTCCGACGTATTCGTTCACATCAGCGCGGTACAGCGTGCGGGGTTGAGTGGCTTGGACGAAGGTCAGGAGATTTCCTTTGAAGTCGTGGAAGACAGTCGTAGCGGCAAGTCATCCGCTGACAATCTTCAGACTGGCGGCTGACAAGCTGGTTTGCTCGCAGGAATCTGCCTGTTCAGCTCATGTCTCGTTCAGGACAGAAACCCGGGTCTGCGGGATGTGCGGCCGCGGAAAATAAAATGGCATTTTAGGGGTGTTGACTGATCGATTTCAGCGCCTTCATCAATGAACTGCGCTGAGTATGTGCGCAGGTAAAGGGAAGTATCCATGGCGACTGATTCCAATCTGTTCATGTTTCAATCTGATAAAACGGATTCGATTTTTGGATTTGCGGCCAACCCGGCGGGCGATTCCCTGCCGAAGAAATTCGCTCCGTGGACGGGTATCGGTGTCGTTCGTCCGGACCAGGTTCCACCCAACGGATTGCCGCGTGACGCCATCGAAGCCGGGATAGCCGAGAACGGTTATCAGCTTTGGCGGAAAAAGAAGCCGGCCTCCGCCTCTTGACAATGACGGGAATTGGGTGTTCTCCCCATCCGTTCGCGATCCTCAACTGACTTGAAATTATAAGATCGGAAAATGCATGCAGGTCTTTGTTAAAGACAACAATGTGGACCAGGCTCTCAAGGTCCTGAAAAAGAAGATGCAACGCGAGGGCATTCTGCGCGAGATCAAACAGCGCAAGAACTACGAAAAGCCTTCTGAACGCCGGGTGCGCGAAAAGGCTGAAGCCACCCGCCGGGCACGGAAAGTGGCGCGCAAGAAAGCCCAGCACGAAGGTTTGCTGCCGATGCCGAAGGCCAAGGCGCGGCCGGCTCGCCGTCCTGGCGGTGCCCCGTCATCGACGGGATCCGGCTCAGCGAGCTGATCATTCCGGTCGTCCGGTCTCGGGTGACGGAGTCC
>JGI12316J15310_10001315_pt3 | contig 24471 bp, 17 predicted proteins | sample MarCyaLeptolynsp_FD_15310 | JGI IMG/M metagenome (IMG submission 15310)
TATATACGCGCTCGGCTGTGCTTTTTTTGACCTTGCCGCGCTCATTCAGAACACGGTCGACGGTTGCCCGACTTACACCTGCTTTTTCAGCAATATCATTCAGTGTAACTTTCATGATTCCCTAAACCAACCCAACCCTATGCATCAAGAAACATAGTATAAATAATATTTTAGGATTGCACGCAGCCTTATTGTGCGCGCAACAATATATCTTCAATATTATCTTTGCTGTTAGGCCAAGTCTACAATTCTTTGATGCAGCGCATTCGCGCCAGCTTTCAGGAATGCGTGATCAGAGGACAAAATGAACAAATTACACCCAAGCTTTACCCATTCCTCGATCTCGTTAAAATAGGGCGTAAACATACCAATAGACTTGCCATGCTTACGGCCCACTTCACAAATCTTCTTTACAGCTGCCATTACCCTTGGATCATCCGCACGTTCGACACCAAAGGCAACAGTGAGGTCTATTCTGCCAATAAAGAGACAATCTATACCCCCAACTGCGGCTATTTCATCCAGATTATCCAACGCTTCTGGGTCTTCAATTTGCGCAACAACCACAATATTCTTATTGCTATGCTCAATATGTGAAACCATCTCCGTTTCACCAAACTCTCCTGCACGGGTCGTACAAGCAAATCCCCTGCCTTCTTCGCCGTATAAACAAGCCTTAACCAGATGATGCGCATCATCTGCATTTTTAATATGTGGCGCAATAATACCCGTAGCGCCACTATCCAGCGCAGACAATATAGTCGCCGGGGACGTGTCAGAAACCCTAACCAAACCATCCTTTTTTCTACCCTTAAGAGCCATCAGGCAGGTATCCAACTCACGCCGACCAAAAGGCGCATGCTCAGCATCAAGACATAAAACATCAATATCCGAGTAAGCCAACACCTCACTGACAATCGGGTCAGGTGTTTTCACCCAGGTTCCCGTGAGAATTTCACCGTTTACGAGCCGCTCTTTTAATGACATTCAAAATTTCTCCGTAATTATTGTGCGGTCCAACCGCCATCAACCCGTAAACTAATACCTGTACACATTGCCGACCCTGGACCTGCCAAAAAAAGAACGGCGTTTGCAATTTCTTCCGTTGTCGCCATACGACCAGCAGGAATCATACGCTGAACAAAACCGGCAAAATCGGGATCCTGCATCATTGGGCGCGTCATCGGTGTATCCACAAATGTTGGCGCAATGACATTTGACCTGATGCCTTTTGATGCAAGTTCTACAGCCATCGCTTTTGAGAGCCCCTCAATTGCGTGCTTCGTCATACAATATACCGTGCGATTTGGTGAGCCGACATGTCCCATTTGCGAACCAACATGAATAACAGAACCCCCAGCACCTTTTAACATCACATCAACAGCGGCCTGAGCCGTTTGAAAGGCTGCTCTGACATTCAAATCCAGAACAACATTTAGATTTTCGTCCGACACTTCCGTAAAAGGCTCTGGACGGTTTGTTCCTGCATTATTCACAAGAATATCCAACTGATCCAGTTCCCGTAACTGCTGATAAAAATCCTTAACCCCAATATCGGCACACCAGCCCTGAATGGAACCATCTGCCTCTTCCTCTAGCACATCAAGATCTTTTTCAGTTCGCGCAACAGCGATAACATGCGCTCCCGCTTTAGCCAATTTCAAGGCGCAGCAACGTCCTATACCTTTTCCGGCACCTGTTACCAAGGCGACTTTATTACTCAAATCTTCTGTACATGCCCCACTGACGGACGTCATTCATTTTACTTTCTACAACTTTCCCAAACTACTTTTTTCGTATTAATGTAGTATGGGATGGAAATTATGATCGCCGAGCAACATTTCACCCGACTTTTTATTCTAAATACTATTTTTAATTTATATTAATCACTTTAGCAAACAAAAATGATGCATTTTACATCAAAAAATTACTCAGAATGCCTTTAAAGCCTAATAATATACTAAACTATTGTTTTATATATATTTTTTTATTCACTATAACTATATACACACAAATAAAGAGGAGAAAATCATTAATAAAAGAGACATTTTACGGCTTTAATGATCATAAAATTACTCAATAATGATGCATTATGCATCTTTTTTATTGACACAAACTGCAAATGGTTAGATTATCCACCGCACTAATGAACTTCAATTTTGATTTCTATTACAATGATTACAGAACTGGACCACGTTAACATTGAAACGACGGATTTAGATTCAAGTATTGCTTTTTATAAAAGCATATTGGGTCTGAAAGAGGGATGGCGACCGCCGTTCGATGTACCAGGTGCCTGGCTATATGCCGGGGATCATCCGATATTACATTTGGTATTACGTCCCGAAGTTAATACGACAACAACTGGTCCAATTCATCACATCGCCGTAAAGGCACTGGATTTTGACGCTGTTAAGGCTCGCCTTGTGAAGGCCGGGTTAGAAGTCGAGGTCACGACTGTGCCAGATGTGAATGTTCGACAAATCTTTGTAACAGACTTCAACCAAGTTCGTTGGGAGTTTAATTTTTACAAAGATGCGTAATGAACTCTGGCTTGCCCCAAAGTACACAACAATTTTTTGTATGGGAACCTGATGATGAGGTGTTTTGTAACATATACCTTATCATCCTACACAATCCTGGGAGGATAACAGAATGAAGCTATCATTAATGAAACTCTTAAGCAGCGCCAGCTATCAGTCATTGCTGATTGGTGCTGTTTTGGCAGTTGAAAGTCAGGCAGTCAACGCTGCTTCAGCGGCGGAAGAAGCTGAAGAAATCATGACGCTGGATGAACTGGTTGTAACAGGTACAACACGTCCAGGCGCGACCATTCTTGAATCATCAGTTGCCGTTACTGCGGTTACTCAAATGGAACTTCAACGTCAGGCTCCTTTTGGAGTTGCAGATGCATTAAAAGCCGTTCCTGGTTTCTTCGCACAAGAATCAGGTGGTCAAACATCCAACAACGTCGGTGTGCGCGGCTTGCCTTCAGTTGGCCACTTTCAATTTATCAGTGTTCAGGAAGACGGCTTGCCCGTAACATATGATCAATATCTGGCTGATGCTTTCCAAAGATATGACATCGGTATTTCACGTTTTGAAGCAACACGAGGAGGGTCGTCTGGCGTACTCGCACCGAACGGTTCTGGTGCGATCATCAACTGGCTTACACGCAGTGGTACAGAAGACCCTGAAGGAACAGTTCGCATTACCGCCACAGATTACGAAAATGTGCGCGGCGATTTCTACTGGGGTGGCCCTCTTGCAGAAAACTGGTTTGCCGCCATCAGTGGATATTGGCAAGCTGGCGGCACCCCCCGCGATACAGGCTTTAGTGCCGAAAAAGGTGGCCAATTCCGCATAAAACTGACACGTCAGCTTGAAAATGGTGAAATGAATCTGACGTATAAAAAGATCGAAGAGTCAAACTCTTTTGTTCTGCCTTTGCCAGTACAAAATACCCTGGACGGTCTTGTAGCTATTCCAGGATTTGACCTTTCACACGGCAATACGACCAGCTTTGATAACTCACGCACACGAATTCTATTTGTTGGTGGCGAAACTCTTGAAGCAAATGCTCAGGACGGCGCTGATGCCAGCGCAGATTCCTTAACATTTAATGTTAAATATGATTTTGATAATGGCTTTAGTGTCAATCACTCTACACGATATTCCGTGCTAGATCGCTCATTTAACGGTATCTGGACAGGATCATATGGCGCAAACAGCATTATGGCCGCTGAAAATTATCTGACAAATGACGATCTGAATTTTGCTAATAACTTCACAGTGGGCGAATTCTTTGCGGCCAATCCCGGTGCAGACCGTTGTTTCCAATATGTCAGTACTGGCGAGTTGATGTGTGCGGGCGATGGATCGCTTGATAACCTCAACGGGAATGGTTTGGCACAGGTGCTGAACGCTCTGAACGAACCAATCCGTCGTGAAATGGTCATTAGTGATACACGTTTCTCCTATAACACAGATAACAACAGTTTATCCTTCGGTGTTATTTACGCAAATGTACGTCACAAACGTGCTCTACAAACCAGCTTCTTCCTGAGTGACGTAACTGGCGAAGGCGCGAGAGTTCTGGATATTGTAGCCGTAGATTCAGACGGCGATGTTCAGGCTTATTTAAGTGACAGTGGTGTCGTTAAATACGGTCATTGGCGTGGTAACGATGATGTGGAAGTTCAGTCATTCTCTTTCTATGTGAACGACGAATATCAAGTCACAGAAAACCTCAGAATTGATGCTGGCCTGCGTTATGAAGTATCAGATTACAGAGTATCCAGCTTGGCGGGTCTTGGTGATCGTTTTGTCGTGGCCGGAGCCCTGGATTCAGATGGTAACGATGTCGATAACATTCTGGCAAATAACTATGCCAACCGTTTATTCGGCAGTGGTCAAACCAATCGTCGGGAAATTCAGTTTAATGAAGTCGCCTGGACCGTTGGTTTTAACTATACCTTCAATGACGACCTGGCCGTTTATGGACGTTATGCTTCCGGTTATCAAACACCAAGAGCTGACCGTTTTGGCGACTTGAACAATGCTTTTAACGCTCAAAGCGTTGGTACCAGCACAGTTGCTGATCTAAAATTTGCTGAATTAGGTGTGCGTTATCAGGGTGAATCCCTCAGTGCGTCCCTGACAGGTTTCTGGACAGAATTCCCGAACCTGCCAACTGGCGGCTTTGGTTTCGACGAGTCTGGTACAGAAATTCTGTTCGAAGCAGAAGTATCGGTTATTGGTGTTGAATTTGATTTACTTTGGCAACCAACTGAATGGCTGAGCTTAGAAGCCTTAGGTGTTGTACAAGATGCTGAATTCAAGAATATTGATAATCCAGCTGTGAATTGGGATGGTAATACACCCGCACGGACACCGAATGCACAGGTTCGCATCTCACCAACTTTCCATGTGAATGAAGATCTTGACCTGTATGCAACCTACCATTGGTTAAGCAAGCGTTATGGTGCGAATGATAACATCATTGAATTCCCGGATTGTGGCATATTCGATGTGGGCGCATATTACGCAGTGAATGAATCTGTAAGCTTCCAGGTCAAAGGCAAAAACATCACCAGCCAAGTATGCTGGAATGAAGGCAACCCTCGCGCAACCAGTGCCGAAAACACGTTAGCCTTAGGTTTTGCCCGTCCAATCGTTGGCGCCACCTGGCTCGCTTCTATTCAGTATGATTTCTAAATTGAGTTAAATTAGGCCTTTGCCTGTAAACTCAAAAAAGAAAAATATATAAGAAACATATTGCTGCAAGAATAGTTATTCTTGCAGCATTTTTTAGAATAACACCATCAGAATGATGATCGCGCTTATCGTTCCCGACCCAATGACCCAATAGTCATTTCCAAATTATTTTACCTTTTAACCTCAGCACTTTAGCAAGCAAATGCCTCATGACAAAACTTACCTGTTTTAAATCTTACGATGTTCGTGGCGTTGTGCCATCTGAATTAAATTCAAATGTTGCATATAATATTGGCCGTGCATTTGCCGCTTTTTTACAGCCTGAGCTGGTGGTCATTGGACATGACATTCGCTTAACCGGGCCTGAAATCGCCAGTGCTATTACAGCTGGCCTTCTAGAAATGGGTGTAGACGTTATCAATATCGGCCAATGCGGATCAGAAGAAATTTATTTTGCCGTTCCACACCTTGAGGCTGATGGCGGAATCTGCATTACCGCAAGTCACAATCCCGCAGAATACAACGGTATGAAATTTGTCCGTGAACAAGCCAAACCAATCAGTTCGGATAATGGCTTACTCGAAATTCAAAAACTTGCTGAAAAAGCACAATTTCAATCCGCACCTATCATCGGCAACTTCAAATCTCAAAATATCCGCAAAGAATACGCCAAAAAAATTCTGTCTTTTACAGATATCAAAAAGCTTAAACCCCTGAAGATTGTTGCCAATCCGGGCAATGGTGGTGCAGGCGGGGTCATTGAAGCACTCGAACCTCATGTGCCTTATCATTTCAATAAAATTCATTTTGAACCAGATGGTCATTTTCCAAATGGCGTCCCTAATCCGCTTCTGCCGGAGAACCGCGAATCCACACGCAAAGCCGTGCTTGATAGCAACGCGGATATGGGCATCGCCTGGGATGGAGACTTCGATCGATGTTTTTTCTTTGATGAAAAAGGTAATTTCATCGAAGGCTATTATATCGTTAGCCTTCTAACCCGTATTATGCTTGAAAGAAGCCCTCGCGAGAAAATCATCTATGACCCCAGATTATATTGGGCGACACAAAAAACAATCTCACAATATGGCGGGCAAGGTATTGTCAGTAAAACAGGACATGCCTTTATTAAAGATGCCATGCGCTCTAGCGATGCGATATACGGTGGAGAAATGAGCGCGCACCATTATTTTCGTGATTTTTATTATTGCGATAATGGCCACCTTCCATGGCTCCTTATCGCAGAACTTTTATCCACCACAGGTAAAAAATTGTCCGAACTTGTTTCAGAACTCATCCATGAACATCCATGCAGTGGCGAAATAAATCTGAAAGCTGAAAATAGCGATTTTATTTTCAAAGAACTTATCCAGCAATACGAAGCTGCTGCCATAAACATTGATACAATCGATGGATTGGGCATGGAATTTGAACAGTGGCGTTTTAACATACGCGCTTCCAACACCGAGCCCCTTCTAAGACTCAATGTGGAAAGTTTAACCGACCGTCACTTAATGAATACAAAAACAGATGAATTATTGGCATTCATTCAAAGCCTGACCTCAACAATTACTAAAGTAAAATTATAACCAAGCTTATGTAATGGAAAATATACTAAAATTAGTTTTTCATATTTGAACCAAGTAGATCAAAAAGCATTGCTTAGGACTGAATATATCCTTTCAATATTTTCACACATCTAAACGTTCTAACAAAGGTCTGATGATATAATTCAGCAAAGAGACCTTACCGCTTAGAAAGTACATATCTACGGTCATGCCAGGTATGAAATTGTTTTTTGAGTTGGGGGCAACACGGACCAGATATTGATTATCTGTTTGCTCTTCGGAGGATAGGGCGTCGCTGGAAATTCTTTGCACCTTGCCTTCGACTGGTTGATCAAAAAGGCTATTGGAAGATAAGGGATAAATTCTGGTTTCCATGTCCAGAGTAATCTTGGTGATTTCCCGGTCAGGTAATCTGCTGTCGATCACCAGTGTCTCTTCCTCTGGCACGATATACATCAGGGTTTCCACTGATTTAGTAACATATCCGGCATGCAGGGCCCGCATGTTAAAAGTCACACCATCTGCTGGCGCCCGGATAACTTTCTGGGCAATTTGTTGATCCAGGATTTTCATCTGTTCTGCAGTTATGCGAATGTCCTGATTTGCTTTTTGCAAGCGTTCTTGCAGATCTGCTTCCCGTTCAGATAATTTTTGTCGCTGCTGGGCTGTAATTTGTTGCACTTGATCTTTCTGCTCATGCATCCGGGATTTAGCCAACATCATTTGTTCCTGAAGTTCGCTTTGTTTACGTTTTACGGCAAAGTACCGGGATTTGGCCACCAGGCCCTTTTCAAAAAGCTGTTTTAAGCCCGCTACTTCTTCGGTGATCAAAGCCAGCTGTTGCTGTTTGGATTTTGATTGTTCTGACAATGAAACAATTGATGTTTTAAGCTGTGATATGCGCCTTACATAGGCCTGATGAAAAGCCTGCCAGGCTGTCTTTCTTTGATTAAAAAGATTTTGTTCTTTTGGCTGCCCTTGACCCTGCAGATGTTGCTGGTCAAAAGTTATGGTTTTTGCCGAAAAGACAATATTGTTTTTCTGAGCCAGTTCGCTGTTCAGCCTGTCCCGTAACAGATAGAGGTCTGCCAATTGTATCTGGCGTTTTTTCAATTCCGCCTCTTCCTGATCAGATTTTAATCTCAACAGAACATCATGCTTTTTTACATGATCCCCTTCGCGGACATATACGGCCTTGACGATCGCGGCTTCCGGAGAGTGCACTGATTTACGGTGGTTTTCGCTGACAACTGTGCCCTGGACCTTGACCGTTTGATCGATATCCAGCAGAAGACCGCAGCCGATCAGGCCCACAACAAATCCGATCATAGATCCTCTGAGAAGTCTTTTATGGGTCCGCACGCGGTTTTCGGAGACCCGTTTGGTTTGTTCCAAAATACTCATGAGCCTTCTCCTGCAATGGCATAGGGTGAATGCAAGCGCACAGGGCCATCATTCTGTACAGGTTTGATCTGCTTACTTGAAATGATGTATCGGTGTGAGGCAATCTCAGTGAAGGCTTTATTATTGCTGGCCAGCAGGACCGCCTGCCCTTCATCCGCCAGAGAGGTCAGCTTTTGCAGAATGATTTTGCGCTGAGCACCATCCAGAGCCAGATCCGGTTGGTCGATGACCAACAGCGGCGCCTGCTGGGCAAATAACTGCACCCATCCCAGCATACGTTTTTCAGAAGCACTGAAATAGGTGCTGTTTTGATGCAAAATCGTGTCATAACCATCAGGCAAAGCCATAATCTGATCATGCAGGCCCAATTCCATGGCCAAAACCATCATGTCATTTTCAGACATTGATCCGAATAATGAGAGGTTTTCCATAACGCTACCCCGAACAAACAGATTGTGATCCGGTAAAAAACCGATGGGGAATTTTAAGCCACTGACATTAATGCGCCGACCCTGGCCAAAATCATAAACAACCTTGCCGCGCGTCGGTTGATCAATGCCTGTTAACAATCGCATCAACTGGCTTTTACCTGATCCGGCAGGGCCAGAAAAACTGGAAATACCGGAAAGCTCCAGAGACATTTTGAGATCATGAAATACAGGGTTCACCGCCCCTTTGTGCACATGTGTCACATTTACCAGACGAATTTTTTCAGGGTATATATCATCGCTCAGGTCAATAGAGGGTACAGGCCCGCTGTTTTGCCCTTGATCATGTTGTTGATCATTAAGATTGGCAAAAATATCCATCTTGCAAATCGGCAAAAGAATGAAATTCAATAAAATCGGCGCAATGATCACACTGCCCGGGGAAAGTTCCTGACGGGTGACCAGGATCGCGCCGACCGTATACATACCAATGGTCGCCAGAACCCTGATGCCCATGCGTGAGGATTGGTGATGGGCCTGTTTGCGACCTACCTTGTCTTCATGATCAGCATGATCCTGATAGGATACATCATAAATGTTCTGAAAAGAGGTTTTCAAGGACAGATAAGACCCCAGCTTATGTTGCAAAGCCTGTAATCCCAGGTAACGCCCCTGATGTTTAGAAGCCACATGCGGGTGAGATGCTAAAGACATCACTTCATAGGTCATCAAGCAGATTGCCACAACCAAAGCATACAAGCCAAATACGGGATGCAATAATGTTAAGGTCGCCAGAAACAAAGGTAACCAGATATAATCCATTACCAAAATCAGTAATGATTTTTGCTGACTGGTCGTTTGAGAGGTTTTTCTGGCAGCCATATGACTGTTCAGCATATTCTGCTGGATCATGGCGCTGAGCATTTTGTCCCGTCCGGCCTGCAGAACCCACTGTAAGATAATCGCCAGCACGGCCACCGCCGTAATGCCGATCAGGTTTCGGATCTGACCGGTCATAAACACATGGTCGATCAGATGCAGCATATATAAAGGCACTGTCAGGCTCAGCAAACTCACCCCGCCGCTGGCGATCAGGATAATTTTCCATTCATCCTTGATGATCGCCAGGGCATTGGAGAGATGAGCAAACAGGTTATGGATAGTTATCAGCAAAGGTCTTGAGCTCCTCATGATTTTTCTCCTTACTTCTCTCCTTAGGTGGCCATAATGGTGATGTCGTCCAGCGTGATGTCGGTCACACCGTTCAGTTCGGCAAAGGCCACTGCCTCACCAGCACCATCGGCACCGTCCAGGTCCACATACAACAGGGTGTCATCACCCACTTCGGCCAGGCTAAACCAGTCACCCAGATCATCATCTTCACCTAGATTCAGATCAAAATGGATCAGGTCATCATCCAGGGAGAAATCCATGATCACGTCCATGTCATCCTGAACATCTTTGCCCAGCCAATAGAAAGTATCCTGGCCCGCACCGCCGGTCAGCGTGTCTGCTCCGGTCAAGCCGCGTAGCAAATCATCACCAGCACCACCATTCAGGTCGTTATCCAGTCTGTTGCCGCGCATCCAGTCATCACCGTTACCGGCAATGGCATTTTCGATGCTGATCAGGCTGTCGGAATCGCCACCGGTGGTGCGTTTGCCGTGCAGATCGATACGAATGTCATTATCCAGCCAGCTGTAATCAGCCGTATCGATGCCCGATCCGCCATTGACAGTATCGCGACCGGTGCCTGTGATGAAGGTGTCATCACCTGATCCGCCATTCAGCGTGTCATTGCCGGAGCCACCATTCAGGGTGTCATGACCAGAATTACCGGTTAAGGTGTCGCTGCCGGACCCGCCGGACAGTTGGTCATCACCGCTGCCACCATTTAGTTCGTCATTACCGGACCCACCAGACATGATATCGTCGCCGGAATTCCCATTCATCACATCATGGGATGAACCACCGTCCATGGTGTCATTACCGGAACCACCATGCATTTCATCGCTGGAATTTCCGCCATACATCAGGTCATCACCGCTGTTGCCATAAAGCACATCATTGGCGGACCCACCGTGGATTTCATCATTTCCGGAACCGCCGTGAATTTCATCTTCACCACTTTCACCGCTCAGATAATCATTACCGGCTTTACCCCAGATTTCATCATTGCCGGTACCACCATAAATGATGTCATTTTCGTCTGTAACAACAGGTGGTGGGGTTGGACCATCACCATCAATGACGTCCACATCAACACCGTTATCTTCGCCCCGGAAATGGGCATTCAGAACCTGTGCATTGGCAGTGCCGATATCGACAGTGAAAACACTGTCATCAAAATCCATATCACCGCCATTAAACAGGTCTTCAAAACCCAATGTCAGGGTGCCCATATCCGTCTTCAACACACCGGTGGTATGTAAAATACCATCGGGGTTCAGATTGACATTCTCACCATACCCTGCCGTGTGATAGGCATGAACGCGGATTTGTGTTTCTGTGCCGTCGGTGGCCACATGATAAAGTTTCGGCCCTGAACTGGACAGACTTGCTTGTGTGCCATCGGCATTCCGAAATTCCAACGAGCCTTCACCAAGGGCTGCATAGTTGTTATAGCTATAGCCATTGGATACTATGAAGAAACCAATCTGGTCACCAGCCTGCACATCCAGATATTCATCGGACTCACCCACAATCAAATTGCCGCCACTATATAGTTTCGAGGCATTTTCCCAGATGAATTCCACATCATAAATGCTACCATCTTCGGCCACTTTATAATAACCGAAAGTGTTTCTGTATCCGGCCGTCTCACCTTCGAAAATCACCCGGACCGGATAATCATCATTGATGGTCACTGTGGTGGGCTGCACATAATTGGGGCCACCGGACCCATACATGACATCATTGCCGGCATGGCCGTACATCAAATCATTACCACTGCCGCCCCAGACCTCATCATGACCGTGACGGGCATAGATGGTATCATCCCCACCACGACCGGAAATCACATCGGACATGTTGGTTGCGTTAATGGTATCGTCATCACTGGTCCCGATTACGGGATGGATAGGTGCTGTTGACATTTTTGGGCTCCTTAAAAAAGTTTCTAATGAATCAACCTTTGCTTTGCAGATTACATGCCAGTATTTTGTTGTTTATTTTCAATGATTTATTTTGGCGTCCGAAATAGTTTTTCATTATGAAAACCATTCTGGGAAGGAGAAATCTGGAACAAAGGATTGTCATTTAGAAACGCATCCGCACTGGAAAAATGCTGTTGTTCTTTCATCTGACAACCGCTTAGGGCACAACTGGAAAAGGTCATTTTCAGGTCAAATTTCTTGCCTGCCTGATACATTAGGGCATAGGCGAGATGCTGGTCACTGGACACGCCCCCTGGCAACTTATGGGCATAGAGATCCGCTAATTTTTGTGTCTCAAAAAGATGCCAACCAGCACCGGGCAACCAACGGGGGCTGACCGGGCCTTTGCCATCCATGTCACGGGCTAAAATTGCCCCTTGTGCCAACAGACGGTCCAGTGTTCTTTGTCCCTGCTTGATCAGGGAATCTGGTAAATCAAAACCGGCAGAGGTGATACCTAACAGACTAATGCCCGCATGATTGAGATCTTCATATCTCTCCCGGGACATGTTGCGGGCTTTTTGCTGGGGCCGGGACTTAGAGATTAGATCCTCAGCGTCCCAACCCTGATAATAGGGTGCGGGCCAATATCGCCATAACAAACCATCATTTCCAACCTGCCAGCTCTGCACAAATTTCTTGATCAGATAACGGGCCCGGCGCTGGTATTTTAAGCGCGGGTCATGGTTCAATACGCCCGCCCACATCATATGCCAGTTCCACGGCGCCCATATGCCGTCATAACGAAAATTAGCGCCATAAGGGATACGGTACAGGGCGGTTTCTTCATCAAACCATTGTTCATAACTGTCCACCAAACAACGATTATTCTCGGCAATACGGGCTTTCAAAGCGGGGGAACACTGTCCGCCAAGGCGTGTGCAACTATCAGATAAACTGCTGGCAATCATCGCCTGATTGATCATGAAGGACAAAGCCGTACGACCATCTTTTGAATATATCCGCGAGGCCCAGGCACAGGATGGATTATAGACCCCTTCAATAGCGAGCTGCTTATTGGTCTGATCCAAAATTGACGTCATGGCGTCAGAGGTCAGACGGGAAAAGACCGGGTGTCTGGTCTTTTCATAAAGCACCGCCAGTGTGCGGGTCCGGTAAGACTGGCTCCAGCTTTGTTTGCCCCCTTCATCGGAAGCATAGGCCATAGGCTCGCCCAGCATCTTCATCATGCTGCCGGTTATTGCATGATAAAATTGACGGGCATTATTGTTACCAGAGATCGACAAGACGGCCACCTCGCCGCGATTATGTTTTTTGTGGGAAAAGGCCAGTATTTCGTCGTCTGTGGTGGCCAGAACATCGCGAATTTCACCGGTGTTAAAAGACAGGAACTTCACATCACTGCCCCGGTCCTGATCACAATAGGCTTCGATGGCGATACCTTTTTTGATCACTTTGCTGCCCAATAAAGCACAACCAGCCAATTGACCAACTTTACGGCCCTCAGTCTGCAGAGCCCCGGAAGCATTACGCGGATAGACCCAAAATTCTGTCGTCTGGGTGGCATCCACATAATGGCTCAGATAAAGTTTTCTTTTCTGATAAGACAGGATGTTGACCAGCGAAAGACGTGGCCAGTTGAGCACCGGTTCGCCATCCTGATAAAGCTCGACAATGGCCTTTGGGCCTTTGGTGGTGCGGATATAAACGGTCGAACCCGTCTTATCAAAACGAAAACTGCCGATGCGGGAAATGTCATTCGTGTCATAACCATCCACTTTCACCACACCATTGAAGATCATGGTGGCCCGGTATGCACTAGGCTGCCAATAGGATTGCATGACATTACCACCTGATTTGGATACGGAGATCAGGCCCTTGCGGCTGATGCCGTTACGGCTGCCCTTTTGGGTCTGGGTGTCATAGGAAAAACCAGTGTCTTTTTGTGTGATCACCCAGTGGTCCTGCGCGAACGCGGGTCCCATCAGAATGAAGGTGATCATTATCCATAGACGTATCATGATCCAGTCCTTAGAAATTAAAGTAGATAAATTCAGTCAGACCATTCAGACGATACATCTGAATAATACCGGTCAGGCCAACGACAAACATCGCCATGGACCAGGCCGCAGATGGCCGCCAGATGATATGTTTCAACACATAGGCCGACACACCACGGGCTTTGGTCAACAGCTGTTTGGCATCAATGGCCGGACGGTATTTCTGGGCGATTTCAATGGAATTCGGGCACCAGAAGACAACAATTGCCATCACCACCGCCTGGATCCAGAACAGGCCTGTGTTAGTCAGGATATCGGCCCATAATTTCACATCATGAAAGGCGGTTAGACCAAACATGCCTTTCAGCATCATTTCCGCACCAGTGAAGGTTTCCGCCCGGAAAAATACCCAGGCCACCATCACCGCCAACATGGTAATGCTGTGCGCCAACAAGCGACTGATCACAGGCGGCAGGATCTGCACGTCCGGCTTGAAAGCCCGGAACGCATGATTGACGGTCAGGTAAAAACCATGCAGCAGCCCCCAGAAGACAAAGTTCCAGCTGGCGCCATGCCACAAACCACCCAGCAACATGGTCGCGGTCAGGTTGATATAGCGACGCAATTTGCCATGGCGATTACCCCCCAGCGGGATATAGAGGTAATTGCGCAGGAAGATCGACAGGGTAATGTGCCATCGTCTCCAGAATTCCGTGATACTTAGTGACTTGTAAGGTGAATTAAAGTTTACCGGCAAACGAATACCAAACAGACGCGCCAAACCCAGCGCCATGTCACAATAGCCGGAAAAATCAAAATAAATCTGGAAAGTATAGGCAATCGTACCAATCCAGGCCGCTTCCATCGGCACCGTTTCACCGGTTTCAGCCAACCCAAAGACCGCATTGGCCAGCGGAGCCACGCCATCAGCCAGAACGATCTTCTTAAACAAACCAATGGCAAACAACGTGCCGCCCACAGACAGGTTCACAAAGGTCTTGGACCGAAAGATGGGCAGCGTAAGTTGTGGAATGGTATGTTTCTGCAACACGATCGGCCCGGCAATCAATTGCGGGAAAAACACCACAAACAAACAATATTTGGAAAAGTCACAGTCGCTGACCTGCCCCACATAGGTATCATACAAAAAGGAAATCTGCTGAAACGTGAAGAAGGATATCGCCAACGGCAAGACAATATGCAGCAATTCCACATCGGCACCAAACACCATATTAAAGTTACCGATCATGAAATCCGCATATTTAAAATAAAGCAGCGTTGCCAGATTAAGCACAATCCCAAACGTCAGTACCGCGCGGCTTTTATGGCGCAAAATCATTCTGTGCAGGCCATAATTAATGCCCACCGATCCCAGCAACAGGATCAGATGCAGCGGCGACCACCAGGCATAAAAGGCCAGCGAAGAAATGATCAACCACCAGATAATGCCCTGTTCCCATTTCAAATGGCGCAGCAGGAAAAAGATGATCAATACTGGTGGTAAAAATAAATAGATAAATTCCAAAGAACTGAAAACCATGTCTTGTCTCCTATTTCCAGTGATTAAAGGGTTACCGCGGCGGTACGGGTTTCCGCGCGTTCAGTGGTTAATTTGTTGAGCAGTCTTTCTGAGCCCAGATGACCGCTACGGGTGCCTTTTTCGGCAAGCGCGATCGCTTTGTCGGTATTTTGTGGCACCAGGTCACCTACGGCATATAACCGGGCCAGTTCTTCGAAGGCACCGCCATGACCGGCTTCCACGCCCTGTTCAAACCAGCCCACGGCAGCGGGGCGTTGCAGGCCATATTTTTCATCCAGATGAAACCGTCCCATGGCTGTCATGGCCCCGCCATGACCTCGGTCAGCGGCTTTGCGCATCCAGTCCAGGGCCTCGGTATGCTTTTCAGGATCATTGTCTTCATCCAGCATCATATGGGCCAGATCATGCATGCCGCCGGTGCTGCCCAGACGGGCAGATTGCAAGAGCCATTGTTCGGCTTTCGCCTGATTTTGTGGCACCAGTTCGCCGTCCCGGTACAAACGGCCCAGTTGCTTGGCCGCACTGGCCGAACCCCCACGGGCTTTACGTTCCAGGGAAATCACCGCGCGGGACGTGAGGTCATAAGCGCGATCCGGATCAGGGATCACGCCGTAACGGCCCTTGACCAAAACACGGGCATATTTCATCAGCGCCTGTTCATATCCGGCCTGGGCGGCGATTTGATAATAATCGATGGCCTGGTCGATATCCTGTTCAACACCCAGGCCTTTTTCATAATGAATGGCCAGTTGCAAAGCTGCTTTGGTGTAGTTCCAGTTCAGAGCTTTTTTGAACCATTCCACCGCCACAGTGTTACAGTCCGGCCCCAAAGCGCGCTGGAACAAACGTCCCAGTTCATAAGCTGTCTCACCGCGGTAAGAATAACTATATTGCACCGCCAGCAGATAATAATGGCGGGCCTTTTCCAAATCAGGGGCAACACCCCAACCACGACTATAGGCCTTGGCCGTATGGAACATGGCATCGGGATAACCCTGCAGGGCATAACGTTCGAAAACCACGATGGCACCGTCCAGTTTGCCCTGTTTTTGCAAGGCCCGCGCCTGGCTGATTTGTTCATTGACCTGCGGATCATTGGGGGCATTTTTCGCATTCCACTCCGATTTATTCAGGATGATCATCACGGCCACCAGAATGAGGATCAAGCAAATCATAATGAAATAATTCGTGCGGGGATCCATATTACTCATGGCTTGTCTCCTTATGATCTAACTGCCAAATTCTGCAGGACCGTCCTTCGAGCACTTCGGTCCGGCCATCACTTAAACGTTGGGAAATATCCTGTGGTCTGATGGGACAGATCACGTCCTTGCGGCGTTTTTGGGCCGTGCGGATCACCTCGGCATCATCACTGATCATCAGGGCGATCTCGCCCACGATCATTTTCGAAGCCTTGTAATCAAAGTGATAGGCGTCGGTGAAACGCTCTAGATTGCGGGTCAGCGTGCTGTCGAAATCAAAATCCACCACGGTACCCAACATCAAAAGACGTTTGCGGAAATCATGGTTCAGTTCGCCAAAGCCAAACTCGGCTATACGGCCCTGCATCTCGACAATGGTTGGTGGGATGACAAAAATCAGCTCAACGTCATTTTGGGCCGCCCAATGAGACATTTCGGCCAGCTTGTCCCATAAATCATCGGAAAAATCGAAAGCCTGCCAATCAGACGCCGCATTCTTGCGCACCTGTCTGGCGAATTTCTTTGGCAAGTCCCGGTCAATGGTGTCGTAAGCCCATAAAGGTGCCCACACCCCGAGACCATGGGAAAAATGATAAGGATCGCGCACGATCAAACCGGGATGCAAAGTTGGCTTTATATCGGTTGGCAACAGACAATTGGCACAGACTTCCGGGTCCAGCAGTTCCGTGATCAGATCATGCCCGGAACCAGTCACATCCTCGGCCATAGCAGAAGAAATCAGGGAAGGCTTCAACGCCGCCATTTTCTTAAAATGATCAGGATAATGATGTTTCAGGTTTTTCATGCCAATGCGCGACACAAACCAGTTGGCATTATACTGCAGAGGGTTTTCATAAAGGCGGATGGCTTCCGGCACACGGTTCAGACCGGCTTTATGATCCGGATCAAAACTGCGCAGCTGAATACCCACCACCAGGGTTTTCAGGTTGGGGTTGTCTTTGACATACAGAAAGGTGTCATAAATTTCATAGATGGTCGCACCACCATAGGCGAAGTTATAAGCACCGGTGAGGCCCAGTTCATGCCAATATTTATCCCGCAAAGCCCGTGCCCGGCTATCGCCCAGGATAATCACGTCGCTGGTCTCCGCCGGGTAATGGGCGACTTTCCACAACGGATAATGGGCTTTTTCACTGATCTTGGCCTTATCCATATCCATGGCCACCAGATCATTGATTTCATAAGGATCAACAATCAGGTTAAAGATCACTGGGCTTAACCCCGCCAAAAATGTCATCAGCGTGATAAACCAATAAAAACGAGCTGTTTTGGATATTCTTGGCATAACTTGACTCCTTTGTTGGGGAATAAGGAGCAAAGCGCGGGCCAGTTTTTCAGGAAATATTTCTTATATATATCAATGGCTTAATTTTATTACGGAATCGTAACATAGAGCGTTTCAAAATTGATTTTCATTTTGCAAATAATCATCCAGCCGCCAGCGCCTGGGATACCATCACCATGGAAGGAAAATCCAGCAATCCGGAATAATGCAAAGTGCCCAGAACCAACACGATCACCGCAATGGTCGTACACCAGCTGGCCATCAGGTTACGCATATTCTCAACCAGCTGACTGCCGTCAGAAGCAGAGGTCTGGTTACCACGGTTGGACCATTTCTGTTTCGACAGGCGGAAAATACAATAGACCTTCACCGAGGCATTAATCAGCTGGTTGAGATATAAAATCCACGGATAAGCCATCTCAATTTTGCGGGAATAGCCAAACAGGAACAGCGAGAGCAACATCCGGCTCAGCGCAATGAAAATCAGGTAAGAGATCAAATAAGACACGCCAACAATCATGGTGGCAAACACCGCCAGAATGGGGCTGAGCAGCATGGTCCACATGGACAGACGCTGGTCCACCAGACACCACCAGATAAAAAATGGCATATGACGCGGACCCAAAGCAATAGCGCGCGATCCATTGCGCAGCATATTGCCGGACCAGCGACGGAAGTTCTGCACCATACGTTCCATACCGGAGCCTTCGATCACTTCGACGGTATAACCCAGTGCATCGGGCACATAGAGCATCTTGGCCTTATGTTTGAGCATATAATACCAGGTGCTTTTATCGTCGCCGGACAGGAAACGGAAATCACCCCATAACCAGTGATTCAGGTGATCCGCTTCCAACAGACGGATAAATTCCAGTTTCAGCAAATGAGACGCCCGGAACACTGACATACGACCAGTCAACGTCAACACACGGCCGGACAAAGCATGGGACTGCATCGCCAAGCGTCTTTGGGAGAAACGCATTTTCAACCAGGTTTCAATCCAGCGCGGGCCGATACAGATCACTTCTTCATCGGTGGTACAGGCCTGCAATTCCGGATAAATCTTGAACAAGGGCATACAACGGCTGATGGCCCCTTCATCGAGAATGAAATCACCATCCATAAAGACCACCAGATCGTCTTTATCAACACCCGCTCTGGACATGGCGCGTAATACAAGACCAATGGCCGCCCTCTTACCGGAAACATTCTGACGAATAATACGCAGCGTCAGATCAATGTCCGTCGCTTCGCGTTTCAGAAAGTTTTCGACAATATCTTCATCAAAACGGTCAGAAGAACCCAGCCAAATGGTGCCCGGCACGCCGGATCGGCGAATTTCCTGCACGATGGAACGCACTACTTTTTCGGTAATGTCACGATGTTCTTTGTAAGTGGTCATCATAAAATGCAAATGACGGGGTCGCCAGCCACTGTCCCAGACTTCCTGACCTTTCTTACGCAGCTTCGGATAAACAAATTTGCCATAAATCACGGCCCGGACTGCATGGGTAAACCACCAGCCATAGCGCCAGATTCCCAACGCCCCGATCACAAAGGTTACTTCGCGAATACCGGGATCCCAAAGTTTATTGGGCAGCAGGATAATTGCCAGTAAACAACAACCGATATACAGGCTGATGTGACACAAAACCAACGGGGTCCATTTCTGAAAACCCTTGGGCCAATGGGTGGGATCATCGGTATATTTGCGTAGATCAGATCGCTTCATCTTCGGCCCCCGGTTTGATCACGATATTATCTGATTGACCGCCCACGATGCCTTTGATCGATGACCAGATGTCACTGGTGCCTCTGCGATCAAAGATCACCACAACCGGCAGACCTGCCGTGATATAGGCACTTAGATCATTGCCGGCAGATAATTTCAGCGTCACTGCCGCCGTGCGTTCTTTGCCATCGCGCCAAGTATAGCCGCTGGCATTTTTATTCAGGAACAGAGAACTACGGTCAATTTTACTGACCACCGCCGGGAAATGACGATCCAGGGCCGGCACAAATACCTTGGCCTGATCATAAAGACCCACTTCCAGAATTTCGCTCTGGTTCAGGAAGGCCGTGACGGAAATATCATCGGCTCTTTCGATCAGGAAAATCGGATCATTGCGCACCACATTGCTGTTGGCTGCCTGATACAGGTTCACAATACGGCCATCAAACGGTGCGCGGATCACCAGCTGTTCTTTCATCTTTTCAAGCTGGCTGAGTTTACGCATTTCCAGCTCAAGAGTGCTGTAAGCCATTTCCAGGTCCAGGCTCAGCATATCCAGGTCCGTGACAAATTCTTTATGGTTATAATGACGACGATCCGAAGCCACTTCCATCGCCGTGTTTTTCTCGACCACCAATTCGGCTTCACGTACGGCGGCAGCGGCACGGGCCTGGCTTTGACGGGCTTCTTCATATTTATACAAGGTCACCGCGCCGGATTTTTTCAACTTTTTCAGGCGCAGATAATGGGCATCGGCGGCTTTCAAAGCGGACCGTAAAGACGACAAGCGGGCATCGGCGATATTTTTATCGGTCTTGTTGACGATACGGTATAGCTTCATGCGTTCCGTTTCGATACGGTGCTGTTGCTGTGTGCGCCACAGGGCCTTTTGCGCAGCCTCGACTTTCAACTGGGCGGCACTGATCTGGCTTTGTAATTTCAAATCATCAATTTTCAGGATTTCATCACCGGCGTTGAAACGCGCCCCAACTTCGAACTTCACCGGGCGAATAATGCCATCCACCGGCATTTTCAGGGTTTGCAATTCCGTGGAAACCACCGAGGTGGCTACTTCCAGACGCATCACATTGGAATATCCCAATAAACCTAAATAACCAAAGACCATCAGGCCGACGACAATATAGATTGTCGACATGACGATGGTTTTGACCGGCAACCGTTTAACCGGTGTTTCCGATACATGGGAGGTGGTGGGTTTGGTGGAAATGGGGGTCACCGGCACGTCAATACGACAAATGCTGTCTTCGACGGTGCCCATATGACCACGGATCAAATCTTCACTGAAATAAGTCAGCAGATCTTCGGAACGTTCCGACAGTTCATAAAACTGCACCCCAATAAAATGGTTGTCTTCATCCCGGCGCATCACTTCGCCCGTGACATCAAAACGAATATCATATCCCTGGAAGGACAACACCAGGGCAAAAGGCACCTTGTCACCAAGGGCGGGTATGTTTTCAACAGTTGTCAATTTTACGCCCAGACCGCCGATACTCCAATCTTCGGCCTGCAGGGGCTCAGCATCCTCAAAAATCACATACAGAGGAGCCGTAAGACGGTGATGTCGTCGCTGACACGGGCGTTCTCTAATGGTTTTCATGGGTCTTCTCCTATAATACACCCCTATGGTCGCAAGCTTTATGCCAAATAGGGTGCATATTTTTCCTTATTTAAAACAAGGCCTTATCTAAAATGAGAGAGGACGGTTTTTGCTTTTGCCAAAATCATTTTCATTTTGCAAAAAAGCGACCCGGCAGTACCGGGCCGTAAGTTTAAGCAGGGTTGAGGGAGGAAATTATTCGTCGATAATCACGTCATCTGTACCCAGGTAACATCCACACTGCACCACGATGGCGCGAAAGGGTTGCAAACCGGGGTTATGAATCTTGTGAGGGGTACATACCGGGATAAAGGCTGCTTCATTGGCTTGTAAAAGCTGTTGTTGTTCACCAATGGTGAGCTGGGCTGTGCCGCGGACAATCATCCAATATTCTGAGCTGTTTTCATGATGGTGTTCAGGGATCATCGCCCCGCCATCGATGACATATTCGCGAACCAGATAACCCGGGCCACCGGATAAATTGGCATACCTGCCGAAAGTATTTCGCTGATAGGCCTTGTGTTCTGTCAGGGGCTCCAGTGCCACATCCTGAATAACATGGGTGCTATTATATAAAGTATCTAACATCATACGTCCTTTCATCTCTCTGAAGCTGACGTTGCAAAGCGGATGCCAGAAAAAACATGTGGGTTTTCAAGACTTAGAAGAAAGGTCGCACCAATTTTCCCGAAATCATTTTCATTGTGAAAAACAAAATGAAAAAAACAGACCCGTAAAATTCACTGATGAAACTTTATCTAGTTAAATCAGTTATTTAGTCACATTCCAGAACTGGCACAGCGTCTGCAATCCTAATCACCAGAACCCGCAATTGGGTATAATATTAGGAGAAAAGACTATGCTTAATTTTGATGCTTTACATGATAATCTTACGCCGGAACAAGATTTCCACAATGATAGTCTGGCCCGCGTTTCCCCCACCCCTGCGAAAGCCCCGATCAGTATTTTTGGTCTGGGATATGTTGGTGCGGTTTCCGCTGCTTGTTTCACGGAACTGGGCCATGATGTGATTGGTGTTGATCTGGATGAAGAAAAAGTTGGCCAGATTAAAAACGGTCAGTCCCCGATTGTTGAAGAAGGCCTGCCGGAGTTATTGGCCCAGGCCAATAAGAACGAGCAACTAGACGCCACCACCGATGCGGAATATGCCGTTTTGAACACGGATGTGTCCTTTGTCAGTGTTTGTACCCCAAGTAATGACGATGGCAGCTGTAATACAGATTACCTGTGTAATGCGGCGGAACAAATCGGCGAAGCTTTAAAATTAAAAGATACCTATCATTTGGTTCTGTTCCGCAGCACCGTACCACCAGGCACCACAACCGATAAACTGATCCCGATTATGGAACATGCATCAGGCAAGAAAATCGGTGAAGATTTTGGCGTGTGTTTCAACCCGGAATTCCTGCGCGAAAGTACGGCGATTGAGGATTTCTATGCCCCGCCAAAAACCGTAATCGGTGCCAGTGATGCCTATAGTGCCCGTGTGGCCGCAAACCTGTACAAAGATGTGGAAGGTGAAATCCTGCAAACATCTCTGAAAGCAGCCGAGTTCGTGAAATATGTCGATAACACATGGCATGCCCTGAAAGTGGTGTTTGGCAATGAAATCGGCCGTCTGTGTAAGGCGTCCGGTGTGGATAGCCACGAAGTCATGGATATCTTCTGTAAGGATGAGAAGTTGAATATCTCTTCTTATTACCTGAAACCAGGCTTTGCCTTTGGCGGGTCATGTTTGCCAAAAGATGTGCGTGGCATTCAAAATCTTGCCGAACAGAAGAAGGTTCATTTACCGGTGATCAACAACATCATCCATTCGAACCACAGCCACATTGAACATGTGCTGGAAATGATCATGCACAAACGCTGCACGAACATTGGTTTTATGGGCGTGACCTTTAAAGCCGGTACCGACGATTTGCGGGAAAGCCCGGTTCTGAAACTGATCGAGCAATTGGACTTCATGGGTTACAACGTGCAAATCCATGATGAAAACCTGACCGAACAGGCGCAGAAATCCGCCTATGGCAGTTCCATCATCGATAAATTACCGTCCTTATCAACGGACAACCTGGAGCAAATGGTTGACACCAGTGATTTGTTGATCATTTCCCATAACACCAAGGATTATCAAGACGTTTTAAACACACTGGATAACAGTAAAAGTGTCATTGATCTCATTCGTCTTGAGCAAGATTATCAGAGTGCTAAGAAGTATAGCGGTGTATGCTGGTAATTCTTGCGGGGCGGGTCTCAGCAACCCGCCCCCTCCTACCCCTTAAAATTTACCCTATTCTAATATTTTCCGGCTATGGTTGTACCCAGACCAACGCCGGAGTTTTTATGTCTGATCCTGAAAATACATCCCAATCGATATTTAAGCGATTGCTGTTTATATTGCCGGCGTTTGTTGTGATCAATCTACAGGGACTTTGGTTATCAGATAATCAACTGGCTATCCTGATTGGTCTTTCCGTTTTTAATATCGCATTTTTGATTGTGGCCATCCGGTATCTGACCCTTTTAAGAAAACGGGAACAAGAACGCCAGGATAACTATGATCAGCTGCTGCCCAAAATGAATGAAATCCAGCAGAACATGTTGCTGGCCAAGGAAGATGCTGACAAAGCCAATGAACATAAATCAGACTTTCTGGCCATTATGAGCCACGAGATCCGCACCCCCATGAACGGCCTGTTAGGCACCATCGATTTGTTGAATGACACCCCCTTAAATGCTGATCAGCAGAAATATGTCCAGATCGCCCGGGACAGTGGTAAATCCATGAAAACCCTGTTGAATGATATTATGGATTTTTCCAAACTGGAAGACGGCAAGATCGAACTTGAAGTCACCCCCTTTAACCTCAGACAACTGGTACACTATATCGAGAACATCAGTCAGCCGCTGGTGGACCAAAAAAATCTTGCGCTGAATATTTCAATTGATCCCGGATTACCGGATTATTTCCAAGGCGATGAAAACCGCCTGCGCCAGGTACTCATGAACCTGATGACCAATGCCATCAAATTCACCGAAGAAGGCCATGTGGATTTATCGGTCTTTATCGCCAGCAGTGACAATACCCAAGGTCATCTGACCTTTATGGTGTCTGATACCGGTATCGGTATTTCCGAAGAAGATCAGAAGAATGTCTTCCAGAAATTCTCTCAATTTTCTGATAACCAGATCAACAAAGCAGGGGGTTCCGGGCTGGGCCTGTCCATCGCCCGAAACATCGTTGAATTGATGGGCGGCGAGATTTCTTTTAACAGCCAACCGGGCCAAGGCAGTTGTTTCATCGTGTCCTGTCCCT
>JGI12316J15310_10000052_pt23 | contig 24414 bp, 21 predicted proteins | sample MarCyaLeptolynsp_FD_15310 | JGI IMG/M metagenome (IMG submission 15310)
GCGCAGAAAACCAACTCTTGTTGGCGGGAAACTCGACCTCCTGCCACGCACCGCCAACGCGGCGGTAGATCGCCTTGGCCGTCCCGATCCACGGCCGGCCGTCGGCATCGACCGCAAGCCCGTTGAAGAAGCCTCCGTTGTCGCCCTCGAACGGAATCGCCGTCCAGGCGTCACCATCGGTGTGGGAGACCCCTTCCCGGTGCAACAGCCACAGCGATCCGTCGGCTGCAATCGTGAAGTCGCTGACGATCGACACGTCGTACTTCGGAACGTCGGGTGCAGGCTCGATTCCGCTTGGGCGTAGCTCGACGATCTGATCGTAGGTCGTGCCGAACGCACGGCCCTGGTGCGTCCGAATGTTCTGCGGCATGGCGCCGTTGGCCGCGGTCGGAACTGGCGAGACCCCGTCCGGGCCGATCGCAATCCACCCCTTGTGGTTGGACACGGTGAGCAACGCGATGTCTCCGGGTGGCGTCTCGTCGACCGCCGGCGGCGCGGGCACTTCGGTGGGGCTCGGTGGCGACTCGACGACGGGCTCCTCTGCAGATGCGGCTGCGGGCGGCGCCTGGCGCACATCAATCGGCGGACCGGCGTCGTCACAGCCGGCGAGCAGACAGATCCACGAGGCAGCAAGAGCGAGGCGAAGCGAGTTCATGCGGGCAAACGGACGCACGGACCGCGGTTTGTTGCGCTTCGAGGCTCGTTTGGACGCTCACGGCCCCGGTTCTGGAAACAAAGCGGCGTGGTCAGCCCGATCTCCGACGAGAGGCATTCGCGGCCCGGGGCCGTTGGTCGAGGTGCATGATTGGCCGCGCCTCGTTTGTCCTTGCCGCGCTCGTTGCCACGGGTTGTTTCGCCGACGCGCCCGGGATCGTGACTCTAGACGGCGACTCGACGGAAACGGGCGACCCCCTGATGCCCGTGGCTTCGTCGACGGGGGCCGACCCTGCGGGTGGGTCCGGCGAAGACAGTGGGTTGCCCGATACCGAGCCCGATTCCGACGGCGGCATCGGCGGAGGTACGACCGGCTTGGGCGAGTCGACCGGTTCGGACGAGCCTGACGATCCGTCGACGAGCTCCGATTCGACGAGCTCCGAATCGACGAGCTCCGAGGGTGACTCATCCTCGTCGACCGACGATGCCGGCGAGTCGAGCTCCTCGACCGGCGCCGCACTGTTCGAGGAGCACCGGGTCTTCATCACGTCCACGACGCACGGCGCGGCGATGGGCGGACTCGAAGGAGCCGACTCGATCTGCTCGGACGCCGCCGAAGCCGCCGACCTCGAGGGCACCTGGCGCGCCCTGCTGTCGGACTCCACCGAGAGCGTCGAGACGCACGTGACGATCGTGGGTCCGGTGTACACGCTCGGTGGCGGTCTCGTCGCGATGGACTCGGCCGCGCTCTTCTCGGGCACGGCCGAGCATCCCGTCGACGTCAGCGAGACCGGGGGCGCACCGCTCGACACCGTTGCCTGGGTCGGCTCCGCCACGGTCCACTGCAACGACTGGAGCAGTGGGTCGTCGGGCGTGAGCGGCACGCAAGCCCTGAGCACCAACTTGGACGACTGGTTGCTCGGGTCTTCGCTGGGGCCGTGCTCGCTGAGTCGCAGCCTGTACTGCATCGATCAGCCGCCCGAGTGATCAGCGCATCTCGACGACCTGGCAGCGACCGACGGCGTAGTGGTCCGCATCGAAGCTCAGCTGGACCATCTGCCGGGCCGTCATGTCCGCCACGAAGGTGATCGACGGATTGGCGGTGTTCCGGCTGCGTGACGTGCCCTCGCCGATCGCGGTCATGGTCCACAACGCCCGGGTCGCCTCACAGTCCACCGCGTAGATGCGGCCCTGCACGATCGGGAACGTGATGTCCACGCCAAGGTTGCGGTTGTTGGCCTTACACCAGTCTATGAGCTGTCGGTCGAAGCCCGCTCTGCCGGTACGCGTGTCGACTCGGCCGGCGCAGTTGTATGTCATCGCCAAATCCCCCTCGGCAACGCCCGGGCCCACCACCCATGACGACGTGGCCGACTTGTTGCCGGCCGACATGCCTTCTTTTTCCGTCCGCGAACGAACCGAGCTCACCGTCGGAATCTCGCTGAGCTTGATCTTGCTCGGCAGCGGCGCCTTGATGCCCGACACGAGCGACTTGGCCTTCTTGGAGTGCTGCACAGTGGGCGCGGCGAAGCACAGGGAGACGAGAGCGACAATGAGGTTGGACTGCATGGCCGGGTGAGTGTGGAGAGCTTCGAAAAGCGTTCCCGCGATCTCAGCGATCGATCGTCATGTAGAAGCCATAGGTCAACCGCGACGGGTGGTCGTAGTTCGTCTTCGGGGGCGCCTCGCGGGTCACCGTGCCGGCGATGCGGATCTTCGGGTCCTCCGGATTGACGTCCATCATGTAGCCGACGAAATCCTGACGCGTCGTCCCGCCTTTGCCGTCCGCGTGAATGCGCGCGAATGCGATCCGCTTGGCCACGGGATCCCAAGCGAAATCTTCGGTCGTATTGCCGACGACCTGCCCCGTCACGGATGCACCCGATCCGGTCACCTTGAACTGGTAGATGCGTCCGTTGACGATCAGATTCCAGGTCCCAGAGATGAGCACGGCGTTCGGATCGGTCAGGCCGGCAACGAACGGCTCCTTCCACGGCTTGGCGGGAAAGCAGCCCGGCTCGCTCTTGACGGCAGCGTGGGAGACGGAGACGTGGCCGGCCACCACGAGGCCCAAGGAACCCGCCGCAGTACGGCCCAGGAATGCTCTTCGATTCATGTTCCGGCCAGTGTGCGGCCGGGCGAAAAACGTTCCCGATTCCGCCGGAATTGCTGCCAACGAAGCAAGCTGTGCGCCAGGCGTGCATCATACGGCCCCGTGTCGGACACCTCCGACCACGATCGGCTGTTCGCCGAGTTCGACGCGCTGTGCGACTTGCCCGAGGGCGAGCAGGCACAGGCGCTCGAGCGTCTTCGCACCGAGGATGAAGACCTGGCGGCGAAGGTCGCCGCACTCCTGGACGAGGACTCGTCCGGCGAGGTCGCTTCGCCTCTGACCAACGCGGTATGGCAGGCGGCCGAATCGGCGCTCGAGCCCGACCGTACCGGCGAGAAGCTCGGGCGCTTCGTGCTGCTCGACCGCCTGGGCCAGGGCGGAATGGGTGTCGTCTACTCGGCCTTCGACAACGAGCTCGAGCGACGCGTCGCGATCAAGCTGATCCGATCGCCGGTCCCCGACGACCGTGAGCAACGCCGCCTACTCCGCGAGGCGAAAGCGATGGCCAAGCTCGCACACCCCAACGTGGTCCCGGTCTTCGACGCGGGCGCGGTGGGCGAGGACGTCTTCATCGCCATGGAGTACGTCAAAGGGCAGACCCTGAGGGAGTGGGTTCGCGACGGCGCCGGTGACTGGAGAACGATCGTCACCGCCTACGCCGCCGCCGCGGCCGGACTTGCTGCCGCCCACGAGGCGCGGCTCGTCCACCGCGACTTCAAGCCCGACAACGTGCTGGTCGGGGAGGATCGGCGGCCACGGGTCCTCGACTTCGGTGTCGCACGGCCGCTCTCCGATGCTCCCGACGCAGGCAAGGTTCGGCTGCCCGCTGCGACCTCGACGATTCCCCACGACACCCCCTTGGACAAGCTCACCGGCAGCGGCGCGGTCCTGGGGACCCCGGGGTACATGGCGCCCGAGCAGTTCGAGGCTTTGCCGACCGATCACCGCACCGACCAGTTCGCCTTTTGCGTGTCGCTCTACGAGGCCCTCTACGGTCAGCGTCCGTTCGCCGGGTCGACCTTCGGCGCCATCTACGTCTCGGTGCGCGAGGGCGCCGTGCAGCCGGCTCCGACGGGAACGCGCGTCCCCAGCTGGCTTCGCGAGGTCATCCTGCGCGGGCTGTCCGTCTCGCCCAATGAACGCTGGCCGTCGATGGAGGCGCTGCGCGAGCAGTTGCTTCGCGACCCGGCTCGCACGCGTCGGCGGTGGCTGCTCGTGGGGCTCGGCATCACACTCGTGGGTGCCGCAGTTTGGGGCGGGAGCCAACTCGGTGGCGAAGCTCCGACGCCGTGCCGCGATGCCGCGCACCAGCTGGAAGAGGTCTGGAATGCGCAGCAGCGTCGAGCAGTCGCCGCGCTGCCGGGGAGCGGGGCCGAGGTCGCCGCGACGCTCGATGCTTATGCCCAGGCGTGGGTTTCCGGCCACACCGATGCCTGCGAAGCCACGCACATTCGCGGCGAGCAGTCGACCGAGATGATGGATCTGCGCATGCGTTGCCTGACGCGGCGCAAGCGAGAGCTGTCGGTGCTGGTGGAAAACCTGCGCAGTGGAGACCCCAGCGCGCTGCTCAATCCGCTCGCCCGCGCTCGAGGGCTGAGCCCAGTGGAGCCCTGCGCCAACCCGGAGTACGTGCTCGCGCAGTCGTCGGCGCCCAAGGCCGAGCCCGACCGCGATACGGCGCAACTTCGCGAAGAGCTCGCCGCGGCGAAATCGTGTCTCGTCGCCTACCGTGAACCCGACTTTCGGGGACAGTCCTGGATCTTCTGCCACGACGACGACCCCCCGATCGAGGCATGGAACGAGGCCATCTCGTCCGTTCGCGTTCCTCCGGGTCACTGGGCGCAGCTGTGCACCGAGCCGGAGGCAAAAGGTCGGTGCACCCGAATCACCTCCGACACCGCACGGCTCGCGGGTGACAGTACCGTCGGAGGGAGCACGATCGAGGGCTTCGACGACCGCGTCTCCAGTGTGCGTTGGGGCAAGGCAACCCCGGACGCATTCTCGCTGCTGATCGTATCCGGACGAGCGGACGAGGCGACCCGTGGTTCGGCGACATGGCTGGCGAGCGCAATGGACCCCGCCACCGCGGTGGCGACGCTCGTCGAGGTCCCCGACACGCTCGGCGTGACCGAGGGAAGGGCCGCCTTTGTCGACACGTGGATGACCGACACCGGCGTGCACCTGTGGCCGCTCGCCACCGAGATGCCTACGCCCTCGTGCTTCGAGGGGGACTGCGCCACGGCGCTGGTGCGCTTCCTTCACGGCTGGATTCGGGCGGGACAGCCGCTGCGCTACGACGGCCGCGAGACTCAGGACTACGGCGTGCTGACGCGTGCTCGTGAAATCACCGGGAGCCTGGCGTACTCGCACTCGATCAGCGGATATCGCATCGTGGTGCTGCACGGCGGGGTCTCCCGCAGCGCGCAGCAGGAGCAATGGAACGGGACCGATGCGCTCGTCGATCGAGTCACGCTGAAGCCGTCGCTGGATTGGCTGACGGTCGAGCTGGCCCTCGCACGTCGCGAGTTCGAGACCGTGGTCCTCTTCGTCGGCGAGATCGACGACACGCTCGCCGACGCCATCGCCGACGTTCCCGACGTGGCGGCGGTGTTCACCCCGACCCCAGACCGCGACCGCATCGGCGCCACCCCGGTCTATGCGACCGCCCCTGGGCCCGATGCATCGTTTCGTCGGGTCGACTTCGGCAAGAATCGAATCACGGTGTACGGCGTCTCGCCCGGAGAGGAGCAGCCCCGGTTCAGCGATGTCGACTACATCGACATTCCTCGCGGATACCGTCGGGCGACCAACGCGGCCATTCGGGCGCACAACGACCGCATTCTGGACAACTACTCCACGGCCGAGTGTGCCCGGGCCTGCGACGAGGAAACCGAGTTCGAGTGCCGCTCGTTCGACTACGACCCGACCAACAACTCCTGCAAGCTCTCCAAGACGCGCTCGGGTGAAATCGAGCTCAAGTGGAACTACCCGCCCTACTCCCTCTACGAGCGTATCGAAGCGACGGAGGAGTTCGAGGTGTTTCCCAACGCGGCGATCGCCGGGCACAACACGCGACACCTGGCGAAGGTCACCGTCTCGGAGTGCTTGGCAGCATGCGTCGCCGAGACCGAATTCGAGTGCGCGTCGGTCGACTATGACCGGCACCAAAACCTGTGCGATCTGTCCGACGCGTCGAAGGACGAGACGGGGCTCAAGCGCCTCTACCCGCCCTACGACCACTTCGCCCGGGCGCGCTAGCCGGTTTCCTCGCCGCCGGTCCCGAACCCGCCCTCCTCGGCAGCATTCTCTGGGTCGCCGAAGGTCCCTTCTTCCGCGCCCTCGTTCCCCTCACCCTCCTCGGTCCCCTCTTCCGCGCCCTCGGTCCCCTCTTCCGCGCCCTCGGTTCCCTCGTCAGGGCCAGCCGGCCCCCCGTCGGTTCCCCCGTCCTCGTCGATCCATGGCTGCCCCGCGCTGTCGTGGTTGATCCCGGGCGGCTCATCACAGCCGGCGAGCAGACCGAGGCAACTTGCGAGGAGACAGGCGCGGACGAGACGTTGATTTGCGTTGGACATTTCGATCTCCAACACGGGATCGGGGCTGAAACCCCGCCAATCCAGAGGGGAAAAACCGCCGCCGTCCACCCAAGCTCCCGATTCGGCTACATTTTCCGCCGTGCAGACCGACTTCCCGGAGGTCTACGACCAGCTGCGTGCCCTTGCGGGCAGCTACTTCCGCAACCGCCCCGCCGGCCAGACCCTTCAGCCCACCGCGCTGGTCAACGAGGCCTACCTCAAGATGGCGGGAGTCGGCACCGCGCCCAATGATCGCTCGCACTTCCTTGCCGTCGCCGCCACCGCGATGCGGCAGATCCTGATCGACCACGCGCGGCGCAAGGGGGCCGACAAGCGCGGCGCTGGCCAGCGACCGGTGACCGTCACGAGCAGCGGTCCGCTTCTCGAGGGCGGTGAGCAGCCACTCGACCTGCTCGCGCTCGATGATCTGCTCGAAAAGCTCGCCGCTGCGAACGCGACGCAGGCCAAGATCGTCGAGCTACGCTTCTTCGGCGGACTGACCGTGCCCGAAGTCGCCGAGGCACTGGACACCAGCGTGCGCACGGTCGAGCGTCACTGGCGGTTTGCTCGAGCCTGGCTCAAGCAAGAGCTCGCCGACGCGGGGTGACCGGTCCTCTCAGCCGTCGGTGCCAGGGTCGTAGCAGCTCTCGCAAACCACGCCCGACCCGGTGAAGTAGGTGTCTTCCTCGGGCACGGTCTTCTCGCAGCGCACGCAGGTCGTCGTGCGAACGGGTTTCTTGGGCTGGACACCGTCGCGGTACGGATCGCCGTCGCCGGCCAGCGTTTCGCCGCAGTAGACGCAGTGCGTGCGCTTGGGGTTGATGTGCCGGTGACAGTGCCCGCACTTGGGAGCATTGCGCTTGGCCCTTTGCCGCAGCCGTCCGTCCTCGACGCCGTCCTCGAGGTCGACCTGGCGCAGCATGACCGAGAGCTCCGCTCGGCTGATCACTGCCTTGGCGACGAGGAGCTCCGACAACGCCTTCACCATCAGCTCGAGGCGCTGGTTCTGCGTCTCGAGCCTTCGCTGAACCTCGACCGCGCTGGGTCCGGAGTCGATCTCCGCGGCGATCCGCATCAGCTCGTTGCGATTTCGAACCTCGAGGGGCGTGAAGAAGTCGTCGAAGACGCTCACCCCGCCAGGATAGCCGGGCGCCGACTCACTGACAGGCGAGGTGCATGTCCACGACCTCTCCGTCGCGGATTTCGCCGCCTCGGTCAATGAACGTGAAGCTCGCACGCTCCACCGCGCAGTTGCCACGGTCGTCGCACTGTCGGTCGATCCCGTAGTCGAGCTCGATCGACAGGATCCCTCGGCTCGATAGTGGCTGCAGCTCGAACCATGTCGAGCGCTTGTCCGCATCTTCGTCCGACCACAGCACTAGGTCTGCGAACGCGCCGTCCGTCGGGTCGATCCGACCGTCGCTGTTGTCGTCGAGCTCGGTCAACGCGACGAAGCCGTTGGACGCCCGACGTCCCGACGCGAGCCGTGTGCCCGAGCCGAACAGCTCCCGCCCCGACTCGATAGCACCGTTGCCGTCTCGGTCCAGCGCCAGCCACGGCGTGACCGCGGCCGGCCAATCCGTCGTAGTGCACCCGCCGGCGTCGCTGATGTCGAACGTCGCCGCCGGTGCGGGCTGCATCTGGACGGGCGCCCCGTCGAAGGAAAGTACCAGCGGCGTCTCGCACTTTCCAAGCTCCCAGTTGTAGTCCTCATAGCGAGGAACCCCGTCGACCACGATGCAGGCGATCGTGCATGGTTCACATCCATCGTCGACGCAACGCTCCGTTTCGACGACCTCGCCCAGCTCACACATCACCTCAGCCGGCGCGACGCAGTCTCCCCACAGAAGCACGTCTTCATCCGACTCGCGGTAGCAGTACTGCAAGCCAGTGCCGTTCGGTCGACATACGTTGGATTCCCACTCCCGCCCGCACGGCTCCCCTGCCCAGTCAACGGGATCCTCGGTCTCTTCCGCGGTGGCACATAGGCCAACCTGAATTACATCGTCGACCTCCGCCTCGCAGTCCAGCACGTCCTCCGACTCGCCGGCCACACAACCGGCCAGGACCACCAACACAACAACCATTCGGCTAACTGTCACAACCCCTCGACTCTACCAGATCTACGACCACTCCGTCGGCGGGCTACTCGTGAATGCCGTCGTAGTAATCGTCGCGCTCGTTCTGAAGCCTCTGCGGCGGCTCTCGGTACGAGCTCGGGACCTTCCAGCTGACCATGGCGAGCGCGATTGCGTGCTTGCACGGCCGCAAGCGGCTCTTGCACGTACATCGCGACAGTGGGTCCTGCCACGCGACCTGGGTCAGATAGACCTTGTCGCCGTTGACGTAACGGGCCCAAAACGAGTCCTCGTGTCGGAACACTTCGGGAAAGAACTCCTTGGTCGCGAGTTGCTCCGCAGTCTCGGTCGCGGCTCCCCCGGAGGCGAAGTCCCGCAGCCACGCCCGGTCGAACTCGGCGTGCCCGCGCTGCTCGCCGCCCTCGACCTCCACCGACTCGGCCAGCTTCGCCAGGCGGTCCGGCGTCAGTGCATTGTCCCGAACGTCGAGCCGCGCGAGCTTCGGGAACGAGCGCAGGTCGATCATCGAGTCATCGACGAGGTCACCGTGCGCAAGGCTGAGCTCGGTCAACGATGCGGCGAGCGGCGACGCTGCCAACGCTTCGACGTGCTCGACGGTGTCGGTCGAATGCGTGAGCGAAACGCGAGACGCTCCCGCTTCAAAGACCTCCCACGGGATGCGCGAGCGCTGAACGCCCGCGGTCGGGTTGCTCTCGCTCAAATGGAGCCGCTCCAGACGCGGAGCCGCGAACGAGCTGATCGTGCTCACCACCTTGCCGAGCGCGGGGCTCTCGATCGCAAGCTCGCGCGCGTTCGGGAGCATGACCGTACCCAGCTCCATCACCCCCGCGCGCAGCCGCAAACGCTCGAGCTTGGGGAAAGCCGCCATCATTGCCTCCAACGACCCGAGCGACACGACGTCCAGCGGCATCATAGACTCGGGAAACAACGCGAGCGCCAGCGATCGCAGGCTGCTCGGTTTCCACTGGACGAGATCGGCCACCACGTCGTCGTAGCGCCCGGCCCGTGTCGTCCGGGCCCCGATCGTCAGCGTATGCAGCAGCCGCGAACACGGATGGCCCAGCAGCGCCACCACCAGCTCGTGCAGGTTCTGCGCACCGGTGGTGGAGGCCCGTCCGAGCACCGCCTCATGGACGAACCCCATCTTCCACGTGAGCTCGACGGACTTTCCGAACGCCGCGGACTTGCGCGACGCCGCCTTGCGCAGCGCCTCCGGACACACGGCTTTGTCTCCGAGCAGCTTGCGGTTGGCGCTCTGGAGCTTGCGATCGTTGGGCTTGGCTTGCAGCGCGTGCTGCACCGCGCACAGCTCTCCGCGCGGATGCCCCTGTGTCTGCAACCAGTCGCCGTAGACCAGCCGGGGCTGCTCCGCGTCGGGGTCGGACAGGATCGCCGCTTCGAGCTCCGGCTCGCGGGGCTCGTCGCCCCCCGCGATCTGCTCGTAGCCCCGCTTCTTCAGCGTCTGCACGATTCCCTCGACGTGGGTCACGGCCGCCGCGTCGTCCGCAAACGATTTCTCGATCGTCACCCTCCCCTCGGTCCCCACGTTCCCGGCGCGGACGGTGAGGGCCCCATCAGCGATCGCCGCCTCCCAGAACCGACCGAGACTCGTGTGCTCGAATCGCAGACGCATCGCGAAGCACTTTGCCCGCCGCGTGCGAACGTGTCGAGTGCTCTCAACGACGAAAGCGAACGTGAAAGTGTCCGCGGTGGCTTCGCCAGTGCCGGATGATTCCCCGACTCGCGCGACGACCGTTGGGGTACTGGAACAAAGCACCCAGGCGATCGCTACCGACGCCGTTCGTCTCGGCGTGCGCGTAGAGCCGCTTTTGAATCTCGTAGTCCATGAAGATGTACGCGACCTCGCCGGTGGCCAGCAGCGCCTCGATGAGCGCCCACGTGCGTGGCTCGTCGAAGTTGGTCTCGGACACGTTGTGAAAGTAGCGAGCGTCCTTGTTCGGCCCCTGCAGGATGTAGCCGATGTCGACGTCGCGCCCCTCGCGGTGAGACAAGTGCGGCGGGAACGGACCGCCACCGGGCAGACTCAAGTCGCCGATGCGCACCTTCGGTCCGTCGTTGTCGCGCGCGTAGGCTCGGACGGCATCGCGTAGCAGGGCCACCGTTCGTTGCGTGCCCCAGGCGTGACCGGGAGTCTTGAGCACATAGCCCGGCCCGGGCGGCATCTGGACTCCGTCCGACATCGCCGTGCCGAGATCGGCGACGAGGTCGGGATAGAAGACGTCGGACGGATCGACTTCGAAGGGAATCGGGGAAATGGAGAGGTACTCGATCTCCCCGTCGCGACGTAGCTCGACCACGCCCGATTCGACCGCGAGCACCTTCACACCTTCCCGGATCTCGTCGCCGGCGCGGTACCCCATGATGACCCCGGAGTCGGCGTCGCGAATCGTGGCGCGGTCGGACTCGCCGGCAGGATCGTCGAGGGTGGCAAGCAGCGTCAGCGGAAGCGACGTCGGCGGCCAGGGAACGCGAGCCTGCTCCGCCTTCGGTTCCGCCTCGGGCGGGTCGGTTTCGGACTCCGGTTCGGAGTCTGGCTCGCGCGGCGGTTCGGGCTCGGCGGGCTCGACCTTCGGCGGCGCATCTTCGGACGGCGCGGGCGAGCTCGGCTCGCCGCCGCACCCGATGGCGGCAAGCAGCCACGCCACCCAAGTCTGTCGTCGGTGCCGCACGGTCGCGTCATTGTGTCACGCGTCCCGTGCGGCAACCGACCACCGGAGTCAGCGGGCCGCCAGCGTGATGCGGAGGACTATCTCGGTCCCTGCCGACTGCGCCGGCCACGAGGCCTTCGACGCCCGACGCTCGATGCACTGCTCGAGGTCTTCGTCTTCGATCCCCTCGATGGTGACCACGAGCCGGCCGCTCGCCCCCCAGCTCAGCTTGATCGCCACGCGCTGGGGCTTGCTCGATCCAAAGCTCTTCGACTGGCGGAGGCATCGGGCGAAGGCCGGCCGGGCAGACCGGAACGCCTTGCGAACCGGAGCTCGCTTGACCGCCTCCGGAGCATCGAGACTGAGAAGTCGCGCGCGTGCGGTTTTCTCCGCTCGCTGCGGCGACGAGTGCATCGCCTTGTTCAGGCGCGCCGGTGCAGGCATGGCGCCGAGGCTGACGCCGGCGGAGTCCGTGCTCGCCGTCGCCGATGACTCGACCACAGTCGTGAAGTCGCGCGACACCGAGTTACCCACCGGGATGTTGCGGAACTCCTCCATCGTGACGCTCCGCCCGACCGATGTGTGCTGCTCCATGTCGTTCGGCAAGACCGTGGGCTCCACGACCTTGCGAGGATCCCCGTTGCCGACGACCCGGGAGCGATCCACGGCGACGAAGCTCGTGTATGTGGTGACGATGCGGTGGTCGAGTCCGATCTTCGTGATGGCCTGCACCGTCTCGTCGGAGGGACGGTTCCACATCTTCGCTTCGAGGTCGGCCACCGCCGCCCGTGCCCAAAGGGTGTCGAGCACGTCGGTGTTCTCGTTGGTCGGGAGCACCTCGACCTTGATGGAGACTCGCCTGCCGTCCACTTTGCCGACCAGCTTCGGCGGATTCGTTGGCTTACCCTGATAGCGCCCCAGCGTGACCTCAACGTGGCTCGCGAACAGATCGCGGAGCTCGTTCGGATGCTGGTGACCCAGTTTCAGGCTGCCCGGGGACAGCTCGAGCTTCTCGACCACCGCGTGATCGACCAGGCGCATGAACTGGTTGACGGCCCGCGGTCGGTCTTTCCTCGTGATGAGCGAAAGCGGCACGGCTTGCCCAGCTTGGCTGACCCCGTCGATGAGGTGACTGTTGGGTGCCGCCCCGATTCCCACCCCAAAGACCCGCGCCTGCTGCCCACGCTCGGATATGTCGTCGACGAGGCGCTCCGCCCCGGCGATGATCTGGTCCTCGAAGCCGACGAAGCCATCGGTCAAGAACATCACGTAGCGGTGCCGGCCCTCGGCAACGTCATTGGAAAGCGCCGCCTTGACCGCATTACCCATCTCCGTGCCACCACCGGCGCGCAGCCCATCGATGAACTGTAGCGCCATGGCGAGGTTGTCCGCGTTGGCGGGGCGTGGTGCCCCGAACAGCTTCTGCGTTCCCGAGGCAAAGCCGACGATCTCGAAGGTGTCGACGGGACGCAGACGCCCGAGCACCTCGCGAACCGCCTCCTTGGCCAGGCCGAGCTTCTCCCCAAACATCGATCCCGAACGGTCGACGACGAAGTAGAACTCGCGCCGTCCCACGACCTCGTCGACGTCGATCTTGGGCGGCTGGACGACGAGCGCAAAGTGACCCGCCCCCTTCGCATCGGGCGGTCCGAGGAACATCGTCGCGCGCGGCTTGGCTCCCGCAGCCCCGTAGCGCAGCACGAAGTCGCGGTTGGGGAGCGTGTCCGCCTTTTGCAGCCGAACGCGGAGTTTGTTGCCGCTGTGCTCGGCGATCGCGTCGTGCGTCGGGACGACGTACCGATCGATCGGGTGCCCGGTTTGCGCCGTGACCTCGATGGTGAAGTCATCCCCGCGACGGGTCCCTTTTCCGACGACCGGCGGATTGATCCGGTCCGCATCCATGACGCGCCCGCCCGTGAAGCGCGGCCCGATCACCATCGGGAACACGAACTCGTACTGGCCCGCGTCGTAGGTGAGGACCTGGACGTAGCGGATCACCACATCGATATCCTCGCCGGGAGCAATGTTGGCGACGGACTGGGTGAAGATGTTCGGCCGTTCCTGCTCCAGTAGCGCCGCCGTATGCCCCGCTGCCTTCGCGCCCTCATAGGTCTCGCGCGCGGCCTTGCGCTCCATGATGTCGCTCTCGATGACCCGGTCGCCGATCTGCATTCGCATCGACGACACGGCCGAGTTTTCCGGCAGCGGAAAGGCGTATTCGACCTCGATGACGTCTTCGGCCTCGTTGCGGAACGTCTGGGTGACCTCGACCTCCGCCACGTGCCCCCGCAGGTCCGCCCGGACGTCGGTGTGTTTGAGTGGGAGCGCCGCTCCTGTCGCATCCCGGATCGTCGGAAGCTCACCAGGCTCGGTGAACGCCCACACCTCGTCGTCCACTTGGACGTTCTTGGTCCAAGCGCGGGGGCCATCGGCCACGGGCGCGGCTGCGGCCACCGACGACGATTCGGCCTGCGCAGCGTGCTCGAGCGTCGCGGTCGTATACGGCTTGGCGCAGGCCGAGAGGCACCATAGCGCCAACAGCAGCATGCAGCGGGAGAGCAGACGGACGCCCATGCCGTCGCCAACGCCAACTCGCCTCGTGACTGACAGTCCGTGGGATGGTTCGCGATCGGCGTTGGGTTTGCGAGTTGTCGAAACTCGCTTTGCCCCTGTCTCGCTACCCTGCGGTTCGCTGGTCCTCTTCCGCGGCAGCCACGTGGGCCTCGAGAATCTCGACCACCTCGGTGTGCGATGCGCGGCGCGCCTCGTCGAGCGGGCTCGCACCCCACCGGTCGTAAACGTCGACCGGGTGGTCATGCGCCAGCAGGTACTTCGTCGCGTTCACCTGTCCCTCGGCAGCCGCGAGATGCAATGCGGTGCGACCGTCGTAGTCACGCCCATGGACGGCGACGCCGTTGGCGATGAGGCGCATCATGCTGCCGAGCAGACCCTCCGAGGCCGCCCAGAGCAGCTCGACGAGGTCGACGGGATCGACGGGATGGCCCGTCACCAAGCTCAGCTTGGCACCGCCCGCGGCGGGCGGGTGCTTGGCATTCCCCAAGGTCGCACCGGCGGCCTCGAGTCGCTCGATGATCGCTGTATGAGCCCCCTGGCGAGCGTCGTCCAACGCGGTGCCACCCCAGCGATCGACCGCGTTGGGATCGACGTTGCGCTGGAGCAGGAACTCGACCACCTCGAGGTGCCCCTCCGCCGCGGCGAGGTGCAGGGGGGTTCGCTGGTCGTAGTCACCCCCCGACATGTCGAACTCCTCGACGTCGAGCCGGCGCAGCTCTCCGAGGTCACCACTGCTCGCAGCCCACAGGACTTCGGCCGTCCGTGTCGCGAGGCGATGCGCCCGAGTGATCCGCGGGTCGATGCGCGAGGTCTCGACGCCATCGAACGTGTGAACGCGATACTTGGCCACGAGTCGGTTCGCGAAGTCGACTCCTCGTACGCTGTTGCCCACCGCGTCGAGGCGCGGCGACCAGATGCACACGCCGAACAAGCCCGGCACCACCAAGAGCACGGCCCCTCCAACCCCGGACTTCGCGGGCAGTCCGATGGAGAACGCGAACTCCCCGGAGAAGTCGTACATCCCGCACGAGTACATCAGCGACAGACAGCTGCGGACGGTGCTCCGCTTGAGGACGCGCTCGCGGGTGATCGGGTTGACGCCACCGTTGGCGAGCGTGGCCGCGGCCATCGCCATCTCGGTCGTGGTCATCTCGAGCGAACAGATCTTGAAGTAGAGCTCGAGCGCCTTGCGTGCGTCGTCGTCCTCGAAGTCTTCCCCGCCGGGAAACGCCCCCTCGTTCTTCATCATGTAGGCCAGTGCCCGGTTACGGTCCCCGGTCCGCTCCTCCTCCATTGCCATGTACGCGTTGAAGCGCGGGGTCGTGCCACCGGTCAGGCCGGCCCAGGACTCGAGCACGTGGGAAAAGCGCTTGTGCGAGGGCATGTCCCGCTGAATGAGCGACGCGCACATGATCGCGCCCGCGTTGATCATCGGATTGTGCGGGCGATTGTCGCGCTGCAGCACGTACGCGTTGAACTCGTGCCCACTGGGCTCGCGACCGATGTGCGCGTGCACCTTCTCCTCCCCCAGTTCCTCCAGGGCGAAACAATAGTTGAACGGCTTGCACGAGGACTGGATCGAGAAGTCCTTGTCGGCATCGCCGAACGCCAGGTGCTGCCCATCGATCGTGACCAGGGCCACGCCGAAGTGGTCGGGGTCGACCGCCGCGAGCGGCGGAATGTAGTCGGCCTGCTTGCCCCCGCGATTGTCGACGACCTCGTTGAAGATCTCCTCCACCTGGTTGCGAAAGGTGAAGAAGTCCGGCACCGCAACTGCACCTCGGATCGCCCGCTCCACCAAGATGCTGGCGGGGGCGGTGACCTTGGCAAACGCGTCGAGATCGAGTGGTGGCCCGTCGAGCGGTTCGAGTGCGGCGTAGACCTCCGCCAGCCGCGGGTCGCCACGCTGAAAGCCGATGATGCCCAGGCCACGGGCCAGGCGTTCGCGCTCGACGAAGCCGTCCCCGTCGAAGTCCAACGCGTTGAAGATGCGAAACTCTCGGCGGTGTTGCGCGGGCTCGTTTCGTCGACTCACGGCCGGGAGTCTACCTGCACCGCGTGACGAACGACCCCTAGATCCCGAACGAGGCTCGCGTCCAAGCGAACGCTCCCGCCGCGATGACCGTTGTACTCACGGCAAACAGCAGCGCGGTCAGCACCAACAATCCCACGGCCCGCCCGATCTGCCGGGTCCACCCTGCCGGATAGAACTGCCACAGCCCTACGATGAGCAAGCCCGGGAGCAGCAGGAGCATGAGGACGAAGAGTCCGGAGCGCATCACCGTCCCGATGTCCGCCGCGACCAACAGCTGCAGCGGGATCGAGGTCGCGAGCCACATCGAGTAGCAGTACAGCGCAAAGCTCAGATGCGAGATGAACGGCCGAGACCGGTCGAGCGCAAAGAACACCAGCGCAAACACTCCGCACTCGACCAGCGTGGCTCCGGTGTTGAGAATGTCGTACCGACTCGAGAAGCGGTCGGCAAAGTGGTCGAGGCAGATGCCGTGCTGCTCGAGGGTCGCCGTCAGCTCCGCCCAAGCCTGCGGGTCGCTCACGCGGAGCCGATCGAAAAACGCCCCGCTCGGCAGCAGCCATCCCATCAGCACGATCGCGACGGTGGACATCGCGAGCGACAGCTTGACCGCGCCCACGTAGCGCGGGTCGTGCTCGAACGCGGCTTTCCGGATCGTCTCCCAAGGCCGAACCGCGAGGTCGCGGAGCGTCACCCAAGTGCGTCCATCCAGCCCCGTCGCGGCATCGACGATGTCCTCCGCTGCTCGCGCCGACGCATCGGGCCGGCGCTCGGGGGAGTCGGAGTCGGTCACGGCCAGAGTCTGGGCGGCATGCGGATGCAGCGCAACCAAAGCGCGGGTCGGCGGCCCTGCGCCGTGTCGGACCAGCGAGCACTCGAAGCTCGCTATGCTCGGATCTTGGACGCCAAAGCTCGACTGCATCGTGCCCTCGCGGCGTCTGGCCTGGACGAGGCGCTGGAGTTTCGCCCCGCGGCGAGCGAGGCGAACGAGACCTGAGTCGGGGACGAGCTCGTCGTTCGCATCAACTGGCGCGGCGACATCGGGAGGCTTCGCCGCGAGGCGGAGATCGCAGCGGCGCTCCCGGCCGAGGCGATGCATCCAGGGTGCCTCGGGTGCGGCGACGATGGCGAGATCGAATGGCTCGTGCTTCGCCGGGTCCCCGGCATCGTGCTCTCGCGCGCGTGGCCGGACATGGACCGACGCCAGCGTCGCCGTGCGATCGAGCAGCTCGCGGCCGCGATGGACGCTCTTCATCGCACCAAGGTGGAGGTCGAAACGCCGGATTGTTTCGTGCCGCCGCACACGGTGCGGCTCGACGACCTACTGGCGCTGCTGAACGAGGCCACGACGGCGTGGGACGCCGAGTTGATGGCTGAGGTCGAGCAGTGGGTCCGCGAGCACCACGGGGCGCTCGAGCAATCGGAGCGAGCACTCATCCACGGTGATCCGCACCTCGAGAACGTGCTTTGGGATGGGAACCGACTCAGCGCTCTGCTCGACCTCGAATGGTCACGGGTCGACGTCCTCGAGATCGACCTCGAGCAGCTGCTCTCGTTCTTCGATCATCCGTGGTTTTTCGTCGCCGCCGACTACGAGGATCGCGCCCGCTCCGAAGACTACGCCGATGCCATTGGCTGGCTTCGCGAATGCATGCCCCGCTGGTTCGAGCACCCGCGTTTGCGGGAGCGCCTGGGCGTCCTGCACATTTCACGGGAGCTGGGGCTGCTGCACGAGTACCCGCCCCAGGGACCGCGTGAGCCGGCGAATCCCCGGGACCGTCGCAACCATATCCGGGCGGTGCTCGACGGCACATCGCCGGTGCTGAGCCTGGCCCGTTAGTTTCGAACCGCGGCCGCATCTGCGAGGCAATCGGCCTGCTCGCGATAGAGGATCACGCCGCGCGAGCCTGTGCCGTAGAACTGATGCCCATCCAGCGCTCGGTCGAGGTCGGGCAGCAGCGCCGCGACCGAATCGGTCGGGCACGGACGCGTGCAGTCGGCCCCCCACGATACGAAGCGGGTATGGGCCACGTATCCGCCGGTGACGCGATCGAAGGGCAGATGTTCGTCGAGGCCCACGTCGGTGCATCGATTGCAGCTGCGCGCGCCGCCGCTCTGACAGTGCTGTTCGTCGGTTTCGGTGGCACGACACGACGTGGTCAGCGTGTAGCCGTAGGTTCGGTAGACCGCTCGGGCGTCGTCCGCCGTCGTGGCGCGATAGATCGTGATCGGAACGTGATCGCCGGTCGCCGAGCCCGCCGTCTCGCGCCAACTCCCATCGGGCTGCAGGGCGGAGCGAACCTCGACCTTGCCGAGCTCGTCGATGCCCGTGGCGAGCACGGAGACCTCCGTCCAGCGCTCTTGCCTGGTCTTGCCTTTGCGCGTTGCCACCAACCCCTGCTTTGCCAGCACGCCATCGCCATTGCGCCTCGCGACCAGCTCTACGCACTGCGTCTCCGCCTCGTTGCGCATGTAGATCGTGCGCTCTGCCGTTCCGTCGAACCACGCGAGCAGTCCCATGAACGCCTTGGGCGCGAAGTCCTCCGTGCTCCGGTTCCGGAGATCGGGAAGCTTGTCGCGGGCCCACTCCAGCCGCTGCTCGGCGTTCATCCCGTCGAGCGGATCGGGTGTCCCGCCGTCGAACATCAACGTCCCGTCCTCATTGACGACCACGCCGGTGGGCGACGGCTCCGCACGCACAGGACCTCCCAACAACGGAGCGGCATCGACCGGAGTCGGCGCCGGGCGACACGCCGCGAGCAACACGAGTGCACCCAGACACCTCACCAGCCTCTACGATAGCAATCCTGTCTGGGACGGCCACCGTGTAGGGCGCGCCGACCACTCCATCGGGCGGCTTCACCTTTCACGACGTCGTCCTCGGCGTGCTGGTGATCGTCGTGCAAGAGATGCCGCCGCGAGACTTCTGAAGGTACCCTCTCGTCGTGCCCCCGCTCTTCTTGCTCGCCCTGGTCGCAGGGGCCGCGATCATGTTCGGCGCCTGGTATTTCTCCGAGGCGCAGAAGATCAAACGCGCCCTTCGAGACGCCGAGCACGTTCCGATCGCCCGCTATCCGCACGGCGGCATCAAGAAGGTCATCGGCGTGTTGTCGGTCGAAGGCGAGTTGCTCACGGCACCGCTGAGCGGTCGACCGTGCGCCGCATGGGAAGTCATCGTCCAGGAGCAGCGCAGCAGCGGCAAGAGTACGAGCTGGCACACGATCATTTGCGAGGTCGAGGCCGTGCCGTTCATCCTCGAAGACCACACTGGACGCGCCCACATCGACCCGAGCGGGGCTCAGCTCGTGGTGACCGCCGACCAGCACTCGCGTTCGGGAACGTTCGACGACCCGACGCCGGAAGAGCACGCGTTCCTCGATCGCCACGGTGAAGAAGGCACCGGCTGGGTGTTCAATCGGACGTTGCGCTACCGCGAAGGCGTGCTCGAAGCCGATGAGCTCGTTGCCGTCCTCGGTCAGGGAACCGTGTCCTACGACGACGCGCCTGAGCGGCAGCACCTGGGTGGCTATCGCTCACTTGCAGCGTCCAAGCGCCTCTACATCCGCGCGGCAGGTGGTCACCCGCTCTACATCAGCGACGACGCCTCGGTCGTCTCGTGATCAGCCGCGATCGTCGAGGAGTCCGATGACCTCGGCGAAGGCCGCTTCGAGCTGACCATCGCAGAGGTTCCACCAAACCCCGACGCCGGCGTCGACAAAGACGCTGGTCATCGAGCGAAGGGTATTCGCCTCGTACGCCTCGCCGTAGGGTCCAACGCAGTCTCGCTCCGCCCCGATCCCCAGCACGGTGATGTCTGCTTTCGCCTCCACGAGGTCGGCGGCGATGGCCTCGGGCGCTCGCGCGGGAATCGGGTTTTCGTCCTCGTCCGTGAGCACGACCAGCAGCAGCGCTGCATCCTCGCGGAGGAAGCCGACGTTCGGCCCCTCGCGTGCGAGCATGGCTGCCGCCGCGGTGCTTGCCGGCTGCTCGTCATCGTTGCGGCCGGAGCACGAGTCGGGCTCGCCGTGCCAACCCGCTGTGCTCAGCTCCATCGCACAAGCGTACTCGTCGGCGAACGTCGCCGAGCTGGACACCATGAAGTTGCGTCCGGTGGAAAACCCGCACAGCCCGGAGTCGCCCGAGTCGTGAAAGACGGCCGGCGAGACGCAGCCGTCGACCACCGCAAGTCGAAAATCGATCAGCCCGTCGCCCACCGAGAGCAGAGCGTTGGGAAACGACTCGAAGACGGGGCCCTGAAGCGCCGCGATCTCCTCTTGCATGCTCGTAGAGTTGTCGACAGCAAACACCACGTCGACGCGGGAAACCGCGGCACGTTCGAGGTCGAGACCCGCCGGAGCCTCCGCGAGCGGCGACCGCCCGCAACCCATGAGGACGATGCAGCAGACCAGCGCTCGGAGCCTGCACGCCACCACGTGATCATACGACGGGACCCCGCAGCGGGTGGACATCCGTTCTACATCAGCGGCGACTTCGCCCGACAATCGTCTCGGCAAGCGCGAAGAAAATGCGGCATCGAGAACCACAATCGTGGAACATGGGGGTGATGAGGCTGCTGTGGGGGCTCGGAGCGGTCGGGGGAGCCGTCCTCGCGTGTGGCGTGCAGGCCTACACTTGCGAGTCCAGCGCGGCCTGTAGCGACGGCGACCGCATGGGCTGGTGCGAGCCCGAAGGCTACTGCTCATTCGAGGACTCGGAGTGCGAATCGGGGCGACGCTTCGGGTCGCAAGCCAGCGACGCGCTCGCGGGGAAGTGCGTCGAGCCCTCCGATGACGACACGACCGGCTCTGGGCAAACCGATGGGACCTCGGGCGATGCCGAATCGGACAGCGGAACGACCGGCGGCGACGACAGCGATGGCGACACCATCTCGCTGGATGACGACAGCGATGGGGACTCCGAGGGAGAGACGACCGACGGTGGCGAGAGTGACTCGAGCTCCAGCGGCGACAGCGGTTCGTCGGGGGGGCAACCCGAGGCCGACATCGTCGCTCAAAACTACGTGTTCGTGACCTCTCAAACCTATCTGCCCGGAAGCCTGCAGGGACTCGACGGCGCGGATGCGATCTGCAATGCCACCGCAGGCGACGCGGGTCTTCCCGGGACATACGTTGCTTGGTTGTCCACCGTCGACATTCCTGCCCACGAGCGACTCGGCGAACCCCAAGGATGGGCCAACACCAGCGGACTCCCGTTCGCAGCGAACATCGATGCCCTCCTTGCCTACGACTTCGTCTATCCGATTCAGCTCGACGAGTTCGGCGACGTATCGGCGACGAACACGGTCGTGACGGGGACGACCGAGGACGGCGAGCTCGACACGACCGACGGCAGCGGCGACTGCGACGGATGGACGTCCCTGGTCGGCGCCGTTCGTCACGGTCGACGCGGTGCGCTCGGCAACACCTGGACGTCGTCGTTCCAGGGCTCCTGCAACACAGCCCGGCACCTGTACTGTTTCGGTGTCGACGATGCCGCAGAGCTTCCGTACACGTTTCCGACCGGAAACCGCGGAGCGTTCGTCTCCAACGAGCTGCTGCCGGCCACTGCCGGACTCGACGGCTTCGACAACCAGTGCCAACTCGAGGCGGAGATCGCGGGCCTTCCAAACGCCGATCTCTTTCAGGCACTCGTCGCCACGAGCACCCAGCGAGCGATCGACCGATTCGACCTCGATGGGCCGCCATGGCAGGTCGTCGGCGGCGGGCTCGTCGTCGAAGACGCCTCTGATCTCGACACCGACGACCCCACACTCGTCGCGCCGATCCACCGGGGCCCGGATGGCGTGGCGCTGATCAACCATTGGGTCTGGTCGGGGGCGACGTCACCGTCGGTCCTCCCAGCCGATGCCCCGTGTTCCGACTGGAGCAGCACGATGGGCACGAACGCGACGGGCGCCAGCAGCAGGACGAGCGACTGGTTCGCCGTCAATCCGAACGGCTGCAGCACGACGCGACGCGTGTTCTGCCTCGAAAACGGCTGAGGCACTCCAACCGGGAGCCTCGGCGGCGGTAAGCTGAGACGGTGACGCTCGAAGCCCCCAACTCCGCCGTCGCCGAAGGCCTCGACCAGATGGCTCGGCACTCTCGTACTGTCCTCATCGTGATCGCCGGGCTGCAGCTCGGCGGCGCTGCGCTCCTCTACGTTGCAGGCGGCGTTACCGACCTCGCCGCCCTGGCACCGCAAGTGGTCACCGGCATTGTGTTCGGACTGCTCGCCGTGTGGGCACGTCGCGGACCGATGATCCCCGTGTCCATCGGTGTCGGCGTCTACGCGCTGAGCCTGGCGAGCACCCTGGTCCTCAACGCAGGCGCGCTCCTATCGATGTGGGGCCTCATCCTGCACGCGATCCTCATCGTCCTGTGCATCAACGGAGTCAGCTCCGCGCGGTCGTACAACGACCTCAAGCGCCGCTTCGCCACCAAGTGACTACTTCTTCGCCGGGGCGAAGCCGCGGTCGCGCATGAGCGCCTGGGGATCCGCGTCGCGGCCCCGGAATGCTCGGTACGCCTCGCCGGGATCGACGGCGTTGCGCGGCGCGAACAGGTGGTCGACGAGTTTCTTGGCCACGCCTGCGTCAAAAAAGCCGCCGGGCGCCTCGGCGAATGCTTCGGCGGCATCGGCGGTGAGCACGTCGGCCCACATATAGCCGTAGTAGCCGGCGGAGTAGCCCTCGCCCGAGAAGATGTGGCCGAAGTGGGTGGTCCGGTGGCGCATCACGAGCTCGGACGGCATGCCGAGCTTGTCGAGCTCCGCCTTCTCGAAGGCGGCCGGCTCGATGCCCTTCGGGTCGACGGTATGGAACTTCATGTCCATCAGCGCCGACGCGAGGTACTCGGTCGTCCCAAAGCCCTGGTTGAAGGTCGCCGCCTTGCGCACCTTGGCCACGAGCTCGGCCGGCATCGGCTCACCGGTCTTGTTGTGCACGAGGTACTTGTCGATGACCTTGTCGGTGAACAGCCAGCGCTCGAGCAGCTGCGACTGGAACTCCGTGTAGTCCCGAACGCCGCCGTTGGAGCTCCGGTACTTCACGTTGGACGACAGGGCGTGCAGCGCGTGGCCGAACTCATGAAAGAAGGTCTGCGCGTCGTCCCACGAGATCAGAACCGCCTCGCCGGGCGCTCCCTTGACGAAGTTCGAGTTGTTCGACGCGAGAACGGTGGTCTTGCCGTCGAAGGTGGTGTGACCTCGGTACGAGGTCGCCCACGCGCCCGAGCGCTTGCCCGGCCGCGCGAACGGGTCGAGGTACCACAGCCCGATGTGATCGCCAGACGCCCGATCGGTGACCTCCCAGACCTTCACGTCGGGGTGGAACACGGGCACCGATCCCTCGGCGACCGGCGTGAAGGCAAAGCCGAACAGCTCGCCGGCGACCATGAACATCGCCTCCCGCAGCTTGTCGAGCTGGAGGTACTGCTTCACCTCGTTGCTGTCGAGCGCGTACTTATCCTTGCGGACCTTGTCCGCGTAGAAGCGATAGTCCCACGGCTCGATCTTGATCTTGGCCTTCCCGCGCTTGGCGAGCTTCTGCATGTCGGCGACCTCTTCGGCCACGCGCTTGGTCGCCGCCGGCCACACCGAGAGCATGAGCTCCATCGCGCGCTCGGGCGTCTTCGCCATGCGGTCTTCCAGCCGCCACGCCGCGTAGTTGTCGTAGCCGAGCAGGCCAACGCGCTCGTCACGGAGCTGCAGAATCTCCGCGATGATCTTGTTGTTGTCGTACTCGTCGCCGTTGCCACCGCGGCTGTAGTAGTTGCGCCACACCTTCTCTCGGAGCTCGCGCTCGGTGGAGTAGTTCAGAAACGGATCCATCGAGGAGCGCGTATTCGTGATCGCGTACTTGCCGTCTTGGCCGCGAGCCTTGGCGGCTGCAGCCGCGGCTGCCTTGGTCGAGTCCGGCAGTCCACCGAGCTGGCTCTCCTCAAGGAATACGACGTAGCCCTCCTCGTCGTGCAGCACGTTGTTGGAGAACGTGGTGTGCAGCTCGGCGAGCCGACGCTCGATCGCGGCGTAGCGCTCCTTGGCCTCGCCCTCGAGCGTGGCGCCCTTGCGAGCGAAGCGCTCGTAGGTCAGGTCGAGAACCCGCTTCGACTCCGGGTCGAGCGACTTCGCCTCCTCCGACTCGTAGACGGCCTTGATGCGCGCGAACAGCTTGGCGTTGGCGATGATCTGGTTTTCGTAGTCCGACTCCATCGGCGCGAGCTTCTTGTCGAGCTCGCGAAACTCGTCGGTCGAGAGATTGGAGCTCCACAGCCCGTAGAACACCTCCGCGCGCCGGATGGCGGCGCCCGCTCGCTGCATGGCCACGATCGTATTGTCGAACGTCGGCGGCTCCTCGCTGTTGGCGATCGCTTCGAGCTCGGCGAGGTGCACCTCGATGCCCTGCTTCAGCGCGGGCTCGAGATCGGAAAGCTGCATCTTGTCGAATGCCGGCACGCCACCGTAGGGCCCCTCCCACTCCGCGAGCAGCACGTTGTCGAAGGTCGTTGCGGTCGTTTGTTCCTGAGTCGGAGCCACCGTCTTGTCGTTCGTCGTTTTTTCGCAGCTCGCAGCCGCGATCAGCAGGGCCAGCGTCGCAATCGTGGTCGTACGCATCGAGGCCGGACCATACCCACATCCCGAGGGCGAACGTGTCCCCCGTGGTATGAGCGGACTCATGGCCGCGCACGAAACCATCGACGTC
>JGI12316J15310_10000146_pt7 | contig 24412 bp, 23 predicted proteins | sample MarCyaLeptolynsp_FD_15310 | JGI IMG/M metagenome (IMG submission 15310)
CCGGGCGGCCTGAACCGACCGCATGCTGCACCCGCAGACGCGCGCGAGCAGGCGCGTGTTGGTGATCCCCTGGTCCCTGGCTGCCGCGAGAAAGAGGTCGCGCATCGAGCCGCGTCTACGAATGTTGCTCGGGTGTCGACGCGCGACGGCCACAACGGCGCCCACGACCGACTCGATGCCGAACGCTGGGACCAGCCGACGACCGAGGACGCCGTCGGAAAGCGCGCGACGATCGAGGACGCGCTCGTCGCGTATCACGTATTGCAGCCACTGATCTGGCTGCCGCCGCACGAGTCGCCCGTGCAGCGTGCGATCGATGGACACGTGACTTGCGCCAACCACGTCGCGGAGGCTCGACCACAGCCACTCGGCTGGGTGCAACACCAACCCCGATCGGCATGGATTGAGCTCGATGTACCGCGCGGTTCGGGGAACCTTGTCGGGTGTGACGATCTCCGCGCGCGGGACTGGCTCGAACAAATCCGGCGCACCGAGGCGCCGCTGAAGATGCCCACAGATCCGTGCGAGCTGGCTAGCCGCTTCGATTGGGTCTTCGACCGCGGCGAGCACATGCGGATGGTTCGGCATGATCATCCGCGCCAGGGTGCGGGGGAACTGTGCGTCGAGATGCTCCCAGAGCCACGCAGCATTCTCGAACCGGCCCAAGCCCCGACGAGAGCCACGAAGCCGCGCAACGAGATGAACGATGACCATTGCGTCAATGACATCGACCGCCGCCCGTACGCGTTGCACGTTTCTCGTGAGCGATTCGTCGGCGTCGTGGTTCCCGACGTTGAACGTGCACGATTTCGCGGGCGGCGAACCGTCCCGCTGGCCGGGTGCCGGCGTAAGGAAGCGAGGCGGACGGCGTTGAACTCCAAGTGGACGGTGTCTCACTCGTCGAGCTCTGGTCGGAAGTACTGTTGATGACGAAGGTGGGCCTGATCGCTCAGGCGGCCGCGTGCGGGCTCGTCGGTGCTGCGATCCGCCGGTCGAGCCGAGGTTTGCTCGTCGCAGCGCTGCTCGCGTGCATCATCGGTCTGCTGGGCGCAACGCTGGTGCCGATCGGAGAGCTCGAGTATGGGCGCTGCTCGGGGGCGAACCCGCCGACGTGGTGCGACCACTCGTTCGCTCACTGACTCGAGAGGTCGAAGCAACGCCGGGGGCGAATGGCTTCGATCGCGAAGTTCACACGCGGTGACTCGAACTCACGAGGGCTCGACGTCGTTGCGCGCGACGTTCGGCCGGGGACCGGCGGTGCAGGCTGGGCGTGCGACGCTCGGCCCGGCTCGGGCCGTGCGGGGCCGGTGGGGTGGGCGATTCGGCGCGAATCGGATTGCGGTATCGTGCGTTGGAACGACCGTGCGCGCTTCGATTGTCTTGTTTGCCCTCCTTGGCTGCAGCGCGGCGGGGGCTGAGGCGGATGCTCCGCCGGTGGCTCCAGGGCCGGTGGGAGAGGGCGCGCAGGCCAGTGCGCCCAAGAGCGACGCCGGCGCGTCCGAGCAAACGCGGGCGGCCGAAGCGCGAGCCCTCCTCGCAGAGGCGCAGCCGGAGCCCGAGCCCGAGCCGGAGCCCGAGCCCGAACCCGAGCCGGAGCCGGAGCCCGACCCCCACGTGCACGCCGATCTCGATCCAAGCAACGACTGGGTCGTGGGACCGCCGGAACCACTCGAGGATTGCGAAGAGCGTCTCGAAGCCGCGGGCATTTCGTACAAGCCCGCGCGCATCGGTGTCGGCCGCAAGCACGAGGGCGTGTACACGTGTGGCGCCAAGCAGGTCGTCCGCTACAAGCGTGGGCCCGGCAAGATCAAGTACAGCAAGTCATCGCCGCTGCTCACCTGCACGATGGCCCTCGCCCTCGTCGACCTCGAGCGGGTCGTCCAGGAAGAGGCCGAAGCGATCTTCGGCTCCCGCGTGGTGAAGATCGACCACATGGGCACCTACAACTGCCGCAAGATGGCGAACTACGACTTCATCAGCGAGCACAGCTTCGCCAACGGCATCGACCTCAAGGCGTTCACGCTCGCCAATGGCCGGCAGATCTCGGTTCTCGATCACTTCAAGCCCAAGGTGCCCGACGAGGAATGCGACGACCGAGCCAAGTTCCTGCGCCGCGTGTCCAACCGGCTGTGGGACGAGCAGGTGTTCTCGGTCGTCGTCACCCCGTACTTCGACAACCTGCATCGCAACCACATCCACGTGGACCTGGCCCGCTATCGCGTCGACGGTAGCCGGCCCGAGTAGCGGACTGCGCGCTCCGCGAGCCTGGGCGAAAAAGCACGCAACGATCCGCGGACTCGTTCGTCCCACAGGGCGTGTACAGCTCGATAAAGCGTGTCGACATCGTGGCAGAGGAAGATGGGGTCGAGGTCTGCATTCAGACCGACCATCGCGCGCCCGACGAGATGGACGAGGACGCTGAGCTGTCGGTCCTGTTCGCGCTGACCCGAACCCTGCTCCCGCGCCGATTCGCGACCGACGGCAAGCCGATGCCCGTCGTTCGCTACGCTGCGCTCCAAGGGGCTTCGCGCGCCGTCGCGGAGGCCGTTGCGTCCACTGGCTCGCAGCTCGAGTCGATGGAATCCGGCAACCCAACGCGTATTCCATTCGACGGATCCGTCCGCACGCCCGCCGAGGTTGCCGATGGTGCGTTCAAAGGGCTCGCCCATCGTGTCCTGCTGCGCGAGGGCCTACCGCTCTCGGCCGAAGGGCTCGCCACGTTCGAGTCGCGCATCCAAGACGCCAACTACGACCTCGACGACGACGAGCAGGAGATCGAGGCGTGGACCGCGGTGCTCGAGCTCGCGGCCGTCACCGGCGAGACCATTCGGCACCACAACGGCGGCCATTGGGTCCTCACCGAGGACGCCATCCGCGACAACACGCAGGGCATCTCGGCCGCCGACTTCGGCCTGCTTCCGTTCGCCTTCAGCCACGACAACGGCCACATCAGCAACGCCGCCAACAAGGCCGTGCGCGCGATGACCGAGCCCGGCCAGAGCACCGTCCAGCTGCTCGTCCCTCCGCCCCCCACGGACGCGGAAGGCACCACGATCCTGTGCCTCAAGCCGGCCGGGTGGGGGACCGATGGCATGGTCGCGCGCAAGCTGTTCGACTCGCTGCCCGACTCACCGATCATCGTCGTCGCCCAGGACCACCCGGACTCGGTGGCCTACTCCGTCGGCACCGACAAGACGCCCGAGGAGATCGAGTCGATGTTCGACGAGGGCAAGGGGAGCCTTGCCGAGGTCGAGGTGCAGATCGAAAAGCTCGAGCTCGAGGTCGAGATGGATCTCTACCTCGTGCACGGGGACTACTACGCGGCGGAGAAGGTGCTCGACCCGATGTTCATGATGCAGCTGCACCAACTGCTGGGGCAGGAGCTGCTCGCCGTCGCGATCCCGGTCAAGGGCCGCTTGTTCGTGACCGCCGGCGTGCAAAACCCCGACAACCTCGCGCGCCTGATGGCCCTCGCCCAAAGCGTGCACGAGAGCGAGCCCAACCCGATCACGCCGCACGTCTTCGGCGTGATGAACGGCGAGGTCTCAGCGCTGATTCAGCCGAAGTATGGGGAGCCCGAGCCCGAGCCCCCGAAGAAGAAGTCGCTGTGGCGACGCCTCTTCCACTGAGCCCTACTGCGGCGTGTAGCGCATCCAGTTGAGGCTGTTGGAGCGGTTCACCAAGTCGTTGAACTTGTCGTTCATGTTGACGGGGTGACCCTCCACCGTGTGCGGGAAGGGGCCCAAGTCCTTGAGCTCCTTCTTGGTCCACGGCTTGTTGTCCCGCTTGCGCCGCATCAGGGCTTTGCCCTGCTTCTTGAGGTCCTGCGCGGCGTCGATGAAGCGGCTGTACATCATCACCGAGTCCGTCTCCTTCTTGTGCCCCTTGGAGTACGTCTCGCACTCGTCGACGGCGGCCTCGAACTTGGAGAAGGCGGCGTTGTAGGCCTCCGCATCGAGCTCCTCGAATGGTGCGTCCGAGGCTTCGAGCAGGTGCTTGGCCTCCATCATCACGTTTTGGGTGTGAAAGCGGAGCTTGCGACCCTGCTCCTTCTCGATCCGCTCGAGCTCGCGAACGTGCAGCGCCTCGTTGTGCTCTCGAACGACGGTGCGCAGCTTCAGGTCGGCCTCGTCGAAGGCTTTGAAGCCGGCGGCCAGCTTGGTGTGGAGCTCTTTGCCTTTGGCGAAGCTGTCGTCCTTGTAGTTTTCCTCGTCGTAGTACTTGTGGGCGTCGGCGATCAGCGGGACGATTCCGTCCAGCGCCGTCGCAAACGCGGTCGCGGCGGTCTCGAGGTCCTCCATCTTGGGCTCGGCCTCGTTGGACGCGGTGATCTTCTGCTTGCAGTCGTCCGCGTTGTTGACCTCGTACAGGCCGTAGATGTGTCGCTCCGATCCCGTCAGTCCCTTGTCCGGGTCGACCCACTGGTAGTAGCGGCCGGCGGAATCGTGGACCCGCTTGGACACGCCGTTGATGCAGGCGATGTAGCCGTTGAGCTTTTCGCCGAGCTTGTCGTCCTCGGTCATCGGACCGGCGCCATTGCCCGCCACGGCGCCCGCTGCCGCCGCGACGTCGGCAGCTGCTTCGCCGCCCTTCTTGATGGCTTTGGCGGCGTCCGCGAGCTTGTCGCAGCCGGAGAGAGCAACGAGGCCGGTGATGAGCAGGCCGAGGGTGGAGATCCGAGTGGTCGTCATGGTGGTGTGGGTCCTGTACTTGGCGCCAGGCGGTTAACTGCGCGACCGGGGGATTCGATCACCGGTCGCCGACGGCGGTACCCCAGCCCCTCGCGTTGTTCCCGCTGGCGAGGGGGTCAAGATACCGGCGCACTGACCGATAGAGGCCCCCGATCGGGCTTGTGACAACGGTGGGTCGAATTTCGAGGTCGTGCGTAGGGAACAAAACCGGGCCGTTGGCCATCTTGTAGGCGCTCGCCGATGCTTCCTCGCTCGATTGATCTCCGCTGGCCCCGGGCGTTCACCGCTCTGGCGGTAGGTTTGGTGGGTGCGGCATCCAGCGCGGCCCTCGTGGGGTGGCTGATCGCCCCCGCGTTGCGGCTGACGGCGGATCGGATCCTCAGCCCCGCGCTGCTGGAGTGGGCGGTCGCCTTACCCGTCGCCTTGACCAGCGTGCTCGCCGCAGCCTGGACGATTCGCTCTGGGGCAATCTCGCGCGGACGCGGGATGCTCGGCGCTTTCGGTCTCGCGGCCGTCGCGTCGGCCGGACTCGCGCTCTTCGTTGTCGGTGCGCTGCTCGGCGAGCTCGAGCCGCGTCTCGCGCTGGTCGGCACCGTCGCAGGTTCGATCTTCGCGGCGCCCTTCGGCGTGTTGCTCGGAGTCGTCAGCCGTCCGGTGCTCGCGCGCCTCGACCGCGTGCGCCGCAACCCCTCCTATGTCGGCCGCGCGCGGATCGTGGTCGAGGCCGCAGCCTGGTGCACCGGGATCGGCCTCGTTCTCGCGCTCGTCTCCGCCGGGGCCACGGCGAGCGTCCTTGCTTGGGCGTGTGCGAGCGTGGGCCTGGTCGCAATGGTCGTTGCTGGACTCGTTCACATGCACCGCATTCGTTGGCTCGGTCGAGTCGCCGCCCGTCGCGTCGAAGGCTGGGCGATCTTCCCGTTCGAAGCGGTGGACGTCCCCAACGGCATCGCGCGCTGGACCGCGATCCCCGATCCGAAGGGCCAACGCCCCGGCGTCCTGTGCCGCCTCGCCGCCGGGGGCCCGCTGGCGGAGCTTCGAATTCCAGCCGCGCTGCTGTCCTGAGGGATCAATCGCGGCGGCGTCGAAGCGCGCCGAGCAGCCCGAGCGAGAGCAGCATCCAAATCGGCTGACTTCCGGCCGTGGTGCAGCCGCAGCCGTCATCGCCCGCCACAGCCATGCCCGAGTCGTCGGTGTCGCCCTCGTCGCCGGTGCTCCCGGCGCCCATCGTCAGGCCGGTCATGCCGACGGTCTCTCCGACGGTCTCGCCGACGGTCTCTCCGACGGTCTCTCCGACGGTCTCTCCGACGGTCTCGCCGCTGCCGTCGCCCGACTCGTCGACGCTGTCGCTGTCGTCGTCGTCGTCGTCGTCACCGGATTCATCGACGCTGTCGTCGTCGTCGTCATCGCCGCCGGTGGTCGAATCGCCGGTGTCGCCGGTGTCGCCGGTGTCGCCGGTGTCGCCGGTGTCGCCGGTCTCACCCGTGGAGCCCATTGGCTCTTCGGTGCAGTCCGAGGCACAGCCGTCCCCGTCCTCGGTGTTGCCGTCGTCGCACTCTTCGCCCGCGGACGGATTGAGCACGTCGTCCCCGCACTCGGCCGGCGTGCAATCGTCGTCGCATGCATCCGACTCCCCGCCGTCATCGCAGCCTTCTCCGGCCGTGGCGTTGACGGTCCCGTCGCCGCACATCGCCGTGGTGCAGTCGTCGTCGCACGCGGCGGTCTCGCCTCCGACCCCCGCACCGTCGCCGTCGCACATCTCACCCGCGGCGGCATTCACGACTCCGTCGCCGCACGAGACCGCAGTGCAGTCGTCGTCGCACATCGCCGACTCGCCCATCGCGTCGCACGTCTCGCCGGCGGTGTTGTTCACGTTGCCGTCCCCGCACAGCGCGAAGGTGCAGTCGTCGTCGCAGGCCGCCGTTTCACCGCCTGAGCCCATGCCGTCGCCGTCGCAGTCCTCGCCGGCGGTGTTGTTCACGTTGCCGTCGCCGCACGTGGCCGGGGTGCAGTCGTCGTCGCACGCGGCCGTCTCGCCGCCCGATCCCATGCCGTCGCCGACGAAGACCTCGCCCGCAGCGGCGTTGATGTTGCCGTCGCCGCACGTTGCCGCGGTGCAGTCATCGTCGCACGCGGCCGTCTCCCCGCCGTCATCGCAGAGCTCGCCCGCCGTCGGGTTGACGTCCCCGTCGCCGCACACGGCGAGCGTGCAGTCATCGTCACAGGCCATCGACTCGCCGGGGTCGTCGCATGCCTCGGGCAGCTGAACGATGCCATCGCCGCACAGGCAGTTGAGTGCGCCGGGGGTATCCGACGCGGGCATCATCGCGGGATCTTCGTTGCCCAGCACCCAGGGCCCGTCGCCGTCGTCGCAGCGGAAGATGTGAAAGTTGCCCTCCGCGACTTCCTGACAAAAGGGCCCATCGACGCACGTGTTGGGCGGTCCGTACGGCAGCTCGGTGGAGTTGACGTCGGTGATCGCAACGACGTCGAGCAGCTCGGTCCAGGGCGCGACGTCGAGCGTGCCGTCGTCGTCGAGGTCGAGGTCGTCGGCGACCGCCCCCGAAAACGAGCGCACCAGCATGTGGGTCACGGTGTCGCCGTTTTCGAACACGACGTTGGTCAGCAGGTCGGCCGGGCTCAGTGAGTAGGTGACCTCCGCCCCGACGAAGTAGCCGCTCGGCGGGATCACACTGCCGGTGAGCGGAATGGCCGCCTCGACGCTGCCGCTGGCGCCGCTGCCGTCCCCGAGCACGACGTAGGTCAGCTGCCCGAGGTCGGCGCCCGGGGGACCGGCGAGCTCGAAGTACTCGTCGAGGTCGCTGCCGGTCTGGTCGATTCGAATCTCGTTGATCGCGACGTCGCTGCACACACCGCACGCCCCGTCGGCGATCCCCGCGCAGGTTGCATCCCACTCCGACGAGCAGCACGTGGAATCACTCGCGCACACCGACGCTTGGCAGCCGAGGTCGATGCAGCCGCGGGCGCCCGTCGGCGAGGTCGTGCAGCAGTCGGCGTCCGGCGGGGGGCCCGCCTCGAAATGGATCGCCGTGGCCCCGGGGGTGACCCCGCCGGCGGCATTGCACGAGTAGTTGAGCCCGATGCTTCCGTCGCCGGTGCTCAGCCCGGTCGTGCTCCCAAATCCAAGCTCCTGGTCCTCTTCGACCAAGACGTAGATGTCTCCGGTGGTATGGCCGAGGATGATCTCGAAGTCGACGAGGTTGCCGGAGGTGACGTGAAAGCCGGTCCACTGCACGACCGAGATGCCGGCTGCCTCCGCCGGGTAGCCCAGCCCGGGCGTCGCTGCGCCGTCGAAGAACTCGTAGAAGATCGCGGTATCGAGATCGTCGTGGACCGCGGCGATGCGAAAGTCTCCGCCGCCCGAGCTCGGCGTGGCGGGCAGCGGGCAGTCGTTGGTGAAGTCCGATGCCCCGAGGTCCGGGCTCGACAGAAAGCCGTTCGTGCTCGCGCCGAGGCTGTTGTACGTGACGCCGTAGATGGTCATCGGCGCCGACAGCAGGACGAGCGCGGTGGCGTTGTCGAACTGCGGCGTGACGATCAGCCCGGTGGTGCTGATGTCGATGTAGTTGAAGGCCGTGCCGTCGTCCTGATCGATGAACCGATAGCCGCCGAGGTCCGGACCTCCCACGGCAGCGTCGGCCGAGCCGAGCGGCGCAAGGGCGGCTGCGGCGGTCAGCACGACGACGGACGGCTTCGGACACGAGCGCATGGGCGCCGTCAGCTTAGCCGAGCCCGGCGCGGGCGTGGACGCGCGTTTTCAGCCCTCGTCTTGCTTGGCGGCCTTGGCGGCCTTCATGCGGCCCAGCATGAGCCCCAGCTCGTAGCGGCGGCGTGCTTCTTCGTCGTCCACGCTCGTGGCGTTGACCGGGTCGTAGCCGAGGCGCTGCAGCAGCGGGTTGCACAGCTCGGCGAGCGGCGCGAGGACGGGCTGGGGAAGCTTCTTGTAGCGACCGACGCTCGAGGCGTCGATCTTGGCGCGGGCGTAGGTCTTCCAGTCGCCGAAGCCGACCTGCTCGCCGCTGCCCAAGGCGCGTTCGATGAGGCCGTCGTCCCAGGGTTCGCCGACATGCTCGAGCACCTTGCGTGCGACGGCTTCGGGGTCCTCGACGAGGTCCTCGTAGCGCACCGGCAGCGCGCGCTCGTCGGCATCGGACAGGTCCGCGATCGCGGTCGCGATGTCCACCCAGGCGTGGGCAAAGGCCTGCAGTCGCTGCGGGTACTTCACGATGTAGCGGTGCAGCTCCTCGACGTAGCCGCCGGTCTTGTCGACGAGGTCGCCCACGCTCGTGGCGACGTCGAGCCCGTGTCGCTGCAGGCACACGAAGTCGACGTGGCCGCCGCACAGCTTGCGGATCGCCGCGACGTGAAAGGCATCGAAGGCGGTCTTTTCCGCCCAGCGCGGCTTGCCGCGTTTTTTAGCGGCGTCCCCGAGCAGACCGAAGACGAGCTCGCGGAGTCGACCGACGACGTCCGCTTCGTCCAGCCCCGCGTAGCCCAGACCCACGAGCACGCCGATGCGCAGGCCGTGGTCGAAGCGCTCCTCGTGCATGAATCGGGCGGCGGCCGACAGCGCGTAGGTCTCCGGCGGGCACGAGATGCCCGGGTGCGCGTCGAGGATGCGGCGCAGCAGCGTGGTCCCCGAGCGCGGCGGCCCGAGGATGACGATGCCGCGGGGCGCGGTCATGCCTTCTTCCGGGCCTCGGTGAACGCCAAGATGCGCTCGACCGTGTCGAGATTGTCGAGGTCGATGTCCTCGGGACCGAGCTTCGAGCCGGTGTACTTCTCGAGGAACATCAACAGGTCGACCATCGCGAACGAGTCGATGATGCCGGAGGAGAACAGCGGGGTGCTGTCGTCCGTGCCGTCGAGATCGGCGCCGGCGTTGTTGGTGAGGTACTCGACCAACTCGTTGCGGGAGAGCTGCATGACCGGGCGCGAGGCTAGCGTCCGCAGATCTCGGGCGCAACCGGCTTGGCGGGGCTCAGCCCGAGGTGTCCTGCAAACGGGCCAGCAGGGCCTTGCGATCGATCTTGCCGTTGGCGTTGAGCGGGAAGCTCTCGATCGTGTGGATCTGCTTGGGGACCATGTACCGCGGTAGGCGCCCGATCAGGCGGCGCTTGAGGTCGCGCGTGTCGACTGAAGCATCGTCGATGAACGCGACCACGCCCTCCGCTCCGCCGGTCGCGGCGAGCGGCCAACCGAGGGCAACCGCCGAGTCCACGGAGGCCTCGCTGCGCACCGCAGCTTCGATCTCCCCGAGCTCGACCCGAAAGCCGCGAATCTTGACCTGGTGATCCATGCGGCCGAGAAACAGCAGCGGCCCGTCACCGGTGGGGCGGCGGACTCGATCGCCCGTCCGGTAGAAAATCTCGCTCTCGCCGGGGGGCACGACGAACGACGCGGCGGTGCGCTCGGCATCGCGCCAGTAGCCCAACGCGACTTGCGGCCCCGTCATGATCAGCTCGCCGGTCTGTCCCGGCTCGACCTCGAGCAGCTGCTCGTCGACCACCAGCTCGCGCATGCCCGGGAACGCGCTGCCGATGGGGACCACGTCGCCCTCGGCTTCGGCGCGCGAGCCTTCGTGCAGCCGGTACTCGGTGCACGCGAGGGTCAGCTCGGTCGGCCCGTACAGGTTGTCGACGACCGACTTGGGTGCCGCTTCCGCCCACGCCTCCGCGACCGCCAGCGTCAGCGCTTCGCCGCAGAACAACGAGACCCGGAGGTTGGGGAACGAGCCCTCCACCAGCGTGCGGGTCTCCTTCATCAACAGCGCGGTCGAGGGGACGGAAAACCAGACCGTGAGCCCGGCATCCACCACGTACTTCGCCGGCAGCATGCGCTGACGGGTGTCGGGGACACACAGGCACGCGCCGTGGGTCCACGCCCCGAACAGATCGAAGAGCGACAGATCGAAGGTCACCTCGAAGACGTGCGAGAAGCGGTCCTCGGGTCCGAGACCGTAGCGCTCCTTGACCACGTCGAGGAAGCGCACGATGTTGCGGTGCGCCACCATCACGCCCTTGGGCTCACCGGTGCTACCCGAGGTGAACAGCAGGTACGCGATGTCGTCGTCGGAGACGTCCGGAGACGTCCATGTGTCCGCAGCCTGAAGATCGGCGCGCGTGATGATCGTGTGGCGCTCGTTGGCCTCGACCACCGCAGCGTCGAGCTCACCGCCGGCGATCAACACCAGTAGCGGGCGCTCGACGGCCGCGAGCACGTCCGGGAGCACCTTGAGGCTGGTGCCGTCGACGACCAGCGAGGTGGACTCCGAGCGATCGATCATCAGCGCCAGGCGGGACGCCGGGTAGGTCGGCAACATCGGCACGTAGCCGTGCCCGGACAACAGCGCCCCGAGAATGCCCTCGAAGGACGCCGCGGTTCTCGCCCCGAGCACGCACGTGAGCGGGACGGACTCCTGGTCGCGGCGAGCCGCCAAGGTGGCGGCGACCGACTGCGCTCGCGTCCGAAGCTCGGCGTAGCTGATCGTTTCGCCTTCGACCTCGAGCGCCGGCCGTTGTGGACCACGCTCGGCCGCCTCGAGAAATCCCCCGTGCAAAGTGCGAGTCATCGATGCTGCTCCATCACGTCGATGCCGCCCTCGCCATCCTTGCGCTTGCGGAACTCGACGTAGCTCTCCACCAGGGCGCGGAAGAACAACTCCCCGATCACCTGGTGCCCCTTCATCGTGGCGTGGCCGAGGTCGCCGCCCATCAGTCGCGGGGTGCGACGGAACCAGCGCCCGGCCGAGCCTTCGCCCCCCATCGCCTGGTAGGTGTCGAAGAAGGCGCACCCCTCGGCCTTGGCCACGTTGCGCTGTGCTTCGACCATTTCGGGGACGACCTTGCGACTGATGATGCGCTGCCCCTGCCGCTCGCCGTGGTCGAGCGGAGCCATCACGAGGCAGTCCATCTCGGGGCGTGCCTTGCGGACCTTGCTGATCACCTCGCGGTACTCCTCCTCGTAGGTGGCCATGGTCATCTTGCGGATCATGTCGTTGCCACCGAACGTGAAGACCGCGAGATTGGGCTTGCGGTAGCCGAGCTGCGCCTTCATGTGCTCGGCGTCGTACTCGTTCATGCGCTTGGTGAACGCGCCAACGAGCGCGAGGCTGTCCCAGACCAGGCCCGGACCCTCGCGTTCCAGCGTGACCCCGTAGACGCGAACGCGACCGCCCCCGGCTGCGCGAACCTCCAGCTCGTGCTCGCCCTCGGGGACCTCGATCACGTGCACCCGATCTTCGAGTGCGTCCGCGGCGGTCTCGATCTCCTCTTTTTCACCCTTGTCGACGCGCACCGAGAAGCGCCCGCCCTTGGGCTGCGCCGCGTAAAACACCTCGAAGCGCGAAACCTGCCCGGCGCTGTGCTTGGCGTGGGGCGCAAACGTGCTCTTGGCGCCGCCCGACGATCGGAAGGTCGTGCCGCCCAGCCCGTAGTGCCCGTCGTTGCGGCACTTGAAGATGATGAAGCACTTGCTCCACCCGTCGTTGTGGGAGAAGTCGACCTCGCGATGGCGGTACGAGGTGTTGGGCGGGGCCATCAGGTGAAAGCCATGGCCTGCGTCGCCGAAGCGGTTCTGCATTCGCCGCCGGATCGCGCCGGGAATGCCGTCGATGCCGATCGCGGAGTCGCCCCAGTGCACCACGCGAGCGATCGCCCCCTCGATGCCCTCGTCGGAGTGGGCAAGCGTGGTGAAGAAGTCGTCGAGCTCGTTGCCCTCGAACAGCTCGAGCGACTGCACGACCTCGGCCGTGTCCTCGGCTTCGGGGGTGAAGGCGGTGAGCTTGGGCCCTACGTCCTCGGCCTTGACCACCGGCTTGGCGGGCTTGGCCGGGGGGGGCGGCGGATCGGGCGCAGCGAGCACCTCCTCGGCCACCGAATCGACCGCCTGCGCGTGCTCCTCCGCCGCGACCATCTCGGCGTTGGGAAACGGCCGCTCGACCACGTTCCAAAATGGAAGCGGGTCCCCCGACTTCCACGGCCGGTATTGCTCGAGTCCGGGGATCGCGAACACGGCGACGAGCGAGGCCGCGATCACCACCATCGCGGGACCGACCGGGCCGAGCATCGACCAGCTCATCCGGGTCCCCGGGGCCTCTTGCTCCTCGAGCACGATGGTGGACTTCACGCGTCCATCCTCGTCCATCAGCCCCTTGGGAGCGTCCTTTGCGGCGGTGTCCGGCACGCCCGGTCACCATAGCTCGGGGTGCTCAGAACTGAAAGTAGATGAACGCCCGCGGTGCGCCCGCGAGCAGCAGCATCAGCCCGTAGATCGTTGCGACGAACGCGAGCCCGAGAATCACGCCGGGCGTGCGGCGGAACGCGTTCATCAGATGCACCTCGACCCACTTCTTGGGCGTGAAGTGGTAGGCGAGACCGAACGCCAGCGCGACGTAGATCCAAACGCTGGCAAAGCCGGGTCGGATGCCGTGCATGTCCAGCGCCGTCAGTCCCGCGACGTAGGCCCGCGCCGTGTCGAGATCCGGCGCCCGGAAAAAGATGCGCGACAGCACCACGAGGTGCACCGTGAGAAAGACGTGCGCGAACGTCAGCCACTTGCCGCCCTTGGCGGGCAGCGCGGCGACGACGATGAAGAAGAACGTGCCGAACACACCGAGCCCGATCGACTCCGCCCACGACAGCTCCAGGATCCAGTGGACGAGGGCTGCCGACACGGTCACGCCGATGACCGCCCCAGTCGACCAGCGGACCAGGCGCGTAGAGAGCGGCTTTTTCTTCTTTCGCGTTCGGTTCCAGCGATTGAAGACCATCGCCAGCGCATGGCAGTTGGCGTAGATGACGAAGTTCCAGCTCGCGCCGTGCCACATGCCGACCAGGAACATGGTCAGCCACAGCGCGAAGTAGCCACCGCGGGCGCCGAAGCGCGCCAGCAGCTGGAAGAACAGATAGTCGCGGAGCCACGAGGACAGCGTGATGTGCCAGCGTCGCCAGTACTCCGCGATGTCGCGCGACTGGTACGGCCGATCGAAGTTCTCGGGGAGCTGAAAGCCGAGCATGCGGCCCAACCCGATCGCGATGTCCGAGTAGCCCGAGAAGTCGGCGTAGATCTGCAGTGTGTAGGCGTACAGCGCGAGCATCAGCTCGGCGGTGGTGAACGTCGACGGGGCGTCGAACACCAGGTCGGTCAGGTGCACCGCGATCCAGTCGCCGAGCACGACCTTCTTGGTCAGTCCGCGAACGATGCGGAACGCCCCGGTCTCGAAGTTTTCACGCGAGAACTTCGGGCCGTGGTGCAGCTGCGGCAGGAACTGGCTCGCGCGAACGATCGGGCCCGCGACGAGCTGAGGAAAGAACGAAACGAAGAGCGCGAAGCGAGCGAACGAGGTCTCGGGGGTCAGCCGTCCCCGCCAGATGTCGAGCGTGTAGCTCAGACTCTGGAACGTGTAGAAGCTGATGCCGAGCGGCAGCACCACGTCCAGGTGCAGCGCGGGAATCGAGATGCCGGACATGCCGATGGCATCGGTCGCTGCCTGGATGAAGAAGTTGAAGTACTTGAAGTACGCGAGCAGGCCGAGGTTGCCGACCATGCTCACCGCGAGCCACAGGTTGCGCCCGCGCTGGGCAGCGGCCTTGACCTGCTCGTCGTCGCTCCCGGCTTTGTCGGCGAGCTTGTGGATCTGCTTGCCGCAGACGAAGTCGAGGCACGTCGACAGCAGCAGCAGGCTGACGAAGTACCAGGGCGCGGGGGGCGGCTCCGTTTTCGGGCCCGCCATGTAGAAGAAGTAGCTGGCCGCGATCAGAAACAGGGTGCGCGCGACCGGCCGACCCGCGAGCGCCCAAAACCCGACGATGACGGGCAGGGCGAACAGCAAAAAGTCGAAGGTCGGGAAGAGCATGACGCTCGCGCCCCTGGCGGCGCGGGGGGATGCAAACACGCGAGGCCTTGCCGGCGCAAACTACGGGGGTCTGCTGCGGGATTTGGTACGCTTGGCGTTGCATGAGGCCGAGCTGGATCGCTGCCGCTTTCGCCGCGTGTGTCGCGGTCGGGTGCGCCGACGACACGGACGGCGACGCGCCAGGCACCACCAGTGGTGCCCCAGCGGACGGTTCGAGCGGGATTGGCGGATCGGGCACGACCGAGATCACCTCCACCGGGAGCACCGGGGCGGCGGTCGACACGGGCTCGGACAGCAGCGACGGCGGGAGCGGATCGTCCGGGGGGATGGCGACGGTGTGCGATGTCGTCGGTGTCGTCGGGGAGTGCGGCGACGTTTCGTCGTGTCCGTCGGACTTCACCTCATTTCAGGGGCTGTGCGGAGGCGACCCCAGCCATCAGTGCTGCGTTCCCACGTCGCCACCGTGTAGCCGGCTCGGCGCGCCGGGGTTGTGCATGCCGGAGTCGCTGTGCCCCGCCCCGTTCGAACAGTCGGACGGCTTTTGCCCCGACACCGAGCTGTACCAGTGCTGCACCGATCCGCTGACGCAGTGCGGGGCCGAGCAGATGCCGCTGCCCAACGAGGGCCTGGTCGAAGAAGAGTGGGACGAGCTGTGCCCGGCCGGGATGGTGTTGGTCTCGTCGAATCCCGCACCGGTCGAGCCGTACTGCATCGACCGCTACGAGGCGTCGCTCGAGCTGCTCGACGACGACGGTGAAGTCGTCTCCACGTGGTCGCCGTACCACTATCCCGGGGCGGCCCGCGTGCGCGCGGTATCGGTGCGCGGCGCGATTCCGCAGGGCTACATCTCGCAGCTGCTCGCCGACAAGGCGTGTGTCGAAGCGGGCAAGCGCTTGTGCTCCGGGGGTGAGTGGAGCGTGGGCTGCAGCGGACCCGACTTCTTCATCTTTCCCTACGGCGACGGCTGGATGCCCGAGGCGTGCAACGAGCAGCGCTTCATTCCGCCGCAGATCGAGTACTTCGGGACCAGCGAGTCGTGGGTCAACGACGAGCTCGGCCATCCGTGCCTGTCGCAGCTCCCGGACACGCTCGATGTCACGGGAGAAAACGAAGCTTGCGAAGGCACGTGGGGGACCATCGACATGATGGGCAACCTGCTCGAGTGGACCAGCGACGTCTCCGGGACGCTGCGCGGCGGCTCTTACATCGATGCTATGAACGAGGGCCCCGGCTGCTACTACGAGTCGGTGGGGGTCGGACCGCAGTACTGGGATTTTCGGACCGGCTTTCGCTGCTGCGCCGATCCGCTCGAGTAGGGATGTGCCAAGATTGACGGCGGCCCCCCATGCCCCCGCTCCCGAATCGAGTCGAGCGTGACCGACGCTTTGCGATCCAGATCGCAGCGGATGTCGGAATCGGTCGGCGCACCGTCTCCGCTCTGACCGACAACGTCGGCGCCAACGGGTTGTTCGTGCGCAGCGACGTCGTCGGCGAGCTCCGCCAACTCATCACGCTCGACCTTCATCTGCCGTTTTCGATGGGGACGTTGAGAACCCACGGAATGATCGTGCACGTCGTCCCGCCGGGCGAGTCCCGGGTGCCGGGGATGGGCATCGCGCTGTACGGGCTCGACGACGTGAGGCGCGATCAGTGGGCGGCGTTCGTTCGGGCGGTTCGCAAGCACGCGCCCGAGGTTCCGGCCAAGGCACTGGTCGCCTATCGGGTCGACCGGCGCCCGCCAGAGCCGATTCGGCGGCGATACGAGCGCTTCGAGGTGGTGCTCGAGGTGCAGGTCCAGCTCGTCGAGGAGCTGGTTACGATGTACACCCACGACATCTCTCGCGGCGGCATGCTGCTGCGCACCGACTGCGAGATCGAGCCCGGTGATGGCTTGGTGCTCCGCATCGTGCATCCCCGGCGGCACGACACCCTGAGCATTCCGTGTGTCGTTCGGCGACGGGTGGTCGACGAAGCGATGCGCGGAATCGGGGTCGAGTTTCTCGACCTCGACGAAGAGACGCGCGCCATGTTCTGGGCGTTCGTCGGCGCCGAGGTCGAAGACGTCGACGGCGACCCGGTTGTTCTGATCGAAGAGTGATCGCTACCCGACGGGATCGATCGACTCGCAGGTCTCGACGACGCCGGTGGCAAGGGTCTCCGCCACGACCGTGCCGTAGGTGCTGAAGTCGCCGACGTCGCCCCAGGCCGGCGTCTCGCCGAACGCGGACAGGAACTGCCACACGGGCGGATCCCAGTCCGGGACGCAGTTGGGCGCGAGCAGTCCGCCGGTGATGATGCACTCGTCGCCGCCGCACTCGGTCTTGGCGTCGAGCAGCATATCGCGATACGTGGCGATGCCCTCCGGCGAGTGGTCGGTCTCGTTGGTCAAGACGAACACCGCGAGCGCCGCTCCGGCGTCGCGAATGAAGCCACCGTTGGTTGCGGCGTTGTTGGGGTGAGCCGCGTATGCAGCCGCGGCCGCCGGGAAGTCGAACGCGCCTCCGCTGCAGCCGACCTCGACGATCGCACCCGAAAACCACTCCGTGAGCTCGTCGCGCGCGCTGTCATCGTGCGTTCGGGCCGCGAAGTAGCTGACGCCGTCGTACTCGAACAGACGCCCCTGGTACCCATTGCCCGGGACGACCTGGTCGGTGATGTACGCCTCATCGATGATCGCAGGCCCCTCGGTGGCGGAGCACTGCGCTTCTTGGTGCTCGCCGCCCTGGGAAAAGGACGTGGTCACGATGCCGACGTGAAGGTCGGTGCCCTCGGGCAGTGACTCGAACATCGCATCGACGAGGTCGGGCACGACGGACGCGAGACCCTCCTGCTCGTCACACATCGAGCCGGAGTTGTCGATCACGAACAGCAGGTCGACCGCATAGCAGCTGTCGGTCGGCATCTGCGGCTCGGGCAGATCGAGCTTGTCGTCGTCGTCGTCGTCGTCGTCATCGTCGTCGCCGGCCTCGGTTCCGCCTTCGGTCTCGCCGTCACCGCCTCCGATTCCGCTCGCGCCGATCGATGACGAGAACGTGTCGGGTGTCTCGTCGCGGTCGCCCCCGCAGCCGACGAACAGTCCCAACGCGCCCAGCCACGCCAGCCCCCATTGCCTCTCCACTCCCACGTCTTCGGTGTAGCAGGTATGTGGTGGTGCGACACAGCGAAACCGTATGAAATCATTACGGTGGTTGCGGCCGAATTGAGCTGCATCACGAGCATTTCACTCTTGGAACAAGTCGTTCGTGGTGGGTGACCAAGTGCCTGTGTCGCGTGTGATTTGGATCGCTGGGTTGGCTGTTGTCGGGTGCGGGTCTCGGATGGAGGCGCCCAAGCACGGGGAGCCCACCGGCGCGGTGGTGTCGGCCAGTGATCCGGATGCGGAGAGGCTCGCCGTCGCGATCGACCCCACCGTGGATCCGTGCCGCGACTTCTATGCGTTCGCGTGTGGAGGCGTCTCGCCCGACGCTTCGGTCGAAGACGAGATGTACATGCGGCTCGACGATGCGATCTACGCCTGGATGACCGACCCCGAGGTGGGGCAGGGGACGACGGCGGAGATCCGGCGGTTCATGGCTGCGTGTCGCGATGAAACGAGCAGGGCGGAGCTCGGGCTCCAGGCGCTCGCGCGCGAGCTCGAAGCGGTCGACACGGTGATGGATCGTGCTTCGTTTCTCCGGGCCGTCGGGGTCTTGCAGAGCAGTGGGGTTGGGAGTCTGTTTTCGTTTCGGCGCTTTCCCGTCGACGCGCGCTCGGTCGACTCAGCGCTCCTCTACGGTCCCGCGGACGCGCCCCCGCGGGAGGTCGTCGATGCGCCGGACGGGTCAGAGGAGGGCGCGGCGTGGCGAAACTCGATCGCGGCCGTCCTCGAGCTGACGGGGGAGGCGGACCAGGCCGCGTCGGTCGCTCGTTTCGAGGCTGAGCTGACGCGGGCGCAGCCGGAGGATACGTCGGTGCCGATCGCCCAGTGGGCGCGCGATGACTGGCAGCCGTACCTCGACGCGTTGGGCGTCGAGCTGCAGCCCAACACCTACGTCGTCGGCGGCGGGTATCCCGAGCGCGCGATCGCGTTGATCGACGGCACGCCGCCCGAGGTCCTGCGGGCCTACCTGCGCTACAAGCTGTGGCGATCGCTGGACCACGACCTTCCACCCGAGCACTGGGCGCAGCGGCCTTTTCAGGCGGGGACCAACGCGTACTGCCAGATCGCCGCGACGACGCACTACGATGTCCACCTCGCGCAGGCGTTTGGTCGAGAGATGCTCGGGGAAGGGGAGCGAGCGCGGGCGCGGGCGATGGCGGAGTCCATGCGCACGCGTCTGCTCGAGGAGCTCGGGGACGCATCGTGGGTGGATCCGGCCGCACGCGAGGGCGCCCGAGCGATCGTGGAGCAGATCGACTTTCGGGTCGGCTGGCTCGATACGCCGTGGGGACCGTTGCCCGAAGCGGATCGACGCGACCATCTTGCGAACGTGCTCGCGATGCGACGCCACGCGTTCGCGGCGGTGACAAGCCCGGACTACGATGTGCAGGACGGGCTGCTTTGGGACGAGATGCAGTTCTTGGCGACGGCCTGGAACGACCCGTACGCGCATACCGTCAACGTCGGGCTCGGGATCCTGCAGGCGCCGCTCTTCGACGCGCGTCGGCCCCAGTGGCTCGATCTCGCGAGCCTGGGGGCGGTGCTCGGCCACGAGCTGCATCACTCGATCGGGCCCGCCCACTTTGCCGACCACCTCGAGCATCTGGGGCGACCGGTCTCGCTCGCGGCCCCGGTCGACGAAGGGCACGAGTGCCTCGCGGACGCCTTTGCCGACGCGGGCGTGACGTTCCCCTACGAGCACCTCGAGGAGAACTACGCCGACATCGGTGGCTACCGCGTCGCGCTGTCGCTCTACCGTGAGTCGCTTCCCGAACCCAAACCACGAATGGCCTCGCTCGGATCGGACGCGCTGTTCTTCGTCGGGGCGGCGCAGCTGTTCTGCATGCCGCCCACCGAGGCGGGCGCCGAGCGCCGCGAGATCGCCCGCGCCCGCATCAACGGATCGTTTTCCGCCATGCCCGAGTTCGCCCAGGCCTACGCGTGCGAACCGAACGAACCGATGCGCGTCGATCACGATTGCGAGACGTGGTGAAGATCCTGCTGGTCGAAGATCACGAGGTGTTCGCGGCCGTGGTCATCGAGCAGTTCCTCGCCGGCCACGACGTCACCCACGTCCGCACGGTGGCCGAGGCTCGGGCGGTCGACCCGGCGAGCTTCGACGTTGCCCTCGTCGACTTCGATCTGCCCGACGGCAAGGGGGATGCCGTCGTGCTGTGGCTCCGAGGCACTCGGGCCGACCTGAAGATCGTCGCCACCTCCTCTCACCAGCCCGGCAACGAGGCGCTTCGCCGGGCTGGGGCCGACGCCGTCTGTGCCAAGGCAGACTTTGCCGAGCTTCCGAGCGTGCTCGAGCGCTTCACCGCCGAATGACGCCCTGGCTGACGTCGTCGCTCACGGCGCGAAGCGTTCGAAGACGACGAGCTCGACCGCGGAGGCGTTTGCCTTGGTCTCGATCGCCTCGCGCACCCTGGTCCAGCTCAGGCCGCCGAGGCCGGCGCCGATCCGCGGAATGCCGATCCGCTGCAGGCCGTGGTCCTCGGCGATCTCGAGCATGCGCTCGACCGCGGTCTCGATCGCGGACATCACCGCCCCCGAGCGCCAGGTTTTCTGGGTGCCGAGGTTGAACACCCGGGCGTCGCCGTCCTCCCAGAAGAACACATCGCCCAGACCGAAGGTCCCGTCGGTGCAGCGCTGCTTGTACGCGCGGTACATCGCCGGCCAGCGCTTCTTGAACTCGACCGCGATGCCCTTGCCCATCGCCCCCGCGCAGTTGCAGCCGTGCCCGATCGCGTCGAGCTCGGGCGCCTCGAACAGGTTTCCACTCACAAACGTCGCCGGCATTCGTCTGTCCTCGTGTATGTCATCGGCGGATGCGACGTGGCGTCGATCCGAGGTAGTCTAGCGGTGTGGGCGAGCCTGGTCTCGAGATGAGCGTCGATGCGTACCTGGCGCTCGATGACGCCTCTCCCGAGAAGCATGAGTTCTGGGACGGACACGTCTTCGCGATGGGCGGTGCCAGCCTGGCGCACAACCGCATCGTACGGAACCTGATCCGTCACCTCGGCAACGCGCTGGAGGGTTCAGGCTGCGAGCCGTTGCCCTCCGACCTGCGGGTGCGCATCACGGACACCGAGCGCTACGTCTACCCCGATGTGACGGTCGTGTGCGGGCCGCCCCAGCTCGAAGGCTCCCCGGAGACCCTCATCAATCCCCGGCTCGTCTTCGAGGTTCTGTCGCAGTCGACCGCCGCCTTCGATCGCGGAGACAAGTTCGCGGCTTACCGAGGCATGCCGACGGTCCATGAGGTCGTGTTTCTCAGCCAGGACGAGCCACGCGTCGAGTGCTACACGCGCCAGGATGACGGTACCTGGCTCCTGCGAGAGGTGGGGGCGGGAGCCAACCTGCCGCTCAGCGCCGGACCCTCGCGGATCCCCGTCGCCCGAATCTACGACGGTGTCGAGCTTCCGGGCGAGCCGACTCGTCGTTCGTCGTGACCTCCGTCGCGAGCCTCATCTGCGGATGACCACCAGCCCGACGTCGTCGTAGAGGCGTCCCGATCGACTGCGGGCGAGCTCGACGAACGCTTCGGCGGGTGTGTCTGCCCGTGCCGTCGCGCAAATCGATTCGGCGGAGGCGGGGCCGAACAGCCCATCACTCCCGGCGAGGAGCAGCGACGTGCCGAGCTGCGCGGTGAAAGCCACGGGCGCGGCCATGCCGGTGCCCAGCCGCCGCCGGTCCTGCACAGCGGTCAGTACCGCGTAGTCCGAGTCGCCGATGAGCCACGCCTCGCTGTCGCCGACGCTCGCGCCCGTCACGTCGTCGTCGACAATCGCACCGACGATGGCGGTCGACTCGCCGGCAAGCTCGTCCGCGAGGAGCTCCTCGTCGAGCCGCCGGAGCAGCGAGACCCAATCGGGTGTCGAGTCCGGGCGGCTCGTGACCTCGGCGACGACCCGCGCCGCGATGAGCTCCGCCGCTCGCTTGCCCCCGCTGCGTCCGCCCGCACCGTCGGCAAGCACGAAAGCCACCGTCGGCCCGGACCCGAACACGAGGGCCACGTCTTCGGGGTGAGCACGGTCCGCCACGACCAGTGCTGCGGTGAACAGGCGGGCCATCGGTCGTCAGACTAGCAACGCGTTGTCGGGGTTGACCACGAACACGCCGCCTGGGAGCACTCTCGAGGTCTGACCTGGACGATCTGTCCGCGATCGCGCCAGGCGTCGGTCAGTCGGCGCGGCGGACGATGTTGTAGACGCCGTGGGCGGTGGCGAAGGGGCGGTCGTCGAGGGCGCCTTCGCCGGGGAGGCCGCCGGAGTAGAGGGCCATCGTCGTGGCACTGACGCGGTTGCCCATGCGGACCACCTCGGCTCGGCATACGACGTCCGCGGCCGCGCCGGGGCGCAGGTAGTCGACGCGCAGGTCGACGGTGCTGACGCGGTCTTCGTCGCGGTCGAGCATCGAAAAGCACGCCGCGCCGCCGGCGGTGTCGGCCAGCATCGAGGTCACGCCGCCGTGCAGGGCAGGGCGCCCGCGATCGCCGATCAGCTCCTCGCGAAAGGGAAGTCGCAGCACGGCCACGCCTCGGACCAGCGCATCGACTCGTAGCCCGAGATGCGTGTTGAACGGAATGCCCTGCTCGAACCACTCGGTGAGCAGGCGGCGGCGACTGTCGGACAGAGGTTCCTTCATCGGCTCATCCCGTCAAGGCACGTCGGCACCACGCCGCTCCGCTGTCGTCTCCCGAGGCTTCGGCGGCACCGGCGAGTCGCTGCCGCTGGCCGTCGTCGAGCGCCAATCCGTCGCGGTAGTCCTTGAACTCGGCCAGCAGGCGCGCCGCCATCGGATTCATGCCGCCATCGAGCGCGAGCACGATCGCTTCGCTGGCTGCCCGCCGTGCCGCGTCTTCCTGGCCCACCGCTTGGCAGCGACGCGCGAGCTCGGCGGTGACCAACGGGCTGCGGGGAAACTCGTCCTTGAGCCGCTCGACGTCGGTCAGCGCGCCCGTGGGATCCGACTCGGCTTTCTTCGCGACCTGCTCGAGCGCCCGCATCTGCGGACTGTCGAAGCTTCCGGCGCCGCCGGTCGCTGCCGACAGCGCAGCCAGGGCCTGACGAGCCGGTAGTGCCGACACATCGGGGCCCGAGCCGTCGAGCGCCTTGCCCACGTCGCCCATCCGGCGCGCCCCGACGATGATGGTCGTCAGCGTCGCCGAGGCGATCGCGAGCCCAATCGCGAGCAGGGGCCCCGAGATCACCCAGCCGAGCGTGGCCCCGACCACGACGGCCCCGAAGAGGTAGGCCGTGCTTGCGTCGCGCGTGGATGAGCGGGTCCGGTCCAACGCGCGCATCCTAAGAGATTGTCGGAGATCGGACGTCGACTGCGTTCCCCGCGCAGGCTTGCACCGTGCCATCATCGCGGGGATCCGCACCCACGGAAGTGGCTTCGCGACGAAAGCGCAGATCCACAATACGGCGTTCAATCAGCGCTCTAGGACCCGGAGTGAACCGTGCGCGGTTGGGTCCAACTTCGATCGGCAGGGTACGGGGCTGTAGGAGATGTAGGCCCTTTACAAGGTCCCCACCTCCCCCTACACCTGATGTAGGTTAAGCGACCACCCTTGACCACGGACCTGGAACGATGACGGCACCCAAGATCCTCTCCCTCGCGTCTCTCGCCGGTCTCGCCCTCGCCCTCGGCGCCTGTGGCGGCAATCAGAACGGCGGCAAGGACGGCGATCCCACCGTCTGCATCGGGGCCAAGTGCGACACGCCTCAGGGTGGCAACACCGAGGAGCGCACCCAGCAGTGCCTCGACCGTCAGGACGAGGTGCTCAACAGCTCCAAGCGAGCCTTCACCGAGGACTTCGTGCGGTGGTCCTGCGGCGACGTCGAGGGCGTCAACACCAAGAACCAAGACGATCGCGGCCAGGAGTACTGCGAGTACTTCGCCATCGTCGACCTGCCCGGGCACGACTCCACCGACCTCGGTCGCCGCAAGAGCAACGCCGGCCCCGACGTCACGCCGGGTGCCATTTGCGTCAAGGGCGAGGAAGCCTTCTCGGAGACCGCCGCAGACAACTGCGCCTTCGAGATCAGCGAGGACGAGCTGTTCGACCTCGAGGACAACGCCGACTCGGTCGTCGGGCAGTGCATCTTCACGTCGTGGATGTCCGACGTCCCGGGTCCGCTTCCCTGCGACAAGGGATCGGGCTGCACCGACGAGGTGCTCGACTTCCCCGTCAACGCCGAGTACTTCCAGATGAAGCTCGAGACCAACTCCAACGCCACGGCGTCGAGCTTGGTCCAGGCGTGCTCGGAGATGCGCGCCAAGGAGAGCATCCTGGCCCCGCTGCCCGACTTCGCCAATCCCGACGACGAGTTCCACTCGCCGTTCTTCCGCGGCTGCTGGATGGCGGGCTCGTTCGGCCTGTCGTGGCGCCGCTCGGATCCGGCCATCTGTGCCGTGGCCAACCGCGTCGTCGAGTGCGGCTGCGACATCGCCGGGGTGGATCCGGCGAACCTCGGTGCAACCGTGCTTCCGCCCGAGCCTGGTCCCGACGGCGTCGTGGGCACCTACGGCTTCCAGCTCGGAAGCTTCGAGGATCCCGACACGCCCCCGCCGGGCTGCCAGTACGTCAAGGTGGGCGGAGATCACCGTGTCGTCATGGCGTGCGACCTGACCGCGGCCGACGTCGTCGGCAACCTCAACGATCCCAAGGAAGCCTGCCGCCAGATCTACGGCAACAAC
>JGI12316J15310_10000061_pt30 | contig 24131 bp, 22 predicted proteins | sample MarCyaLeptolynsp_FD_15310 | JGI IMG/M metagenome (IMG submission 15310)
TCGCGCCCGATGGGCGCCTCAGGCTCTACAACAGTGCCTTCGCGCAAATCTGGGCGCTCGACCGGCATCTCCTCGACGCAAAGCCCCATGTCGACGACGTCATCGCCGAGTGCCGCGGCCTCTACGACGTGCCAGAGGAGTGGGAGCGCACCAAGGCCGCCGTCACGGCAATCGTTGCGGAGCGGCGGCCTTACGAGAGCCAGTTCGATCGTCCCAACGGAACCGTTCTCGCCTGCGCCGCGTTGCCATTGCCCGATGGGGGCACGCTCCTGACATATTCGGATATCACCGATACCAAGCGCGCGGAGCGGGCCTTGATTGAGAAGAACGAGGCCCTGCAGGCGGCGGACCGTCTCAAGAGCGACTTCGTTTCGCACGTCTCCTACGAGCTGCGAACGCCGCTCAACAGCATGCTGGGCTTCGCCCAAATGCTGGCGGAGCCGGCCTTCGGCCCCTTGCCCGAGAAGCAGCGTGAATATGTGGACGATATCCTGTCCTCAGGCACGACACTCCGCGCCATCGTCGACGACATTCTCGACTTGGCGACTATCGATGCGGGATCGCTTGATCTGAAACTTGAGCCCGTTCACGTCAGAAACGTCATCGAGGCCGCCCGCCAAGGCGTCGAAGACAGGCTGAAACAGAACGGCGTCACGCTTACCATCGAGATCGCGCCCGAGGTCGACGAGATCGTGGCCGACGCTAGCCGGCTGACCCAAATCCTCTATAATCTCCTGTCAAACGCCATCGGCTTCTCGGAGCCGGCCGGCACCGTAACGCTGACATGCACCCGCCAAGGCGACAAGATCGCCTTCGAAGTTGAGGATCGCGGGATCGGCATCCCAGAGGAGTTCCAACAGTCCGTGTTCGACCGCTTCGAAAGCCGGACGCAAGGCTCGCGTCATCGCGGCGCGGGACTTGGGCTGTCGATCGTCAAGAGCTTGGCTGAGCTCCATCGGGGTACCGTGTCGCTCGCTTCCACACCAGGCCAAGGCACGAAGGTGACGGTCTTGTTGCCTCTCGGACATGAGCCGGAGACGGCAGAGTTCGATGTGCCGGCTTATCGGCTCAATCGCGCCGGATGAGCGCAAGCTGGCGGCTCGACGGCGTCGATCTGGAACAGCTCGACGTCCTCGCCAGCCGGGTCGCACTCTCCATTAGGTCTGGTGACGTCGTGACCCTGAGCGGACCGCTGGGCGCGGGCAAGACGACCTTCGCGCGGGCATTGGTGCGCCATCTTGGCGGCGAGGGTGAAGTGCCGAGCCCCACTTTCGCAATCCTGCAACGGTATGAGACGCCGCGCGTTACGCTGAGCCATTGCGACTTCTACCGGCTGGTGCCGGAGGAGTTGGATGAGCTCGGACTGGACGACGCCCTCGCCGAAGGGAGCCTGTTGGTTGAGTGGCCCGAACGTGGCGGCGACTGGCTGCCTGCGGACAGGCTCGACATTGCGCTTGAGGATGCCAACGACCATGCCTTGCGCCGGATTGACTTGGCGGGTCATGGCGCCTGGGCTGGGCGTCTGGAACGTCTGCAGGCGCTGGCGCTGTTTCTCGACGGCACTCGGTTCGCGGACGCCGAGGCGCGCTACCTCCAAGGCGACGCGTCGACGCGCGCCTATGCCAGGCTTCAGGGCAGCGAGGGTCGGGCCATCTTGATGAACGCCCCGCGCCAACCGGACGGCCCGCCTATCCGGGACGGCAAGCCCTACAGCGCGCTGGTGCACCTTGCCGAGGATGTCACGCCCTTTGTGGCGGTGGCGGGCGCTTTACGCGAGCGTGGTCTCTCCGCACCCCAGATCTATGACTTCGACCTCGACAAGGGGTTCGTCGTCCTGGAGGACTTCGGCGACCGTGTATTCGGGGCCGAGGTCGCGCGTGGTGTCGACCAAGGCAATTTGTGGGGCGCCGCCGTGGACCTGCTTGTGGCCCTGGCGGACAAGCCGCCGCCGGAAAGCGTGCCGATCCCAGGACACGCACCCTACCGCCTGCCGCGCTTCGACGCGGAAGCCATGCTGATCGAAGCCTCCCTCGTGATCGACTGGCTTTGGCCGGCGCTTCACGGACAGGACACGCCGGAGGCCTTGCGGCAGGAGTTCGAGGGGCTCTGGCGTCCATTGTTGCAAAGCGCCGCTACGGCTGACCCGGGCTGGGTCTTGCGGGACTATCACTCACCCAACCTGATGTGGCTGCCGGACCGCGACGGGATTCGGCGCGTCGGCCTTCTCGACTTTCAGGACGCCCTGTCCGGCCCACTCGCTTATGACTTGGTCTCTCTCCTTCAGGACGCCCGGCTCGACGTTTCCGAGGCGCTTGAACGGGACCTGCTCGACCGGTACTGTGCCGCACGAAGCGCGCAGAGCCCCGCCTTTTCCAGCCATGATTTTCGAACGCTCTACGCAATCCTCGGCGCCCAACGCAACTCGAAGATCCTCGGCATTTTCGCGCGACTGGCAATACGCGACGGCAAGCGCGGCTACGTGGCTCATATTCCGCGGGTCGCGCGCTACCTTGAGCGGAACTTGGCGCACGGCGCACTACGGGATTTGCAAGCGTTCTACGCCCGCGCCTTTCCGGCAAGCGCCGACCTACCGCCCTTGTCACTCTAACCTGGCCCTCGAGTTGGCCCTGTAGAAGGACGCAGCCATGACCACCGCACGCACAGCCATGGTTCTGGCCGCCGGTTATGGCGAGCGTATGCGGCCTTTGACCAGCACCATGCCGAAACCACTGGTGCCGTTGCTCGGGCGACCCTTGATCGATCATGTGCTGAACCGGCTTGCCGACGCGGGCGTGGAGACGGCGGTGGTCAACGTCCATTACCTGCCGGAGCAGATCGAAACCCACATGCAAGCGCGCGCGGCGCGGCCGCCGAAGTCAAAGATCTCCGATGAACGCGCCCTCTTGCTCGACACTGGCGGGGGCGTGAAGAAGGCCCTGCCCCTGCTCGGCGAGGGACCGTTCTTCGTTCACAACTCCGACTCTCTCTGGGCGGAAGGCGCGATGCCAGCCTTGCCGCACATGCTGCGTCAGTGGGACCCGGCGCGCATGGATTGCCTCCTACTCTTGGCACCGCTCGCCACCAGTATCGGATACGCCGCGCGCGGCGACTTCGACATGGCGCCGGACGGGCGGCTGACGCGGCGCGGCGAGCGGCAAGTGGTGCCGTTCGCGTTTGCGGGCGTCTCGTTATGCACGGCCGCCTTGTTCGATGATGCACCGGAGGGCCCGTTCTCGCTCAACGTGCTGTGGGACCGGGCCCTAGCGAAAGGTCGCCTCTATGGTGTGCGCCTGGAGGGGCGCTGGATGCATGTGGGCACACCGGAGGCCTTAGAAGAGGCCGAGGCCTCGTTCGAGCACGAAGGTGCCTAAGCCGCACGCACCCCCCAATCTCTACACGATCCCGCCTTCGGCACCGTTTCTGACGACGCTTGCGCGGGCCATCCTCGCAGGTGATCTGCCCCGGCCGGGTGGTCCGAAGCCCGATCCGCTGAGCCTCCCGCAAACCACGATCTACTTGCCGACCCGCCGCGCGGCGCGCGCCTTGCGCGCGGCATTTCTGGACCTGTCCGGCGGGGAGGCTCTGCTCTTGCCACGCATCCACGCTCTTGGTCAGCCCGACGAGGATGCCGCGCTCATTCGTGATGCGGCGGCTCTCGGCGAGCACGACAGCGCGCTTGGGGCGCCCGCGATCGGATCGTTGCGCCGCCGCCTGGCCTTGATGCGGATGATCCAGGCCCGGGCTTTGACACCCGACGATGCCGCCACGGAAACGGAGATCGATACGGTCCGCTGGGCCGCAAGTCCCGGCCAGGCGTCGAGCCTCGCCGCGGATCTTGCGCAATTGATGGATGCCGTCGAGTCCGAAGAGGTGGACTTCTCCGCGCTCGATACGTTGGTGCCAGAAGACCTCGCGGCGCACTGGGACGCGACGGTGCAGTTCTTGAAGATCGTCACGGAGTATTGGCCGCGCTATCTGGCGGACAATGGCTTGGTGTCCCCGATGACGCGCCGCAATCTGCTCATGGCGCAAGAAGCGGCGCGTCTCGAACGGGGCGCGCCCGGACCGGTCATCGCGGCCGGCTCCACCGGAACGGTGCCGGCAACGGCGCGCTTACTTGAGACCATCGCTCGGATGGAGACCGGCGCGGTGGTCCTGCCGGGGCTCGATCTCATGCTCGACGCCGAAAGCTGGAACGGCCTGACCGACCATCCAGAGCATCCGCAAGCCGGCATGGCGGAGCTCCTGGGCAAGCTCGGCGTGGCGCGAGAGGCAGTTCCGTATCTCCCGGGCAGCGAACCGGACGGCGCGGCCCGCGCGCGGCTTCACTTGGTGAGCGAGGCGTTGCGTCCAGCCGAAACGACGGATCATTGGCAGCGCTACCTCGATCGCGACGCGCTCGCGCCTGACGGTCCCGCAAGCTTCGCCAATGCGCTCGCGGGCGTGCAGCTGGTGGAAGCGCCGACCGCGCATGACGAAGCGGAGGCGATCGCGCTGATGCTCAAGTCGTGCATTGCCGCGCCTGGCAGGACAGCCGCCTTGGTGACGCCGGACCGTGTGCTGGCACGGCGCGTGGCGGCAAGGCTCAAGGGCTTTGGCCTTTCCATTGACGATTCCGCCGGCGTGCCCGTCGCCCGGACCATGCCAGGCGCCTTTCTCGACCTGGTGCTGGGCGCGGTGGAGACGGACTTCGCGCCGGCCGCGCTCATGGCGCTTCTGAAGCACCCGCTGACGCAGCTGGGACGCGAGCCAGGCACGATCCGCCGCGTCGCGCGGGCGCTCGAACGGGGTGCGTTCCGGGACGTTTATCTGGGCCAGGGGCTTGAGGGCGTCACCCGGGCCTTGAAGGGGTCCCGGCCCCGCCAGCCCTTGACGGACCGCGAGCGCGATGCGGCCTTCCGCCTCGTCGAAGACCTGCAACAGGCCTTCGAGCCGCTCGCGGCGCTCTTCTCATCGGCGACACCTGTCAGCACGGTAGCGCTCGCAGAGGCGCATGGCGCCTGTGCAGAAGCCCTTGCGCGCGATACGGACGGGACCGCGGCGCGGCTGTGGCAAGGCGATGCGGGCGAGGCCCTCAGCGTGTTGCTCGCCGAGCTCATCTCCGAAGGTGCGGGGCTGACGATCGAGGCGCGCGACTACCCAGCCCTGTACCGCAGCCTGCTCACGCAAGAAGTGGTTCGCCCGCCAGGGTCGGCGCATCCGCGGCTCTTCATCTGGGGACCACTTGAGGCCCGCCTGCAGCAGCCTGACGTCGTCATTCTCGGCAGCCTGAACGAAGGCGTGTGGCCGCGGCCACCAGAGTCGGGCCCGTGGCTTAGCCGCCCGATGCGCGACAAGCTCGGCTTGACGCCACCGGAGCGGCGTATCGGCCTCAGCGCGCACGATTTCGCCCAGGCGCTCGGAGCACGCACCGTCTATCTCACACGCGCCCTCAAAGTGGATGGCGTCCCTACGGTCCCGTCGCGCTGGGTGCAGCGGCTGCAAGCATTGGTCGGGGCATCGGCGCTTCAGGCGAAACTCGCAGCGCAGCAGCCCTGGGTCGCCTGGGCACGAGAGCGCGACACGGTCGCGGCGTTTGCTCCGGCCAAGCCACCGGCGCCGCAGCCGCCTGTCGCCGCGCGCCCGCGCGAACTCAGCGTGACGCAGATCGAGCGCTGGATCGCCAACCCTTATGAAATCTACGCCCGGCACATCTTGCACCTGGAGCCGTTGGCGCCGCTCGGAGCCGCACCCGACCCCGCGCTGCGCGGGACCGCCTTTCACCGAATCCTCTCCGTGTTCGCGCGCGACCATCCGGACGCGCTGCCGGACGACGTCTACGACGTGTTGACCGGGATCGCCGACGATCTGTTCGATCGGCTTGGTCCATCGCCGAGCATCGAGGCGTTTTGGCGGCCGAGCTTCCAGCGTTTTGCCCGCTGGTTCGCGGAGACGGAGCCCGCACGCCGCGCCGGCATCGACCGCACGCACGCCGAAGTCGCCGGCACGCTTGCACTTCCCTCCGGTTTCAAGCTGAAGGCACGCGCCGACCGGATCGACGAGGCCGCCGGCGGCGGGCTCATCCTCTACGACTACAAGACCGGCGCACTGCCGAGCGCGACGCACGTGTCGAAGCTCTACGCGCCCCAGCTCCCGCTGGAGGCGGCCATCGCGGAGGCAGGAGGCTTCGCCGGTCTTGGCGCGCGCACGGTCGAAGACATCGTCTACATCCGTGCATCCGGACGCCAGGAGGGCGGCGAGGAGCGCCCGGCGAGCTCCGATGAGGTCGCTGCCCTATCAGCAAAGGCGCTTGAGGATCTGCAGCGCCTGGTGACCCATTTCGAGGACCCGCGCACGCCTTATGAGGTCAAGCGGCGAGCCGGTGCAGCCTTCGCCAGTGCTTACCGCTACGACGACTACGCACAATTGGCCCGCGTGCAGGAGTGGCTCACCGAGGACGCGGAGGAGGACTGGTGATGACCGCGCCAAAGGACCTCTCCCACGAAGCGGATGCCAACCAGGCGCGGGCCTCCGATCCGGATGCGTCCGCGTGGGTGTCCGCCAATGCGGGAACCGGCAAGACGGCCGTTCTGGTCAAACGCGTGTTGCGGTTGCTTCTCGCGGGCTCCCGGCCGGAGAGCATTCTGTGCCTGACCTATACCAAGACGGCGGCGGCGGAGATGCAGAACCGCCTGCTCAAGAGCCTGGCGGATTGGGCGACGATGCCGAATGTGGCGTTGTGCGAAGCGCTGTCGGAGCTCATGGGCCGCGAGGCCGGCGAAGACGATTGCCGCGCCGCGCGCCGTCTCTTCGCGAAAGCGCTTGAGGCCCGAGGCGGCCTCAAGATCCACACCATCCATGGCTTCTGCGAGCGTCTGCTGCAACGCTTCCCCTTGGAGGCGGCGGTGACCCCCCGCTTCACGGTGCTGGAGGAAGCGCATGCCACACGTCTCAAGGATGAGGCCTTCGATGCGGTCGTGGCGCGGGCGGCCGCCGCACCTGAGGGCGCGCTCGGCGCGGCGCTGGCGACGATCATCGGGCTGACCAGCGAGGACTATTTCCGGCAGGTGGCGAACACCGTGTTGGAGAAGCGCGTGGCGCTGTCGCGCCTGTTTGGCGTCCACGACGGGATCGATTGGGCCGCAGCCGAGGCGGATGCTCTGCGCCAGCTCCTTGGCGTCGGGGATAAGGCAGAAGACGCCCTCATCGACGCACAGGCCGCGGTTCTCTCCGATGCGCAAATCGATCGCGCGGTCGCGGCGTTCCAGGCCTACGCCAGCTCCGCCAGCAGGGACCAAAACGCAGAGGCCGCGCTTGCAGGCGCCCGAACCGCCAAAGGTGAGAGCCGTGCGGCGGCTCTGCGTGGCCTGTTCCTGACCCAGAAGGGAACGCCTGCAGCGAATCTCTGCACCAAAGACTTCAAGTCCGAAGCGCCCGACATTGCGGCGATGCTCGACGAAGCGAAAGGACCCTTCGCGGACCTTGAGGCCGACTTGGCGCATCTTCGCGTCGCGGAGGCAAGCGGCGCCGTCATCGCGCTCGCCGATGCGATCCAGGCGGAGTACGATCGACGCAAGACGGCCGACGCGGCTCTCGACTACGACGACCTCATCATCAAGACGCAGCATCTTCTGTCGCGCACCGGCGCCGCGGCCTGGGTGCTCTACAAGATCGACGGCGGTGTCGACCACATCCTGGTGGACGAAGCCCAAGACACGAACCCTGAACAGTGGTCGATCATCGAGGCTTTGGCGGAGGAGTTCTTCGCCGGCGAAGGTGCGCGGGACCGGCTGCGAACGCTGTTCGCGGTGGGCGACGAGAAGCAATCTATCTACAGCTTCCAAGGTGCGAATCCTGCGCGCTTCGGCGCCGTGGGCCAGGCGTTCCGGCGCCGCGCCTCAGCCGCTGGAGCCGAATGGCATCATGTTCCGCTCAACGTCTCATTCCGCTCCACGGTGCCCGTGCTCGATGCGGTCGATCGCGTGTTCGCGCAAGACCACGCGGCGCAAGGCCTGACCTTTGCGCAAGATGCCGTTATCCAGCACCACGCCTTCCGTCAGGGCGAAGCAGGCCTCGTGGAGCTCTGGCCGGTCGAGAAGATGGAGCGGCCCGAACCCGCCGAACCGTTCGAGCCCTGGAAGGAGGACGTCAGCGGCGCGGACGCGGTCGACAGCCTGTGCAAACGCATTGCGGATCAGATCCGCCACTGGCTCGACACACACGAGCCCCTGCCCGCCGAAGGACGCCCCATTCGGCCGGGCGACATTCTCATTCTTGTCCGCCGGCGCGACCCCTTCACCGCACCCATGATCCGCGCCCTGAAGCGGGCGCGCATTGCAGTGGCCGGAGCCGACCGTATGCGTCTCACCGATCAGCTTGCGGTGCAGGATCTTCTGGCGCTCGCCGACGTCCTGCTCATGCCGGAAGACGATCTGGCTCTTGCTGTCGTGTTGAAGAGCCCGCTCTTCGGTCTTGGAGACGAGGACCTATTCGACTTGACCCATGGCCGGAACGGATCGCTTTGGACCGAGCTTCAGGACCGGAGCGCAGCGGACAGGCGCTTCAAAGAGGCTGCCACGCAGTTGTCCGGCTGGCTCGGGGAAGCCGACACGATGCCGCCTTACGAGTTCTTTGCCGGACTGCTCGGCGCGAACGATCAAACGATGCGCAAGCGCATGCTGACCCGGCTAGGGCCGGAAGCTGCCGAAGCGATCGATGAGTTTCTCGATGCCGCGCTCGCCTATGACCGGAGCGCGGCTCCCTCTCTGCAAGGCTTCGTCGACTGGCTGCGGCATGGAGAGATCGACATCAAGCGCGACATGGATCAAGACCGCGACGAGGTCCGCATCATGACCGTGCACGGGGCCAAGGGCTTGCAAGCCCCAATCGTTATCCTGCCCGACACATGCGTGAACCCGCGCGGCCAGGGCCCGCGCATCTTCGAGGTGCCCCGCACGGGACATCTGCCCGGCGAGGCCGATCACCTCGTCTGGCCGCCGGCAGGACACTCGGGCGTCGCAGGGCTGGCACCGGCCAAGGCGGACGCCGAGAAGCGCGACCGGGAGGAGTATCATCGCCTGCTCTACGTCGCCATGACGCGCGCCAGCGACCGGCTCTACATTTGCGGCTGGGAGGGGACGCGGCGGCGCGACAGAGATTGCTGGTACGACCTCGTCACGGACGGTCTTCAGCCACATCTCCATGCGGCCACCGACGCCGAGGGGCACCCCGTCCACCGCGTCAGTTGTGCGCAAGAGAAGCCCACCAAGGACGCCTTGCAGCCGGAAGAGGCGCCTGCGACGCTACCCTTGCCGGACTGGGCCCGGACGCCCGCGCCCCAGGAGCGGGTGCCGGCGCGGCTGGCGCCGTCGCGCATGGCCTTTGAGGCCGACGAGGGTGGCACGGAGCAGCCTTCCTTGGAGCAACCCCCGTTGGGACCCGTGGCGCTCGCGGCGGACCTGCGCTTCATCCGCGGGACGCTGGTGCACGCCCTGCTTGAACACCTGCCGGGGCTCCCCGCAGCCGACCAGGAGCGCGCCGCGCTGGCCTTTGTGGCCGCGCGCGGGGACCGGCTTCCGGACGCGTTGAAACAGGAGATTGTGAGCGAGACGCTCGCCATTGTAGGGGATGAGCGGTTCGCGCCGCTTTTCGCCCCCGGCAGCTTGGCCGAGGTGCCCGTCGTGGCGCGGTTCGGCGAAGGTGCCGCAGCCTTCACGCTCCAAGGGCAGATCGACCGCCTCGCCATCCTGGAAAATGACCTCCTGATCCTCGACTACAAGACGAACCGGCCGCCGCCGCAAACGCCCGGGGAGGTCGCCAAGAGCTATATCGACCAGCTTGCCGCCTACCGGCTGGCGCTCGCCAAGATGTTTCCAGGACGCGCGGTCCGCGCGGCCCTCCTGTGGACCGACGGGCCGCGGCTCATGGAGATCCCATCAACTTTGCTTGAGGAGGCCGCACGCGACATGTTGAGCAGGGGGGCCACCTTGACGCCATAGGTGGGCGCACCTAGGTTCCGGTCTCTGGATCGGGCCGCCTGTTAGCCTGGCGACGAGGAGAGATACGAATGGCGATTGACAAGGTTTCCGACGACACTTTCGAATCCGAGGTGCTAAAGTCCTCGACCCCCGTTGTCGTCGATTTTTGGGCCGAATGGTGCGGCCCCTGCCGGCAGATTGCGCCGGCTCTGGAAGAGATCGCCACGGAGCTCGACGGCAAGGTGAAGATCGCCAAGCTCAATATCGACGAGAATCCCAGCACGCCGGGAACCTACAATGTCCGCGCGATCCCGACGCTGATCCTGTTCAAGGACGGTGAAGTGGTGGACACGCTCCGCGGTGCCTACCCCAAGGGCCATCTGGCTGCCTGGATCGGGGGAGCCGTAGACCAGGCCGCCAGCGCCTAATCTGCCGACGCATGCAGCTTGAGGACGTGGCCCGCGAGATAGAGCGAGCCGCAGATCAAGACGCGCGTTTTCTCCCCGCGTGATGCGGACCGCAGAAGCGCTTCCTGCACGCTGTTGACCGCAAAGGTGGTAAAGCCCTCGCCGCGCGCCTGCTCGGCCAGGCTCTCTGCATCGAAGGCATTTGGTTCGCCTGGAATGGGCACGGTGTAGACGCGCTCAACCAGCCCTTTGAACGGGGCGATGAAGCGGCGGGCGTCCTTGGTCTCCATCATGCCCCAGATCACATGGACGTCCGGCGGCACGCGCTCGTCGAGCTCGGCCAGCGTATCCGCCACCGCTTGGCCACCCGCCTCGTTGTGCCCGCCGTCAAGCCAGATCTCTGTGCCGTCCTCGACATAGGCGTGCAACGCACCCACCGGCAGCCGCTCAAGCCGCGCCGACCACTGGGTGTGGGTCACGCCCTCCTCCAGGGCGCGGGGCTTGAGCGCACCGCCGAAGACGATGCTCGCGGCGGCGATCGCCGTCCCCGCATTGTCGATCTGGTGGCGGCCCGCAAGCCGCGGTAAGGGCAGATCGAGCAGACGCGAATCCGTCTGGAACACCAAACGGCCCTGCTGCTCATACATGTCGAAGTCGCGGCCGGCCACATGGAGCGCGGCACCAACCTCCTGGGCCCGGCGCTCGATGACTTCGAACGCCGCTTTCTCCTGACGGCCCACGACGCACGGCACGCCAGGCTTCAGGATGCCTGCTTTCTCACCCGCAATCTCCCGCACGGTCTCGCCCAGGAACGAGACATGGTCGATGGAGACCGGGGTGATGATGGTGAGCAGCGGCTTCTTCACCACGTTGGTGGCATCGAGCCGACCGCCGAGCCCGGTTTCCAGCAAGAGCAGGTCCGCCGGCGCCTCGGAGAAGGCGAGGAAGGCCGCCGCGGTGGTGATCTCAAACAGCGTGATCAGCTCGCCGTCATTGGCCGCCTCGGTGCGCGCCAGACAGTCCACGAGCCGCTCCTCGGGGATGGGCGCGCCACCATGCGCCCCTGCGAGGACGATGCGCTCGTGAAAATCGACCAAATGCGGCGAGGTATAGAGATGGGCGCCCTTGCCCATCGATTCCGCGATGGCACGCAAGAAGGCCAGCGTCGAGCCTTTGCCATTGGTGCCCGCAGCATGCACCACCGGCGGCAGGCGGTCCTGCGGATTGCCCAAAGCCGCCAGCAGGCGCTCTATCCGTCCCAGGGATAGGTCGATGGATTGCGGATGGAGCTTCTTCAGGCGCTCCAGCAGCGTGTTGCTCGTTGCCGAGCGAGGGCGGGCCGAGGGACGGCCGCCGCTATCGGGAACTGTGGTCAAGCCTCAAAGGACCCTAGGCGTTCTGCGTCGGATGTTGATTAGCGCCATTGCCGGAGGCCTTCGTCAAGGCCTCATCGCCACTCTCTTGGGCCTTGTCGCCGCCGTCTTGGTCTTCCTCATGGTCGGCGGCCAGGCCGTTTCCGGGGCGCGGCTTGGCCTCCAGCGGCAATGACGTCTGCGCGCTGTCTTCCGCAACCGGGCTGACCGCGATGTCGTGGCCGAGGCGGCGATGGGTGAGCAGCTTGCAAATGCGTCCCAGCGTGTCTCGCAATTCGTGCCGGTGCACGACCATGTCCACCATGCCGTGGGCATGAAGATACTCAGAGCGCTGGAAGCCGTTCGGCAACTGCTCGCGAATCGTCTGCTCGATGACGCGAGGTCCAGCAAAGCCGATGAGCGCGCCGGGCTCTGCGATGTGGATGTCACCGAGCATGGCGTAGGAGGCGGTGACGCCGCCGGTGGTCGGGTGGGTCAACACCACGAGGTAGGGCAGCTTTGCCTCGCGCAGTTCCTCCACGGCAACCGTGGTCCGCGGCATTTGCATCAAGGACAGAATGCCCTCTTGCATGCGGGCGCCGCCGGAGGCGGCAAACAGAACGAACGGGGCCGACCGTACGAGCGCCGCGCGCATCGACGCGATGACGGCCTCGCCCGCGGCGGTGCCGAGCGACCCACCCATGAAATCGAAATCCTGGACGGCCGCCACGACCGTCTCACCGTGCAGCTTGCCGATACCGGCGAGCACAGCGTCGTTGAGGCCGGTCTTACTGCGCGCGTCCTTCAGGCGGTCGGTGTAACGGCGCTCGTCGCGGAACTTAAGCGGATCGGCCGGCACATCTGGCAAATGGATGGCGGCGTATTTCTGGTTGTCGAACAATGCCTTCAGGCGTGCGGGCCCCGACATCCGCATATGATAGTTGGACCCTGGAACGACGAATTGGTTCGCCTCCAGGTCCTTGTAGTAGATCATCTGTCCCGTCTCCGGGCACTTCACCCAGAGATTGTCCGGTATCTCCTTCTTGCGAAGGATGTTGCGGATTTTCGGTCTTACGACGTTGTTGATCCAGTTCACGGGCCTAACTCTCTAACGCTGCCGCTTAGACTGCCGCTGCTTCGACCTTGGGCCGCAGCGCGGACGACAAATGCTCCACCAGCTCAAGCAGGCGCGGCGCGGTCTGTTGCGTTGCCTTGCCGTGCTCATCGAGACTCTGGGCGATCGCCGAGACGAGCGCTGAGCCGACGACCACGCCGTCCGCTATGCCTGCCAGCTCCCGCACCTGCTCTTGGGTCTTCACGCCAAAGCCAACGGCGATGGGCAGATCGGTGTGCGCCTTTAGCCGCGCCACATGATCACCGACCGCCACGATGTTCGGCGCCGCGGTGCCGGTGATACCGGCAATGGAGACGTAGTAGACAAAGCCTGATGTGTTCGCGAGGACCTGTGGCAGACGCTTCGCATCTGTCGTCGGCGTGGCGAGACGAACGAAATTCAGCCCGCGCGCTGCGGCGGCTGGGCGAAGCTCCTCGTCCTCTTCCGGCGGCATATCCACCACGATCAACCCATCAGCACCGGCGTCCGCCGCATCGGCGACGAAGCGATCCACCGGATACACATATATAGGGTTGTAGTAGCCCATAAGTACAATTGGTGTTGTGCTGTCCTCTTTGCGGAATTCCCTAACCATGGACAGCGTCTTTTTCATGGTCTGTCCGCCTTTGAGGGCCCGCAGCGAAGAGGCCTGGATCGCCGGGCCGTCGGCCATGGGGTCGGAAAACGGCATGCCGATCTCGATCAGGTCGGCGCCGGCGCCGGGAAGCCCTTTGAGCAAGGAAAGCGCGGTCTCGTAGTCAGGATCGCCGGCGGTGATGAAGGTCACCAGTCCGGAGCGGCCTTCGCGCTTTAGGCTTGCGAATTTCTTGTCGATTCTGCTCATACTCACATGTCCATCGAGAGGTGCTCGGCGACGGCGAAGATGTCCTTGTCCCCGCGGCCGCACATGTTCATGACGAGGAGATTGTCCTCGGGCAGGGTGGGCGCAAGCTTCGTCACATGGGCCAGGGCGTGCGACGGCTCCAGCGCTGGAATGATGCCTTCAAGCTTGGTGCAAAGCTGAAACGCCTGAAGAGCCTCCTTGTCGGTCACCGCGACATAGGTGACGCGGCCTGAGTCCCTGAGCCAGGCATGCTCGGGGCCGACGCCGGGATAGTCCAACCCTGCGGAAATCGAGTGGCCCTCGAGGATTTGTCCGTCGCCGTCTTGCAAGAGATAGGTCCGGTTGCCGTGCAGCACCCCGGGCTTGCCGCCGGTCATCGACGCGGCATGACCGTTGGGCACGTCGAGACCGTGACCTCCGGCTTCGACGCCATAGATCGCCACCGACGGGTCGTCCAAGAAAGAGTGGAACAGGCCCATGGCGTTGGAGCCACCGCCGATACAAGCCACCAACGTGTCGGGCAAGCGTCCCTCCCGCTCCATCATCTGCGCACGCACCTCGTTGCCGATGACAGACTGGAAGTCGCGAACCATGGCCGGGTAAGGATGCGGCCCGGCCACGGTGCCGATGATGTAGAACGTGTCGTGCACATTGGCGACCCAGTCGCGCAAGGCATCGTTCATGGCGTCCTTGAGCGTGCCCGAGCCGGAGGTGACGGGATTCACCTCAGCGCCAAGAAGCTTCATGCGGAACACGTTTGGCTTCTGACGCTCGATATCGGTGGCGCCCATGTAGATCACGCAAGGCAAGCCGAACCGCGCGGCGACGGTCGCCACCGCCACGCCATGCTGTCCGGCGCCCGTCTCGGCGATGATGCGGGTCTTGCCCATGCGCCGGGCAAGCTGAATCTGACCGAGACAGTTGTTGATCTTGTGCGAGCCGGTGTGATTGAGCTCGTCGCGCTTGAAGTAGATTTTGGCGCCACCCAGATGCTCTGTCAGACGCTCGGCGAAATAGAGCGGGCTCGGCCGGCCTGCATAATGGGCGTTGAGCGCATCCAACTCTGCCTGGAAGGACGGGTCGGCCTTGGCATCGTTGTAGGCCTCCTCCAGCTCGAGGATCAAAGGCATCAAGGTCTCGGCGACGAACCGGCCGCCGAATAGGCCGAAATGACCGCGCTCGTCTGGTCCCTCGCGATAGGTATTGCGTGCGTCCATGCTTGTGCTCGTACTCATGAAGCTCTGGCTTGGGTTCGGGCAGCGGCTCGGGCCGCCTGGATGAACTGAGTGATGAGGGCTGCGTCCTTGATGCCCGGCGCTGTCTCCACACCGGAGGACACATCGACCATTCCGGGTCTCGTCTGGCGCACAGCCTCGGCGACATTCCCCGGATGCAGGCCCCCAGAGAGGGCGAAGGGCGCGCGCGCCCCACGCAGGACAGCCCAATCGAAGGCGACGCCATTGCCTCCTGGCAGCAGCGCGCCAGGCGCCGCCTTGGCATCGAACAAGATCTGGTCGGCCGCCGTCGCGTAGGCGTCTTGGCGCGCCACATCCGCCGCCTGGCCTACGTGAATCGCCTTGATGACGGGCCGCCCGGCCCGTGCCTTCACCGCACGCACCCGCTCCGGCGACTCCGTTCCGTGAAGCTGGAAATAGTCTGGACGCACCTGCCCCACCACCTCATCAACAAGGCTGTCGTCCGGATCGACCATGACCGCGACGGTGCTCACGCGCCCGCGCGCGGCCGTGGCGAGCGCCGCCGCATCCTCGGTCTTGAGATGGCGCGGGCTCTTGGCAAAGATCATCAGCCCGACATAGTCCGCGCCGGCGGAGATCGCCGCGTCGAGAATGTCAGGCGTCCGCACGCCACAGATTTTGACCTTGACCGTCACGGGGCTCTATCGGCTCTCGGGTGAGGGTTTCGCGGGCCTTTTTGGGGCCTTATCGCGGGCTCACCCTATGAAATCCAGGGCTTCAAGTCCATCGCAGTGCAACATTGGCGTTGCCGATTGGTTCAAAAGGGCCCCTCAGGCCCCAAAGGCCCTCTGGCGCCACCGCCAGGCGGCCACGCCCGCCCAAATGGCCTCCAGCACGCCAAAGGGCCAGGCACCCTGCAGGAAGCCGTAGACCGACCCCAGGACGCAGGCGCCGGCGAAGGCCAGGATGAACCAGGGGCTCCTGTCCTCCAACGCATAGGTGACGAGCATGGCACTGACTGCGAGGAGGCCGAAAGTGGTGAGCGGATCCACGGCCGGACCGCTACTTGGCGGTCAGTTGCGGACGCTGCCCCGCCGGGTTGAGGGTCTCCAGCTCCTTTTCGAGACGGTCGGCCTGGCGCCGCCAGTCCCGGGCCTCGCGGGCTTCCTCGCGCGCCGTCCGGCGCCACTTGCCCTGGTTGACCCAAGAGGCGACGCCGCCCACCACGAGGCCGAGTGCGAAGGCCCCGAGCAAGAACAAGAAGAATGGCGCGTGCAAGGACAGATTGGGCTCAACGCCCCCAAAGGGATCGAGGATCAGAACGGCCGGCTTGCGATTGACGACAGCCAGCGCAATGAGCACGACGCCGAGCGGCACGACAATGAGTGCAAGGATGAGCTTACGCCACACGAGCTGCTCCTGACGCGGCCAGCGGGGCCTATGACTGGCTGTTGACGCCGTTGTTGGGGTTCAAGCGCTCGCGGAGTTCTTTGCCAGTCTTAAAGAACGGCACGTATTTGTCTTCGACAAAAACCGTATCGCCCGTGCGCGGATTGCGGCCCTGACGCGCGGCGCGATGCTTCACCGTGAAGGCGCCGAAGCCGCGCAGTTCCACGCGATCACCACGCGCCAAAGCGCTCGTGATCTCATCGAGCACGATGTTGATGATACGCTCAACATCACGATGAAAAAGATGCGGATTGGCGGCTGCCACCCGCTGAATCAGTTCCGATTTGATCATTTACGCCCCACTGGAGCTGCAGCCATTGGTTGCCGCTCGCCCCATACCCCCAACTAATTGGACGCAGGGTGCCAAACCGAGACAAGACCGTCAAGGTTCAGCCGCGTCGACATGCGCTCTGCAAGCCAGGCAAATTTCTCCATGGGCAGACCTAAAGCAGCGACTGCGGAGTCGAAGATAAGCCCCAAAAAGCCATTCGACTCTTCCTTGGGACGCCATTGCACGACCTTCAGCCCGGGCGCCAGGCCACGCTCCTTGCTTAGCCATTGTATGGCGGCGCGCTCGCCGCCGATCTCATCGACCAGCTTCAAATCGACGGCCTGACGGCCCGAATAAATCCGACCTTCGGTGAGCCCCGGCACGGTACGCGGCGTGATCTTGCGTCGTTCCTCGACCAGATCGACGAACCAGACCTTAGCGTCCTCGACCATCTCTGCGGTCATCTCGCGGCCGCGCTCATCGGTTGGCTCGAACGGGTTCGGCACCGCCTTCAAGGGGCCGCTCTTGACCTCCTCAACCTCGATACCAACCGTCTTGAGAAGCTCTGTGACGTTGGCCCACTGGAACACGACACCGACGGATCCTGTAATGGTGTTGCCGTAGACAAAGATGCGGTCGGTGGCGAGCGCCACGATGTAGGCGGCGGATGTGGCGAGCGTTCCGCACGTTGCGACGACGGGTTTTTTCTCGGTGAGACGGCGAATGGCGTCGTACATCGCCTCACCGCCGGTTGTGGTGCCGCCAGGGCTATTGATGTCGAGGATGACCGCTCGGACCTGGTTGGCGTTCCCTACCCGGTCGATCAGGTTGAGCATCTTGCGGTCATCGGTGATGACGCCGTCGACGCTGATACGGGCGACATGCGGCAGAATGCTGCCTGCGGACCCTGCCATTTGCCTTTCGGAGAACAGAAAGGCGCCGAGCACCACAAGCCCAAGCACCACCGCGGCAACGCGCCAGAGGGTCACCCGCCGTTTGAGACGGCGCCGCTCGATGACACTTTCAGCGTCGGGAACCATGGTTCGATCTGACCCTCCGGGTCACGGTCCGCGCAAATGAAAGAGACGGCCTTTGGGCCGCACGACCTACTCTTCGGACGGCGTCTCTGCGTCAACCGCCTCGTCATCCGCCTTCTTTTTCGCCGCACGCTTGCGCTTGGGCTTTTCGGCCGGCTCTTCCGCGACCTCCTCGGCCACGGCCTCGACCTCAGTCTCGCCGTCACCCTTGGCCTTGTTCAGGGCGGCCCCAAGGATGTCGCCAAGCGAGGCACCAGAATCCGTGGAGCCGTACTGGGCGACGGCCTCCTTCTCCTCAGCGATCTCAAGCGCCTTGATGGAGGCCGAAATCTTGCGCGTCTTCGCGTCGACCTGGGTCACCACCGCGTCGAACTTCTCGCCGACCCCGAAGCGGTCGGGCCGCTGCTCGGAGCGATCCCGGGAGAGATCGGAGCGGCGGATGAACGTGGTCAGGTCCTGATCGAGAAGCTTGGCCTCGATGCCGTTGTCCTTGACGGCGGTAACCTCGCAGGTGACGCGCATGCCCTTCTTGAGCTTGCCGGAGGACGCATCCCCCTCGAACGGATCGGGCGTCAGCTGCTTGATGCCGAGGCTGATGCGCTCCTTTTCGGAATCCGCCTCCAGCACCACCGCCTTCACGGTGTCGCCCTTCTTGAACTCTTTGAGGGCCTCCTCGCCGGACTTGGACCAATCCAGGTCGGACAGATGGACCATGCCGTCGATGCCGCCCTCAAGCCCGACGAAGAGGCCGAACTCGGTAATGTTGCGGATCTGCCCCTCGATAACAGCGCCGGCCTCGTGGCTGCCAGCGAAGGCGACCCAGGGGTTCTCCTGGGTCTGCTTCAAGCCGAGAGAAATGCGGCGCTTGTCGGGATCGACCTCAAGCACCTGAACTTCGACCTCTTGACTGGTCGAGATGATCTTGCCGGGGTGGATGTTCTTCTTCGTCCAGCTCATCTCCGAGACGTGGATCAAGCCCTCCACGCCGGGTTCCAGCTCAACGAAGGCGCCATAATCGGTGATGTTGGTGACCGTGCCCTTGAACCGGGAATCGACCGGATACTTGGCGGCGATGCCCTCCCACGGGTCGGACTCAAGCTGCTTGATACCGAGGCTGATGCGCTGAGTTTCCGGGTTGATGCGGATGATCTGTACCTTCACCGTGTCGCCGACATTCACGATCTCGCTCGGATGGTTCACCCGCCGCCAGGCCATATCGGTCACGTGGAGCAACCCGTCGATACCGCCAAGATCGATAAAGGCACCGTAATCGGTGATGTTCTTGACCACGCCTTCGATGACCTGCCCCTCCTCGAGGCGGGCCACGATCTCGCTGCGCTTCTCCGCGCGGCTCTCTTCCAGGACCGAGCGGCGCGAGACAACGATATTGCCCCGGCGGCGGTCCATCTTGAGAATCTGGAAGGGCTGCGGCGTATTCATGAGGGGCGTTACGTCGCGGATGGGCCGGATGTCCACCTGGCTACCGGGCAGGAAGGCCACGGCACCGTCCAGATCGACGGTGAAGCCGCCCTTCACGCGATTGAAGATGATGCCCTCGACCTTCTCGTTGGCCTTGTGCTTCTCCTCCAGCCGGTTCCAGCTCTCTTCCCGCCGGGCCTTCTCGCGCGACAGGACTGCTTCGCCCGCGGCATTCTCCACCCGCTCCAGATAGACGTCGACCTCATCGCCGACGGACAGATCGGAGGACCGCCCCGTGACACCGAATTCCTTGAGAGGCACGCGCCCTTCGGTCTTTAGACCGACGTCGATGACCGCGACGTCCTTCTCAATGCTGACGACTGTGCCTTTGACAACACTGCCTTCCTGAAGTGCGGTGCCAGTCAGAGATTCCTCAAGGAGGGCTGCGAACTCGTCGTGGCTCGGTTGGCTAATGGTCTGCGGCTCGGTCATCTAGGCTCCTACTCGGCGTCCAAGGTCATCTCGTTGCCCTGAGGTTCTTGAACCCGAGGCTTGGGGTTGGTCCGAATGCGGCAACGCCTTTGCGGAAACAGAGGGGTAAGCCAGTCGGGCCACCCGTCATCCGCTCGATGTCACCGCGGTGTCTATTCTAAAGTGATGCGCCAGCGCCAAATGGGCACGGCCTCACCCGGCCTGCCCTGCCTGGCCCACCGCAGCCTCGATCACATCGATGGCTGCCCTGAACGCGGCGTCTATATCCAAATTTGTGGTATCGAGCAAGACTGCGTCTTCGGCCTGCCGCAAGGGGGAGGCCTGGCGGTCGCGGTCACGCTCGTCGCGGTTCCTGATGTCGATCAGAACCGCCTCCTCCTCGATTTCGATGCCCTGCGTGCACAGCTCCAGGTAGCGCCGCTGCGCTCGCACCTCAGGGCTGGCCGTAACGAACAGCTTCACGTCCGCATCGGGGCAGATCACCGTCCCGATGTCCCGGCCGTCGATGACAGCACCGGCCCGGCCGTGCGCGAAGGTGCGCTGATACGCCAGGAGCACGGACCGCACGTCTTGGTGGCGGGCGACGACAGAAGCCGCTTCCCCGATCCCGGCCGTCCTGAGGCTCGGGTCACTCAGTGTCTCCACGTCGAGCTGACTTGCGGCCTGGGACGCGGCGGCCGGGTCGGCCAGGTCGCCCCCGCGGGCGAGCGTGTCGCGGGCCACCGCGCGGTAGAGGGCGCCGGTATCGAGATGCGGCAGTCCGTAATGCAGGCCGATGCGCTTGGCGACCGTCCCCTTGCCCGAGGCCGCCGGGCCGTCGATGGCGATGATCATGCGAGCTGAGCTCCTAGCTTGGTCATGAGACGTGCAAAGCCAGGGAAGCTGGTTGCGATCATGCTGACATCGTCCACCGACACCGGCTTCTCGGCGGCCAGCCCCAGGGTGAGAAACGCCATGGCGATGCGGTGATCCATATGGGTTGCGACCTGTCCGCCGCCAGGCACGGTGGCGCCGCCCCGGACGGTCAAGACGTCGCCTTCGACCAGCGCCTCGACCCCGCAGGCGGCGAGTCCCGCGGCGGTTGCCGCCAAGCGGTCGCTCTCCTTGACCTTGAGCTCGGCAAGCCCCTCCATCCGGGTCTCACCTTCGGCAAAGGCGGCGATCACCGCCAGGATCGGATATTCGTCGATCATCGATGGGCCCCGCTCCGGCGGGACCCGGACGCCCTTCAAGCCGCTCGCCTTGGCCCAGACATCGCCCACGGGTTCGCCGCCGGCGTCACGTAGGTTTAGCACCTCGATATCTGCACCCATCTCCCGCAAGGTCTGAAACAGGCCGGTGCGGGTCGGGTTCATCAGCACATTCTCCACCACGATATCGGAGTCGGCACAGATCAGACCGGCGGCAATCAGAAAGGCCGCGGAACTGGGGTCGCCGGGCACCGACAGCTCCGCCCCATGGAGCTCTGCGTCGCCGCCGACTGTGATCGCCCGCCCGTCATCCTGGTCTGAGACTTCGACCTCGGCCCCGAAATATCTGAGCATGCGTTCGGTGTGATCCCGGGTGGCCAGTGGCTCGACCACGGTCGTTCGCCCCGGTGCGTGGAGCCCGGCGAGGAGGACCGACGACTTCACTTGCGCCGACGGCACGGGCAACGGGTAGACGATGGGAATGATGTCCGCCGTACCGCTCACGACCAGTGGCAGGGTTTCGCGCTCGCCTTCCACGCGTAGGCCCATGGTGGTCAGGGGCGTCAGCACGCGGCCCATGGGGCGGCGGCTCAGCGATGCATCGCCAGTGAACTCCGCGCGCATCTCGTGACCGGCGACAACCCCCAGCATAAGCCGGGCGGACGTGCCTGAGTTGCCAAAGTCCAGCGGTGCGCGCGGGGATCGCAAGCCGCCGACGCCTTGGCCGAGAACATCAACGACGCCATCCTCCTGAGATACCGTGGCGCCAAGCGCCTCCACGACCCGCGCCGTGGCCGCGACGTCCGCCGCCTGCAGCAGTCCCTCGATCCGGGTGCGGCCCGTGGCGATGGCGCCCAGGATCAACGCGCGGTGCGAAATCGACTTGTCGCCAGGGACACGAACGCGGCCGGAAATGCGCGCGGATCGGCTGGCGGTCAAAGGCTGCGGCATTGATTCTCGAAAGGGGTTTCAGAGCGCTCAATAGCTTTTGACACTATGCATGAGGCGTGGCAATGGGGAGTCAAAGAAGGGATAGCTTCGAGGAAGGTCATGTCGAATCCCGCACGGGGAACCAAGCGCGTTTGTCAGAACTGTGGTGCGCGGTTTTACGACTTGGGTCGCTCCCCAATCACCTGCCCCGTTTGCCAAGCCGTTTATCAAGTATCGTCCCCGTCTTCATCGCCGCGCCGGGCAGAGCGCGCCCCGCCGCCGCCCCCGCCGCCGAAACCAGAACCGGAGGAGACCGAGACCCCCGTGGTAGGTGGCGCCGAGGTCATCAGTCTCGACGAGGCGGAGCAGGCCGAGGAGGCCGCGGTTGAAGACGAGGAGATCGTCGATCTGGGTGACGAAGAGGACATTCCGGCCGGCGACGACGAAGACAACACCTTCCTTGAGGAGGACGAGGAGGGAAGCGACGACGTCTCCGATATTGTCAAGGACGGCGCGAAAGAGGAAAGCTAACGCTGGGGCGCCTTGACGGCGTCCGGCCCTCGTATTTCTCTTGAACCAGCGACGCGCCCGGCCTAAGTGAAGCGGTCTGATTTCCCGCTTCCGGCCGTGGGCGGCCCAAGCCTGGGACTTCAGCCTTCTAAGGGGCCATAGCTCAGTTGGGAGAGCGCGTGAATGGCATTCACGAGGTCGGCGGTTCGATCCCGCCTGGCTCCACCAGCCCCCTAAAGCGCAAGCCTTCCGTCAGCGCGCCGTCGCAGGGTCGATGACCTCGACGATCTCCGTGATCGTCGTGGCGGGAAAGCCGCTCAGCTCGGCGTGTTTCTCGATGGCGGCCTTGTCGCTCGCCAAGTAGACGCAGAACGTCTTGTCGCCGGCAACGTAGCTGTGAACCCACTGGATGTCCTTGGCACCGATCTGACAGAGCGCCTCATTCGACGTCGCCGCTGCGCCGGACAGCTCCTTGGAGTCGAGTTCGCCGACGTTGGGGATGTCTCTTTCGATGATGAATTTCTTGAGGCTCATCGTCAGTTCGGGTCCTTGTGCTGAGGTCTAAGTGAGAGGGCTGCCGGGCGTGAGGCTCCCAACGGCCTGTTCGAAAGCGGGCTTCATCGTCGAATAGTCTTTCAGGGCCCAGGCCACGAGACTTGCGCCTTCCAGGACGCTGAGCAGCATGATGGCCGTGCGCTTGACGTCGAGATCGGCGCGCAGGGCACCTTCGGCCACGCCATCGCTCAGCACCGATTGAAGCCAGTCGATATGCAGTTGAAAGAACTCCCGGACGCGATGCTGCATGGAGGCCGGCAACTCGAAGGCATCCGCGGACAGCGCGCCGCAAAGCGGCATCATCCCGCCTTGCAGACTATGGGTGAAGAACGCCGCGTAGCGGCGCAGGCAGGGAAGCGCGCTCGGCTCGGAGGCGCGAACCCGTGCGAGTTCAGTCTTGAACTTCACCAGGTAGTCGTCGATGAGCGCCGCGCCGAGCTCTTCCTTGGTCCGGAAGTGATGGTGGATGCTCGCCTTGCGAATGCCGACCCGCTCGGACAGATCCGCATAGCTGAACGCAGCATAGCCCCGCGTTCTCACCAGCGTCTCCGCTTCCTTCAACAGTAATTCCCGCGTGCCAGTCGACATTTAACACTTCGGCCAGTTTCATTTGGCCAGCATCCATGGTTAGCCGCGGAGCGCCTTCCCTGACGTCGCGGGTTCTTGTTGTCGCTTTACGATCCGCTCGGCTGCGTGCGTCCGCTGAACTTCGTCCCGTCCGTGTCGACGATCTTCACGTCGAGATCGTTCTTCTCGCCTTTGCCAAAGGTGAAGCGGAAGTTCGGATTCGTCGAAATCGAGAAAGTGCTGTCCAGCTTGAACACAAGCTCGCCGTCCCGCTCGACCGTCATCTCCTTCACGTACTGGGCCGGGATGAACTCGGAGGTGTTGATGTCAAGCTGCATTCCGTTGTGGTTGGGATGTTTGATCATGACCTGACCGGACCAGACAGGGCTGGAACGCAAAGCAGGCTGGAAGGTCCGAACGACCGTCTTGCCCATACCGGCAACGTCCGCCTCAGGGTCCTTCGCTTGCATCGCGGCGCAGCCGCCGGCGGCAGAAAGGAACTTCGTCGTCATGTGCAAGCTGCCGTCCTCGAGTTCCAGCACGGCGCGCGCGTGGGAGAAGTTATCGACGCGCACGCGGGTGGAGAAGTTGCGCTCCCCGCCTGTGCCGGCCGCGGGGCCATAGGTGAGCTTCGCCACCTGCGGATCTCCCGGATTATTGTCGATAAAGATAGACAGGGATTTCAGCTTGTCTTTGACATGCGGCGGTATGCGAACGGTCAGCGGGACGAGCGCCGCGTCCTCCACCTTGGCCGGGGTTTCCAGCACCACCATGCCGGTCTCTTCCTGGATGGGACGGTCGCCGAAGGCTTGCTCTTTGAGGAACGGCCACATCGCTTCCTC
>JGI12316J15310_10000045_pt6 | contig 24091 bp, 21 predicted proteins | sample MarCyaLeptolynsp_FD_15310 | JGI IMG/M metagenome (IMG submission 15310)
TTCTACTTCCGCACCACCGACGTGACCGGCACCGTGACCCTGCCGGAAGGCACCGAGATGGTGATGCCGGGCGACAACCTGAAGTTCGGTGTTGAGCTGATCGCTCCGATCGCGATGGAAGACGGTCTGCGTTTCGCCATCCGTGAAGGCGGCCGCACCGTCGGCGCCGGCGTCGTCTCCAAAATCATCGAGTAATCAGGTCTCCTGATACTGGATGGAAAGGGCCTCCCTCGGGAGGCCCTTTTTCTGTGCGTGGCAGAGGTTTCTATGCGTGGCACAGGGCAGGGGCAGGTCGCACGAGCGCGCTCTGCTTTTGGCTTTCTGTCGAATGCGCGCCAAAGTCTTCCAAGCCTCCAGCGGAGCTTCGAACGGGAGCAGCCAGAATATTGGCAAGGCGCAGGAAAATGGGGGGCGACGGAAACCCAGTTGCAAGCCGGGGTCGAGGCGGCGCGGCGAGCTGACGTCAGCCGGTTTGGACGCTGCCTTTCACTGCGGCATCGGCCGCACCGGTGATTTCCTCCAGCGAGGCTTCCAGGCTCTGACGCAGGGCCTCCACCTCATCGTCCGTCGGCTTTTTCGGCACTTCGTCGCGCCACTCCTGGCACATCAGCACACCGCGCGAGAAGGGCAAGGGGAGCATTTGCTGATCCCAAGTCGGCAGTTTGAGCACTTTGCTTTCAGCAAAGGCCACCGTGAAGACCCGGCAGCCGGTCATCCGCGCCCAGACGATGGGCACGGTGGAAGACACCCGCGCCGGCCCGCGCGGCCCGTCGGCGGCAATCCCGATCGAGCAGCCTTCACGGGTGCGGCGCAGGACTTCGCGTGACAGGGCCACATGGCGCTTGTGGCTCGACATAGGGATTGTCTCGAATCCAAGCCGCACCAGGATCTGCCCCGCCAGTCGCCCGGCCCGTGCCGAGGAGGTCAGCGCGCAGATACGTCCCAGAGAGGTGTCGAACAGGTAAGGTGCCATGATCAGCCGCTGGTGCCAGAGAACGAAGATCACCGGCTCGCCGCGACGCACGCAGGCGTCCATCTCTTCAAAACCGCTGCGCCGCCACCGGGATGTCCGAAAGGCGAATCGCACGTAGCCGGCAAGCAGCCCCTCGACGCTGCGATTGAAACGCGGACTGTCGGCTATCTTCTTTCTCAGGCTCACGGGAGGCTGCTCTTTCTGTTGGTGGCGGTCGGGCCGGGGTCAACCGGGCCGGTTTTGCCCTGTCATACTGCATGGCCGGGCCGGGGCAAAGCCCGGCACCGGTGGAGGTTGCAGTTGCTGGCAGAAAATCCGTTTTTCCCTCTTGCCACCAGTGCGTCGCTGCCGTAGGACATGCCGCACCACAGGGGTATAGCTCAGTTGGTAGAGCGACGGTCTCCAAAACCGTAGGTCGCGGGTTCGAACCCTGCTGCCCCTGCCATTTCCCACAGATACGAATTGCGTCCGCCCTCGGTCATCATGCCGATGCAGCCTGCGATGCAATGTCGAGATGATCCGCCGCTTGCCCGTTGAGGTAGCGTGCGAAGACCGCATCAAAGCCTGCTTCCACCTGACGACATTGTCTTTCTGCGCAAAACAGGGGAGCCAGGGCCTGCTGATCCAGAAGCTTGTTGCGCAGGGCCTGCAGCGCGTCCGGATCAGCCGCGAGCGTCGCGGCCTTGGATTCGTAGTCCGCATCGTCCGAGGCGATCAGTTCGCCCAAGCCGGCAGCCTGAAGCAAGCTCGCGCCGGTGCGGGCGGCGTATTGCTGTCCAGCCAGCGTGAGGACCGGCAATCCGGCTGCGAGGGCGGCGCGTACCGCGGTGCCAGCGTTCACGACAAAGGTATCGAGAAACAAATCCGCTACAGCCAGCCTGTCTTCGGATGCAGCCGCATCGGTGTCGGCAGCAAAGATCAGGCGGTCGGGGTCAATGCCGCGCTTGGCTGCGGCACGGCGCAGGTTGGACGTCGCGTGATCATTGCCTTCCAGCAGCCACAGGCTGCTGTCCGGGGCCTTGGCGAGCACGCGCATCCAGATGTCGAACACCCGCGGCGTGATCTGGCTGGAGTTGGCAAAGCTGCAGAAGACGGCTCCGGTTTCCGGCAGGCCGTGTTCGGCGCGACGCTGCGCGAGGGTCTCGGGGTTACGCGCTGCCGGACGTGCGGAAATCGCGCTATGTCCTACGGGCAGGCGCAGGAGATGCTCGCTGTGAAAGCGTTCGCTGCCGAGTGGGCAGGTGGTCGCATCCCCCAGCAGATAGTCAAATGCCGCGGTGCCTGACGTGCCGGGGTAACCCGGCCACGCGACATGCAGGGGCGCGAGCCGTTCAGTGAACAAGCGGGCGCGGGCCGTCGTGGCGCTGCCGCTGAGGTCGATCGCGATGTGAAGTTGCTGCTGTCGTGCTGCCTCTGCGACCTGGGCAGGCGCTTGGCCGCCGCAGTCGTGCACCTTGAGGCCCAGGTTCTGAAACCCCTCACGCGTCGCTTCGTCCAGGCGCCCGCCATGCGCAAACACCAGCACCTCAAAGCGTTGCGCATCATGGGCCTCCAGCATCTTGCCGTGGCTCATCAGCACCTGGGGGCCTTGGGAGCTGACGAAGAAATACCCCAGCCGCACGCGCTCGGGGCGCTGTTCGGGTCGGGCGTGGGACAGCGGCGGCAGGGTAGGCAGCTGATCGCTGGCGAAGGCCTGCGCACGGATCCGCAGCAGGTCCGGGTTGTCCTCCATCTGCATCAGCGCACTGGGCTCACACCCGGCGCCGCGCAGACCCAGCAGGCGACGGTGGCTGTCGTATTCCGCAACCCAGCGCCAATCGTTCATCGCCGCCAGCACAACGACACGCTGGGTGCGGGCCGGATCATGGGCCGGGGTTTCCTGCAGGATCCTGTCAAAGCAGGGCAGCGCCCGGGCGGGCTCTCCCGCCGCCAAGTGCAGCAGGCCGAGCTGGTAATGCGCCTCGGTCAGGGCAGGGTTCAGCGTGGCGGCCTGATCGAACAGCGCCTTGGCGTCCTCCGTCTGCCCCAGTAGCAGATACAGTTTCGCGAGCTCGGCATGCAGCGAGGCATCCTCCGGCGCCAGGGCAACGGCATTGCGCAGATGTGCCGCCGCTGCGGTCGTGCGCCCCTGAGTGGTCAGCGCCTCGGCCAGGCTGCGCAGGGCCAGCAGGCAGGCCGGGTCCAGCGTTAGAGCTTCTTCGTAAAGACGGACCGCCGTGTCCAGCTGTCCGCGGGCCATGTGGACGCGGCCCATCGCTGCGTGGGTGCTGGCGACCCGCGGGTCGATGCCAAGCGCCCTGTTCAGGCAGGTGGCGGCATTGTCCAGATGCCCGGCAGCCAGGTGACAGCGGCCGAGGAAGTCCCATAGGAAATGCGATTCGCGGAACGTCTTGAGCAACGCGCCGCAGCTTTCCGCAGCCTCGAAATGCTGACCCGCGGCCAGGGCCTCCTCCAGTTCCGTCCGGGTGTCTTCGGAGGGTTCGCGCTGCTCGCGCAACCGGTCACGCAGCGAGGTCAGCGCTTGCGAAGCGCGCGCGTTCTTGGGGTTGCGGGCCAAGATCCCCGAATAGGCGAGGACCGCATTCTCGAGCTTGGCATCCCGTTCGAATTGTTCCGCTTGGGAGAGGGAATAGGCTGGTGTCATGGCATCCGATCTCATCAAATCCGCGAGTGTTGGGCCGTCGTGCCGGTGGTGCGGCGCGGCCGGGCTGTCGTCCGTTCTGTCGCAAGTGGATTAAAATTGGATTGACCGGGCGCGCGCTGGCGGGGCTGCCGTTGCACAGGGCTTGAATTCACCGCCTGCAGGCGTTAAATCGCCAACACTGCTAGCAGAGAGATCCCCCCAGCATGGCGACTATCAATCCAGTTCAGTTTATCCAGCAGGTTCGTGCCGAAGTGTCGAAGGTCGTTTGGCCGACCCGGCGTGAGGTGCTGCTGACCACGGTCATGGTCTTCATCATGGCGGCGCTTACGGCGGTGTTTTTTGCGCTGGTCGATCTCCTGATCCGCTTTGGCCTTCAGGGGCTTCTGGGGATGTTCAGCTAAGCCTGCGGCAGTATTACGGCTCCGGCCCGCACCCGCCGCGCGGCACTTGATCTTGGCGGCAATGGGCGGTACGTGAGCGGGAACTATTGAGGCGGGCGTGCAGCGATTCGGTTTGCACGCCGCTTTTTGTTGAAGAGCGCAGCATTTGCTGCAACGTATGAACAGGCAGCGGCGCGGCATTTGCCGGCCCGGCAGAACAAGGACGACGGTTCATGGCGAAACGGTGGTATTCGGTCAGCGTTCTTTCGAACTTCGAAAAGAAAATCGCAGAGCAGATCCGCACCTCGGTCGCTGAACAGGGCCTTGAGGACGAAATCGACGAGGTACTGGTCCCCACCGAAGAGGTGATCGAGATCCGCCGCGGCAAGAAGGTCTCGACCGAGCGCCGTTTCATGCCCGGCTACGTGCTGGTGCACATGGAAATGTCCGACCGCGGCTACCACCTGATCTCCTCGATCAACCGCGTCACTGGCTTCCTCGGCCCGCAGGGCCGCCCGATGCCGATGCGCGACGCAGAGGTGCAGGGCATCCTGGGCCGTGTCGAGGAAGGCGTCGAGGCGCCGCGCACCCTGATCACCTTCGAGGTGGGCGAGAAGGTCAAGGTCAACGACGGCCCGTTCGAGGATTTCGACGGCATGGTCGAAGAGGTCGACGACGACAACCAGAAGCTCAAGGTCACCGTGTCCATCTTTGGCCGCGAAACCCCGGTGGAGCTGGACTTTACTCAGGTCACCAAACAGGGGTGATTGGCAGCGGGCAGGTTGCCCGCTCTACGGAATTTGAAGCGCCGCGTTGGGTTCAACGCGGCGTTTTTTGTTTGCGGGGCGGGTGGACTTCCGCCGGGATTTCGCCGATGGCAGCTTTGCGGCGGATGGCGCAAAGCCATCGGCCGGTGTCAATTTCGCAGCGGTCTGTTGTGCAGGAGCGGCCGCCTGCCGGTCAGAAGTCGGCAGACCGCCCTGGCAGAGGCGTCCGTGGCCCTGTCGCGGTAGGCGGCGATGTTGGAAGGGGTGCGGAACAGCAGGGTGGCATTTTCGATCACGAGCACCGCGGCGTCCACCTCGTCTTCGGGCACCATATCGCGCGCGATGCGGGTCAGATCATCCCGAAGCGCTGCGACATGGTTCCGCACAAGGTCCATATGCCCGGCCGCCAGCTGCAGATAGGCGTGGAAAAGTTTGGGATTGGCGTCGAAGCTGCTCCGCTTGATCCGGAGGATGGACAGAACCCATTGTTCGAGCCTTGCCTCCGCATCGTCCTCGGCCGCTGCCGCCTGCCGTGACGCGGCCTCGACCTCTTCAAACCACCTGGCCACCAATGCGCGCACCAGATCTGCCTTGGTCGGGTAGAAGGCGTGGACATAGGATTGCGACATGCCGAGGCGCTGGGCAAGGTCGGACAGCACCAGCCTGCGGCCGTCCGAGGCTTGCAGCTGGGCCTCGGCCTCGGCAATCAGCCGCGCCCTGATCTTCTCCGCATCGGGTTTGGGTCTTGCCACTTAGATCCACCGTCTCGTTGTTCGGGCATAATCATCGTATGCGGCACCGAAGGCGGCCCGCATCCGGCGTTCCTCGTGCGGGATGTACCAGTACATTGCGGTCAGAAGAAAAGCCAGCGGCGCAGCAAGCGCGCACCAGGTGTTGACGTAGAAGGCGGCTCCCACGAGCAGCAGGAAAAAGCCCAGGTACATCGGGTTGCGGCTGTAGCGGAACGGGCCGTCGGTGATCAGATCCTGCGGTTGCCGGAACGTGTGTATCTCGGCCTTTTTCCGTTTGAAATGCCAGGAGCCCCAAAACAGCGCCGTCAGGCCAAGGGCAATTGGAATGTCCCAGGGCATCGCGGCATCGGCGCGCATCACCAGCGAGTCCGGGTGAAGCAGGCTCAATGGCATCAGGCACAGGAGCAGGAGAAGAAACAGCACGGGCGGGATCAGTCGGGTCATTGGGGGTCTCCATTGTTTAATAATAAGAATTAGCATTTATTATTTATTCCGGACAAGAGGGTTTGGCCCGCCGGCCGCCGCTGATGCCGCGCCGCCACTTGCCAATCCCACCAATCCCCTGTAAACGCCGCCTCTATCGTCTTCGGGCGAGATTCTCTCGTGGGAGATGGACGGGTCGCGACCCTGACGTCCGACCACGCAACACACACCGGGCAGGACGCGTCTTGTCCTCGTTGAAAGGAAAACCAAATGGCTAAGAAGCTTGTTGGTTCGATGAAGCTGCAGGTTCCTGCAGGTCAGGCAAACCCCTCTCCGCCGGTTGGCCCCGCTCTGGGTCAGCGCGGCATCAACATCATGGAATTCTGCAAGGCGTTCAACGCCAAGACCGCAGACATGGAGCCCGGCGCGCCGTGCCCGACCGTGATCACCTACTATCAGGACAAGTCCTTCACCATGGACATCAAGACGCCGCCCGCGTCTTACTACCTGAAGAAGGCTGCCAAGATTAAATCCGGCGCGAACAACCCGTCGCGCGAGACCGTCGGCACCGTGACCGTGGCCCAGGTGAAAGAAATCGCCGAAGCCAAGATGAAAGATCTGAACGCCAACGACATCGACGCGGCAATGCAGATCATCCTGGGCTCTGCCCGCTCCATGGGCATCGAGGTGAAGTAAGATGGCAAAGCTCGGTAAACGTACCCGCGCGGCGCGCGAAGCTTTCGCTGGCAAGGAAAACCTGTCCGTGGAAGAAGCTGTTGCCCTGATCAAGGCCAACGCCAACGCCAAGTTCGACGAGACCGTCGAGATCGCCATGAACCTGGGCGTCGACACCCGCCACGCAGACCAGATGGTCCGCGGCGTGGTCGGTCTGCCGAACGGCACCGGCAAGGCGATGCGTGTTGCTGTCTTCGCCCGTGGCGCCAAGGCAGACGAAGCCAAGGAAGCCGGTGCAGACATCGTCGGCGCCGAAGACCTGATGGAAACCATCCAGGGCGGCACCATCGAGTTCGATCGCTGCATCGCGACCCCGGACATGATGCCGGTCGTTGGCCGTCTGGGCAAAATCCTGGGCCCGCGCAACCTGATGCCGAACCCGAAAGTCGGCACCGTGACTATGGACGTGAAAGCGGCCGTGGAAGCAGCCAAGGGCGGTGAAGTGCAGTTCAAGGCAGAAAAAGGCGGCGTTGTGCACGCAGGCGTCGGCAAAGCGTCCTTCGACGAAGCCAAGCTGGTAGAAAACATCCGCGCCTTCGTGTCGGCCGTGGCCAAGGCCAAGCCGACCGGTGCCAAGGGTGCCTACATGAAGAAAATCAACCTTTCCTCGACCATGGGTCCGGGCGTCACGGTTGATGTCGACAACGCGGTCAGCGAGTAATCGCGACATAACGCGACTGCTATGTAGGGGCGTCCCGGTCGGGGCGCCCTTTTTTCATGGACATGGGGCTGTGCGCAGGGTCTATCTTGGCGCCAGAAGACAAGCGACATTAAGGTCGATATGAGGCAGCCCGCGAGCAACAGACTCCTGATCTATGCGCCTGTGCCCCTGTACCGGGTGGGCGAACAGCTGTTTCTGGAGGACCAGGCGCGGGTAGGGCTGCGTTTGTGGGCGGATAATTTCGCCACCGTCGCGGCGATGATGCCGGTCATTGATGCGCCGCCGCCGGAGGGGTGGAGTCCTTATGAGGCGGGCAACATCGATCGCGTGGTCCTGCACCCGCTGCCCTGCGCCTATACCCCGTTGCGTTTTGCCCGGTGTCTCGGTCCGACGCGGGCGCGGATCGCGGCGTTGATTGATGAGGCCGACATCCTGTCATTTGCCATTGGTGGGCTGTTTGGCGACTGGGGCGCGGTGGCGAGTTTCGTGGCGCATGGCAAGAGCCGTCCCTTTGCTGCCTGGACGGATCGTGTCGAAAGTGCCGTTACGCGGCTGACAGCGGCCAGCGGGTCGTTCAAGACCCGGCTGCGCAAGCGCCTGACCGCGGGGCCGATGTGGCAGCTGGAGAAGGCGGTCATTCGTCGCGCCGCCGTGGGGCTGTTTCATGGCAGGGACACCTTTGACACCTACGCCCCGTTCTGTCGCAACCCCAAGGTCGTGCATGACATTCTGCTGGATCGCAGTCTGCAGATCACGGAGGAGGACTTCACGGCCAAGCAGCGCGCGAGCGGGCAGGGGCCGCTGCAGATCGTTTATGCGGGTCGGGCGGACGACATGAAGGGGCCGCTGGAGTGGCTCGAGGCCTTGGCGCAGCTGAAAGCTGGGGGCGTGGACTTTCGCGCGCGCTGGCTCGGCGATGGCCCCATGTTGGCAGACATGCGGGGCGCGGCCGAGCAGGCGGGGATCGGTGATGTCGTTGCGATGCCCGGTTTCGTGGCAGATCGCGAAGCGGTGATCACGGCTCTGCGGCAGGCGCATCTGTTTGTCTTCTGTCACAAGACGCCGGAAAGCCCGCGCTGCCTGATCGAGGCGTTGATGTCCGGCACGCCGATCGTAGGCTATGACAGCGCGTACGCGCGTGAACTGGTTGAAGGCTTCGGCGGCGGTCGATTTGTTGCAAACGGCAGCGTGGCCGCGCTCGCAGATGTAATTTCCGACCTGTCGCACGCGCGTGGCGCCTTGCTGGACCTTCAACGGGCAGCGCGCCGGGACGGGCAGCGGTTTGACCAGGACAGTGTCTTCCGGGACCGGAGCGAGATCCTGAAGCAGGCGCTCGCCGCTTGAGCGCGGGATGACCGGCCCTGACCGTGGGCTTCGAGGTCGCGGTGCCACGCGCTGCGCCTGAAAGGTTGCCGGAGCCGTTTTGGGTAGGGGTGTTTTTGCCCTTGGAAAAGCTCTCGAATAGGACTATGCACGGCCTTGAGATAAAGCGTGCGATTCGTCGTGCGCTTTATTTCATTTCGTCCAAGATGGTGGGTGGCCTTTCGATCGGGCCTTAATTTCCCTCCTGAGACGGGTAAGACCATGAAGATCGAGGGTTTTCATTCCCTCGGGCGGATTTGGCTGATCCCGTAAAACGGACCTGAACGCCGGTTCCTCGGAATCGGCAAACATGAGCCGGGATGCGAGAGCATCCCTAACTTGGAGAGAACTGTGGATAGAGCCCAGAAAGAGAAAGTGGTCGAGGAACTCGGCCAGATCTTCGAAAGCTCTGGCGTCGTGGTGGTTGCTCACTACGCCGGTCTGACAGTTGCCGAGATGCAGGATCTGCGCGCACGTGCTCGTGACGCGAACAGCTCCGTGCGTGTTGCCAAAAACAGGCTCGCCAAAATCGCCCTCGAGGGTAAGCCGTGTGAAAGCATGTCTGACCTGCTGACAGGGATGACCGTTCTGACCTACTCCGAAGATCCCGTGTCCGCCGCCAAGGTGGCCGAGGATTTCGCCAAGGAAAACAAAAAGTTTGAGATCCTTGGCGGTGCAATGGGTGAGAACGCTCTGGACCGCGCAGGCGTTGAAGCCGTGTCGAAAATGCCCTCCCGTGACGAGCTTATCGCTCAGATCGCAAGCATGCTCGGCGCACCTGCTTCCAACATCGCCGGCGCAATTGGCGCACCTGCAAGCAACATCGCAAGCATCCTTTCGACCATCGAAGAGAAGGCGGAAGCTGCGTAAGCGGTTGGCACTGAATGACTGGCGTGGGGCTGAAGCCCGCACGTTGGAACACACATACTGTAAACGGAAAGAGCTGATACAATGGCTGATCTGAAAGCACTCGCAGAAAGCATCGTGGGTCTGACCCTGCTGGAAGCACAAGAACTGAAAACCATCCTGAAAGACGAATACGGCATCGAGCCCGCAGCAGGCGGCGCGGTTGTCATGGCAGCTGGCGGCGACGCCGGCGGTGCAGCCGAAGAAGAAAAGACCGAATTCGACGTCGTTCTGAAGAACGCTGGCGCCTCCAAGATCAACGTGATCAAGGAAGTTCGCGGCATCACCGGCCTGGGCCTGAAAGAAGCCAAGGAACTGGTCGAAGCCGGCGGCAAGATCAAAGAAGGCGTGGACAAAGCCGAAGCAGAAGACATCAAGGGCAAGCTGGAAGCAGCTGGCGCCGAAGTCGAGCTGGCCTAAGTCCTGCAACTGGTGCATTTCAGGTGCATCGGAATTTTGGCTGGGTCCGGAGTTTTCCGGGCCCAGCCGAACCTGTCTTAGAAAGGGCCCTTGCGAGGGTGCTTTTTCAGGCGAGGTTCAAGGGATCGGGAGGCTACCTTCGGGACGGTGGCCATGAATTGATCCGAACGCGCTGTCTCGTATGGGCAAGGTGCCGGGGCCCGGCGGCATCCTTGACCGGTGAGAACTCGGAAAGGTGACATCTGACATGGCTCAATCGTTCCTTGGCCAGAAACGTCTACGCAAATATTACGGCAAGATCCGCGAAGTGCTGGAAATGCCGAACCTCATCGAGGTGCAGAAATCGTCCTACGACCTTTTCCTGCGCTCCGGTGACGCCGATGAGCCGCTGGACGGCGAAGGCATCAAGGGGGTCTTCCAGTCGGTTTTCCCGATCAAGGACTTCAACGAAACCTCCGTTCTGGAGTTCGTGAAATACTCGTTCGAGAAGCCGAAATACGACGTCGAAGAGTGCATGCAGCGCGACATGACCTATTCGGCGCCGCTGAAGGTCACCCTGCGGCTGATCGTATTCGATGTTGACGAGGACACTGGTGCCAAGTCGGTCAAGGACATCAAGGAACAGGATGTCTTCATGGGCGACATGCCCCTGATGACCCCGAACGGTACCTTCATCGTCAACGGCACCGAGCGCGTGATCGTGTCCCAGATGCACCGCTCGCCGGGCGTGTTCTTCGACCACGACAAGGGCAAGACCCATTCTTCGGGCAAGCTGCTGTTTGCCTGCCGCATCATCCCGTACCGCGGCTCCTGGCTGGACTTCGAGTTTGACGCCAAGGACATCGTCTACGCCCGTATCGACCGTCGCCGCAAACTGCCGGTGACAACCCTGCTCTATGCCCTCGGCCTGGACCAGGAAGGCATCATGGATGCCTATTACGATACCGTGCACTACAAGCTGGAAAAATCCCGCGGTTGGGTCACGCCGTTCTTCCCGGAGCGCGTGCGCGGTACCCGTCCGACCTACGACCTGGTCGATGCGGCAACCGGTGAAATCATCTGCGAAGCGGGCAAGAAAGTCACGCCGCGGGCCGTCAAGAAGATGATCGAGGAAGGCTCCATCACCGAGCTGCTGGTTCCCTTCGATCACATCGTCGGCAAATTCGTCGCCAAGGACATCATCAACGAAGAAACCGGCGCGATCTATGTCGAGGCCGGCGATGAGCTGACCCTGGAATACGACAAGGACGGCGAACTGATCGGCGGTTCCCTGAAGGAACTGCTGGACGCGGGCATCACCGACATTCCGGTGCTGGACATCGACAACGTCAACGTCGGTCCCTACATGCGCAACACCATGGCGCAGGACAAGAACATGTCCCGCGAAACCGCGCTGATGGACATCTACCGCGTGATGCGCCCGGGCGAGCCGCCCACCGTTGAAGCAGCCTCCGCGCTGTTCGACACCCTGTTCTTCGATTCCGAGCGCTACGACCTGTCGGCCGTGGGCCGCGTGAAGATGAACATGCGCCTGGCACTCGATGCCGAGGACACCCAGCGCACCCTGCGCAAGGAAGACATCGTTGCCTGTATCAAGGCGCTGGTCGACCTGCGTGATGGCCGCGGCGACGTGGACGACATCGACCACCTCGGCAACCGTCGCGTCCGCTCCGTCGGCGAACTGATGGAAAACCAGTACCGCGTCGGCCTGCTGCGCATGGAGCGTGCGATCAAGGAGCGGATGTCTTCCGTCGAGATCGACACCGTGATGCCGCAGGATCTGATCAACGCGAAACCGGCCGCGGCCGCGGTGCGCGAATTCTTCGGCTCCTCGCAGCTGTCGCAGTTCATGGACCAGACCAACCCGCTGTCCGAAGTGACCCACAAACGCCGTCTCTCGGCGCTTGGCCCGGGCGGTCTGACCCGCGAACGCGCAGGCTTCGAGGTACGCGACGTTCACCCGACCCACTATGGCCGGATGTGCCCGATTGAAACGCCGGAAGGCCCGAACATCGGTCTGATTAACTCGCTCGCCACCTTCGCGCGGGTGAACAAGTACGGCTTCATCGAAACCCCCTACCGGGTGGTGAAGGACGGGCAGGTCACCGATGAGGTGCACTACATGTCCGCGACCGAGGAAATGCGTCACACGGTGGCGCAGGCGAACGCCAACCTCGACGAGAACAACCGTTTCGTGAACGACCTCGTGTCGACCCGCCAGTCGGGCGACTACACGCTGGCGCCGAACGAAAGCGTTGACCTCATCGACGTCAGCCCGAAACAGCTGGTTTCGGTTGCGGCCTCGCTGATCCCGTTCCTCGAAAACGACGACGCCAACCGCGCTCTGATGGGCTCGAACATGCAACGTCAGGCGGTTCCGCTGCTGCGGGCCGAGGCGCCGCTGGTCGGCACCGGCATCGAAGGCAAGGTCGCGATCGACTCCGGCGCGGCCATCCAGGCCAAGCGTGCGGGCATCATCGACCAGGTCGACGCGCAGCGTATCGTGATCCGCGCCACCGAGGATCTCGAGCTTGGTGATGCGGGCGTTGACATCTACCGTCTGCGCAAGTTCCAGCGGTCCAACCAGAACACCACCATCAACCAGAAGCCTCTGGTCAAGGTGGGCGACAAGGTCGTCAAGGGCGAGGTGATCGCCGACGGTCCGTCGACCGACATGGGCGAATTGGCTCTGGGCAAGAACGTGGTCGTCGCGTTCATGCCGTGGAACGGCTACAACTACGAAGACTCCATCCTGATCTCCGAGCGCATCGCGCGTGACGACGTCTTCACCTCGGTTCACATCGAGGAATTCGAAGTCGCCGCCCGTGACACCAAGCTCGGCCCGGAAGAGATCACCCGCGACATCCCCAACGTCGGCGAGGAAGCCCTGCGTAACCTCGACGAGGCAGGCATCGTCTACATCGGTGCCGATGTGGAGCCGGGCGACATTCTGGTCGGCAAGATCACTCCGAAGGGCGAAAGCCCGATGACCCCGGAAGAGAAGCTGCTGCGCGCCATCTTCGGCGAAAAAGCATCTGACGTGCGCGACACCTCGCTGCGCGTGAAGCCGGGCGATTACGGTACCGTGGTCGAGGTGCGCGTCTTCAACCGCCACGGCGTCGAGAAAGACGAACGTGCGCTGCAGATCGAGCGTGAGGAAGTCGAGCGTCTGGCCCGTGACCGGGACGACGAGCTGGCGATCCTGGACCGCAACATCTACGCGCGCCTGCGCTCGATGCTGGTCGGCAAGATCGCGGTGAAGGGGCCGAAAGGCGTGCGCGCCGGTACCGAGATCACCGAGGAGCTGCTCGACAGCCTGAGCCGTGGTCAGTGGTGGATGCTGGCGCTGGAAGACGAGCAGGACGCCCAGGTCGTCGAGGCCCTGAACGAGCAGTACGAGGCGCAGAAGCGCGCCCTGGATGCCCGTTTCGAGGACAAGGTCGAGAAGGTCCGCCGTGGCGACGATCTGCCGCCGGGCGTGATGAAGATGGTCAAGGTTTTCATCGCGGTGAAGCGCAAGCTGCAGCCGGGCGACAAGATGGCTGGTCGTCACGGGAACAAGGGTGTGATCTCGAAAGTGGTGCCGATGGAGGACATGCCGTTCCTCGCCGACGGTACCCCGGTCGACTTCTGCCTCAACCCGCTGGGCGTGCCGTCGCGGATGAACGTTGGTCAGATCCTCGAAACCCACATGGGCTGGGCCGCACGCGGTCTGGGCATCAAGGTGGACGAGGCGCTGCAGGAATATCGCCGGTCCGGCGACCTGACCCCGGTGCGCGAAGCGATGCATCACGCCTATGGTGACGATGTCTACGACGAAGGCATCGCCAACATGTCCGAAGAGGAACTGGTGGAAGCGGCAAGCAACGTCACCCGTGGTGTGCCGATCGCGACCCCGGTCTTCGACGGCGCCAAGGAAGACGATGTGAACGACGCGCTGGTGCGGGCGGGCTTTGACAAGTCCGGTCAGTCGATCCTGTTCGACGGTCGCACCGGTGAGCAGTTCGCACGTCCGGTCACCGTGGGCATCAAGTACCTGCTGAAACTGCATCACCTGGTGGACGACAAGATCCACGCGCGTTCCACCGGCCCGTACTCGCTGGTTACCCAGCAGCCGCTGGGCGGTAAGGCGCAGTTCGGTGGTCAGCGCTTCGGTGAGATGGAGGTCTGGGCTCTGGAAGCCTATGGCGCCGCCTACACCCTGCAGGAGATGCTCACCGTGAAATCGGATGACGTCGCCGGCCGGACAAAGGTCTATGAGTCGATCGTCAAGGGCGAGGATAACTTCGAGGCGGGCGTTCCCGAGAGCTTCAACGTTCTCGTGAAGGAAGTCCGCGGCCTCGGCCTGAATATGGAACTCCTGGATGCGGAGGTTGAGGAGTAAGGGCCCCGCGCCCTTCTCCCGCTCCCCCCTTCCGCAAGATTTGAGGTATCAAAATGAACCAGGAAATCACCAACAACCCGTTCAACCCGCTGACGCCGCCGAAGGTCTTTGACGAAATCAAAGTCTCGCTGGCCAGCCCGGAACGGATCCTGTCTTGGTCCTATGGTGAAATCAAAAAGCCCGAGACCATCAACTACCGGACCTTCAAGCCCGAGCGCGACGGCCTGTTCTGCGCCCGGATCTTCGGCCCGATCAAGGACTACGAGTGCCTGTGCGGCAAGTATAAGCGGATGAAATACCGCGGCGTCGTCTGCGAAAAGTGCGGCGTCGAGGTCACTCTGCAGAAAGTGCGCCGCGAGCGCATGGGCCACATCGAACTGGCGGCACCGGTTGCACACATCTGGTTCCTGAAGTCGCTGCCGTCCCGCATCGGCCTGATGCTGGACATGACCCTGCGCGATCTGGAGCGGGTCCTGTACTTTGAAAACTACGTTGTCATCGAGCCGGGCCTGACCGACCTGACCTATGGTCAGATGATGACTGAAGAAGAGTACATGGATGCTCAGGACCAGTACGGCATGGACGCCTTCACCGCCAACATCGGCGCCGAGGCAATCCGTGACATGCTGGCCCAGATCGACCTGGAATCGGAAGCCGAGCAGCTGCGCGCCGAACTGGCCGAAGCGACCGGCGAACTGAAGCCCAAGAAGATCATCAAGCGTCTGAAAGTCGTGGAATCCTTCTTGGAATCGGGCAACCGTCCGGAATGGATGATCATGACCGTGATCCCGGTCATCCCGCCGGAACTGCGTCCGCTGGTTCCGCTGGACGGTGGTCGTTTTGCGACTTCCGACCTGAACGACCTGTACCGCCGCGTGATCAACCGGAACAACCGCCTTAAGCGCCTGATCGAGCTGCGCGCGCCGGACATCATCGTCCGCAACGAAAAGCGGATGCTGCAGGAATCCGTGGACGCGCTGTTCGACAACGGCCGCCGCGGCCGCGTCATCACCGGCGCCAACAAGCGCCCGCTGAAGTCGCTGTCCGACATGCTGAAAGGCAAGCAGGGCCGCTTCCGTCAGAACCTTCTGGGTAAGCGCGTCGACTTCTCCGGCCGTTCGGTCATCGTGACCGGTCCCGAGCTGAAGCTGCACCAGTGCGGCCTGCCCAAGAAGATGGCGCTGGAGCTGTTCAAGCCCTTCATCTACTCGCGTCTGGAGGCCAAGGGCCTGTCCAGCACCGTGAAGCAGGCGAAGAAGCTGGTCGAGAAAGAGCGTCCCGAAGTCTGGGATATCCTCGACGAGGTGATCCGCGAACACCCGGTGATGCTGAACCGCGCACCGACGCTGCACCGTTTGGGTATCCAGGCGTTCGAACCCACGCTGATCGAAGGTAAAGCCATCCAGCTGCACCCGCTGGTCTGCTCGGCGTTCAACGCGGACTTCGACGGTGACCAGATGGCTGTGCACGTCCCGCTGAGCCTCGAGGCCCAGCTGGAAGCGCGCGTCCTGATGATGTCGACGAACAACGTTCTGTCGCCCGCAAACGGCGCGCCGATCATCGTTCCCTCGCAGGATATGATTCTGGGTCTCTACTATGTGACCCTGGAACGCGAAGGCATGCCGGGCGAAGGCAAGATTTTCGGCACGATCGAGGAAGTCGAGCACGCGCTGAATGCCGGTGAAGTGCACCTGCACTCCAAGATCACCGCGCGGATTCCGCAGATCGACGAGGAAGGCAACGAGGTTCTCAAGCGTTTTGAGACCACCCCGGGCCGTGTCCGTCTGGGCGCGCTGCTGCCGAAGAACGCCAAGGCGCCCTTCGAGCTGGTCAACCGCCTTCTTCGGAAGAAAGAAGTTCAGCAGGTCATCGACACCGTCTACCGCTACTGCGGTCAGAAGGAGTCGGTCATCTTCTGTGACCAGATCATGACCATGGGCTTCCGCGAAGCGTTCAAGGCCGGCATCTCCTTCGGCAAGGACGACATGGTGATCCCGGACAACAAGTGGTCGCTGGTCGATGAGACACGCGAGCAGGTCAAGGACTTCGAACAGCAGTACATGGACGGCCTGATCACTCAGGGCGAAAAGTACAACAAGGTTGTCGATGCCTGGTCGAAGTGTAACGACAAGGTCACCGAAGCGATGATGGGCACCATCTCCGCTGACAAGCGGGACGAGAACGGCGCCGTGATGGAGCCGAACTCGGTCTACATGATGGCCCACTCCGGTGCGCGTGGCTCGGTTACCCAAATGAAGCAGCTGGGCGGCATGCGCGGCCTGATGGCCAAGCCGAACGGCGACATCATCGAGACCCCGATCATCTCGAACTTTAAAGAAGGCCTGACCGTTCTGGAGTACTTCAACTCCACCCACGGTGCCCGCAAGGGTCTGTCGGATACCGCGCTTAAGACGGCGAACTCGGGTTACCTGACCCGTCGTCTGGTGGACGTGGCGCAGGACTGCATCGTGCGCGAGCACGACTGTGGCACCGAGCGTGCGATCACCGCGGAAGCGGCCGTGAACGATGGTGAGGTCGTGGCGTCCCTGGGTGAGCGTATCCTGGGCCGTGTCGCCGCCGACGACATCAAGCGTCCCGGTACCGACGAGATCATCGTCGCCGCAGGCCAGCTCATCGATGAGCGCATGGCGGATGCGGTGGAAGAGGCCGGCGTTCAGTCGACCCGTATCCGCTCGCCGCTGACCTGTGAAAGCGAAGAGGGCGTCTGCGCCATGTGCTACGGTCGTGACCTGGCGCGTGGTACGCAGGTGAACACCGGCGAGGCTGTCGGCATCATCGCGGCGCAGTCGATCGGTGAACCTGGTACGCAGCTGACGATGCGGACCTTCCACATCGGCGGTGTTGCGCAGGGTGGCCAGCAGTCGTTCCTGGAAGCCTCTCAGGAAGGCAAGATCGTCTTCGAGATGCCGCAGACCCTGGAAAACGCCAACGGCGAAGTTCTGGTTGTCGGCCGCAACATGAAGCTGATCATCCAGGACGAACACGGCGAGGAACGCGCCAGCCACAAGCTGGGTTACGGCTCCAAGCTGTTCGTCAAGGAAGGCCAGCAGGTCAGCCGCGGCGACAAGCTGTTCGAATGGGACCCCTATACCCTGCCGATCATCGCCGAGAAGCCGGGTACCGCGAAATATGTCGACCTGATCTCGGGCCTCGCCGTGCGCGACGAGACCGACGAAGCCACCGGCATGACCCAGAAGATCGTGATCGACTGGCGTGCGGCGCCCAAGGGCTCTGACCTCAAGCCGGAGATCATCCTGGTGGACAGCAACGGTGAGCCGGTGCGCAACGACGCCGGTAACCCGCTGACCTACCCGATGTCCGTGGACGCCATCCTGTCGGTCGAAGACGGCCAGCAGATCATGGCAGGTGACGTTGTCGCGCGTATCCCGCGTGAAGGCGCCAAGACCAAGGACATTACCGGTGGTCTGCCGCGGGTTGCGGAACTGTTCGAAGCCCGCCGTCCGAAGGATCACGCGATCATCGCCGAAATCGATGGTTACGTGCGCTTTGGTCGCGACTACAAGAACAAGCGCCGCATCTCGATCGAGCCGGTCGACGACACGCTGGAGCCCGTCGAATACATGGTGCCCAAGGGCAAGCACATTCCGGTTCAGGAAGGTGACTTCGTTCAGAAGGGCGACTACATCATGGACGGCAACCCGGCGCCGCATGACATCCTGTCCATCATGGGTGTCGAGGCACTGGCGAATTACATGATCGACGAGGTTCAGGACGTCTATCGACTGCAGGGTGTGAAGATCAACGACAAGCACATCGAGGTGATCGTTCGCCAGATGCTGCAGAAGTGGGAGATCTCCGACTCCGGCGACACCACCCTGCTGAAGGGTGAACATGTCGACAAGCAGGAGTTCGACGCCGCGAATGAAAAGGCGCTGGCCCGCGGCAAGCGTCCGGCTCAGGGCGAGCCGATCCTGCTCGGCATCACCAAGGCGTCGCTGCAGACCCGTTCCTTCATCTCGGCGGCCTCCTTCCAGGAGACCACCCGCGTTCTCACCGAGGCATCGGTGCAGGGCAAGAAGGACAAGCTGGTCGGCCTCAAGGAAAACGTCATCGTTGGCCGCCTGATCCCGGCCGGTACCGGTGGTGCGACCCAGCGCGTGCGCCAGATCGCCCAGAGCCGCGACAACGTGGTGCTGGAAGCCCGCCGCGAAGAGGCCGAAGCCGCCGCAGCGCTGGCTGCGCCGGTCATGGACGACGTGGCCGACGACAGCGACCTGGACAATCTGGTGGAAACGCCGGAAAGCCGGGATTGATCCGCGCCTGACATGAATTGAAGAAGCCCCCGCATGGCGACATGCGGGGGCTTTTTCTTTGTCCCGAGAGGACGGCAGTGTCCTGTTTTTCGCGGCTCCCGCTTGCATAATTCCAAAGGGCGGCTTTTGATGCGGAAGCCGGGGCGGCGCAATTCTTCTGGCCTGGACCTGGCAGATCTTTTCAAACCGGGGGCGACGCCCGCCGCTGATCTGGCGGTCGGTTGGCACGCCACAGCAACGGGGGTGCCGAGATGACGGCCAACCAGACCGGGGCGCTGCTGATGTGCGTCAGCATGGCGGCCTTCACGTTCAATGATGCGCTGGTCAAACTGGTGGGCGCGTCCCTGCCGCTGCCGCAGATCCTGACCATTCGCGGATTGGCGGCGAGCTTCCTGATCTATCTCCTGGCGCGGAACCTCGGCAGCCTGCGGATGCGATTGTCTCGCCGGGCGTGGACGATGATTGCCTTGCGCAGCCTGTGCGAGGTCGGCGCGACCTACCTGTTTCTGACGGCACTGCTGCGGATGCCGATTGCCAACATCACCGCGGTTCTCCAGGTGCTGCCGTTGTCGGTCACCCTGGGGGCGGCGCTGCTGTTCTCCGAACCGGTCGGCTGGCGCAGGATGGCCGCCATCGTCGCCGGTTTCTGCGGTATGCTGCTGATCGTGCGACCGGGGCCGGATGGTTTCAGCGACGGCGCCCTGTTTGCCCTTGGCGCGGTGGCCTTCGTGACCGCGCGCGATCTGGTCACGCGCCGGATGCCGCCCGAGGTGCCGTCGATGACCGTGACCTTCTGCGCGTCGCTTTCGGTTCTGGCCTTTGGGGCGATCAGCTCGGTCACGGTTGACTGGCAACCGGTGAGCGGCGACCAACTGTTGGTCCTGATGGCCGCGGCCTTCTTCATCTTCGGCGGCTACCTGTGCTCGGTGATGACGATGCGGGTCGGGGAAATCGCCGTGATCGCACCGTTGCGGTATACCGGGTTGTTGTGGGCGTTGCTGCTGGGCTGGGCGGTGTTTGGCGAATGGCCGGACGCGGTGACGATGACGGGCGCCGGAATCGTCGCCGCCGCGGGGCTGTTCACCCTGTACCGGGATCGACGGATCGCGCGGCGTCGCACCGCCTAGGCATCGCGGAAGATGGCGCGCACCGAGTCGGTTCGGATGCCGAAGATCGTGGCGAACTCCTGTTCCTGCTGGGCCGTCAACGGCGCCACCTCGACGGGCTTTGCGCCGCTCTGGCGTGAGTCGTTGTAGCCATTGTGGCTGCGCACCCACATCGGCACATCGCTGAAGGTCACCGTCGGCATATGGTGGTGGATCTTGTGGTGGGCGAAGTTCATGATCGTCCGGCGGGTGCCTCCGGCCGCATACATCCCGAGCGCGGCCGTCGCATAGGGGTTTACGGTCGCGGTTGCGCGGATCCCGTCTGCTCCGAACTCGGCGATGTAGCCGCGATTGAAATCGATGGCGGCCATCGGTGTCTTTTCCAACAGCGTGGCACAATCACGGGCGGTTTCGCGCAACCGCTCGACGAACTCCGCCGCCACGGCATCGTCATCGTCCAGCCGGAACTGCAGGCAGGGCTGATCCCGGTCCTTGCGCGCGCCGTTCAGAAGATCCTTCATGACATCCCTGTGCCGACGCGGTGGTTCCGCGTGGATCCGCACCTGCGGCAGGTCCGCGGTCAGATCGTGCAGCCTGTCGCGGTGGTGCCGGGGCAGGCTGTCGCCGATCACCACCAGCATGTCGAACTCGGGGTCGCTCTGCCTGCGCAGGCAGGGCAGGGTGACGGCCTCGAACAGCCGAAACCGCTCCTCCATGCGGGCATCGGAATAGAGGTAGGCGATCCGCTCCTCGATGGTTTCATGCACCACCTGGAACCCGCCGAGGGCCGGGTAGGAGAACCGACACAATCCGATGACTTGCATGCTGAAAATCCATATCTTCACAAAGGCTGTGGCAGTGACTATGGCGGTGCGGCGACAGGCTGGCAACCGCGCCCGGCGGTCGGCGACCATGGGTTGTCGGTGCCACCTGTTGACAACATCCGCGACTCCCCATATACGCCCGCTTATCCGGCACCCGGAGTGTATCTCCGAAAGCCGAATTCAAAATTGCAGTGGCTCAAGAACCGGGCACTTTTACCACCCGGTTCCTCTGTAAACACACCGCGTCGTCTCACCTCGGAATGGGAGCGATTGCGGTTTTTGCGCTTGTGGACGCATAAGTGCAACAGAATAACCCGCACGCGCCGGCGTGCATGACATGTTGCGAAACGGGGAATACCTGAATGCCAACGATCCAACAGCTGATCCGCAAGCCGCGTCAGCCGAAACGCAAAGTTTCGAAGTCCCAGCACCTCGAGCAGTGCCCGCAGAAACGCGGCGTCTGCACCCGCGTGTACACCACCACTCCGAAGAAGCCGAACTCCGCTATGCGGAAAGTTGCGAAGGTGCGCCTGACCAACGGTTACGAAGTGATCTCCTACATCCCTGGTGAAAGCCACAACCTTCAGGAGCACTCCGTGGTCCTGATCCGCGGCGGCCGGGTGAAAGACCTTCCGGGTGTCCGTTACCACATCCTGCGCGGTGTTCTGGATACCCAGGGCGTCAAAGACCGTAAGCAGCGCCGCTCGAAGTACGGCGCGAAGCGTCCTAAGTAAGAAGGAGAGAGCGAGATGTCCCGTCGTCACGCCGCAGAAAAACGCGAAGTCCTGCCCGACGCCAAGTTCGGTGACCGCGTTCTGACCAAGTTCATGAACAACCTGATGATCGATGGCAAGAAATCGGTCGCAGAGCGTATCGTGTACAACGCGTTTGACCGCGTTGAAGCCAAGATCAAGCGCGCGCCCGTGGAAGTGTTCCACGAAGCGCTGGACAACGTGAAACCCTCCGTCGAGGTCCGCTCCCGCCGTGTTGGTGGTGCAACCTACCAGGTGCCGGTTGAAGTGCGTCCCGAGCGTCGCGAAGCGCTGGCAATCCGCTGGCTGATCACCGCCGCGCGCGGCCGCAACGAGAACACCATGGAAGAGCGCCTCGCAGGCGAGCTGCTGGACGCCGTCCAGTCCCGTGGTACCGCGGTCAAGAAGCGCGAAGACACCCACAAAATGGCCGAGGCAAACAAAGCCTTCAGCCATTACCGCTGGTAAGCTAGGGGGCTTAGACCTATGGCACGCGAATATCCGCTCGAACTATACCGTAACTTCGGTATCATGGCGCACATCGACGCAGGTAAGACCACCTGCTCCGAGCGCATCCTGTTCTACACCGGTAAATCCCACAACATCGGTGAGGTGCACGACGGTGCAGCCACCATGGACTGGATGGAGCAGGAGCAGGAACGCGGCATCACCATCACCTCGGCTGCGACCACCACTTTCTGGGAACGCACCGAAGACGGTAAGACTGCCGATTCTCCGAAGCACCGCCTGAACATCATCGACACCCCCGGCCACGTTGACTTCACCATCGAAGTTGAGCGTTCGCTGGCGGTTCTCGACGGTGCCGTCTGTGTTCTGGACGCCAACGCTGGTGTTGAACCCCAAACCGAAACCGTGTGGCGTCAGGCTGACCGCTACAAGGTTCCGCGTATGGTGTTCGTCAACAAGATGGACAAGATCGGCGCTGACTTCTTCAACTGCGTTCGCATGATCGAAGACCGCACCGGCGCGCGCGCTGTTCCGGTCGGTATCCCGATCGGTGCCGAGAACGAGCTGGAAGGCCTGATCGACCTGGTCACCATGGAAGAATGGCTGTGGCAGGGCGAAGACCTCGGCGCAAGCTGGGTCAAGGCTCCGATCCGCGACAGCCTGAAGGACATGGCTGAAGAATGGCGCGGCAAGATGATCGAAGCGGCCGTCGAGCAAGACGACGACGCGATGATGGAATACCTGGAAGGCAACGAGCCCGACGTGCCGACCCTGCGCAAACTGCTGCGCAAGGGCACCCTGGCGCTGAACTTCGTTCCGGTTCTGGGCGGTTCCGCGTTCAAGAACAAAGGTGTGCAGCCGCTGCTGAACGCCGTGATCGACTACCTGCCCAGCCCGCTGGACGTTGTCGATTACATGGGCTTCAAGCCGGGTGACGAGAACGAAGAGCGTAACATCGCCCGCCGTGCGGACGACGACATGCCCTTCGCAGGTCTGGCGTTCAAGATCATGAACGACCCCTTCGTCGGCTCCCTGACCTTCACCCGGATCTACTCCGGCGTGATGAACAAGGGCGACACCCTGCTGAACTCGACCAAGGGCAAGAAAGAGCGCGTTGGCCGGATGATGATGATGCACTCGAACAACCGTGAGGAAATCACGGAAGCGTTCGCGGGCGACATCATCGCGCTGGCAGGCCTGAAGGACACCACCACCGGTGACACCCTCTGCGCCGTCAACGACCCGGTCGTTCTGGAAACCATGACCTTCCCGGATCCGGTGATCGAGATCGCGGTTGAGCCGAAAACCAAAGCCGACCAGGAGAAGATGTCCCAGGGTCTGGCCCGTCTGGCCGCCGAAGACCCGTCCTTCCGCGTCGAAACCGACCTCGAGTCCGGTCAGACCATCATGAAGGGCATGGGCGAACTTCACCTCGACATCCTGGTGGACCGCCTGAAGCGCGAGTTCAAGGTTGAGGCGAACATCGGTGCGCCGCAGGTGGCCTACCGTGAGACCATCTCGAAGCCGATCGAGCACACCTACACCCACAAGAAACAGTCGGGTGGTTCGGGTCAGTTCGCGGAAGTCAAGCTGGAGATCCAGCCGACCGAGCCGGGCGAAGGTTACTCCTTCGAATCCCGCATCGTCGGTGGCGCGGTGCCGAAGGAATACATCCCCGGCGTCGAAAAGGGCATCCAGTCCGTCATGGACTCCGGTCCGCTGGCAGGCTTCCCGGTCATCGACTTCAAGGTTGCCCTGATCGACGGTAAGTTCCACGACGTGGACTCCTCGGTTCTGGCCTTTGAAATCGCATCCCGCATGTGCATGCGCGAAGGTCTGAAGAAGGCCGGCGCGAAACTGCTCGAGCCGGTGATGAAGGTCGAGGTGATCACCCCGGAAGAATACACCGGCGGCATCATCGGCGACCTGACCTCCCGTCGTGGTCAGGTGTCCGGCCAGGAGAACCGCGGCAACGCGATCGCCATCGACGCCTTCGTGCCGCTGGCGAACATGTTCGGCTACATCAACACCCTGCGTTCGATGAGCTCGGGCCGCGCCCAGTTCACCATGCAGTTCGATCACTACGATCCGGTGCCGCAGAACATCTCGGAAGAGATCCAGGCGAAATACGCGTAAGCGTCAAGACTTTGAGGGGTTCGCGGCATCCGCGGGCTCCTCTCGAAACAAAAGGAGGCCATCATGGCTAAGGAAAAGTTTGAACGTAATAAACCGCACGTCA
>JGI12316J15310_10000016_pt24 | contig 24081 bp, 26 predicted proteins | sample MarCyaLeptolynsp_FD_15310 | JGI IMG/M metagenome (IMG submission 15310)
GTTCCCCGCCGAACCGCGCACCTGCACGATCATCTCTCGTCCCGCCAGGTGCTCGTCGCGCAGCGTATCGCCCAGCTTGCGGACCTCAGTCACGCAAACGTCCTTCTTCTCAAAGAACTCCAGCCACTCCGAGACCTCTTTCTTTTGGAAGACCCGGGTCAGCTCGGCGATCAAGATCTGCTGACGGTCGCCCGTCGCGTACTGATCTTCAATCAGATCCTCGCGACTGATCGCCTTGCACAGATTCTTCCAGTAGTCCGGCTCTAAGGCCGCCACCGAGAGCCAGCGCCCGTTGCGCACCGGGTAGAGGTTGTAGCAGGCGTACTGCCCGAACAGCGGCTCTTTGCCGTGTTGCGGGGCCACCCGCGTCGCTGCGTACTCGGAAAGCGAGGCGTTCACAAGATTCAGCAGCCCGTCGTACATCGCGACGTCGACAAACTGCCCCTGACCGGTCCGCTCACGCGCCGTCAGCGCCAGCAACGCACCAACGACCGCCGGAAGCGCGCCGCCCGCCGTTTCCGAAAGCTGCGTGCCCGGGATCGTCGGCAGACCTTCCGGCGTGCCCAACAGATCGAGCATCCCAGCCAGCGCCATGTAGTTCAGATCAGCGCCCACCCGACCCGCATGCGGGCCCGTCGCGCCGAAGCCGCTCAAGGCAACGTAGACCAGCCGCTTGTTCTGATTCTTCAGCGACTTGTAGCCCAATCCTAGCGAATCCATCCGTCCCGGACGGCCGCTCTCGACCACGACGTCGGCCGACTTCACCAGCTTCTGGAACACCTCTTTCCCGGCGTTCTTGCGCAGATTGAGCGCGATGCTCTTCTTGCCCCGGTTCAGCGCGTCGATCGCCGCCTGCGGCTCGCCGGCCTCCGGGCGCACTTCGCTCGAACCCGGATGGACCACCTTGATCACGTCGGCGCCGAAATTCGCAAGCATCAGCGTCGCCGCGCGCCCGGAAAGCGTCGTCGAAACGTCCAGAACCTTGATGCCGGTCAGCGCGCCTGCCTTCGAGCTGCTGCGCGGCTTGACCACCGCCGGCCGTTTGGTATCAGCCTCTTGCTGCGCCGCCGCCTTCGATCCGCGAGCCGCTTTCGGCGGGCGGGCGTTCTTCTTCGGAGTCCGAGCGGCCGCGACCGCGCCTGGAGACCGGACGGCGCGCCCGGCCTTCTTCGCCGCCTTCTGTACAGCCTTCTTCGCTGCTTTCTTCGCGGCCTTGGGCGCGGCTTTCGCGGCCGGTGCGGCCTTCTTCGCAACCTTCTTGGCCGCTTTCTTCGCTGCAGGCTTCGCGGCGGCCTTCTTCTTTGCGGCTTTCTTGGCGGGGGCCGCCTTCTTCGCGGTCTTCTTGACTGCCTTGCTCGCTTTCTTCGCCATGGTTCAATCGCAGCGCGCCGCGCCGCCCTCCCGAACTCGCCGAATGACTCTCCGCCCGGGAACCCGCCGGATTCGATCCGCGGATCGGTCTACGCGGGCACGATGAGAATCAGCCCGATTGAGACCAAAGTTGCTCCACAGCTTAACGGATTTTCAAGTGTTTTCGCAGCGTTTCTTTGAGGTTTGATCCCGGAGGCCACCCTCAAACCCATGATTATAAAACATTTGACGGAAAAACGCGACGCGAGAAGCTCCCATCCCAAACATCGAGGCCATTTTCCGTTCGCAGACCTGTCCCCGGCCTCGCCGCCCGGAGCGCCGCAGGGCGCTACGCTAGGGGTTCAGCTTCTCCGTGCCCCTTCCCTCCGCCGTCGCAATCGAGTTCCAGTACGCTCCGGGCGAGTTCGTCCGCGCCTACTTGGCGATGCACTGGGCCGTGCTCCGGCGCGCCATCTTGTTCTATCTGCCACTTGGGGCGTTCGTTCTGGCCCTCGCCTTCGACTGGCGCCGCCTCGCCGCCGGCCTTTACGGCCCTGCAATCGCTGAATCCGCGGTCATCGCCGTCGGATCTTCGATCCTCGGGCTCGTCGCCGGAACGATCGTCACCTCTTGGCAGGCCTGGCGGCTATACCAGGGCTCAGAAACCTTTTCCGGTCTTCAACGTTTCGAGTTCCGCCCGGTGGCGATCCGCATCGCGGGACCGGACTCCCTCGGCCTCTACCCCTGGAGCAAAGTCGACGCGATCCACGAAAGCCGCGGATACTTCTTCCTTCAGGTGCGCGACGAGGGCCGCATCCCGGTTCCCAAACGCGCCTTTCAACCCGCCGGCGAGATCGAACGCCTCCGCGCCCTGATCCCGGAACGCCTGCGCTAGCTCCGGCCTAGACCGGGCGAGCCTCCACCACGCTCACCGCCGAGGGCGTCGGCGTCACCCCCTCCAGCCGGAAACCCGACTTCTCAAACAACTCCGCGTACTCCTGTTCCGTACGCTCCAGGCCGCCCGTAAAGATCATCATCGCCAGGTCCAGGTTCTTCGCCGGACTGGGATCATTGCCCGCCGGAACCACCGCCTCCACGATGAACAGCCGCCCGTCCGACGGAATCGCCGCCCGGCAATGGCCCAGGATCTGCAGGCACTGCTCGTCGGTCCAGTCGTGCAAGATGTGCCGCATGAAGTACGCATCGGCGCCCCCCGGAAAAGCCTCGAAGAAGCTCCCTTCGCGCACTTCGCAGCGCTCGCTCAAACCCGCCTCGGCGATGTTCCTCTGCGCCCGTTCGCCCACGTGCCCCAGGTCATAGAGCAGCCCTTTCATCCGCGGGTACTTCTCAAGCACCGCGATCAGCACCGAACCGTTCCCGCCGCCCACGTCCGCCAGCGTCCCGATGCCGCTGAAATCAAAGACCTCCAGCATCGCCGGCGTCTCCGTCCCATGAAACGAAGACATCCCGGCGTCGAACACCTGAGCGTCGTCCGGCCGCTCCGATAGGTACTCGAACAGCGGTTGGTTGAAAGCCTTGCTGAACCCGTCCTTCCCCGTCTTCAGGCAGTGCTCGAGCTGATGCACCGCCGGCGCCATCCGCGCCATCATCTGGGCCCCCGCCCGGAACGAATCCTCGGCGTCGCCGCGCAGCAACTCCGCCGCCGGCGTCAGACCAAAAGCACCGGTCTCATGCTCCGCAAACACGCCGTGGCTCGCCAAGAAACGCAGGCAACGGTACAGCGACCGCTCGTGGCAACCCGTTTCTGAGGCGAGTTCCGCGACCGTCTTGGTCCCGCCGCGCTCCATGCGGTCGGCGACGCCCAACTCGGCGATCACGCCGACGGCCTGCGTCAACTGATTCGCGAGAGCGGTTTGGAGGTGCTGTAGATACTCGGGCTTGGGCATGGCGCGCGCACAGGCTAGCACGCCTCGCGGATCGACCCCAAAACGACGAAAGGCCGCACCCCCATTTCTCTCGGTCAGGGCGCGGCCTTTGCAAACTGTTCAGACCGGAACGAACCTAGCTCAGGTGCGGCTTGAGCACGTCGACGAGTTCTTGCACGGCGTCGGCGCTGTGCTTGAGAGCGGCCGACTCTTCGTCGTTCAGGTCGAGCTCGTAGATCTTCTCGAGTCCGTTCGCGCCCAGCTTGCAGGGCACGCCGACATAGAGGCCATCGATGCCGAACTCGCCTTCGAGCAGGGCGGCGCACGGGAGCACTTTCTTTTTGTCCTTGAGGATGGACTCGGCCATCTCGACCGCGGCGGCCGCCGGAGCGTAGAACGCGGATCCGGTCTTGAGCAGGCCGACGATCTCGGCGCCGCCTTTGCGGGTGCGGTCGACGATCGCTTCGAGTTCGTCCGCCGGGATCAGCTTCTCGATCGGGATGCCGGCGACGGAGGTATAGCGGGTCAGCGGGACCATGGTGTCGCCGTGGCCGCCGAGTACGAAAGCGACGACGTTCTCCACCGAAACGTCGCAGGCCTCGGCGAGGAAGCAGCGGAAACGGGCGGTATCGAGTACGCCCGCCATGCCGATGACGCGGTTCTTGGCGAAGCCCGAGACGGCGTGCGCCACGTGGCACATGGCGTCGAGCGGGTTCGCAACGACGATTATGATCGCGTTCGGCGAATACTTGACGGCCTGCGAGATGCAGCTCTTGACGATCTCGTAGTTCTTCATCAGCAGATCGTCGCGGCTCATGCCCGGCTTGCGGGGGAAACCGGCCGTCTGGATGATGATGTCCGAGTTGGCCGTATCGGCGTAGTCGTTGGTGCCGATGATGCGGGCGTCGACGCCTTCGATCGGCGCCGCTTCGGCCATGTCGAGGCCTTTGCCCTGGGGAACGCCTTCGACGATGTCGACGAGCACGACGTCGCAGAGTTCCTTGTCGGAGAGATAGAGAGCGGTGGTCGCGCCGACGTTGCCGGCGCCGATAACGGTGACTTTTTTGCGCATATCTTTTGGGGTTTCTAGTGGGTTTTAGGGGGTTCAGCGAAACCGCAAGTGTATCAATCGTCCATCCTGGAAGCCAACGCTAGAGGGTGCGAGGACTCACTTCAGCGGCGGTCGACGTGCGTGGCGGATATGCAGGACCTGGACCGAGTCCGCTTCTACCGTGAACAGCAGACGGTAAACATGGGGGCGACGTCCGTAGCGCAGTTCTCGAACCTCAAAGGGAAACCGATCGTTCTCCAACGCGAGCGGATTTCGATTCGGCATCGATGACAGCGATTCCAGCGCCTCGGAGAGCCCGAGAAACCAGTCTGCGCCCGCTAGGCCCGCGCCCCGGCCGTACAACCACGCCAGAATATCCTCTGCATCGCGGTGAGCCTGATCGGACAGCTCAACGCGAAACGTCATACTTGCGCCGCAGTTGTTCCAGCGCCTCTCCAGCGGGCTTGGAACGTCCGGCTAGAAAGTCCGCGCGCCCCTGTTCGATGCCGCGACAGGCGTCCTCGAAGTCAGCGCTTTCGCGCATCAGCCACTCTTCAATCGCGGTTCCCGCCAACTCGGCCGGGTCCTGGCCGCGCTCTCTCGCCGCCCGCTCCAGACGGGCGGCCGTTTCCGGGCTCAGCGACAAAGCGTCCATGACCAGCACCTTAGCCGTGGAAAGCGCGAGAGTCAACGGCACGACGCGGGCTACATGTGCGCGATGATCGCGTCGCCGAAGGCGGCCGTACCGACCTTGGTGGCGCCTTCCATTTGGCGCTCCAGGTCGTAGGTGACCGTCTTCGCCGCGATGGCGCCTTCGAGGCCGTTCTCGATACGATCGGCGGCTTCCTTCCAGCCCATGAATCGCAGCATCATGACGCCCGAGAGGATTACCGACGAGGGGTTGATCATATCTTTGTCGGCGTACTTAGGCGCGGTGCCGTGGGTGGCCTCGAAGATGGCCGCCGTGTCGCCGATGTTGGCGCCGGGCGCTAGGCCCAGTCCGCCGACTTGAGCCGCGCAGGCGTCGGACAGGTAGTCGCCGTTGAGGTTGGTCGTCGCGATGACTTCGTATTCGGCCGGACGCAGCAGCAACTGCTGGAACATCGCGTCGGCGATGCGGTCGTTGATCAGGATTTTGCCTTCGGCCGAAGCGCCGTTCCAGGTCTCCTCTTCGGTCACGACGTAGTCGCGGAACTCTTCCACGGCGACCTCGTAGCCCCACTCCTTGAAGGCGCCTTCGGTGAACTTTTGGATGTTGCCCTTGTGCACCAGGGTGACCATCTTGCGGTTGTTGTCGATCGCGTACTGGATGGCGGCGCGCACGAGACGCTTGGAGCCGGTGATCGAGATCGGCTTAATGCCGATGCCTGAATCGAGATTGATGTTGCGGCCCATCTCGCCGTTCAAGAAGTCGAGGACCTTCTTGACGTCGTCGGTTCCTTGTTCCCACTCGATGCCGGCATAGACGTCTTCGGTGTTCTCGCGGAACAGGACGACATCGAGGTCCTGCGGGTTCTTGACGGGGCACGGAACACCGGGGTACCAGCGCACGGGGCGCACGCAGCTATAGAGCGTGAGCAGTTGGCGCAGGGCGACGTTCAGGCTGCGGATGCCGCCGCCGACGGGCGTGGTCAGCGGGCCTTTGATCGCGACCTTGAAGGCCTTGATGGCTTCCAAGGTGTCGTCGGGAAGCCACTCGCCGAACTGGTCGTGGGCCTTTTCGCCGGCGAAGATTTCATACCAAACGATCTTTTTATCTGATCCGTAGGATTTTTCGACGGCGGCGTCAAAAACTCGCTGTGAAGCTTTCCAAATGTCGCGTCCGGTGCCGTCGCCCTCGATGAAGGGGATGATCGGATGATCCGGAATCGTGAACTTCCCGTTGTCGACGGAAACGACTTGGCCGTCAGCAGGGACGGCGAGATTGTTGTAGGACGCAGCAGGCATCGATCTCTCCTAGGTGAGGCGGCACTCCACCGCCGACGCGCAACGACCCCGTCGCCGCGCCAACTCAAGAGTCTACCAAGGGAACTTGGAATCGGGTTTGCTATCGGGCGTTGATGCGCCTGCGGGCCTCGCTGCGCATATCAGCCCAGTCTTGCGGGGTCAGCTCGCAAGACTCGTCTCCTTCGAGGGTCTCCTTCAGCAGTTCCTCGACGAGCGATTCCGCGAGACGTCGCTTGGATTCGTCGCCTGCATCCGCTGCTCCTTGCTTGTCAAACTCTGACACGGCATCCGGCCCCTCGACGATTTCAAAGACGCGCTCGATGCGCGAAGACCGAGCGTCATCACCGTAGATGAGCTCTCGCATCAACTGCAGCGCGGCGATGCGGTCGGCCGGAGTGCGACCGTGCCAGAAGCGGTTGGCCTCGTTGATCTCCGGCGTCACTACCCTGTATTTTAGCGATCCAGGCGCCGCTATCGGAACGCCCGAGCCAGTCGTCGGCCGCGCGGAAATGCTCCCTCGCGGATCGCCAGGGTTAGTCCCAAACAACTGGTCAGGACGGGGATGGTCGCGGCCGCCGCGAGCACCTGGTCGAAGCCGTATCCGGCGCGAAACGCCAAGCCGACTGCCGCCGGACCGGAGGCCGCGGCGAAGATCGCCAGGGCTTGCGAGACCCCGCGCACCTTCCCGAGATTCCTCGTCCCGAACAACTCCGCCCACAACGCCGAGCCGGTGCTCGAGTTCGAACCCGCCGTCAGTCCGACCAACATCAGGTACGGGAAGACCAGCCAGGGCGTCGGCGCGAAAAGCAGGAGCAAGGCCGCGGCGGTGATCGGCAAAGTGATGACCGGCAACAAGGCCGCCGCGGAGAAACGATCAATCAAGGGCCCCACGGCCAACGCCGTCAGCGCTCGCGTCGCCGCGAACGCCGCAAACGCCGCCGCCATCCACTCCGGCGCCCAGCCCTTGAACTCGGCCAGCGGCGCCTGATAGAGGAACAGCACCGTCATCAGCGCCGGAGGCGTCATCAGCACCGGCAATGCCAGGTAGAGACGCGGATCGCGCAGGAACGCCCGTCCCTCGTCAGCCTGTACGGCGGAACCGGTCTTCGCCTCTTCAATCGCCGCCTCCGTCCGAGCCGGCGGGCGCGACAGCAGTCCCAGCGCCAAGGGCAGGATCACGACGATTGCGCCCAGACCGACCGCGAACCAGACCGCCTTCCACGGCAGCCACTGCAAGGCCACGGCGCAGAGCAGCGGCAGCACCGCCTCGCCCAACGGATAACCCAACGCCGCGAAGCCCAGGGCCTTCCCCCGGCTCGCCGTGAACTCGCGCGACATCACCGTCTGCGAGATGTGGCCCATCAGCCCCTGGCCGGTCAGCCGCAGCCCGACGATGCCTGCCGCCAGCAGCAAGACGTGCGGCGAGAAGCTGACGACGAAGGCCGCCGTCGCCATGCCGGCCAGCGTCCAGGAGGTGTACTTGCGCAGATCTAGCGCGTCGATCCGCCCGCCCAAGTAGGGCAAGAAGGCCGCGCTCGTCAGCGTGCACAGCCCGTACAGCAGGCCGAAATCGCCCTTTGAGATTCCAAAGTCTTCCAGAAAGAACGGCAGAAACAGCGAGATGAAAAACGTCTGGCCGAAGCTCGACGACAACGCCGTCACCAGCCCGAACGCCAACAGGGTCCGATAGCTCGAAAGGAAGTTCCAGTAGCTCATAAGCTCCTATGGGTTGCGAGAGTGAGACCTCCCCCGCACCGCCTGGACGCCCAGACAGCGGTAGAAGGACTCGACTGATTCGATTGGGGCGCGCGACGGAATTCAGGGACCGCTCGAACGGTGAGCAGCGCGCCGGGTACACTTTCAACCTAGGCGCCGACCGACCTCGCAGTCAAGCGGGAAAGACGCCTAGGACCTACCAGACCAGGGTAGTACGCGCCTCAAATACGGCGCTTGAAGATGATGATGTGCTGCGTCGGCAGGAACGATTTCAGCTCCTCGAACTCGAAACCCATCGGCTCCAGCTCGGCGCGGACTTCGTCGACCGTCATCTTGTGCAGCGGATGAATGGGGATGTTCGGATCCTCTTTTCGGTACTCGATGACGACTAGCCGTCCGTCGGGCTTGAGCGACCGGCGGACGTACTCCATCGTTTGTTCGGGCTGCTGTAGCTCGTGATAAACGTCGACGACCAAGACCAGATCGACCGCGTCTTCCGGGAGATTCGGATTCTCCTCCGAACCCAGCACCGGTTCCACGTTCGTTACGCCGCGCTCCTCGAGCGTCTCCCGTAACCGGTCGATCATGCCCGGCTGGATGTCGACCGCGATCACCTTCCCTTCGTCGCCGACCGCCTTAGCGAGACGCCAAGTAAAGTAGCCGACCCCGGCGCCGAGATCGACGACGGTGCCGCCTTCCGGGATTTGGAGCTTCTTGACGACCCGATCGGGTTGCTCCTGCACGTCGCGCTCAGGCCGAACCAGCCAGTCGGCGTGCGCGACGCTCATGACGGGCGCGATCTGGCGTTTCTTGATGACCTTGCCGACCGAGATCGGCCGGCGCCCTTGCTCATCGACCGGACCGACGCGATCCGATTGCTGTCCCGTGACCGCCTGGGTGCACCCCAGCCCCACGACCACCACCAATAGGACCGCAGTCAGGACTCCCGCTCCGGCAGAGCCGCGACAGTTATGGAGCGGGCCAAGGGCGATTTGCGAAGCAAGAGCCCGTTGCTCAGCCCGCAAGGGCGGCATTTCGCCGGCCCAACGCGCGAGCCCTGGGGCACCGGTGCGATCCAAGCCTCTCTCCCTCAGATCGTCAACGCCGCTCCGAAGCTCCGCCAGTGCGCTCGAAGCGCCCAAGCCCAGGCCGATTCCGGCTCTAATCTTTCGCCAGCCCAAAAGCATCAGCTCAAGTCCACATCTTTCAGCTTACGGTCCGTCAGGAAGGCGTTCAGGTCCGCATGATCCTCCGCCGTCATCTCAACCAACGGCGCGCGTACCCGGCCGCCTTCCAGTCCGCAAAGGGTCATGGCCGCTTTGATCATCGAAGTCTTGTACCCAGGCCGCCGGTTGCGCAGCCTATAGAGCGGCGTAATCACCTCGTCCAACAGCCGGTTGACCGCCGGAAAATCGCCCGCTCGCGCCAGGTCCCTGATCTGCAGCGTCACGTCGGGGATAAAGCACGCCAGGCCCGAAGTAAACGTCTCCACGCCCATGTTCCAGTAGCTAGGGACGTACGGCTCGGCCATTCCGTTTACCCAGTGGAAGCGATCCCCGAACTCCTGGCGCACGTTCAGGTAGTGGCCGATCGAACCGTTCTCGTCCTTCACCATCGCCAAGTTCTCGACGCCCGTCAGCCTTTCCAGCAGCGTCAACGGCAGCACGCCGCTCCACTTGGTCTGGTAGAGGAAGATCGGAATCTCGGCCGCCCCGGCCACTCGCGCGTAGTAGTCCGCCAGTCCGGGTTCGGAGAGGTCGTTCGAGTACGGCGATACCAGCAGAATCGCCTCCGCGCCGACCTTACGTGCGATACGCGCCTGCGCCTCGGCCGTCCGCAGCGTCTGGCCGCAGCCCAGGATTAGCCCTTTCGACCCGCCGATCAGCTCCGCCGCCTTCGTCGCCACCCGCTCGTACTCGTCCAGCGTCAACGACGGCATCTCGCCGTTCGATCCGATCACCGCCAGTGCCGCGAAGTCGCGCTTGAGCAGCGGGCTCAAGTTGCGCTCGAACGCGTTCAGGTCGACTTCGCCTTCGGCGTCAAACGGGGTCGCCGGGAATGCGATCACGCCCGGAAAGCGGGCCAGCAGCTTGTTCTCCATGGCGCCCACCATAGCGCACCCGGTAGTTCGATTTCGGACGGCGCGCTACTCGGCCAACTTCATCGGCCGGTCGTCGCGTTCGGCCAGCAACGCCTCGATTCGCTCCAGCGGGATCGCGTCTCCGACCTTGCTCTCCGCCCAAGCCGCTCGCGCCCGGGCCGCCGCCGCCTGCCGTACGCTCAGCTCAGCGATAAAGTCGTACACGAACGCCTCGTACCCCGGCAGCGTCTTCAACGATCGCCCGGCGATCGCGCGTACGACGTCGTACGGATCGACTAGCGTCGCTGCCAAGAACGGCGCCTGCCAATCCGTGCCGGAAGCCTCCTGCGCCGCGGGCCAACCCATGTGCCAAGCCCATAACGCTCGCTGCCCGGCATCGCCGGTCAACAGCGCTCGCGGCCCCTCGGCCGTCGTCCGTCGATCTTCGGGAATCGTTGGGGAGTCGATCCCGTAGCGCTTCTCCAGCCACTCTGCCGTCCAGCCCAACGACCGGTCCAGATGGCATAGATTGCAGGCGTTCGGTTTACCGTGCTCCAGGTCCGAGCGCACGTCGGGACTCGTAATCTGGTGACTCCGGCTCGCCTTCAACAGCCCATAGACTGTGTTCGGCATGTGGCAATTCACGCACAAGGCCCCGGCCGATCCCTCGCCGTGCCCCGTATGCGCGGCCAGTTTCTCCGCCGGACGGAAGTCCTCGTGGCAAGCGGTGCAAGCCTGGTTCGAGTCTCGCTCCACGATCAGCAGGTCATCCGGATCTTCGGCGTGCGGAGAGTGACAATTGAGGCAAGAGAAATCGCCGCCTTCAAAACACGGCGACGCCTTCAACGAGTTCATCTCGCGCCCTGTCACGCGCACTTCGCCGTCCGGCCAGAACCACTCTTCCAATGATCCTGGCTTGTCGCTCATCCACCCCGCTAGCAAGGGAGATCGGTCGAGCGTCTCACGGCTGACCACGTAGCGCGAGTCCGCCAGCTTCTCTCCCGGCCGGAATCGGGGGCCGTCCAGCAGCCAATCCGCCCAGTCGCGCTGCGTGTAGGGGACGTTGACCGAATGGCACTGCCCGCAGACCTCCGCCGCTCGCTCCGCCGGGAGCTTGCGCGGATGGACGATGTCCGCCTCGGTCCGCAGATGCTTCTCGCCCGGCCCGTGACAGGCCTCACAGGCGATCCCCAGCTCGGCCACCCGCGTATCGGGTTTTGCGGGCGCTCCGTCCGTAGGGACGTACGTCGGCTTGCCGTCGGTCGAGTGGCACGGCAAGCACTGGTAGTTCCACACCAGCGGCTCTTCCGTCTGGTCCGGCGGCGTCAAGAAGAGCGACACCCGCGGGACCCAGCGCCCTTCGTCGATCAGCCACGAGAACGGAACCATCCGCAGCTCCCGTCCGACGCCTGACGCGTACCAATAGAGCTGGTAGTGATGTGAGCCCGTCGACTGCACGACCGGCTTCCGCTCCCCCGAAGGCAGCGTGACGAAATGCCGGCCGTCTTCGGTCGACAGCAAATACCGTTCCCCCCGAAACGTCAGCTCGACCCCGCCGAAATCCGCCAGCACCGTCTCCGGCGAGACTGCCTGCGTCATCGTGCGGTGATAGCTGCGATGCCAACTCGCGTACTGCTCTACGTGACAAGAGCGGCACGCATTGGATGAGACGTACCCGCGAGCCGATTCCACCTCGCCCGCCGAAACGCGCAGTGGCGCCGATTGCGCGGCCAGCCCCGCAACCAACGTGATCTGAAGCGACAACAAACGCCCAAACACGACCGCCCCTGAGTGTACAGCCCAGCCGTTCGACGAACGGCCGCCCCCGCCGGCAACAGCTACAGCGTCTTCAGCAGCCAGTCCGTCAGCGCTTTCTTGTAACCGTGCAAGCGAGCGTACGGCTCCCAAGTATTCATCCCATGCCCTGCGTCGACCGGCACGATCTCGCACGATACGTCCTTGGCCTCGAGCGCCCGGCACATGTCCTCTGATTGCTCGAACGGCACCCCGTCGTCCTTCGTCCCATGAATCATCAAGAACGGCGGAGATTCCGCGCTCGCGTAGGTGATCGGCGAAGCCTCCACGAATACGTCTACCGTCTCCGCCGTTAGCTTCCGCTCCCCCAAGAACCGCTCCGTCACCGCCGAATTCCCTTGGTAGTGCGCCGCGAACGAGACGAAATCGTGAATCCCATAGAACGGAACCACCGCCTTCACGCGCGACGTCGTCTGGTTCCGGGCGCCGACGTAGGAGACCAGATGTCCTCCCGCCGATTCGCCGATCAGCGCCAACCGATCCGCGTCGACCTTGTACTTCGATGCGTTGCGCTTCACCCAGCGAATCGCCTCTTCGACGTCGTCCGTCGCCGCCGGGAACTGGTGCTGGGGCGAAAGCCGATAGTCGATCGAAAACCATGCGATCCCCGCCTCGGTCAACGGCTCGAAGATATAGGTGATGTAGGTCTGCTTGTCGCCTGCCTCAAACCCGCCCCCATGCACCAACACCGCCGCCGGAAACGGTCCTTCGCCTTCGGGAATCTGCACGTCGAGCAACAGCGGCTCGCCGCCGGGCCGCGCATATTCGACGTCGCGATGCGTCTCGGCCCCGACCGAAGCGGTCGTTGCAAACACGAAGACGAACGCAAGAACGGTGAGTCGCATCGCTTCAGAATAGACTGGAAGCAGTGATCGCCGAGAAGCTCGCCGAGATCCGCGCCCGTATCGCCCGGGCCGCCGAGCGTGCGGGCCGCCGCGCCTCCGATGTCGAACTCATCGCCGTTTCCAAGGTCAAACCGGCCTCCGACATCCTTGAAGCCTACGCCGCCGGCCAGCGTCTCTTCGGCGAAAGCTACGTCCAGGAGTTCCAACGCAAGCGCCCCGAACTCGGCGATCTCCCTGACGCCAAGTTCCACCTGATCGGCAAACTCCAGAGCAACAAGACGCGGGTCGCCGCCGGCCTATTTGACGCCGTGCAAACGGTCGCAAGCGAGAAGATCGCACGCCGTCTCAACGATCAAACCGAAACGCCGCTAGACGTCTTCGTCGAAGTCAAACTATCCGACGAGGAGGCCAAAGGCGGCGTGGCGCCTGAGCAACTCGGCCCGCTCGTCGACTACGTTCGGGGCTGCACGAACCTCCGTCTGCGCGGCCTGATGACCATGCCCCCCTGGTCCGAAGATCCGGAGGTCGCCCGCCCCTACTTCCGTCGCCTGCGCGAGTTAGCCGCGCAGCACGAACTACGCGAACTCTCCATGGGCATGACCAACGACTTCGAGACGGCCGTCGAAGAAGGCGCCACTTGTGTCCGCGTCGGTACGGCGATCTTCGGCAAGCGTCCCAAACCAGCCTAGGAGCCCGCTCGAACTTGCGCCTCCTGCTCGTATCTCCGCTGCCTCCCGCCCACTCCGGCGTCGCCGACTTCTCGGCCGCCCTGGCTGAGGCGCTCGCCGCGCGGTCGGAAGTGACCGCGACGGAAAACCCCTCTCGGGAGGCCTTAGCCCAGGCCGAGAGGCGCCTTTACCAGATCGGCAACAACGGCCTGCACGGCGCCGCCTACGAGGCGGCCCTGCAATTCCCCGGCGTCGTCGAACTGCACGACGCCGTACTCCATCACCTGCTCCTAGGCCGTCTCGATCGCGAGCAGTACGTCGCCGAGATCGTCTACAACGAGGGCGAGTGGGCCCGGGGCGAAGCCGAGCGCCTGTGGGAGCGCCGGGGACATGCCCCCGTCGACGAGGCCTATTTCAAGCGTCCGATGCTCCGCCGTATCGTCGAGGCCGCAACCGCCGTCATCGTCCACAATCCCGCCGCCGCGCAAGCCGTCCGAGCCGCCTCGCCCCAAGGCTGTATCTTCGAGATCCCTCACTTCGTCGATCCCCCGGACCCGATCACCGACGCCGAACGTCTATCCGCCCGCGAGCGCCTCGGCCTCGCCGATGATCAAGTCCTCGTCTCCTGCTTCGGCTTCCAACGCCCCACCAAACGACTGCGCTCCGTCCTCCGCTCAGCAGCCCGCATCGGCCGTCCGCTGCGCGTCTTGATCGCGGGCCGTTTCGTCTCAGCCGATTACGAGCAGTCCTTGGCGCCGCTGCTGGAAGAGGCGGACGCGATCCGCGTCCCCTGGGTCCCCGAAGAGGAGTTTCGATCGCTCGCCGCCGCCACCGACGTCTGCGCTAACCTGCGCTACCCGGGCGCCGGCGAAACTTCGGGAATCGCCATGCGCCTGATGGCTCTCGCCCGTCCCGTGGTCATGACGGAGGCCTTGGAGACCGCCCCATTCCCCGACTCCGCCGTCTTCCGGATCGACTCCGGCGAACTCGAAGAAGCCATGCTCGAAGAGGCCCTCCGCCTACTCGTCGCCCGCCCGGATCTACGCCGTACGATGGGCGCCGAGGCTCGTCGACACATCCTCGCCGAGCACGCCCTCGACCGGCTCCTGCCCCGCTATTTCGAGGCCTTGTCGTGATAAACTCGGAGAATCGTCGCCTGAGACGAACGCCACGATAGCTCAGTTGGTAGAGCAGCTGTTTCGTAAACAGCAGGTCGCCGGTTCAAGTCCGGCTCGTGGCTCCACTTCCCCTCATCTGTGGTTGGACGCCCGACGACGGTATCTTTCTGATCCTGTTGTCTTTAGCGATCGGCTGGGGCGTCTGTCTCCTGCTCGGAGTGTTCCGTCGTGCAAGAGCGTTCCGCGCCTCGGATCGAACAGTTGGTCGCCATTCTGACCGATACCGACCAGAACTGAGTCGGAAGCTAGGCCTGATTGTCTCGCTCTGGCTATCGACGGCGGTCGCCCCCGCTCAGACGGCGGAAGTCTACCTGTTGAGCGACGGCGGAGAATTGACGACTTTTTCTGACCTGGCCGCGCTCCGGGCGGAGGTTACTGCGAAGGCAGCTGCGGGAGAGTTCTGCTCGTTGTCGGCGTTCCGTCTCGACGTCTCGATCGTTGACGGCGTGCCCGTGACGACCTCGATTTCTCTGCCGATCACCGCGACCGGAGCTGACTTGGCGGAGCCGGCCGCCGGCGTACCTGAGGACTGCAATGGGGCTTGCCGTGAGGCGCGGGCAGCCTATCCGGACCCGCCAGGTGTTCCTACGGAGCTAGGCGCCGCTTGCGATTGCTTCCAGATCCTGAACGTCCCGCCGCAGCGTGTGCGCGGCGACTAGCCAGCGATCGGGTGCACACTCAAACCGGACTTGCAGGAAGCGCTGGTCGGGCCCCCAGGACCGCATGGAGGCCCGCTGGTGTCACAGGCTCCAGCTAAACCCGGTTTCCCGCTCTGATCGGTCCCACAGCTTCTCCATGACGGCCTTATCGTAGGCGTGCGGTTCCAGCGTACCCTTGCCAACCGGACCGACCCATTCACTGCGCCCGGTGGGGCCATACAGGGCCCGCTGCTCCAAGCCATCCTCGGTCGCGCACATGACTTCCGGGTAGGCTCCCTTTTCAGCTGATTGAACCAAAGGCGACTTGGTCATGAGCCACCAAGCAATCCGCGTTAAGAGACCACCACTGGTGCTGATCAACGAGGTCGCGGATGACCCGGGATGGCAGACATAGACACCTGTGTTCTTGTTTGCGGCCGCCACTCGATCCTGCAATTCATAAGCGAACATCATCTGCGCCAGCTTGCTTTGGCTGTATGCGGGATTGGCGCTATAGTTCTTCTCCCAATTCATGTCCTCGAACTGGATAGTCCTCAGCCCCATTTTGTAGCCAAGACTTGCCACGACAACGATCCGGCCCCTCGACTCGTCGATGCGATCGAAGAGCGCACCGCACAGGACGAAATGACCGTAGTGATTGGTTCCAAGCTGGCTTTCGAAGCCGTCCTTAGTGAACTTCCGTGTCGGCACCTGAGCAATGGCTGCGTTGCAGATCAGGGCATCGATCTGGGGTACGGTCTTGAGCACCTCTTCCGCCGCATCGTGCACGCTTGCAAGCTCTGCAAGGTCCATTCGAACGAAGCTCACCTCCGCGCCGGCGCCGAATTCTTCTTTCAAGTGTCCGATGGCGGCGGCCGACTTCTCTGCGTTGCGGTTCAGCATCACCACCTTGGCGCCCTTCGATAGAAGGATGCGCGAGGCCTCGAACCCCGCGCCGGCATTGGCCCCGGTGATAGCGTAGGTCTGTCCTGCTAGGGAGCTGAGTCGCTCTGGTGTCCAGCCATTTGGAACTAGTTGCGTGTCTGCCATGCTCTGGTATTTTCCGCTCTTCACCTGCCAATCTAGCCCATTCCTGGGTGCCGAGTGTGCCCAGAAGGCCTTTTGATTGTTGCGTCCGAATACATTCCTAGAGTGGGGACTTCGGAACTCCTCGAGTTTCTCGACGACAAGGCCTCGCGACCCGTGATAGGGTCACTTTCAGATCGAGAGATCGAAACCAGGCCCAGCGGGGCAGCCTTGGCATCAGGGCAACTGGTCACCATCGCGAGCGGGCATCCCTCGTGGCTGTTGATTCCTTCCTGATAGCGGAGGTGACCTTTGACGACCCAGATTCAGCAGCTCCGAAAGGAGCGGGCGGGCTTTGTAGAGAAAGCCAACGCCATCACCAAGAGATGCGGCGAGGAGAAGCGCGCGCGCACCGAAGAAGAGCAGCGCGAGTGGGACGGCTTGTGGGCCGACCATGACCGGCTCAAGGCGCAAGAGGAGGACCTGATCAAGGTCCGAGACGCGCAGCAAGATCTCGCCTACTCCGATCAACCCGAGCAGCAAGGCGCGGCCGGACGCCGAGCGGCGGCCGAAGCCGCGGGCGCCGGAGACGGCGGCGCGGGCGCCGAGCGGCGAGCGGGCGGGGCGGCCGAGACTCCTGAGCAGATCGAGCGGCGCGAGGAAGAGCGCCAGAACTCCTTCCTCGCCTACATGGCCTACGGCCCGTCGAGTCTAACGCCCGAGGCGCGCGCGAACCTGACCTTCTCCAAGGTCGACGAGCGGGACGCGAAGGCGTCGGTACCCTCCGAGCTGCGCGCGCTCGTCGTAGGCACGGCGTCGGCCGGCGGCGTCACGGTGCCGCAGAACACCGATACGCGGGTGATCAAGGCGCTCCAGCGCTTCGGCGGCATGCGCCGCGCCGCGCGCCTGATGCGAACGGCGACCGGCGCCGGGCTCACGATGCCGACCTACGACGACACGCAGAACGAAGGCGAGCTGCTGGGCGAAGCCGTGGCGGCGACCGAGCAGGACATCGCATTCGACAGCAAGGCGCTGGGCGCCCACAAGTACTCGACGAAGCTGATGAAAGTCTCGCGCGAGCTGCTGCAAGACTCTCCGGCCGACGTCGTCGGCATCATCGCCGACGCCTTCGGTGAGCGCATCGGTCGGATCACGAACCGCCACTACACGACCGGCGACGGCTCGAACAAGCCGCAAGGCCTTGCGCCGATCATCGCGATCGGCAAGACCGGCTCCTCGCAGACCGGCGTCACGAACGCCGAGGTCCTCGACCTGGTGCATTCGGTGGATCCGGCGTACCGCGTCCAGCTGGACGATCGGTTCGTCGGCTTCATGTTCGCCGACTCGACGCTGCGCATCCTGCGCGGCATCACCGGGACCGAGGGCCAGCCGCTCTACTCGGTGAGCTTCCGGGAGGGCGAGCCGGACCTCATCAACGGCTTCCCGTTCATCGTCAACCAGGACGTGGCCGCCATGGGCGCGAGCAATCGCTCGATGCTGTTCGGCGACTTCTCGCACTTCGTCATCCGCGATTCGCGCGACCTGGTGATCCTGCGGCTCGACGAGCGGTTCGCCGAGGCGGACGTCGTGGCGTGGGTCGGCTTCATGCGTACCGACTCCGAGTACTTGCTGGCGAACGCCAGCTCGGCGAACGGCCCGATCAAGGCCTTCGAGAACGCAGCTTAGGGCGCTACGCCCCGAGGACCTGGGACAGGGGAGGGCCTGAGCGCCCTCCCCGCACCCGTCAACCCGAGAGAGCGGAAGAGAGGGAGGCTGCCCCACATGAAGACCGTGCAAGTACTCGAGGCCCGCGGCGGCCGTCAGACGACCGACAAGAAGACCGGCGACGGCTTCTACTACGACTTGCGGAAGGGCGACGTCGTGCAGGTCGACGACGACGAAGCGGAGCGCTGGATCGAGGCAGGCCAGGCCCAGGAGGTCGAGGTCGCCGACGCTCCGGATCTGCGACAGATCATGACCACCCCGCGCCAGGATCAACTCGGCGTACGAGCGCTGGCGCACACCCGCAACGGGATCGCGGTCCGTCGGCCGCCCAAGGGGGCGAAGGCGAAGGCGAAGCCGGAGTCGCGCAGCGCCGCGAAGCCCGGCCGGAAGAAGGCCGCGCGAAAGAAGGCGGCGAAGAAGGCCGCGAAGAAGTAGCTCGACGCGAGATGAGCGATGCAGTACGAGTTCGACGGAGTCCAGGCGAAGGCGCTTACGGCGGCGGAGGTGCGCGTGCATCTCGGACGGGCGGGCGACGACACGACCAGCCTGCCGGACTCCCAGGTCGACGGCTGGATCGCGGAGGCTCACCAGGACTGCTACGCGCAGACCGGCTACTTCCCGGCGGCGACCGCGGTCAAGATCCGCTGGGACCGCTTCCCGCGACGCCGCCGGCATCTGCGGATCCTGGGCGGGCTGATCAGCGGTTCTCCGGCGGTCACGTATCGCACCGAGGCGGATCCCGACAACCCGACCACGTTGCCGACGACGCAGTACCACGTCATCAACCGTCACCCGCTGGGCGAGATCTGGCTTCGGGACTCGGCGGCCTGGCCGACCTCGACGCTGATCCCGGCGGCAGGAGTCGAGCTGACGGCTACGGTCGGCGCGCCTATGAACGTCGCGCAGATCCTGCGGCGAGCGATGCTGCTCAAGATCGGCTCATGGGCGGCCAACCGAGCGGAGGAGGAAGAGCCTCTGGTCCCCGGCGCCCAGGTCCAGAAGATGGTCGAGACGGCGGCGAGGATCTACCGGCAGCAGTCGATCCTCGGCAGCTTCCTCGAGAACGAAGACTCGATCGGCGATCGGAGCGGCCGAAGGGAGGTCGCCTAGTTGCCCAACTTCGGCAGCCTCGAGCAGGTCGTCGACTTCCAGCAGGCGGCGAAGGACGGCACGTTCTCGACCGTCGCCGGTTGGGACTCCCTTCGTGCAGCAGTGCGACCGCTGACCAGCCGCGAATCGAACGAGGCCGGCATGCAGGCGGGCGAGACGGCCTTCGAGGTCGCGCTGCCCTACCGCGCGGGCCTCAAGCCCAAGTGGACGGTCCTGTGGGGCTCGCGCCGCTTCCACATCCGCGGCCTGGTCAACCCGCGCGAGCAGAACCGCTGGTGGTTGATCACCGCGGTCGAGTTCCTGGACGAGGCGTAGGCGATGGCGTCGATCAAGCTCAGCGGAGTCGGACAGGTGCAACGGGCGCTGCGCAAGCTCGGTGCCGCGCTCGACCAGCCCGTTGCGAATCAGAAGATCGCGCGAGCCGCGAAGCCGATGGAGGACTCGCTGCGCTCGAACGTTCCCGTCGACACCGGCAATCTCCGGAGCCGGGTCACGAGCGGGGCATGGCCGAACCGGCGCAATCTCTCGCTGGCCTCGGCCGTGGCGATCGAGCCGGGTGCGGAGTACTGGGTGCCGCTGAACACCGTCGGTTCGCATGCCGGCTTCGCCGAGGAAGGTTTGCGCAAGGGCCAGGCCGCCTCGAAGGGCGCCGTCGACGATGCGGTGAGAGATCTGGTGGAGGGCGCGCAGACGTGAGCGTCGAGAGCAGTCTGGAAGCGCAGACGGTCGCGCTGCTGGGCGACATCGACGCGGACCACATCGTGCACGCCGACTTCGGGACCTTCAAGCCGGATCCGCCGTTTCCGCGCGTGCTCTATTGGGCGACCCAAGGCGGCCGACCGATCCGGACTCCGGCGGGCGTCTGCGCCGAGTGGAGGCCGTACCGGTTTTGGGTCGTGGCGAAGGACGCCTCGGGCGCGCGCGCGGCGGCCGAATCCACCCGGATCGCGGAGGGCCTGACGGCGCTGCACAACTACATCGACCTCGCCAACCGGGTCCTGCGCGTCTGGTACGAGCGCGCCTGGGATCTGCCGCAACCCGATGACGAGCGTACGCACGTCCGCGTCGTCGATTTCGAAGTGCTCGTCGACCTGAACTAGGGAGGGAGTTTCACATGGCCAGCAACGTCCATCTGGATCGCAAGCTGATCGCTCACGGCAACGACATCTCCGAGCAGATGATCGCGGCCCAGTTCACCCGCGGCCGTCGTTCGAAAGCGGCCGACACCTGGGGCCAATCGACCCGCCGTACGGGCGCCGGCATCGTCTACGCCGAGCTGAGCGGATCCGGCTTCACCCGCTTCGGCGCCGGGCTGCAAGACGCCGCGATGGAGTCGCTGTTCGGGGTCTCCGGCCGCAACTACTCGCTGCTGACCCGCGACGGCTCGGCCGGGAACTACGCCTGGACCGTGCGCGGTCTCCAGAACGAGTACAACCCGTTCGACACCGGGCAGGCCGAGGAGTTCGCGGGCTTCGCTTTCGGCATCGTCGGATCGGACCACTTCGGCGGGATCGTCTCGGTTAACCAAGCGGTGACCGCGACCCTGAACGGAACGGCGATCCAGCAGGCGGGCGGGCTGGTCGCGGCCAACAAGCAGGGCGCGTTCATCTGCGCGCACGTGACCGAGACGTCCGGAGGTTCGCCGACCTTCGACGTCACGCTTGAGTCGGCGACCGACGACGTCTTCACCTCGCCGACCACGCGCGCGACGCTGTCGCAGATCACGGCCGCAGGCGTTTCGGAGTTCGCGAAGTTCGTGCCGTCGGCCGACGTCGCGGACGAGTACTGGCGGGCGGTCGTGACCTACGGCGGGACCGGCCAGGGCAACGTCGTCGTGTGCATCGGGATCGAGGGGCCGACCAAGAGCTAGAGGAGGGGAACCGACATGCCTGGAGAACAGCAACTGCTCGAAGACGCGTTCGTATCGATCAACGGTACCGACATCTCGGACTTCGTCAAGACCCTCGGGCTGACCCGGAGCCGTGAGTTTCAGAACCGCACGTCGATCGCGCGGCTCCATGAGACGCAAGACATCGGCGCGAACGTTCGCGGCCTCTCCCTCGAATGCTTCCAGGACTACGCGGCCGGCGCGCTCAACGAGTTGATCGCCCCGTTGTCGCGGACGGGCGAGGACGTGACGGTCGTTTGGCGGCCGGACTCGGGGCCCGCTTCGGCAAGCAACCCGCAGTACACGCAGACGATGTGGATCCCGACGTATACGCCGGAGAAGGGACCGTTTGGCGATGAGGCGATGGCGGACGTCACGCTCGAGTCGCGCGGCGACGAGGCCCGCGCGGTCGCCTAGATCAGTCTTCCGCGAACCGGGGACCTACAGCCTCCCCTTGGTCGCGGAAGTGGAGGCCCCGGCCTGGGGGCGGGATCGCCAACCCGCCCCCGAACCGGCGCCACACGGAAAGGAGGCTGAAGCGGAAAGAACGGAGGCTGTATGGCGACCACCAGACGGAAGACCAAGAGCGGAGGCGCTCTCGCCAAGATGATCCGGACGGCGGGCGACGTCCGCCCGCACCTAACGGTTCGGCTCGACGAACTGGACGGCAAGTTGGAGGCCTGGCCAGAGCCGAGCGTCCGAGTGAACCAACCCTCGGTTGCGGCGCACGGGCGACTTGCGGTTGCGGGAGACGACCAGAAGGCGATTCGAGAGGTGATGCTCGAAACCTTGGTTGAGGGCTGCGTCCGGGCCGACACGGGCGAGCGGCTGTTCGAGACGACTGAAGAGGTCGAGCAGTTCGCCGAGGTTTGCCCCGGTCCGTACCTGCGGGTCTCGGCCGCGCTGGGCGAGCTGCTGGAACAACTGGCGAGCCGGATCCAAGCAGCAAAAAACGACTGGAGGCCGACCCCTTCGAGCGATGGCGATACGTCGTCAGCGAACGGATCGGCCAACCCGTCGCAGTAGTCCGAGCGATGGACGACGAGGACTTCCTCGGCTACATCGCGCACATCGGTTTGGAGACGGAGGCTCAGAAGAAGGCGACGCTCAGGGCCAACGCGGAAGCCGCTAGCCGCCAGGCGTTGGCCGGCGCGAGGAAGAAAGCTGGATGGCGTTGATCGGAGACATCGTTGCGATCCTGCGCGCCGACAAGCGCGAGTGGACGCCCGCGCTCCAAAGCGCCGAAGGCGAAGTGCGCGGCCTGGCTTCGACCGTCGACGCCTCGACCGGCCGAATCCAAGGCGCCCTCGGCAAGATCGGGGCCGCCGCGCCGCTGTTGCTGCCCTTGAGCGCGGCGGTCGGCGGAGTCTTTGGCGGAGCGCTCAAGGCGGCCAAGGATCTGGAGCAGTCCGAAGCCGCGCTGACCAACTTCACCGGCTCGGCCGAGAAGACGCGCCAACTCCTCGAGGAGATCGAGTCCGTCAACTCGCCGTTCAACCTGCCTGCACTGCGGGACGCGGCCCAGCGGATGTTGCTCGTCGGCAATAACGCCCAGGTGATTCCGGCCCGTCTTGAGGCAATCAGCAACGCGGCCATCGCTTCGGGTAAAGGGGCGGACGCGTTCGATCGGATCTCCGCAGCTCTGAATCAGATCCAGGCCAAGGGCAGAGTTTCGGCGGAGGAGATGACGCAGCAACTGGGCGAACTGATCCCGGCCTGGGAGCTATTGGGGACTGCGCTCGGCACTGACGTTGCCGGGGCGATGGAGGCCGTCAAAAAAGGGGCGGTCGACGGGACACAGGCCGTCACTCTGCTAACCCAGCAGATGCAGGAACGCTTCGGCGGCCTCGGCGAGGCTTTCAAGGAAACGACCGAAGGCAAGATGCTGCAAGCGATGAAGGACGTCCAGAAGATCACGGAGGATCTGGGCGGCGCCTTGCTGCCGGTCTTCAACGACGTCCTGGATGCGATTCGGCCGGTGATCCCGGTCATCAGCGACCTGGCTTCGAAGTTCTCCGAGGCGGACCCGAAGATCAAGACCTTCGTGGCGGTGTTCGGCGGCTTGACGGTCCTGGCCGGACCGATCGCCGCGGTCGCCGCCGCGCTGACCTTGGTGAGCGGTCCGGTGCTCGCCGTCGGAGCCGCCGTCGTCGCCGGCGCAGCCGCCATCGCCGGTTTCGTCGCGTTCTTCCAGGAAGACTCCAAGCTGGTCGGCCCAGTACGCGACGCATGGGACTCGATCGTCGCCGTGTTCAACGATCGAATCGGTCCTCTTCAGGAAGCGTTCTCGAACTTCACGAGCGCCCTGTCCACCGCTTGGAGCGACCTCGGTCTCGACGTCGCGGTCGAGGCGTTGTGGGAACAGATCAAGGTCAGCTTCACGAACGCCCTAGTCGCGATTCGCGGCGTGCTCGACGGCGGCCTACAAGTGCTCACCAGCGTCTTCACGACCTTCGCCGGCGTCTTGAAGGGCGACTGGACCGAGGCCTGGGAAGGCGTCAAGGGAATCGTCTCGGGCGTGGTCACCGCTCTCGCCGGGATCTTGGACCCGAGCGGGCAAGCGAGCGCGATCATCGCCAAGGTCGGCGCTCTCGTCGCCGGCATCAAGCAGATGTTCGTCGACAAGTTGGCGGAGGTCGTCGGTTCGGTCAGAGGCTTTGCCGACGACGTCTTCGGCGTCTTCCAGAGCCTCAAGGAACGCGTACTCGACTTCTCGCCGGTGCCGGATCTAGTGAACGGCGTCCAAGCGCAGATGCAACTCTTTGGCGGCGTGGCGATGCTGACGCCGGTCCAGACAGCCGTCAACGCCACGGTCGGTCAGTTCGAGACGTTGGAGACCGCGGGACTGCCCAAGGTCGACTCGTTCACCACGGGCGCGAAGACCCGGTTCGAGACGTTCGCGACGGACGTCGGCTCGGCAGTAGGCACGTTGGCTACGGACATCATGTCCGATCTGTTCGAGGGCGATTTCTCGGCCGCGACCGTCAAGACGGCCGTCGACGCGATCAAGCAGGCCTTCGTCGATTCGTTCATCACGCCGATGACGAACCTGATCGGCGACTTCGTCACGAACCAACTCGGCAAGCTGACCGGGGCGCTTGGAGGCGGCGGAGGCGGCTTCAGTCTGCCCGGCGTGGGCGGAGGCGGTGGAGGAGGGG
>JGI12316J15310_10000006_pt6 | contig 24015 bp, 13 predicted proteins | sample MarCyaLeptolynsp_FD_15310 | JGI IMG/M metagenome (IMG submission 15310)
ATCTGGGGCCGTGCGGTGGGCCTGTCGCTGGAAAGCGACGGCGACATCGACAGCACGACCAACGGCTCGTTCGACCAGACCATCGGCTTCCTGCAGGCCGGCGCCGACGTGACGGTGCTAGACCGGCCGAGCGGGCGTCTGCTGATCGGTGCCCTGGGCCATTGGGGCGTCAGTTCGCTGGATGCCGACAACTCGCGCGGCGCGGACGCCGGCACGGCGGACTTCGACTTCTATGGCGGTGGTCTGACGGCGACCTGGTATTCGACCCAGGGCTGGTACTTCGACAATGTGGTGCAGTACACGGCCTACGACATCGACATCTCCACGGCGACCCGGTGGGCGTCGCAGAGCACGGATGGCTATGCGATCTCGACCTCGCACGAGGTTGGCTACCGGATCCCGATCGGTGCGACGGCCGCGTTGGTGCCGCAGGGTCAGTTGACCTATCAGCACATCGACTTCGACGACTTCGTCGATCCGGACGGTGTGGCGGTCAGCCTGAACGACGATGACAGTCTGGTGGGTCGTCTGGGCGTGGCGTTCGAGAACTCCGCGGCGATCGGCAGCTCGCTGGCGACCGGCTATCTCGAGGCCAACGTGCTGTACGAGTTCCTGGGTGACAACTCGGTGAACACGTTCACGCCGGAAGGTGGCAACATCGCGATCAACCAGCAGACGCGTGAGGCCTGGGTCGAGGTCGGCTTTGGCGGCACGATCGCGGTGGCCGAGGGTGTGTCGCTGTATGGCGAGGTGGACTACGCGCTGCCGCTGGACGGCGGTGTCAGGGGCGTACAGGCCCTGGGCGGTATCCGGGTGAACCTGAACCCGCCGCCGGCCGCGCCCCCGCCGGCGCCGGTGATCGCGCCGGTGGCGGAGACGGCGTTCATCGTCTTCTTCGATTGGGACCGGGCGGACCTGACGTCTGAGGCCAACCTTGTCCTCGACGATGTGGTCGTGGTGGCCAACCAGTCCGGCTACGCCTCGATCCGTCTGGACGGCTACACCGACCTGTCGGGCAGTGCGGCCTACAATCTGGGCCTGTCGGAGCGGCGGGCGAACTCGGTCGCCGACGGCCTGATCGCCCGCGGCATCGCGCCGGACGAGATCGTGATCCGGGCCTTCGGTGAGGAGAACCCGCTGGTGCCGACCCCGGACGGCGTGCGCGAGCCCCAGAACCGCCGGGTGGAGATCTTCCTGAGCTAACCCGCTCGGGACCGACACCCAACCACCCTTCAAGCGCCGGCTTGGGCTCACCCCAGGCCGGCGCTTTTCATGGCGATAGGGGCATTTGCCCCCGGTCCTGGGAGCCGTTGCGCACGCTGCGGACTTGCGGCCCTGATTTACGCATTTTGCGTGAATCGATTTTTCCAATAAACTGAAGTTGGGCTGTCAACCAAAGTTGGACTGTTTGAGTTACGCTTTGGCCATCAAGCTTTACGGGGGGAATTGAATCATGGCGTTACTGCGTCGGAAGGGATTTTCACTTCGGGGCTTGCACAGTCGATTGACTGTCGGCACAGCGGCGGTGGGGCTTGCGGTCATGGCGTCCGCGGACCGCCCGGCGGCGGCGGGGTCGTGTTCGCCGCTCGACGACGCCAATATCGTCTGCCAAGACCTGGCGAATCCCGGGGTCGATACCGCGCAGGTTTTGACCGGCGGCGGGGGGCCCGTTTCCGTCACGACAACGGACGATTTCGGCATCGACAATTCTTTGAGCGGAGAGGACGTCGAGACCACCAAGGGTGCTTTGACGATCAGCGGCAATGGCGGGCTGATCTTCAACGACACCGGTACGGACGGTTCGCCGATAACAGGTCTGGTGGACGGCATTTTCGCGGCCAACAAGGGCGGAGGGGCGCTGTCAATAACGACAAGCGGGACCGTGACAGGTGTCGGGCGCTACGGGGTCATCGCAGCAAACTACGACGGCGACACAAGCCTGACGATTTCGACCGAAGAGGTCTACGGCCGCGCACGCGGCATTTACGCCGTCAATCTCGGCCCTGGCGATATAACCATCACCAGTTCTGGAGCAGTCACCGGTGTGGAAAGTGCCGGAATCGTGGGCATCAGCAACGGCGGTGGCGCTGTTTCGATTACGGCGAAGGAAACCGTAACCAGCGAACAGGGCCCCGCCATTGCCGGTGTCACTGGCGACTTGGGCGGTAGTATAACGATCACTGCCTACGCCGACGTTAGTGGGAAAGGCGCAGGAGTAGAGGTTTTAGCCGGTGGGGATGGCGACGCAACCGTAACAACGATGGGTACAGTAACAGTAACGGGCGAATTCAACACAGCTATTTTAGCAGGATCTGAAGGCGTTGGATCGGTTTCAATTACGGCGAAGGGTTTGGTAACCAGCACAGATGGTGGCGGTATTGAAGGGTTCGCTTCCAAGACAAGCGTAGGCAATGTGACAATCTCGGCTACCGACATATCGGCTAGCCGGTTTGGGGTCATCGGCATCAATAATGGACCAGGCGACCTGTCCATTTCTACCACGGGTGCCGTAACTGCCACGGGCGTCGGTTACGACAAGTACGGCCCCGGTATCTTCGGCCAAAACTATAATGGCGGAGCTGTCAGCATAACGTCGACAGGTTCCGTCCATTCGGCGGGCTTCGACGCGGTCGACGTTTTAAACGATTCATATGGAACGGACACGACGCTTACGATCACCGATGCCAGCAGCGATGCGAAGAACGCTGTCAATGTCGATCACCAGGGCAGCGGGGATCTGACGATCTTCGTCGACGGCGCGGTGAGCGGCGTGATCGGCATCAACAATGTGGACACCTATGCGCGCGGCGGCACAATTGTGCTGAGACAAAACGCGTCGGTGACCACGACGGACCAAAACGCCATCGTGGATGGGGACGGCGACACGCGCCTGTCTTCACAGGGCGCCATCGTCGGGTCGGTGTCCATGAATGGCGGCGATGACACGGTCGACCTGCTCCGCGGCTCGGTCACAGGGGTGATCGATCTCGGCGATGGCAGCAATACGGTCAACGTTATCGGCGGCAAACTGTTCGGTACTTGGGACGATGCCGACTTCAGCGGCGGCTTCGACAATAATGGCGACCAGCCGCTGAACCTTGTCGGCGGCGCCGGCTTTGACACGCTTGAACTGTTCGGCGTGACGGCGTTGGGCGATGCGCTGGGGGCCGGCACGGGCTTTGAGCAGGTTTCGTTGCGGAGCAGCACGCTTATTGAGCTGAACAGCGCCGACCTCAGCCGGTTTGGCACCGTGTTTGTCGATGAAACGTCGACCCTGCAGTCGGTAGGCAACAGCCCGTCGGATGCCGTCGTCGGATCGCTGATCAGCCTCGGAACCAAGGATCTGGCCGACGGCGCGACCAACGACCGGTTGACCATCGGCGGCGATTTCGTCGGCGGCTTCGGCTCGATCCTGCATATGGACATCGATCTGGAACGCCAGGAGGCCGACGAGTTCATCATTCTGGGCGGCGTCCGCGGCATCGTCGTCGACGGCGTCGAAGCCGCCCACGAACAGACGGCGATACTGCTGGAGGTCCGCGGCACACCGGTGCCGGCGCGGCAGGACGATCTCGGCCCCATGGTCCCGCTGGTCGATGTCTCCGCCACCGGTGAGACCGAGCCAGGCGACTTCGCGCTGGCCGACGGACCACTGCATTTCGGCGGCTTTGCCGAATATGATCTGGACTTGGCGGCGGACGGGATCTGGTACCTTGCGCCGGACTTCCTGAGCCAGGCTTACGTCTATGAGAGCCTGCCCGGCGCGCTGCAGACCATCGGGGCGGCACTGAACGGCCAGCTGGTCGAACGGGTCGGCGTGCGCGACGCGGCCGACGTCGCTTCCGGGGTCTGGGGCCGGGCGGTCGGCCTGTCGCTGGACAGCGAAGGCGATCTCGACAGCACCACCGGCGCCAGTTTTGACCAGACCATCGGCTTCCTCCAGGGCGGCGGCGAACTCTTGGTCAGCGAAGGTACGTCGGGGCGGCTGCTGATCGGCGGTCTGGCCCATTGGGGTACCAGTTCGCTGGACGTCAGTGGCGCCGACGGCGGCGCGCGCGGCAGCGCGGATGCCGACTTCTATGGCGGCGGCCTGACGGCGACCTGGTATGGCGCCGGCGGGCTCTATGTTGACGGGGTGGTGCAATACACGGCTTACGATGTCGACATCGCGTCGGCGACGAGACCGGCGTCGGCCGAGACCGACGGGTACGGTGTCTCGGTCTCCGGCGAGGCCGGCTATCGGATCCCGGTCGGCGGCGCGGCGTTTCTGGTGCCGCAGGCCCAGCTTGTCTGGCAGACGGTCGATTTCGACGACTTCACCGATACCGACGGCGCGCGGATCGGCCTCGGCGACGGCGACAGTCTGGTCGGGCGTCTGGGCGTGGCGTTCGAGAACTCTGCTGCGATCGGCAGCGCGCAGGTCACAGGCTATGTCGAAGCCAATCTGCTGCACGAGTTCCTGGGCGACAACGAGGTCACGGCGACGTCGCTGGGCGAGCCGTTCACCCTGACCCAGGATCTCGGCGGCACCTCGGTGGAAGTCGGCTTCGGGACCACAGTGGCGGTCAGCCGGGGCGTGTCGTTCTTCGGCGAGGTCGACTACACGATCCCGTTCGACAATGGGGTGCAGGGCTTCCAGGCCGTGGCCGGCCTGCGCTGGAGCTTCGGCGCCCCGCCGCCGCCGCCCCCGCCGGCACCGGTGGTCGCGCCGGTGGCGGAGACGGCGTTCATCGTGTTCTTCGACTGGGACCGGGCCGACCTGACGCCAGAGGCCAACCTGGTCTTGGACGACGTGGTGGTGGTGGCCAACCAGTCCGGCTACGCCTCGATCCGGCTGGACGGCTACACCGACCTGTCGGGCTCGGCCCAGTACAATCTGGGCCTGTCGGAGCGCCGGGCGAACTCGGTGGCCGACGGCCTGATCGCCCGCGGCATCGCGCCGGACGAGATCGTGATCAGAGCGTTTGGTGAAGAGAACCCGCTGGTCCCGACCCCGGACGGCGTGCGCGAACCGCAGAACCGACGGGTCGAGATCTTCCTCAGCTAACCCGCTCGGGCTCCTCATCCCAGCCAGCTTTCAAGCGCCGGTCCAGCTCACCCACGGCCGGCGCTTCTCAATCTCGGCAATTTGCCGCGTACCGGCCGCGTGCAGGGCTATCTAGGTTTGGGCACCGAGTTTGGCGCTGCTTCGCCTTTTACCGGCGCGCCCCAAACTTGCATTGATACAATTGAAAATGCAGATCCAACGGACACCGAACGCTCAATCGTACCCGATGGCCGACTTATGAGCAGATCAAAGATTACTTAAAGCAAACACGGCGTGCAAACGCCCTTGTTTCGCCAATATTTTGCCAAAATTTAGCGACCAGAAGATCGAGTTTCATCCTGCCCCGCTAAAAAAATAGAATCGTTTATTATCAATTGGATAGATCGACTAACGGCCAAAAAGGACCGTCAGATCGGCGATGGCGCGGCATGAAATGCGCGTTATGAATCGATTGTCTTGTGACACTCTCTAGTAAGTGACTTTATCAAGCCTCATATACGCGAGTATCCAATTATATATGGGCTAATACGCGAGTTTTTTGCTTTACCCGCCTCACAACCATGAATACGGTTGAGAGCCTGCTTGGACTTCACCATATCGTTGCACTCAATGGGGCGTCGAGGTTTAGGCAGCGCCATGGACTATCGCAACCGTCGGGAAATGCCGGCGAGGGCATGACCGGTGTGGCGGCCCCTCCCCCGTTCAAAGGGTCGGCACCGGGCAAGAACCAGAGGGCCGACAAACGGCCGCGATAAGAACGAGCCGTTTGCGATGGGGTGCAGGCGCGACCTCACCTCGGGTTGGGCGGCTTCCGGTTTGGAGGAAGCAGCGGCCGGCATGCCGACCGGTCCAACAAGGGGTCCCACGATGTCGAAGCCGAAATCCCCGCGCGCCCGCTTGACGCTGACCACGGCCATGGCCGGCGCCTTGCTGATCAGCTATGGCGGTCGCGCAAGTTACGCGGGCTCGTGCCCGCCGGTCGGCGGTGGCGCCTATTTCTGCTCCGGCGGCGCGGTGCCCGGCGAGGCCGGCGTGTCGATCGACTATGGCGGCCCGGTGACGGTGACCACCTCCAGCACGCCCCCGGCCGGCTTCGGCATCGACACAACGGGCACGGGCGATACCGCGATCTCGATCAAGGCCGATGGTGGCCTGACCTTCGACGACACCAACACCTATGGCTCGATCATCACGGGCGATGATGACGGGCTGGAGGCCATCAATACCGATGGCGGCGCCGTCACCATCACCACGAACGGACCGGTTTCGGGCCTGGGAGGCGACGGCATCACCGCCAGCAATTCAAGCGACGGCACAGATCTGACGATCACCGCCGCCGATGTCTACGGCAGCCAGTCCGGTATCAAGGCCATCAACGCCGGTTCCGGCGCGATCGCGGTCAGCGCCACCGGCACCGTCACCGGAACGGCGAAATATGGGATCCAAGTGGAAAACACGTCCGCATCGGCGACGGATCTCACGATCACGGCGACCGATGTCAGCGGCGGCCAGTTCGGCGTCCGGGCCATCAATTTCGGCACCGGCACACTGTCGATCACCGCGACGGGCACGGTGATCGGCGGCCAGTTCCAAGGCATCGCCGCCCGCAACCTCGGCACGGATCTGACGATTTCGGCCCAAGGGGTCAGCGGCGGCTCGGAGGGCATCCTGGCCCTTCACGAGGGCACGGGGTCGTTGAGCATCACGGCGTCGGGCGCGGTCACCAGCACGGCCGGCAACGGCATTCGCGCCGAGAACTCGTTCAGCGGCGACAATCTCACGATCTCGGCGGCCGGGGTCAGCGGCGCAACGAGCGGCATCGTCGCCACAAACAGCGGCACCGGCGATCTGGACGTGACCGCCTCGGACCTGGTTACCGGTACCGGCCAGAACGGTATCTACGCGCGGATCACCAACGCCGGAGGCGGGAACCTGACGATCTCCGCCGACGGTGTCAGCGGCGCGAACCTTGGCATCTATGCCAAGAATTTCGGCACAGGCGGCGTGAGCATCACCGCGACGGGCGCGGTCACCGCCACGACAGGCACCGGCATCGTGGCGAGAAACAACGCAGGCGGCGCGATCACCATCTCCGCCAGCGACACAGTGGCGTCGAGCGGCGCTGAGGGCATACGGGCACTGCAGCTTGGCAACGGCGGCGACCTGACCATATCGGCGGCGGGCGTGTCGGGCGCGACCTACGGCATCGCCGCCAGTAGCTTCGGCACCGGCGGCCTGTCCATCACCACCACCGGCGAGGTCACCGGCGGCAGCCAGGCCGGCATCAGGGCGACCAACACCATCGGCGGCGGGTTGAGCATCGTGACAAAGGAACAGGTCACCTCGGACGCCGCCAGCGGTATCAGCGCGCTATCCGCTTCCAACGACGCTTCGGCCGTCACGATCTCCGCCGCCGCCGTTCAGGGCAACACCTACGGCATCAACGCGACCAATGGCGGCCTGGGTGACTTCAGCATCTCCGCCTCGGGCACCGTAACGGGCACGACCCAGGACGGCATCCGGGCCATCAATTCGGGCAGTGGCGCCAGCCTGACGATTTCGGCCGCTGCCGTGAGCGGCGGAACACACGGCATCTACGCCAAGAGCGAGGGCACGGGCGCCCTGTCGATCACGGCCGGCGGCGATGTTACGGGCGACACCTCTGAGGGCATCTTCGCCACGATCGACAATGCCGCCAGCGGCGCAGACCTGACCATCTCCGCAATGGCCGTCACCGGCGGGACGGACGGGATCGACGCCGAGAATGTTGGCAGCGGCGGTATCTTCGTCACCACGTCGGGCCCGGTGACCGGTAATGGCGATGGCTATGGCATTCGGGCCGAGAACTCGGCCGGCGGCGACGTTTCGATTATGGCATCCGACACGGTGTCGGCCACCGCCGGCGCCGGTATCGCGGCCCGCAATTCCGGACCGCTGACAGGTGACGTCACCGTCATGGCGGCTGGCGTCAGCGGCCTTACGGGCATCGTCGCCAACAGTTCGGGTTCGGGATCGGTGTCGGTGACCGCAACGGGCACCGTGACCGGAACCGGACCGTCGTCGGCGGGCATCACCGCCCTCAATGCGGCGGGCACCGATATTGAGATTTCGACCGTTGACGTCATGGGCGGCGCAAGAGGGATCAGCGCGCGCAACACCGGGACCGGGTCGACGATCATCGACGCCGATGGCAGCGTCACCGGCCTGAACGACATCGCCCTCTACGCCTACAATGGTGTCGGCGGCGGCGACATCACCGTGTCGGCTATGGATGTCGAAGGCGGCAATTTCGGCATCCTCGCCCGCAGCCGGGCCAACGGCTCTATCTCCGTTACCGCCTCCGGCGACGTGACGGGCGCGCTTTCGGATGGCATCCGGGCCGACGCAGCATCGATCAACGCCACACAGGTCACCGTCGCGGCGCAATCGGTCTTTGGCGAGCAGAGGGGCATCGACGCGCGCAACAACGGCACCGGTGATTTGGAGGTCGTCGCAGAAGGCACGGCGATGGGTGGGCAACGGGAGGGCATCCGCGCCCGCATTACCAATACTGCGAGCGGCGGGGATCTGACAATCTCGGCCGCCGGCGCCAGCGGCGGCACGTACGGCATCGTCGCCGAAAATCGTGGCGGCGGCGGTCTTCGGGTCACTGCCGATGATACGGTAATCGGTGGGACGAACGATGGCATCAGGGCCACGAATACGGCCGATGGCACCCACATGACGATCTCGGCAGCCAGCGTCGTTGGCGGCGCGTACGGCATCTTTTCCAACAATCAAGGCACCGGCGATCTCAGCGTGACAACCGAGGGCCCTGTGACCGCGGGGACCGGCGACGGGATCCTCGCCTGGAACTACAATGGCGGCGCGTTGAGCGTTACCGCGACCGATATGGTTACCTCGATCGATGGCGAAGGCATCTACACCAACAATTTCGCCGGCTCAACGAGCCTGACGATCTCGGCGGCCGGCGTCAGCGCCGGACGTTACGGCATCATCGGCAGAAACGAGGGCAGCGGTGACTTCACCGTGACCGCCACCGACGTCGTCGCCAGCACCATCGGCGCGGGGATCTTTGCCGAGAATCTCACGGGCGGCGCCCTCGGCATCACTGCCCAGGACGACGTGGTGTCCACGAACAGTGTCGGCATCAACGCCCGGAACCTGGTCGGCACGACGGATCTGACGATCGACGCAGCCGGCATCGATGCAGGGAAACAGGCAATCAATGCCCTAAACGAGGGAACCGGCGACTTAAGCATAACCGCCAATGGCCCCGCGACCAGCGACGCCTATGGCGGCATTGTCGCCAGGAACTTCAACGGCGGCGCCCTCGGCATCACGGCCATGGACACGGTCACGGCGACGGACGAAGACGGCATGTATGCCTTCAACGGCGCGGGCGGGACGACCTTGACGATTTCGGCGGCGGGCGTCAGCGGCAGCGATCACGGCATCGTGGCCGACAACCGCGGCAGCGGCGATCTGACCGTCTTCACGGAAGGACCGGTCGAGGGTGGCGCGCGCGACGGGATGTACCTCAGGAACGGCAATGGCGGCGCGCTTTCGGTCACGGCGACCGAGGAGGTCTCCTCCGCCGAGCTGAACGGCATTCGCGCCATCAACTATGCCGGCGGCTCCAGCATGACGGTAGCGACGGCCGGCGTCAGTGGTTTCACCGGCGGCATCATCGCGACGAACGCCGGAACGGGCGATATCGCGGTCACTGCGACCGGCGAGGTCAGCGGCGGACCGCTCGGCGACGGCATGAGGGTGCGGAACCTCTTTGGCGGTTCGCTCAGCGTCACCACGACGGAACTGGTTTCGTCCGGGCTGTCACCGGTCGCGACCGGGATCTTTGCGGAAAACCGGGCCGGCGGCACCGATCTTTCGATCTCGGCGACCGACGTCTTCGGCAACCGCAACGGCATCACCGCGCGCCACTATGGCGACGGCGCGCTCAACGTCATTACGACCGGATCGGTCACGGGTGCGACCGACGTCGGTATTCGGGCCTACAACAAGGCGATGGGATCTAACCTCACGGTTTCCGCTGCGTCCGTTACCGGCGGCACCGATGCGATCCAGGTCGATCACCAAGGATCTGGAGATCTGCTTGTAACAGTTGTTGGGGCCATATCCGGTGGCACCGGGGCCGGCATCAACAACATCGATACGCTTGCCCAAGGCGGCACGATTGAGGTGACGGACACGGCGTCGGTTTCGGCGGCATCGGGCGTTGCGGTTATGGACGGCGACGGCGGAACGCTGTTGTGGTCAGAGGGCGCGCTGGCCGGTGACGTCATGCTCAGTGGAGGCGCGGACTCGGTCGCGCTCATCGACGGCTCGGCGACCGGTCTGATCGGCCTCGGGATCCAGAACGACACGATGCAGATCTTTGGTGTCGTTGCCGGCGGCGGCTGGGACGACGCCGATTTCAGCGGCACGTTCGACGGCAATTTGGGCCAGGTGCTTCAGATCGATGGCGGCGACGGCCTCGATACCGTCGAACTGTTCGGCGTGACTGCGGCCAGCCAGGCGCTGGGCGTGCCGACGGGGCTGGAAGCCCTGGCGCTGAGCGCCAACACGCTGGTGCAGGCCAACGATGCGGACCTGACGCCGTTCGGCGCCGTCTTCGTCGACCCGAGCTCGACCCTCCAGGCCAAGGGCAACAGCCCGTCCTATACCTACGTCGGGTCGCTCGGCAACAAGGGCGTGGTCGATCTGTCCGATGGCGAGGCCAACGATGTCTTGAGGGTTTCCGGCGACTATGCCGGTGCGACAGGGTCACAGGTGTTGCTGGACTTCGACGCCGACGGCGCGACATCTGACATGTTCATCATCGAAGGCGATGTCACGGATGTCTCGGTCGGACCGTTCACCGTGATCCACGATCGCAGCCTGATCGATGTCAACCTGATCGGCGGGGGAAGCCGGACGACGGGCGACGGTATCCGGCTGATCGAGGTGTCGGGCGCGGTCGACGGGGACGATTTTGCCCTGGCGGGCCCGGTGGAGGGCGGCATTTTCGGCTACGAACTGGTGTTCGAGGATGGCGCCCACTTCCTGCGGTCGGACTTTTTCGACCAGATCTATCTCTATGAGAACCTGCCGGGCGCGATGCAGACGATCGGCCTGGCCTTGACCGGGCAACTGGTCGAACGGGTGGGCGTGCGTTCCGCCGTGCCCAGCGCGCTGGCGGGCGCGGACGGCAATCCGGTGGCCGGCGGCGCACCGGTGGACACGGCGGTCTGGGGCCGGGCGGTCGGCCTGTCGGTGGAAAGCGAGGGCGATCTCGACAGCATTACCGGCACCTCGTTCGACCAGACCGTCGGTTTCTTCCAGGCCGGTGTTGATGTCACCCTGCTTGAACGGCAAAGCGGCCGGCTGTTGATCGGCGCGTTGGGTCACTGGGGCACCAGCTCGCTGGATGCCAATACCTTCGACGGCGACGACGCCGGCAGTGCGGATTTCGACTTCTTCGGCGGCGGCCTGACCGCCACCTGGTATTCAACCCAGGGCTGGTACTTCGACAATGTGGTGCAGTACACCGCCTACGACATCGACATCTCCACCGCCAGCCGGTTCTCGACAACCAGCACGGACGGCTACGCGATCACGACCTCGCACGAGCTGGGCTATCGCATTCCGATCAGCGAGACGGCCGCCCTGGTGCCGCAGGCGCAGCTGACGTATCAGCATATCGACTTCGACGACTTCACCGATCCGGACGGGGTGCGCATCAGCCTGGATGACGGGGACAGTTTGATCGGCCGCGCCGGGTTTGCGTTCGAGAACTCCGCCGCGATCGGCAGCGCCCTGGCGACGGGCTATCTCGAGGCCAACGTGCTTCACGAGTTCCTGGGCGACAACAGCGTGAATGTGGCCACGGGCTTTGGCACCACGCCGATCAGCCAGGAAACGCGCGGCACGTCGGTGGAGCTGGGCTTCGGCGGTACGGTGGCGGTCAGCCGGGGTGTCTCGCTCTATGGCGAGGTCGACTACACGATCCCGTTCGACAATGGGGTGCAGGGCTTCCAGGCCCTGGGCGGCATCCGGGTGAACCTGAACCCGCCGCCGGCCCCGCCCCCGCCGGCGCCGGTGATCGCGCCGGTGGCGGAGACGGCGTTCATCGTGTTCTTCGATTGGGACCGGGCGGACCTGACGTCGGAAGCCAACCTGGTGCTGGACGACGTGGTCGTGGTGGCCAACCAGTCCGGCTACGCCTCGATCCGGCTGGACGGCTACACGGACCTATCGGGCTCGGCGGCCTACAATCTGGGGCTGTCGGAACGGCGGGCGAACTCGGTCGCCGACGGCCTGATCGCGCGCGGCATCGCGCCGGACGAGATTGTGATCCGGGCCTTCGGTGAGGAGAACCCGCTGGTGCCGACCCCGGACGGCGTGCGCGAACCGCAGAACCGCCGGGTGGAGATCTTCTTGAGTTAGGTCTCAGAGATCGAGGCCAAACTCCGCCGTGATCGCCTCGGTGTTCATGCCGATGGTGGGGGCCGCCCTTTCGCTGGTCAGGCGGTCGCCGTCGACGCGGATGGGGCAGCGGGTGGTGCGGATTTCGACCTCATCCTCGGCGCGCCGGATCATCTGTTCCAAATCCAGCGCGCGATAGCCCTCATGGGCGCGCATGGTCGGCCAGTCATAGACCGGGGCGCACCAGATATCCGCCGGCTCCAGGAGCGAGAGCCAATATTCGGTCGGCTGCTTGCCGAGATAATCGCGCAACAGCGCCTTGATGGCGTCGCGCTCAGTGAACCAGGATTTCGGGTCCTCATACGCCGTCAGTTCGTCCAGACCGATCAGCGCGCCCAGCTTGGGCACCGGCGTCATGGCGACGGCCAGGAACCCGTCCGCCGTCGGGTAAACGCCGTAGGGGGCCGAGAGATAGGCGTGGGCGTTGTTGACCCCGGACCGATCGGGCAAGCGGAAGCCATCATTGAAATGGGTCGTCAGCACCTCGAACTGGAAGTCGATCAACGCCTCGAACAGGCTGGTCTCGACCAGGCCACCCTCGCCAGTGATCCCGCGCCGGACGAGGCAGGCCAGAATGCCCTCGGTAAGGTTGTGACCGGCCAGCGTGTCCGCGATCGCCAGGCCGACCGGCGTCGGCGGATGTTCGCGATCACCGTTCAGCCAAAGCAGGCCGGATCTGGCCTGAGCAAGCAGGTCCTGGCCCGGGCGCGGCACCCAAGGGCCCTTGTCGCCATAGCCGGAAATCTGGCCGTAGACCAGGCGAGGATGGTCCTTGCGCAGGGTCTCGTAGTCGAGGCCCAACCGGTTGATGACGCCGGGCCGGAAGTTCTGCACCAGCACGTCCGCATGGCCGATCAGGCGCCTGAGCCGGCTGATGTCGTCCGGGTTCTTCAGGTCGGCGGCGAAGCTTTCCTTGCGCCGGTTGATGGCGTGAAACAGGGTGGAATCGCCACCGATTTCGGTGTCGGTCAAGTAAATCTGGCGGCACAGGTCGCCGACCCCAGGGCGTTCGATCTTGATCACGCGGGCGCCCAGATCAGCCAGGCGCAGGGTCGCGAAGGGGCCGGACAGGAACTGGCTGAAATCGACGACCAGCAGGCCTTCCAGGGGCAGCGTGTCGGTCATGCCCGGCTCCTTCGATAGGCGGCGTTTAGATCGTCGAGGGTTCGGGCAGCGTCCGCGTCGCCGGCCAGGAAGCGGTTGACGATCGTGCCGCCCTCGTCCTGGAAACCCATGTAGCCGTCGTAGCGGGGCCGCAGCCAGGCGGTCTCCAGCGTCTGCCTGGTATCGCGGAAGAAGTCCGACGAGGCTTCGTTGACCGTCGCGTCGTCCCATGCCACCGCATTGCCAGGCTGGCCGCCGGAGGTGAAGAAGAGCCCTTTTTGAACGTCGGCGGAGGCGATCCAGAAGGCGTAGTCGACGGCGATGTCCAGATTGGGCGACTGGCTGGACACCGCGATGCCGGTACCGCCGAGGGTCGTACCGCGCGGCCCGGCATCGGGCACATGCGCGGCGACATCGGCGAACTTCAACAGCCAGGGGCGATAGCCGGGCCTGGCATAGTTCGAATAGCCGTACGCGTACGGGCAATAGCAGCGTCCGTCATCGCCGGTCGACAACCACTCGTACGCCTCGATCGGGTTCATGGCCAGACAGGCGTGCGGCATGTGCCTTGCCACGGCCCAAAGGGCGTCGAGAACGGTCTGGCCATCCGACCTGTCGATCAACCGGTCGCTTTCCACCGCGACGCCGAAGCCCATATTGGCCGCGACGTTGAAGAAGCCCATCAGCGCATCGATCGGCTTGATGGGCCACAAAACCTTGCCCTGCTCGGCCAGCGCAATCACCTGGCCCCAGCTTTTCGGCGGTTCGTCCAACAGATCCGGCCGGTAGCTGGCGACGGGGGTCGCGGCGTCGATCGCCAGCGCCCATTGGTGCCCGTCATAGGCATAGGACGGGTGACTTAGGCCGACGGACTGGCTGGCCAGCACGCTCACATCCTTGCCATGGCTGGTTTGATCCAGCGCCGTAAGCAGACCCGATTGCGCGATTTCGCCGACATGGGGGTGATCGATGACCATCAGATCGTAGCGGTCCGCCATCTCGCGGATCGGCCGGTCGGCGAAGGCCTGCAGGCTGCGCTTTTCCCAGTCGATCACCACGCCAGGATGGCTGGACGCGTACGCCTCCGCCGTGGCCACCATAGGGTCGCAGCCCCGGCTGTGATCCCAGGTCATGCCTTTCAAGGTGGGCATGGCGGTCAGTCTCGCTTTTCGATCTGGTCGGCGAAGGCGGCCGGGTCGCGATAGGCGACGGTCAGCAGATGTTCGCAATAGAGCACCAGTTCGCCCTCGCCCTTGAACACCTCGTACGACGCCTTGACCAGGCCCATCTCCTTGTATTTCGGGCGCTTTTCCAGGTTGGTGCGGATCGCGTAGACCGTGTCGCCGATGAAGGTCGGCTTGATGAAGCGCAGCTTGTCATAACCGTACGAGAAGGAGTGGATGTTGTTGGTCGCCACCAGCCCCAGGCCGACCGAGAAGACCATGGCGCCGGCCACGAGGCGCTTGCCGAACACACCTTCCTTCTCCGCGAACGTCTGGTCGGCCACGTACGGGTGCATGTCCAGGACGAGCGCATTGAACTGCATGCACTCGCCTTCCGACAAGGTGCGGCGCAGCGAGCGGATCTTGTGGCCGACCTCGAAATCCTCGTACAGCCAGTCTTCGGCGTTCCAGGTGGGGATGCCGGCATGATCGGCTGGCATGCCCAGCGGCCGGTGTGAACCGACGCCGATGGTTGGTTTCATGGATGGGTTCATTGATGGCTCGGACATGGCTCCCCCTTTTCACCTCCGAAGCTTGACATTCATCTATGAAATCAACAATCATCAGTGAAAGTCAAGAAGGGTTTGGGGGACGCCGCCGGTCATGCATGTCAAGGAGCAGCATTTCGAGGATTACGAGGTCGGCGCCGTGCGCGAGACCCATGGAAGAACGATCACCGAGACCGACTTCGTCGTCCATGCCGGGCACACGGGTGACTTTTTCCCCCACCACATGGACGCTGAATGGTGCAAGTCCCAGCCGTTCGGCCAGCGCATCGCCCATGGCACCATGACGTTCGCGATCGGCATCGCGTTGACCGCCACGGAGATCAATCCGCTTGCCTTCACCTACGGCTATGAGCGGCTGCGGTTTCCCAGGCCGGTCCATATCGGCGATACGATCCGCACGCGGGTCACGCTGGCCTCGAAGGATGACGACCCCAAGCGGGCCGACCATGGTCGGGTGATCGAGCGCTGTGAGGTGCTGAACCAGCGCGACGAGGTTGTGCTGGCGTGCGACCATGTGCTGTTAGCCAAGCGCCGGGAAAGCTGACGCCGGGACAAAGTCGCGGACAAAACCAGGGAGGATCCATGCCAACGCTTCGCATCGCCGTTCGAAAGTTCGATCCGTTCCGCACCGCCATCGAGAAGCAGTTCGCCGACTTCGTGGCCAAGACCGGCGCCGATGCCTCGGTCGAGGCCGTCGAGCTGGACCTGAACCCGCTGCATGAACGCCTGTTCGACCAGGGCGGCCTGACGGACGGCAGTTGGGACATCGCCTTTCTGCCCACCGACTGGCTGGCGGAGTCGGTCGAGGGCGGCCTGATCCGCGATCTCGCGCCCTATCACGCCGACCGGCCGGCGCCGGACTATCCGGACGGCTGGTCCAAATCGCTGACCCAGATGCAGCGCTTCGGCGACGGCGTCTACGGCCTGCCCTATCATGACGGCCCGCAGTGCCTGATCTATCGCCGCGACCTGTTTGACAGCGCCGATGAGCAGGCCGCCTTCCGCGCGCAACATGGCCGCGACCTGGCCGTGCCCACCACCTGGTCGGAATTCCTGGACTGCGCCCGGTTCTTCCACCGGCCGGACCAGGACCTGTCCGGCACCGTGCTGGCCGCCTTCCCGGACGGCCACAACGGCGTCTACGACTATTGCATCCAGCTTTGGACCCGCGGCGGCGAGCCGTTCGATCAGGACGGCAAGCTGGCTATCGGCGGCGCGGCCGCGATCGAGGCGCTGTCCTTCTATCGTACCCTGGCGCGCGACGACACGGCCTGCCATGCGGGGGCGCAAGAGATCGACAGCGTGAAGTCCGGCCTGCTGTTCTGCGACGGCAAGATCGCCATGATGGCCAACTGGTTCGGCTTCGCGGCCCTCGGTGAGACCATGGAGAACGGCCCGGTGGTCGGCAAGGTCGACATAGCGCCGCTGCCGGCCGGCGACGGACCCGAGGGGCGGTCGGTCTCGCTGAACGTTTACTGGATGCTGGCGATCGCCGCCGGCAGCAAGCATGCCGATCTCGCCTGGGACTTCATGCGCCATGTCGCCAGCGCGGAGATGGACAAGATCACGACGGAGGAAGGCGCCATCGGCTGCCGGCGCAGCACCTGGGCCGATGCGGACGTGAACAGGACCGTGCCGTTCTATCACAAGCTGGACGGGCTGCACGCCCATGCAAGGGAACTGCCGCGCACCAAGGCCCTGCCCCACCAGGCCGAAATCCTGGACCACATGATCAAGCACGCGATCGAGACCGACCGGCCGTCCGGCGACCTGATCGCCGATGCCATGCGCAAGGCGGAAGAGGCCGGCGTCTGATGGTTCCCGACTTGCGACAGGCCTGGCCGTTGCCGGCGGCCCCGCGCCCGATCGTGGTCATCGGCGCCGGAGGCATCGTGCACGACGCCCATCTGCCGGCCTATGACAAGCACGGTTTCGCTGTCGCCGGCATCTATGACGTTGACCTGGACCGCGCCCGCCAGCGCGCCAGGGACTGGAACATCGGGGTCGTGCATGAAAGCCTGATCAGCGCGGCCGAGACGAAGGGCGTGGTCTTCGATCTGGCAACGCCGCCCGCCGCGCACCTTCAAGTGCTGGAGGCCCTGCCCGACGGCTCGACCGTCCTGATCCAGAAACCGATGGGTGGCGATTTAGAGGAAGCGACAGCGATCCGCCATCTGTGCCGAACCAAGAACCTGACGGCCGCGGTCAATTTCCAGCTCCGCTTCTCGCCCATGGGGCTGGCCGTGCGCGACCTGATCGATCGCGGCTGGCTGGGCGAGGTGGTCGATCTTGAGGTGCATCTGAACCTGCTGACTCCCTGGCACCTGTTCCCCTTCCTGAAGAGCATGGACCGGGTCGAGATCGCCGTGCATTCGATCCACTATCTGGACTTCATCCGCTCGATCATGGGCGAGCCGTCCGGCATCTACGCCAAGACCCTGGGCCACCCGGCGGCGGAAGGCATGGCCCAGACACGGACATCGGCGATCCTGGACTATGGCGCCATGCGCCGCTGCTGCCTGTCGATCAACCACAATTACGCGCGCGGGCCGGAATTCGAGGACGCCAGCATTCGCATCGAGGGCACGCGCGGCTGTGCGGTGATGACGTTAGGCCTGCTGTTGAACTATCCCGAGGGCAAGCCCGACCAGCTCCGCTTCATCTCCGACGCTGTCGAAGGCGGCTGGCAGTCGGTCGCACTGGAGGGCGGCTGGTTCCCCGACGCCTTTCGCGGCACCATGGCCAACCTGCAGCGCTTCGCCGCCGGCGAGGACGACCGGCTGATCACCGACGTCGCCGACGCCTGGTCAACCATGGCCCTGGTCGAGGCCGCTTACCGGTCCAGCGACGGCGGGGCGACGCCGGTGCCGAACGGCAGCCAGCCGTAGAACAGCAGGCCAGCGAACACCAGCGTCGCTAAGGCCAGCAGCAGCAGGGCGGCGAAGGCCGTTCGGTTGGCGGCCAGGCCGCCGAAGACGGCGGCGTAGACGGCCTTCAGCACGTTGTTTGAGCCTGCCGCGATCAGAATGGCGGCGGCGAGGATCGGTATCGAGGTTTCGCCGACACTGCCCTGGGCGACGGAGATCACGAACGGGTCCACGTCGGTGACGCCGAGCAGGGCGGCGAAGGCGAACAGGCCGGCATCGCCAAAGCTGGTCTCGATCCAGCCCGAAGCGATCGAGATGGCGGTGAACATCAGCGCGAAGATGATCGCCGTGCCCAGTTGCAGCGGATTGGCCAGCCGCTGCGGCGGCGTTCCCTCCGGCCTGTCGGCGGCGGGATGGCGAAAGGCGATGACCATCGCGACCGCCAGCGCCGCGACAAACAGGATCGCCAGCGGCAGCGCCAGGGCGGCCACCAGCGGCAGGTTGAAGACGCCGACGACGACGGCGAGGCGGACATACATGACCGAGGTGGCCAGCACGATGCCGGCGCTGGTCTCGGCGGCCAGGCCAGGCTCGCCACGCACCCGGCGCGACAGCACCACCGTCGTCGCGGTCGATGAATAAAGCCCGCCTAGGCCGCCCGCGATCAAGCCGCCGCGCTTGGGCGAGACAAAGAAATGGATCAGGTAGCTGGCGTAAGACAGGGCGGAGATGGCGACGACCGCCAGCCAGACCTGTTGCGGCGTGATCGTGGTCAGATCGGTCACCGGCTCGTTCGGCAACAGCGGCAGGACGATGCCGACGATGATCAAGAACTTCGCCAGCGTGATCAGCTCGTCGGACGGCAGCGTGCGGGCCATGCGATGCAGGGACTTGCGCGCGCCCATCAACAGCACCGCAACCACGGCCACGCTGACCGGCAGCCAGGCCGGCCCGGTCAGCGCCACGGGCCCGATCGCGTAGGCGACGACCGCGCCGACCGGCGCCATGAGACCCGTGCGCGACGTGGTGTCGGTATCCTCCGACCCCAGCCGTACGCGGTAATAGCCGAACAGCCAGATGCCGAGCACCAGCAGGCCGGTCGCGCACAGGATGCCGTAGGTCGGTTCCAGCGCGAACAACAGCGCACCAACCAGGGCCAGCAGCGGAAAGGAGCGCACGCCGCCCGGCGGTTTCGGCGTGCTGTCGGCGTAGAACTCCTCGAACGCCAGGCCGTAGAAGAACGACAGGCCAAGGACCAGAACGAGGGTCCAGGGGGTGAACAGGTCGATCATGGTGCCACGGATGCCCTGCACGGCATCCGGCGTCATTAGTTATATCGGGACTATAGTCCCCGAAGGCCCGAACAATGAAGCAGACGGGCGCATGGCCACCTTGACCGAGGTCAAGCGATCTGTTTGCGCGGCGTTGCAATCCGTCTAGTCTCGATCCGGGATCGCCCGGCGGGGCGGCGGGTCACAAGGGCGACGATCAGCGCATGAACATCTCCAAGATCGCCCTGCTGTTCGTCATCTTCGTGGACGTCGCCGGCCAGGGCCTGATCTTTCCCCTGATCAACACGCTGATCAGCGACCCCAGCGCCGGTTTCATGCCGGCCGGCACGTCCGCGGCTACCCGGCATCTCAGCTATGGCCTGGTGATCGGGATCTTCTATCTGTCCTGGTTTCTGGGCGCGGTCTATATCTCGAAACTGTCGGACAGCATCGGCCGCAAGAATGGCATCCTGATCTGCCTTGGCGGCGCCTTGATCGGCTATGTGCTGACCATCCTGGCGATCGCCTTCGGCAGCCTGTGGATGATGATCCTGGGCCGCGCGATCACCGGCTTCACCGCCGGCAACCAGCCGATCGCCCAGGCCGCCCTGATCGACCGCAGCCGCGACGAAACGGAAAAGACCAGGAATTTGGGCTATGCCGTGTCGGCGTTCAGCGTCGGCCTAATCGCCGGCCCCTTAATCGCCGGTCTCTTGTCCGATAGCGCGCTGATCGGCGACGCCGCCTCGCTGAGCCTGCCGTTCTACGTCGCGTTCGGCCTCGTCCTGGTCGCCATCGTCCTGATCACCCTGTTCTTCAAGGACAGGCTGGAGGAGCGCGCGCCGCTGCAGGTCAAGCCGGTCGAGGTGTTCCTCCTGTTGTGGGAGGTGCGCCGCCACCCCGTCGTCTTGCGGCTGTCGGCCGTGTTCTTCTGCTACATGTTCGTCTGGAACACGCTGTACGTCTTCGTCGACACCTATCTGACCAGCCGGTTTCAGCTCGACACCCTGGGCACCAGCATGGCCATGCTGATCCTGGGCGCCACCGTCGCCTTGGCGAGCGCGTTCCTGGTCACCGCCGCCAACGCCCGCTTCTCCCGCCAATCCATCGTGACGACGGCGTCGGTCGTGATGGTGATTGCCGCCGCGCTGTTCGTCGCCGACACGCCGCAGATCGTCATCTTCATCACTTTGGTGCCCTTGGCGGCCGCCTTCGCCATCGGTTATGCGACCCTGCTGAGCCTGTTTTCCGACAGCGTCGACAGCGGCAAGCAGGGCTGGGTGATGGGTGTGGCGACGGCGTTGTGGACGCTCGGCGCCGGCCTGACGTCACTGATCGTCGGCGACCTGATGGGCCAGAACGTGGCCGTGCCGTTCTATGTCGCCGGCGCCTCGGCCGCCTTGGCGCTGATCCTGATGGCGCTGCTCTGGCGGTATCCCGACCTTCGCCGCATCGCGCGCGTCGTGGCCGGCCGAACCAAGTGAGGGCGATAGCCGTCAGCCCTTGAACGTGTTGTCCAACTGCTGTGACGCGTCCGGCAGGGCGGAACCGCCGCGCGAGCCGATCGACGCGGCCTCGCTTTGCAGCCAACCCACCAGCGCCTGCATCAACGTCGATTGGACCGCCGCATAGGCGGGGTCCTCGAAGCGGTCGGCCTGCTCGTTGGGATCGTCGCGAAGATCGAACAGCTCGAACTCCGCCTCTCCGCCGGACGAATAGGCGATCAGCTTGTGGTCGGCCGACCGCACCATGGTCGACTGCATCGGCGGGTCCCAATAGGCACCGGTGTTGCTGATGCCGGAGTTGCGATAGGCGCACACCGCAAACGCGCGGCCATCAGCATCGCCCTTTGCCACCCGTGTCAGGTCGAGGCTCTCCGCAGGCGCGTTCGCCAGCCCGGCCGCCGCCAGGCAGGTGCCGGCAATGTCGTGGCCCTGCACCAGCGCCTGGCTGCGCTTGCCGGCGGGCACCTGGCCCGGCCAGCGCATGATCAGCGGCACGCCCACCACCGGCTCGTAAAGGGCGACGCTTTTCACCAGCATGCCGTGATCGCCCAGCGAGTCCCCGTGATCGGACAGGAAGATCACCAGCGTGTCGTCGGCGAGGCCGACCTCGTCCAAGGTCGCCAGCACCTCGCCGATCTTCAGGTCCGCGAAGGCCAGCGAGGCGGCATAGCCGAAGCGCATCTTCATGATGGCCTCGCGCGACAGCGCGCGGGCGTCGCCGAGATACGAGCCTTCCTGTTCCCGCCGGACCGTACCGGGCAGGGTGTCGCGCGCGATCGGTTCGGGGATGCGGCCGGCGTCGATCCGCGCGGCCATCGGTTCCGGGAAATCCTGATAGGGGTTGTGCGGGTCGAAGAGGCTCATCAGGCAAAAGAACGGCTGCTCGGCCTTCGCCTGCTGGCAGATGAAATCCGACGTGCGCTCTGCCGCCCAGCTCGTGAAATGCACCCGCTCGGGATGGTGCAGAATATCGCGCCCGTCGCGGCGCAGGGCGTCCAGGAACGCCGGATCGACCCGGCGCAGCCAGTCGACATAGCCGTTGAACCGCGAGCCCATGCCGACCGAGGCCTCAAGGCACCATTCATAGATCTCGTAGCCGTCATTGGGGTGGCGCACCCGTTCCTCGGTCACACGTCCGCTGACATGCTGCTTGCCGAACAGGGCCGTGCGATAGCCGGCCCGGGACCGCAGCAGTTCTGGAAACAGCATCTGGTCGGCCGGCAAATTGTCGTGCAGGCGATAGACGCCGTGGCCCGGCAGCTCGCGGCCGGTGAAGATGCTGGCGCGCGACGGAGTGCAGATCGGGTTGTTGACCGTGCAGGCCTCGAACAGTGTGCCCTGGCTGGCCAGCCGGTCGAGATTCGGCGTCGGCACCCAGTCGGCGCCGTAGCAGCCCAGCGAGTCCCGCCGCTGCTGGTCGGTCATGATGACGAGGATGTTGGGCTTGGACATCGGGTCTCTCGCGTGATCGCAGGCGCAACGATGCTACTGCAGAAAGCCAATGACAAAGGGAATAGCGGCAGATCAGCCGGCCGCGACCGCATGGCACCCTTGCCGTGCGCGGTCTGGCGCGGGGATGCAACGCCCGGTAGTCTGGCAGTGTTCGGTCCTTCCCATAGCATCGTCTGGGCCGTTCAAGCGATTTGACGGAGCTTCGATTGGGCTATCTGCGATTCATCGCGGACCATTGGCGGCTGCTTGCCTTCGGCATGTTGATGACCGGCTTTTCCAGCTTCGGTCAGACCTATTTCGTCGCCCTGTTCGGCGCCGAGATCCGGGCGACCTTCGCGTTGACCCATGGCGGCTTCGGCACGCTCTATGCCGGCGCCACCCTGGCCTCGGCGGCGACGATCATCTGGCTGGGCGCGCGCATCGACCGGACCGATCTGCGGCTGTTCGCCGGCTGCGTGGCGGCCGGCCTTGGCGTGGCCTGCCTGATCATGGCCGCCGCGCCGTCGATCGTCGTGCTGACCTTCGCGCTGTTCGCCTTGCGCCTGACCGGCCAGGGCCTGTCGTTCCACACCGCGATGACCGCCATGGCGCGTAACTTTCAGGCCGACCGGGGCAAGGCCATCGGCATCGCGACCCTGGGGTTTCCGATCGCCGAGGCCGTACTGCCGCTGGCCGCCGTGTTGGGCATCGCCTGGCTGGGCTGGCGCACGACCTGGCTGGCCTCCGGCCTCATGGTCTTGCTCGTCCTGGTTCCGGCCGTCCTGATGCTGCTGACGTCGCACGACCGGCGGCACGGTCCAAGCCCCAGCCGAGAGGAGGATCGGCCCGCCACGCCGGAGACGGCCCGGTCCTGGTCGCGCCGCGAAGTGGTCGGGGATTACCGCTTCTACATTGCCCTGTCCCTGGCCCTGGCGCCGCCCTTCATCGTGACCGGTCTGTTCTTCCACCTGACCCATCTGGCGAGCGAAAAGGGCTGGAGTCTGTCGCTGGCCGCCGCCGGCTTCACCGCCTTTGCGATCAGCAGCATGCTGGCGCTCTTGGTGATGGGCCGCCTGGTCGACAGGATCGGCGCGCGGCGCTTGCTGGTGATCTATCTGTTGCCGATCTCCATGGCGCTGCTCTTGCTGGCGCTGTCCGACCATCCGGGCATCGCCTTCGGCTTCATGATCTGCCTCGGCCTTGGCGTCGGCGTCACCAACATCGTCCAGACCGCCCTGTGGGCGGAGCTCTACGGCGTCGGCCATATCGGCGCCATCCGGGCCCTGGTGTTCAGCCTGATCGTGGTTGCCAGCGCCCTGTCGCCGCCGGCTATGGGCTGGCTGATCGATTTGGGCGTCGGCATGGAGGCGATCGCGCTGGGCTGCCTGGCCTACTGCATCGGCGTCACGCTTCTCGCCGCCACCGCCGGCCGACGCATCGCGGTCCCCGATCCGGCGTGATCACGGCTTGTGCCGTGCCCTCTGCCCTCTGCCCTCTGCCCTCTGCCCTCTGCCCTCTGCCCTCTGCCCTCTGCCCTCTGCCCTCTGCCCTCTGCCCTCTGCCCTCTGCC
>JGI12316J15310_10000423_pt20 | contig 23994 bp, 22 predicted proteins | sample MarCyaLeptolynsp_FD_15310 | JGI IMG/M metagenome (IMG submission 15310)
GAAGACCAGCTGGGACTTGTGATCCTTGATCTCAGGCACTTCAAGAAAATCAACGACCTTTATGGCGACCAGTTCGGTGACACGATGTTACGGGACGTTGCCGAACAGCTCGTGCAATACGCCGAACCGGAAGACTTCCTGTGCAGAACCGGCGGCACCGAATTCATGCTGCTGCGTCCCAATCTGTCCGGTCGGACCGAATTTGAGACGCTCCCGGCAAAGATCATTCGCGGTCTGGGCGTCGAGCGCGAGGTTGATGGACAAAAAATGGTCCTTGAAGCGAATGCGGGACTGGTTATCAACCGGCCTGGCGATCCTGTTTCGGACCAACTGCTCGTGGACGCGGAACTTGCCCTGCGTTCGGCCAAGCAGAAGGCACCGCGCAAGGTCGCCCGTTTCACGTCCGAGATGCGGATTGCGTTCGAAGAAAACGGAGAAATCGCCAAGCAGCTGCTCAAAGCGCTGGATGCGGGCGATGTGGTCCCCTGGTTCCAGCCGCAGATCGATCTCAAGACGGGCGAGGTTGTCGGAGCCGAAGCGCTCGTGCGCTGGCTGCACAACGACAAGGTCCACAATCCCGGTTACTTCCTGCCTGCGGCGCAGGAAGCCGGTTACATGGAGCGCATCGAGGACATTGTCCGGCGGAAGACACTTGAGCTTGCCGCATCTCTCGCAGGCTCGTCGCGCCGCGATGTGCATTTCGGCCTCAACATTTCAGCGGACATCCTGAGCAATTCAAAAGCTGTTGACAGTCTTCATCGCCAGGTCGTTGACATTGGTCTCGACCCTGCCCTGATCAGCCTTGAAATTCTCGAAGCCGTCATGATTGACGAGGACAAGTCGGCTCCGATCAAGTCGAACATCGCGCACTTGTCGGAACTTGGATACTTTATCGAGCTTGATGATTTCGGAACGGGTCATTCCAGCATTTCAAGCCTCAGAGACCTCAGCATCAACCGCGTCAAGATCGACCGAAGCTTCATCTCCGGCGTGGACTCCAAGAGCGATCTGCAGAAATTCACAAGCGCCCTGATCAATCTCGCCAAGAGCCTTGATATCAGCGTCCTCGCGGAAGGTGTGGAAACCGAAGGGGAACGCGCCTGGCTCAAGGAGCATGGCTGCGACGCGATCCAGGGATTTCTCATTTCCAAGGCCGTGCCTGAGACCCGATTGGGCGCCATGATCTTGAAAAACAACTTCGGACCACGGCTGAGCGCGGTTGACGGGCGCAGTTCTGCGACCGGCTGACGGTGAGCGTCAGGTTTTCATCAGGAGGCCTGAAGCCGACCATGGCCAAGTTCCGCCTGCCTCTCCTTGAATTCAGCGGCTGCCAGAGACAGGCCTCCGTTTGAACCGTCAACGAAATGAATGTGCTGGCTGTTGCCGATGTCCTGCACGAAACAAGTCATCAGCGCCTCGCTGGAAACATGCAATCCGAATATGGCGTCGCCCTCGTCGAACGCGGTGGCAAGACAGGTTTGCAATGCGTCCAGCTGCGGCGACGACAGATCCAGTACAAGCTGCAGACTGTCGCCCACCTTGCGGTGATCCGTGTTGAGGCTGAGTTCCTTGAAATACTTTTTCGGATCGAAGGGACCGACCCGGAAACCTGTTGCATAGCTCCAGACAAAAAAGAGGCATTCCACTGAGGTTTTCACCCAGCCCTTTGCAAGATTGCGGGCGGATGTCAGGTTGACTTCGAGGCTCAACCCTCTTGGCGGAAACCGGAATTTCAGGTGTGGCTTGTCCGCCATTCGGGTGCGCGTGTCGTCCAGCAGCGGATTGAAGCCAAGTTCGCCAGCGATCCTGTCCATCAGTTCGGTGAGAGACTTGCGCCCTGCGGGCTTCATGATCAGCGAAACAATATGCCCGTTAAGCGCCGGCAGCGGTTCCCAGCGGCAGGACAATCCTTCCAGAGGAGGCAGGTCAGTGTCGTCTGATCTTATGGCGTAGGGCGCGACCGCGTCCGGGTCCTTCAGGATAGCGTCGGAGATACCAAGGCCGTCCCCGACGATCATTGCAAGATGATTGCCCGGGCTCAGCAGATATTTGCGCACCCTGATGTCGCCGCCCGCCGCGCGGATGTCGGCGACCGGTATTGCAGCCGCACGCAGTTCCAGTTCCATCACTTGCCGCGCCAGGCCAACCACGCCTGCAAGCGCCTCCCGGCCCTTCTCCAGATCCTTCTGGGGCACCAGCAATGTGGCTCCGTCGCCACCGAACACAAACGGTACGCGATCCCGCCCGACGCTGTTCAAAACCGCTGCAATCACGGCGGCGCCAACCATGTTGACGTCCTTGTAACGCCCTTCTGCCACGGCTTTGCCGGAGCTGACTATGTCAGCGGTCAGAACGACCCAGTCATCCGGCACAGCCCGGTAGTCTTCCAGATCTGCCACGTTGCTGAAATCGGAGAAGCTGGGCAGCTCACGATAAAATTCGTCTGCGGACACGGCTTTACCCCCTCAAGTTGTTGTGCCTACGCCGCACATGCCGGGGCCGATCACAGAAAGCAGTGAGCTCAGTGTAACTTATTTGTGTAGCAGAAAGTCAAATGGTGGCGAAGCGGCTGTCTCGCCAGACAAACACCTTGTCCTGTGGCGCATCCAGCTTTGGAACATGAACGCTTTCCAGACCTTCAAGAAGACCACGGACCACCCGGAACACGCCACCGTGCGAAACCACGACCGTGGGCATAGAAACAGTCTTGAGCCAGGCGCCGACGCGATCGGCCAGCATCTCGTAGCTTTCGCCGCGCGGCGGTGTGAAACGCCACTTGTCCGCGCGCCGATGCAAGAGCCGCTCCTGTTCCTCGTCGGCAAGGTCCTCGAAGGTGAAGCCTTCCCAGTCTCCGAATGTCAGCTCCGCAACGCGTTGCTCAAGACGATAGTCGTCCTCCGGCAAGCCCAGGCCGGAACGAACCAGCTCCATCGTGGACCGGGTGCGCCCAAGTGGAGAGGACACGAAATCGAACCTGGCCGGATCGAGATCTTGCTGCTCAAGGAACGCACGAAGGCGTTCACCGTTTTGCGCTGCCTGGCCCCTTCCTGTGTCATTCAGCGGAATGTCGCGGTGGCCCTGCATACGGCCTTCCCGGTTCCAGTCGGTTTGCCCGTGGCGCACGAACACCAGAAGCGCCGGGTCATGGATCCGGGGCAACCTGATGTTCGGGCCGGGTGAGAATACTTTCGTCATGCCAGTTTGCCAGACAAGCTGCGAGGCGATCGCCTCCGAAAAGAAAATGGCCGGTCGCCCGGCCATTGAATTGATCAGTCCTTGACGACGGAGATGTCGGGCGCATCAACCGCCTTCATGCCGACGATGTTGTAGCCGCAATCGACATGCTGGATCTCACCGGTCACACCGCGGCCGAGATCTGACAACAGGAACAGGGCGCTGTCACCGACCTCCTCGATCGTAACCGTGCGCCTCAGTGGCGAGTTGTACTCGTTCCACTTCAGGATATAGCGGAAATCGCCAATGCCGGATGCCGCGAGGGTCTTGATCGGTCCAGCAGATATTGCGTTGACCCGGATGTTCTGAGGCCCGAGATCCATGGCCAGATACTTCACGCTCGTCTCCAGAGCCGCCTTGGCGACTCCCATGACATTGTAGTGCGGCATGACCTTTTCGGCACCGTAATACGTCAAGGTGAGAACCGAACCGCCTTCCGGCATCAGTTTTTCGGCGCGCTGGGTCACGGCGGTCAGCGAGTAGCAGGAAATGTCCATCGTGCGGGCGAAATTGTCGGAAGACGTGTCGACGAACCGGCCGGTGAGCTCGGCCTTGTCGGAAAACGCAACGGCATGGACCACGAAGTCGATCTTGCCCCACTTTTCCTCAAGCAGCTTGAACACGGCATCGATCGTCTCGCCTTCCGTGACATCGCAATGTCCGGCAACGATCGCACCCAACTGGTCCGCAAGCGGTTCGACCCGTTTCTTCAATGCATCGCCCTGATAGGTCAGTGCGAGTTCAGCGCCCGCGTCGGCAAGTGCTTTGGCAATTCCCCAGGCAATCGACTTGTTGTTTGCCACGCCCATGATCAGGCCGCGTTTGCCATTCATCAGTCCGCGCGCTGCTTCCGCCATCTTCATCTCCGAACAGGATTCCCTACCGCCCGAACGGGCTGGCCTCCTATGGCACAAGGGGTTTGTTCCTTCAAGGCTCACAGCGACCGAATGCACCGTCGACGGCGGAGACAAGTGTCATTATGTTAGCGCGCTCATTTCCGGTTCAACCTCACGAGGATCCCTCCCATGGTGCAGATTGCACATGCCGACCGTTTCGCAGAACTGATCGGTGCTGCGAACGTCCTGACAACGCCCGCGGACCAGGAACCCTACCTGACCGAGTGGCGGGACCTTTACCGTGGAGTGACCCCGATCGTGCTGCGCCCCGGGAACACCGAAGAGGTGAGCGCGGTCATGAAATATGCCTACGAGCACGATCTCAAGATCGTGCCACAGGGCGGCAACACGGGCCTCGTCGGCGGCCAGATTCCGCAGGAAACCGGGGATGAGTTCGTCTTGTCACTCGCAAGGCTGACAAGGGTCAGAGAGGTCGATGCCGCCGGTTTCACGATCACGGTCGAGGCCGGCGTGGTGCTTGAAACGCTTCAGAACGAGGCGGAAAAGGTTGACCGGCTGTTTCCCCTGTCCCTCGGTGCCCAGGGCTCCTGTCAGATCGGTGGCAACATCTCCACCAACGCGGGTGGAACCGCGGTGCTGTCCTACGGCAACACGCGTGATCTTGTTCTTGGCCTCGAAGTCGTGCTCCCGTCCGGCGAGATCTGGGATGGTCTGAGGACACTCAGAAAGGACAATACCGGTTATGATTTGAAACAATTATTTATCGGTGCGGAGGGCACCCTGGGGATAATTACGGCTGCTTCGCTGAAGCTTTATCCCAAACCGAAAAAACTGGAAGCAGCCTTTGTCGGGCTCGCGACACCACATGCCGCGCTCGGCCTGTTCACGACAGCAAAGGCACAGGCAGGACCCGTCCTGACCGGCTTTGAAATCATGCCCAGAGTCGGGCTTGAATTTTGTCTGGCACACCTGAACGGCGCGCGGGATCCGTTGTCGGGAACACATCCCTGGTACGTTCTCATGGAACTGTCCAGCGGCTCGGAGGCCTTTCCGGTCAGAGATCTTCTTGAAGGCATTCTTGGCAACGCCTTCGAAGACGGGCTGGTCGAAGACGCAGCTTTTGCCGAGAGCCTCGCACAGGTGCAGGACTTCTGGCACATCCGCCACGGCATGTCCGAGGTGCAAAAGGCAGAAGGCGGCTCGATCAAGCACGACATATCCGTGCCCGTCGCCTCGGTGCCCGACTTCCTCGACGCGGCAATGGCGGCTGTCGAAGCCTTTGTTCCGGGATGCAGGCCCGTGCCGTTCGGTCATATCGGTGACGGCAATATTCATTTCAACGTCAGCCAGCCCATCGGCGCCGACAAAGCCGACTACCTTTCGAAATGGGATGACATGAACGAGATCGTTCACGGCATTGTCGGCGACTTCGGGGGCAGCGTTTCAGCTGAACACGGCATCGGGCGCCTGAAGCGGGACCTTCTCAAGTCCGTCAAGTCAGAGCTTGAACTGGACCTCATGCGCCGGATCAAACGTGACTTCGACCCAAAGAACCTGTTGAACCCGGGGCGGGTTCTTTAGAGCAAAACTGTTGGCGGAGGGCAGGTCTAGCAGTTTGCCACCACTTAAGGGAACTACTTTTACAATTCTTGAGAGTGGCCGGGTTGTACTCATATTTTCTGTAAACGCCGTCGACGTGATCTGTCGATACCGGGATTTCTGACAAACAAGGGATTTATCACCCGCTGAGGTAGCAACCCGCCTGGTCAATCCCGGGCTTCTTTCGAAACAATTGAGTTCAGAACTTCCTGCAGCATCCTGATTCGGCTTGCTATTACGGCTTTTACGGAGCACCGGAACCTCGCATTGACTTGCACGACAACGTTGATTCCGGGACCAGGCTAATCCCCAAATCTTCCGCGAAGTTTTCTTGAATAAAATCTATGCGTGCAAAATCGGGTGACTGCAGCACTATTCTGTTTTGAATCCGAAATCCGGCACTTGTAAAAAATGACTTATTTTTCAATCGGACAACGAATTTTGTATCGATGAATCTGACGAATTTCATATTCAGCTTTTGAAAACTCCCAGAAAAAGCTCTCAAAAATTAAATTTTTCTTAAAAATGCTTGCATGCCTGAAGGCAGAGCAGAAACAGACAAGGGAGGAAATCTCGAACAGGACTTGCAACGAGTCCTGAATACGATGCAGGGGCAGGTTTTCCATGTAAATCATAGATACAACCACACCTACATCTTGTGAAAGAAAGATACCAAACGTCTATGACCTCATAAGAATAAGCTATTTGTAAACGTGGTAAGTAAAAGGTTAATGATGTGTCATCGGCGCCAATAAGCCAACCGGTCGAAAGACCTAACGAAAGCAAAAAGAGCAACGAAGGCGGAATTCGTAGCTCTTAGACAGTGCACGAGAGAGACAGACCCCATCGCTCTCTCACATGGAGGCCTTAATGCAGGTTCAGAACTTAGCGAGTTCGGATCACTGGGATCGTGTGAAAAAAGAACTAAAAAATGAACTCGGAGAGGACGTCTTTTCAAACTGGTTCGGGAGGGTAAAACACGAGGAAACAATTGGCGATTCTGTTCGTCTTTCGGTTCCAACACGCTTTCTGAGAAACTGGATAAAAAGTCACTACGAAAAGAAACTGGTCGGTCTATGGAAACGCGAGATTGACGATATCAATCGCGTCGAATTGACCGTGCGCGGAGCGCTCAGGCCTCGCCAAATCAGCGTCAATCAGCAGCCCAAAGCCATTTCGGCACGCAGGATCAGCGGACGGCCGGGCCCATTCGAAAGCGTGCCTCAGATCGGCTCATCGGCCAACATCTCAGACATTCCCTGCCTTGCGGACACGGGGGATGAAGCAGCTGCGGAGTTCTTGAGCGGGGCGGCGCTCAATCCCAAACTCACATTCGAATCCTTTGCTGAGGGGGCATCCAACAGCCTTGCCTGCGCGGCGATCCGGCAGATGGTCGCAGACCATGACGGCGCCTTATCCCTGCTCTACATGCATTCGGGAACCGGCATTGGAAAAACCCACCTGCTTCAGGCCGCAGCCTCGGAAGCCAGGCGCTGTGGCCGAAGCGTTGCTTATCTGTCGGCCGAGTTCTTCATGTACCATCTCGTGCCAGCCTTGCGGACACCGGCCTTTCCGGTTCTGCGCCAAGCCATGAAATCCATTGATCTCCTGCTCGTTGACGATCTCCAGTTCCTGCATGGGAAACAGGGACAGGATGAATTCAGCAGGACACTTGAGATCCTGATGGAAGCCCCGCGCCAGATCATCATGGCCGCAGACCGGGCGCCGAATGCGCTGGGCACCCTGAGTGCAAGGGTCATGGAGCGGATCGAGACCGGGGAAGTCATCGGTATCCAGGCGACGGACTATGCCCTGCGTCACGAGATCCTCAGGAAGCGTGTTGCCGCGGCTCGCCGCACACATCCGTCCTTTTCGGTTCCGGATGCCGTTGCCGACTACATCGCCCGATACGTGATTTCATCGGCTCGCGATCTGGAGGGCGCTTTGAACCGGCTGTTCGCGCACAATCAGCTGACAAAGCAACCTGTCACGATGGATCTTGCGGAAAAGACGCTGCACGACCTCGTCCGCATCGGCGAGCCCCGCGCGATCAAGGTCGAGGAAATCCAGCAGGTGGTGTGCAAGCATTTCAGTGTCACCAAGGCTGACCTGCTCTCGTCCTGCCGGGCCCGCACCCTGGTGCGTCCGAGACAGATCGCCATGTATATAGCGAAGGTTGTCACCGGTCGGTCCTTGCCCGAAATCGGCAGGCGCTTCGGAAACCGCGATCATACGACCGTGCTGCACGCCGTTCGAAAGATCGAAGACATGATCGCAAAGGACGACGCGCTGGCGCAGGAAGTGGAGCTGCTCAAGCGGCTGATCAATACCTGACCAGCGAAAGGGCCACCCCAGCCCAGTCGGCAAGCGGCGGCGTATTCGAAATGCCGCTGCAAAAGCAGCCGGTCTCATTGATACCGGTTGCCGATAAAAACCTCCCACCCCTCAAGCCGCGGAAGCGGCTTTTTTTTTTGCCGGTTGACAGACGACATCCGGCAACCTACCTACAGGACCGGTTTGAAGGAGCCGGCCGCCCGCAGGCATTTGCCGTGGTGAATTCCTTCCGGCGAAACACAATCGTTGACGTCTCGACCTTCACAAGACAGTGCAGGACTTTGCAATGCGGGCCCCAACGGAAGGCAATTGCCTTTTGACCCTGCCTTTCTTGAAAAGGTAATATCATGACACGTCCAGGTGTATCTGAGCTGAAATCGCAGGCGAAGCGTCTGCGCAAGGCTCTTAATGAAAACGGCCAGTCGCTCTCCCACAGCCAGGCGCTCGAACTCGTTTCGGCCCAACATGGCTTTCGGGACTGGAACACGGCCTGCGCAACCGCATCCCGTCCGAATGAGTTCCCCTTCTCGGTTGGAACCCGGGTAAGCGGCACATATATGCAGCAACCCTTCAGGGGTGAAATCACGGCACTATCGAAAACCGGTCCCAAGGATCAGTACCGCGTGACGGTTCAGTTCGACGAAGCGGTTGATGTTGTTACGTTCGACAGTTTCTCCGCTTTCCGAAGCCGGGTGACCTGTCTGGTCAATTCCGATGGCATCGCGGTCAAAAAAACCTCGAACGGGGAACCCTATATGCGCCTGACGGTTAGCGATTAGGTGAGAATTGCCGGGTGGATGCACCAAACATCCACCCGGAACACCTGTCTCGCGGGTTCGATGCGTAACGGAAAAAACCCAAGGCAAACCGGGACCGGATCTTTCCATGCGCCCCCGATAGCGCTGGCAATCAAACAGGCGACGTTGCAATATCAACTCCCAAGGGGGAAACGATATGCATTGCCACGGATCACGTGCCGCGCAGCACCTTACGACGATCGGACTTTTCCTGGTTTCGGTTCTCTGTCTGCTTACGGTTTCGCTCCAGGAAGCGCGGGCAGCTGTCATGCCGGGAGGCAACGGAGGCTGGCTTGTCGTTGCGAGCCGCCCAAGTGCTCCAGAGGCGATCAACACGGCAAGGGGGTTTGCCGGCCGGTTTCCCCAGACGACAGTCTTTCAATCGAATAACGGCTGGTTCGCCATTTCGCTCGGGTGGATGACACAGCCGGACGGCAATCGCTACAGGGCAAATCTCATCGCTTCGGGCGCCATCCCTGGTGACAGCTATTTCCACAATGGCCAACGCTTCCAGTTCGCAGTCTGGTCCGCGACCGGTGTTACCGGCGGTGCATCCCAATCGCTGTTCGCCTCAACCCGCATCGCCGCGCAGCCGTCCGGCAGTCCCGGCCCTGCGCCTTCCGCTCAGCAGGCCTACGTCACCGGCCTTGATCCGAGAGGTGACAATTTCCTGTCTCTGCGTACCGGGCCGAGCACGCGCTATCGCGAGATCGTCAGGATGCGGATGAACACGCCACTGACGATCCTCGGACGCAGCGGGTCCTGGCTCAATGTTGCGCTCTCCGACGGCCGCACAGGCTGGGCATACGGGAAATACATCTCGACCGTTCCCGGATACACGGCCAGCCCTGCCCCCCCCACTGTGGCACCAGCACCAGTTGCGCCCGCCACTGTTGCCAAAAGATCCATCACACCGCCCCGGCGCGGGATTGTTGGCGACCTGAGCGCGAGCGGAGACCGTTTCCTGTCGCTGCGGACGGGAGCGGGGACCCGCTTTGCCGAGATCGCCCGGCTGCTTGAAGGAACCGATGTGACGATGCTGGCGCAGCAGGGCGCCTGGTTCGAAGTGGAACTCTCGAATGGCATGCGCGGATGGGCCTATGGCCGCTATCTCGACGCGGCCCGGCCACAGCAAAGCGCGTCTGCCAACGTGCCGACAATCGGCCCGGACACTCCAGAAGATGATGCGCCTACGCCACCCGCCGTAACCGGCGAATTGACCCAGTCGAACCCCAACCTTCCCGACCTGGGCGCGCTTCCGGAAGGAAAACGCGTTGCGCTCGTAATCGGCAATTCCGCCTATGAACACGCGCCCGTGCTTCCAAATCCCAAGAACGATGCAACGGACTTGATGGATTCGCTCAAACGACTGGGCTTCACGGTCATCCTCGGCCTTGACCAGAGCAAGGTCGCGATGGAAGGCACTGTCAGAGCCTATGTCCGTGCCATCCAGGATGCCGATGTTGCGCTGTTCTTCTATGCCGGACATGCCATGCAGCTCAGCGGTCGGAATTATCTCATTCCGATCGATGCAAAACTCGAGGACCAGACGGCAGTCGATTTCGAGACCATCGAACTCGGCACGCTTCTGGACTACATGAACGCTCCTGGGCGCCTATCAATCGCACTTCTGGATGCCTGCCGGGACAATCCCCTGTCGCGCCGGTTTTCGCGCAGCCTCGGAGTGAGCAGAAGTTCGCAGGTTGAGCGAGGGCTCGCCGCGCCGCAGGCGGGCGGAGGCAACATTCTCATCGGGTTCGCGACGGCTCCAGGTGAAGTCGCACTGGATGGCGACGAAGACAACAGTCCGTTCACGACCGCACTTCTCTCGCACATCGAAACCCCGGGACTGGAAATCGAGATCATGATGAAGCGGGTGAAGGCGGACGTCTACGATGCCACACGCGGAACACAGTCTCCCTGGCACAACTCCGCCCTGCGCCGCGAATTCTATTTCAGAAAGTAGCTTTGGGTGAGGACCCTAACCCGCACCGTTGCTCAACCGGGCAACAACAAGATGCCCCGGAACCGGTTCGCCCTCCTCAAGCCGCACCGTTATTGGCTCCATGGCGAGAACGTCGAAGCCGGCGGAAGCAAGTGCGGTGCGAATGTAGCCTTCGCCCTGCGCGAACCGGTTTTTCGGTCCGACCATGTATGGCTGGCTACCCATGACCGGATCGGGAAGTGTCTCGGTTGAGAAGGCCAGATACCCGCTGGACACGAGCCTCGTCACGGCGCCGTTCAAGAAGGGTTCGACGGCCCCCAGATAGGGAAACACATCAGTAGCCGTGATCAGATCCCAGACCGGCCGTTGCCCGTCTTCTTCCTCGAATTCCTGCAGGAATTCGACCGCCTCTCCGACATAAAGGTCGTCATAAATATCGCGGTCGAAGGCCAGTTCGATAATCTTTTCGGACAGATCCACACCGGTTCGATGCGACGTGCAATCGAAGAGCGCCATGCCCGTCAGACCTGTCCCGCAGCCCAGATCGAGCAAACGGCCAAATGACGAAAGATCCAGACGGGCAAGCAAATCGCGCAGCAGCAAGGGAACGCAATACCCGAGCTCATCGACAAGGATCTCGTCAAAGACATCGGCATGCTGATCAAACAGCGTTGCAACGTAGGCATCCGGCATCTTGAGGGGAGAAGTCTCAGCGCCCATTGCGGCAAGCCGGATGCTCACACCGCCGCTGTCGTCCGGATCGAGGGCCAGGGCCTGCCGGAAAGCCTGTGCAGCGCCCTTGAAATCACCGGACTTCTGAAGCTCCAGGCCCCGATTATACGCTTCGGCCAATGCGTCATCATCCGTGCCGTCCGCGTCGCCAGTCACTTGGTCATCGCCGTTGGTCATCTTTGTCAGCTGCCTGTCGATCGGAGTTTGCCCTGCTTTATACCAACCGTCCTAGATAGAAAGCCACTTCATGGCATCAAACCGGTTCACTCGGTCAGGCGTGGTGCGCAGCGCGATGCCGGCGCATCGGGCAAGCGCCGCAACGCAGCCGATGGCCGGTTTCATGCCACCGCCGGCCGGGTTCTTTTGCCCCAATGCCGCGTTGCGATTTGCTTAAAGTGCCGGCACTACCGCGCAAACCGCGCCTTGCCTTGTGGCAAAATAATCCCGGTGAAATGGGTTTCTATCTATGACGGTTGGTACTACACCGATGCATTTGCGATTGCACGGGAAATGAAGCAGTGCGGTTTAAAACAGATCGAGTTGGCTGGTGTCCGGCTTTGGCTTGCCAGTCCTGGCCTCTTGCGCGCTCTTTCCGGGTTCGTCCGGAACCACCAGAGCCTGGATCTCCGGATCGTCATTCGCAACCTTGTTCACCCGGTTGGATACCGGTATCGCCGCCAGATAGTCCTCTTCGACCGGTTTGAGCAGCGTGCCCGCTTCCTTCTTGTCGACATTCCCTGTGTCGAGCCAGGTGTCGAACTGGTCCGGCTTCAGAATGACGGGCATGCGATGATGAATATCGGACATCATCCGGTTCGACCCGATCGTCAGAATCGCACCCGTGTCCATGTCGCCACCATCGGGATCGGACCAGGTTTCCCAGAGTCCGGCAAACGCCATGATGTCGCCATCGGCGGGCTTGATCCAGAAGGCTTGCTTGCTGTCTCCGCTGCGGCGCCACTCATAAAATCCGGATGCCGGAATGAGGCAGCGGCCGTGGCGCATGGCATTGCGAAACGAGGGTTTTTCTGCTGCCGTCTCCGCCCTGGCATTGATTAACAGCGTGAAACTCGCCGGGTCCTTGACCCAGGATGGAATAAGCCCCCAGCGAACAAGATGGAACCGGCGGGCGCTGTATTCATACCGGACGGTCGCGATGGGCTGTGTTGGCGCGATGTTGTAGCGCGGCGGAAAGTTCGGCTGATCCCTGTAGCTGAAAAAGTCCCGGACAGCATCCGGGGGTGTCGTAAGGGCAAGGCGTCCGCACATTGCGTTTCTCCCGTCCGTCTCAGTTGGTGCAGCGCGAAATTCTTTGCTTGGACACCACTCACTGATCCAAAGTTAGGCAATTGGAAACAAAAAAGAAGTAGCCTGTTTCTGAAGTCAATGACCAGGGGGCCGGTATGGAATGTTTGGATCCAGTTTTGGGCGCCGGAGATCTGGCCGCCGAACGGCTGGAGCAGGCGAACATCAATCCGCAGACCGGACTTGCCACCGATTACCTCAATCACTTCAATGAAGTGATGATGCTTCTCGAAATGCTCCCCGACATGCCCGACTGTTCAGAAGACGTTCTGGACTGGGGTCCGCTGGACTATGAAGGCCATTTCGAAAACTCGACATTCAAGGACAAGCAGCTTGCGATCCGGGCCTATTACGCCGCGCCTGCATATTTGCGAGAGCATCTGGAAGCGCATGTCTCCGGCATCAACGATCTCGTTGGCGAAATTCAGGAGCAGCTGCGCAAGTGCGACAACGCAGCCTCGGTTGCCGGCGACATCGCCTACAAGGCGACACACGAGATCAAGCCGCTGATTGCTCTTGCCGGGGCCGTCATTCACGGTCATGTTGAACCTGAAGCAACCCAGCACGAGGGGGATGCAGCGCAGGCCGAGATCGACGCTCTCTTCGCCTGATCGTCCCTCGCCCCCGATCCGAAAGACACATCGTCCATGTCCCGCTTCTATCCGGATGCTCCGCGCGTAGGCGTCAGCGTCCTGTGCCACGATCATGGCCGCGTGCTGCTGATCAAACGTGGCAAAGACCCTTTCAAGGGATATTGGAGCCTCCCCGGGGGGCTTGTTGAACTCGGCGAACCTCTCCTTGAGGCCGCCAGACGGGAACTCTGGGAAGAAACCGGTGTTCAAGCGGACTTGTCCGAACCGGTCGAGACGTTCGATTCCATTCAGTTCGACGACAACGGCAGGGTGCTGACCCACTTCATCCTGACCGTTTTTTGCGGTGCACTTCGATCCGGAGAAGCGGTTGCCGGTGACGATGCGAGTGCCATTGACTGGGTCCGCCCGGAGGATCTTGACGACCGGCCGACAACACCCGGCACACCTCAGCGCATACGACGGCATCTCCGGTTCTAAGGCACTGTCGCGTGCTGCTCACGGAGGTTTGCGGAACCGTGACTTTCCGACTTTGGACGCCTGGGCGAAGATGGCACTGTGCCCGGCGAATGGAGGCGTGCATGCAGATCCAGCACATATGGATGTTACTTCTGGCCATTAGCGGCTTCCTGGTGTTTTCGCTACTTACGCTACTTACTCCGGCGCATGCGTCTCCGGAGCATTGGCGTCAGGCGGGGTTTTCGACTGACTTCTCGATTCACTCAGTCGATCTGGGAACAATCTTTTCCGGTGGACCGCCCAAGGACGGCATCCCGTCCATAGATGATCCGCGCTTTGAAACAGCGGATGACATCGAGTGGCTCCAGGACAAGGAGCCGGTAATTTTTCTCGAGCTGGACGGGGCCGCCAAGGCCTATCCGCTTCAAATCCTGATCTGGCACGAGATCGTCAACGACCGGATCGGCGACACCCCTGTCTCGGTGACCTATTGTCCGCTTTGCAACTCTTCCGTCGTGTTCGACCGCCGCATCGACGGAACGCTCCTCGACTTCGGGACCACAGGGCTTTTGAGAAATTCGGATCTGGTCATGTATGACCGGCAGACCGAGACCTGGTGGCAGCAGTTCACGGGCGAAGGTATTGTCGGCACCCACACAGGCCGCGAACTGAAAATGATCCCGTCACGGGTCACCGCCTTCGCGGAGTTCCGCAAGGAGCATCCAACGGGAGCCGTACTTGCGCGACCCACATTTTCGCCTCGTAGCTATGGCACCAACCCCTATGCCGGATATGACAGCCGGTCGGCGCCCTATCCTTTCTTCCAGGGTGACCTGCCGGACAATATCAACCCGATGGCGCGCGTGGTCGTGGTGCGTGACGATGACGAGGTTTTCGCGGTCGCCCTCGAACATGTCCGGACAAACGGTCCTGTTGCGGTTTCCGGGGAGATTGATCTCATCTGGACAGGAGAGCAGGCCTCCGTCCTCGATCAGCGCGAAACCGCGCGCGGCCGCGCGATCGGATCCGTCGAAGCCGTCAAGACAGCGGCGGGCAAGAGGACGCCCCTTGTTCACGACGTCACTTTTGCCTTTGTCGCACACGCGTTCCACCCGGATGTGGCAATTCTTGGGATCACTTCACCGTAGCGCTTGAAGTGGTCACCGGCGGCGCGCATGATCCGCGCATGAGAAACGGTCAGATTTCTGATTTCATCCGGCGGACGGTTTTTGCCGCTGTCATCGCGCTCGCTATGCCGGTTCAGGTTGTGCTTGCGCAGCAGCCCGGCATAGACGCCCCTCCCTTTGAACAGCAGCTCATGCGCCTCTCGGAAATCTTTGGCGCGCTCCACTTTCTGCGGCCGCTGTGCGACGAAGACGACACGCCAAGCTGGCGCGACCAGATGGAGGACTTTTTAGATGCAGAAACGGTTAACGAAAATCGACGGCGCAGGTTCATAGAACGGTTTAATCAAGGTTATCGTGGATTCTCAGTTGCTTACAGGGAGTGTACAGACGCCGCGCGTATCGCAATGGTACAGTATTTACGCGAAGGCGAGACCATAATCAGCGATGTAACAAGCCGTTACGGCCGATAATCCTGTCGAAATCTCTCAAACGTTACGAGTTGGTTAACCTTTTGAATCAAATTTGTGGGTGGGCGTTAAGTTTGCGTTCACGGTTGCTTATCAGCACAGATCACCGTGCTAGGATCAGGTAATGAGATTCGGGAGAGGGACACGCGGGAGTTGTCTCCACGGGTTCGGGACAGACCGGTAAGGGAACGAATGATAAACGACGATTATGCTGAAGCGGCCATGGATGCCGAGTTTGCCGAAGACGAAGATATCCGGCGTGCTGCGCTCGGTTTCATCTCCGATGCCTGGGCGGAAGCCATCGCAAACGGCGTCGATGCGGATGCCGTTGCGCATGCGGCCATGTTCACCGCGCTTGCCGATCTTGTGGCGGCCTATGGCGAGGACGCTGTGGCAAAGCTTGCCGAAGGCCTGCCGGACCGCATCCTTCAAGGCGACTACACAGTGAACCGGGTTCTCCAGTAAACCTGAATTCTCAGAAGACCAGAGGCCGGCACTGCCGGCCTTTTTTGTGTCCGCAGATGTCTCAGCGTCCCCAGAGGCCGGCCGCGTGGCTGATACCGTTGATCGCCAGATCAAGGTAGATCAGAGCGCCAAAGAGCATCAGGGCAACACCGGCGATGTGGTTCACCCGGTCGAGCCAGCGGTCGTCGATCCTGGCCTTGAAATGCGACACGAGCGCCGAGACAAACACCCACCAGGTCGTCGCACCGGCGGAAACGCCCGCAACCATCATCAGCGCACCGAAATGATCGCCATGTTCCGGACGGTAGTTCCCAAGCGCGCCGAAAATGAAGGCAAAAACGAGAATTGTTCCCGGGTTCGTGATCGCGATAAAAAAGGCTGCGGTCGAATCGCCGAGATAGCTGTACTCCGCGTCATTGCCGTCCTTTTTCAGGTGCGGGTGCGTGTGCCAGATCTTGAGCCCGAAGATGATCAGCAAAGCCCCGCCGACAACTTCGATCAGCCGGAACTGGCCATCAATGAAGTTGGTGACCGCCGAAACGCCGAAAATGGCGGCGGCGGCAAAGATCGTGTCGGCAATGACAGCTCCCAGTCCGACGAAGACGCCGTGGCTAAAACCGCTTCTGACAGCGTGCTGGATCGCCATGACATTGACGGGTCCGACCGGCGCAGTGGTGAGGATACCAATGAAGTAGCCGATCAGCACGAATTCCAGAACAGTCACGGCCGGTCCTTTTTTCTAGGGTACGGACCCACTTGTACTAAGCACGCGGCCTCTGGATAGCGGCCTGGCGGCTTCCTGACAAGAACGGGAAATTCGCGTTCGTCCGGTTTGCAGTCTTGCATGAATTGTTTAAGGAATGTCCCTTGAGGGCAAACGGCAACGCATCTGAACGTGGGAGATTGCCATGAAGCGGTTTTTTGGGATTGCATGTCTGGTTCTTTGCCTGTTGCCGGCACCGGGCATGGCCAAAAACGTGACCACGGAAACCATTCAACTTGCACCGGACAGCGACACGGGGACGGCACCTATACCCGATGACCAGTTGCAGGTGCCGCAGACAGTGACATCCCCTTCCGCCGAGCGCGCGGATGCACCGGCTGACCTGGCACCGCCACAGGTTCTCTACAACACAGCCATACTGCCAAAGCCCGTCGCCCGCATGCATGCACAGCTGAAAGAAGCCGCCGAATACGGGGACCTGCAGCGCATCCGCATGATCCTGGAAAGCAACGAATTGCCCCCGACGCTTTCCTTCACGGAGATTGGCGATCCGATCGATTTTCTGAAGGAAAGCTCTGGCGATGGCGAAGGGTTCGAGATTCTGGCTATCCTTGCCGACACGCTCGACAGCGGCTTTGTCCATGTCGATGTGGGCACGCCTCAGGAAATGTACATCTGGCCTTATTTTGCCAGATACCCCCTTCAGGACCTCGCTCCGGACCAGAAAGTCGAGATGTACCGCATCATCACCGCAGGCGACTTTGCGGAAATGGAGCAGTTCGGGGCCTGGACCTTCTACCGTGTCGGCATCGGCCCGGACGGGACGCTGCACTATTTCGTTGCAGGCGATTGATCGCTGCGATCCTTGAAGATCTCCGCGTAATCGGCATAACCGCGATAGAGACGACGGAACTCAAGCCGACTTCCAGACTGTGAGGCAAGAGAACGGAGCTCGTCTTCAAGCCCGGCACGGGGCGTGACGTGGAATGACTTCAGCCAGGCAAACAGCAGCTTCGCAAACCAGCGCGGCAATCCTTTCTGCTGGCCGAAGTCGACGACATGGATTCGACCGCCCTCTTTCAGATGGGCTGACCCGGCCTGCAGCGCTTCCCGCCAGATCGGGATCATCGAAAGGGTATAGGAGTAAAACACCCGGTCGTAACCGGAAACGCCCAGCCTTTCGGTCGCGGACGGATTGGCTGCGTCCCCCTCGATCAGGGTGATCCGGTCACGCAGTCCCGCATTCTCGATATTCCTGGCGGCCGTCTCCAGCATATGCCGGGAGATATCCAGTCCGTAGAAACGGGCATCCGGATAAAGCCTTGCCGCCGCGATCAGGTTCCGCCCGGTGCCACAGCCCAATTCCAGCACAGCACCGCCACGCGGTGGTTTCAGCTCCCTGATCAGGTGATCGCGCCCCAGCAGATAGTATTTGCGCGTGACATCGTAAATGTGCCGCTGACGTCGATAGACAGCGTCCATCAGCCTCGCCGTTTCGACCGCACCGCTCATGTCAGGTTCCGATCCGCTGCTCAGCCGTTGTAAACATAAAGATGGAAGCCGCCATAGATGGATGAGCGGTCCTGTCTGCCCAACTCCAGACTTTCCTCTGCTTCGTAGGTCCAGCGATCGAGCGTATCGTCGGCGACACGCCCCGGAAGCAGGGTCGGAGCAGCAGCAGTGCGGAACACGACCCTTGCGCCCGGCCGCGCTGTCCGCGTGATCTCCGACCAGAGCGCATTCAATTGCGCATCCGTCATCCAGTCCTGCGCATCAAGCAGAACATAGGCATCAAGGCTGCCGTTCTCCACCGTCTGGAGGTGTTCGGTGAAGTTGCGGTTCAGCACACGGACGCGGCCGGCACGGCTCCGGATCTCTTCAAAATGTGCACGTTTAAGGTACGGCGGAAGCGGGCCGGACTCTCCGGATGTTTCCCCGGTCTTGGGCGCATATCCGCGCCCGAACGCCTGCCAGGCGAAATAATTATCCTTCATGGAGAAGTCACAAGCGAGCTTTTCAAGTCGGTCCTTAAGAACGGCGGACATGTCGCCCTCGGCATTTGCCGAGACAAGCGCGTCATATTGCGCGGGCGGGATGCCGAGACCATAGAGCGACATCTTCTTCGAGGTCGCCCAGCGGACCAGTCGCTTGTCGAACAAAGGTGCCAGGGCGGTATCGAAGAAGGTGCGCTGCTCTTCCAGCGACCGCGCCTTGACCATGTGCCTGGGGTCGATGCCGTAGAGCTTCGCAACGAGATGGCCAGCCCCGATGCAATAACCAAGCAAGCCGTGATGGTAGAGGTCACGCGAGAACAGCGTGATCCTCTTGCGGCCCCAGTTGGCAATGTCGCGGCCTTCCCAGTATGTGATGGTTTCGGCGTCGAGATTGTCTTTCAGGAAGCGATTGTACGCCGCGACATTGGCCCTCTCATCCGCTTCGCCGAAAAAGCGGTAAAACGTCTCGTAGTTGGGCAGGTGCCTGGCAGCGGCGAGTTTCAGCCTGCCCAGCGCAACATGGGCCCGGTTGAGATCGACAGCGGTGATTTCGGCCGGATTGGCAGTGAGGTAGGACATGACGTTGCAGCCACCCGAAGCAATCGCGATCATGCGGGAGTCCGGCGTCAGGCGCAGCGCTTTCATGTCCACATCCGGATCTTCCCAGATCTGCGGATAGACAAGACCCTTGAATGCGAATGTGAAGAGACGCTCCAAAATGCCTTCACGCGACGTGGCATCCGAGCGGTGAACCGCGTTGTTGAGCCGTTTCTTGGATGCTGTGAGCGTGCTCTGCGCCATGATTTTCTCCCGGGTCGCCGCGCCAGTAAACGGCTTTCCGATACGTGAGTGAGACGACAGTTTGGTGACGCCTGACGTAAAAACCGAAGTTATCCGGATAATAAAAAACCCCCGCGGCAGCGGGGGCTTTCGTTTCGGTTCGACGCTTCCTGGTGGGGTCAGCGTGTGATCACGACAAAGTCGGTGCCCAGTCCGGTGTTTCGCTTGAAGCTCCGATCGGTGATCGTCAGTGAGGTTCCCGGCGTCAGCATTTTGGAGAGATCGCGGGCAACCTTTTCCGGAATGTCGATGCGGTTCAGGAGGTCATCCGAAGCTCCTCCCCGATCGCCTTCGGCGGAAACCGCGATCCATTCGACACTGCCCTCGCCCTGCTCGAAATCGAGCGCGGTGTAGACATGCGTGCCGATTGCCTGTTCCAGATGCTTGATGGAAACCGGTGCGGAATAAATGTCCCGGAACTTGCGGCGCACGCGAAGGGTCGCGTTGTGGCTTTTCTCGTAGCCCGCGTCGAGATGAACGCGTGCGATCAGCGCATCGGTCACCTTTTCCGTCACCGGCTGATCGGTGATCTCCTGATAAAGGCCGATCGCGGCGCGGGTCTTGCGGCCGACGACACCGTCGACAGGCCCGGCCTTGTAGCCCATTTCGTTCAGGAGCCGCTGCAGAACCTTGATCTTGTTCGGCTGCTTGCGCGGCGTGATGATCATGCGCAGCGGGCGGTCGAAATGCGGGTTCTCCGGCTGTGCGATTTCAAGCGCCGCCTGCAGTGTTGCAGGGCTGATCGCACCGCGGAGCGCTGGGTCGGCATCGATTGTCGCCCCGGAGAGGCTGGCAACTTCCGTCGCCGGCACGAAAGGCTGCGGCAGTACGTCGTGGCGAACCGCCAATGGTTCGGCCGAGCCGCGTGTCACGACCACGTGCATGCCGCGATCTGTCATCTTGTAGAGCGACTTGGCAAAGGGACGCGGCAGGCGAATGCAGCCGTGCGATGCCGGATATCCGGGCAGCTTGCCGACATGGAGGGCAATGCCCGACCATGTCAGGCGCTGCATGAACGGCATCGGAGCATTGTCATAAAGGTTGGAGAAATGCTTGCGCCGCTTTTCCAGGATCGAAAACACGCCTGTAGGCGTGCTGTGACCGCGCTTTCCGGATGAGATCGGCGATTGCTCGATCAGATCCAGACCGCGGTAAACCTTGATCTGCTGGTCGTCGATCGACACGAGCATGTGGATCGGCGTCTCATCGACCGCCTCCTTGGCGGTGTCGGTAGCGGTGTCACGTGAAGCGGCCGTGGAAACGGCGCTGGCTGAAAAAATCGCGGCAGTGACAAAAACGCCAAGTCTGCCTTTACGCATGAACTGAAACATTTTGACGACATCCCTGAGCTCTCTAACGCTGAACCCTGAAGCTCGCTGAAAACTCTACTCAAAACCCTTTTAGATCGGGTTAGGAAACACAGTTACCCGTTGGTTTCCTTCCCCCGCTTGCAATACCACCTTGTCACTTTAGGCAGGTTGCGACTGTTATTCACATCACAAATTGTTCGGATCGGTATCAAACACGCAAAAGTGGCTCACCGGGCGCGCGCGCGTGCGCGGCGCGTCACTCCCATACAATCTGGCCGCATCGCTTTCGGTTATCGTTTAAGCCCGTCCTGAAACAGGACTGCCTCGCCTTTCGATGGCGTTGCCAGTTCACCGTCCCACATGACCCTCTGACCGCGAACCATCGTTCCGACGGGCCATCCTGTGACTTGTTTGCCGTCATAGGGGGTCCAGCCGCATTTGGAAGCGATCCAGTCGTTGCGGATGGTTTCGCTCCGTTTGAGATCAACAATGGTGAAATCGGCATCATACCCGACCGCGATACGTCCCTTGCGCGCGGTCTGGAACAGGCGCGCCGGCCCGGCGCTGGTCATGTCGACGAACCGTGCGAGGCTGAGACGCCCCTTGCTGACATGGTCCAGCATGATCGGAACAAGGGTCTGGACACCCGTCATGCCAGAGGGCGATGCGGGGTAGGTCTTCTGCTTTTCTTCCAGGAGGTGCGGCGCGTGGTCGGACCCGAAAATATCGAGGATCCCCTGCTCAAGACCCCACCACAGTTTTTGCGAATGGCGCGGTTCGCGCACGGGCGGGTTCATCTGCACCAGGGTTCCAAGGCGCTCGTAGGCTTCGTCGGTCAGCGTGAGGTGATGCGGCGTCACTTCGATCGAGGCGACGTCCTTGTGGTCGATCAGGTAGTCGACCTCTTCAGCCGTCGAAAGATGCAGTATGTGGATCTTCGCGCCTGTTTCGCGCGCGATCCCGACGAGGCGCTGCGTGCACTGCAAGGCGGTTGTCACGTCCCGCCAGACCGGGTGCGAGCGCGGATCACCCTCGATGCGCTCTGACTGACGATCTCTGAGCCGGAACTCGTCTTCCGAATGAAAAGCGGCACGGCGGCGGGTCACCGAGAGGATATCCCGCACCCCGTCATCATCTTCGACAAGAAGGTTGCCGGTCGAGGAGCCCATGAAAACCTTGATGCCTGCAGCTGCCGGGAGGCGTTCCAGCTCGGGAATGTCCTTCACGTTTTCCCGCGTGCCGCCAACCCAAAAGGCAAAGTCGCAATGCATCCGGTGATGCCCGCGACTGACCTTGTCCGCCAGCGCGGCTTCGTCGGTCGTCAACGGGTTCGTGTTCGGCATCTCGAAGACCGTGGTGACACCGCCCATGACCGCCGCGCGAGACCCTGTTTCCAGGTCCTCCTTGTGGTCGAGGCCCGGTTCGCGGAAATGCACCTGCGTGTCCATGACACCCGGTAGAACGTGCAGTCCCGAGCAGTCGATCCGTTCACCCGCCTGTGCCGCGTCGAACGATCCAATCCCCGCAATCCGGCCATCCCGGATGGCGACGTCGCGGAGACCTTCCCCGTCCTGATTGACGACGGTTCCACCCTTCAGGATCAGGTCATAGGTCTCGCTCACGGGAATTCCTCCGGCTGTCTGTGGCTCTTGCATCTGCTACTACCGGGCTTATACGCGCGCGGCAAAAAAAGAACCAGATGCGGGAGAGGAAATCCCAACCTTGTCGCGCACGGACAAAAGGACTATTTCGCGGTTAAGGTTTGGACCTATCAACATCCGGGAGTTCCTCGTGCCGTCTGCCAAGATTGCCCATCTCACCGATCGCGCCCTGATCCGGATCGCCGGAGAAGACGCGCATACCTTTCTGCAGAACCTCGTGACCGCTGACATCGAGGACACGGATTCAGGCGGTGCATCCTCTTCGGCATTGCTGACGCCGCAGGGAAAGATCCTGTTCGACTTCCTGCTCTACAGAACGAATGACGGCTATCTTGCCGACGCGCCCGCGTCTGTGGCTTCCGATTTCCTCAAGCGTCTCACTTTCTACAGGCTCAGGGCAAAGGTCGAACTTGAATTGCTGGATGCCGACACCGGTGTCTTCGCGGTTTGGGACGGTTCCCCGGAGATCAATGAGGCACGTGTTGCGGTGACCGATCCGCGAACACCCGCACTTGGCTTGCGCATCGTCGCGCCCGTCTCCGCGATGACCGGTCAAATGGAAGAATTCGCGGCCGACCTGGATGCATACGAGCGGCATCGCGTTGCGACCGGTGTTCCTGAAGGCCTGAAAGACTATGCCTATTCGGATATCTTCCCGCACGATGCCGACCTGGATCAGCTGGGCGGGGTTTCCTTCACAAAGGGCTGCTATGTCGGGCAGGAAGTCGTGTCACGTGTGCATCACAGGGGCACGGCACGCAAGAGATTCGTTCTTGTCGAAGGTGCAACGGCATTGCCAGAAAAGGGAACACAGGTCATTGCGGGTGGGAAAAGCGTCGGCGAAATCGGCTCGTCCGTCGCATCGGAAACCGGTGCCGGCGTCGGCCTCGCGTTGCTTCGCCTTGACAAGGTCGCACAGGCCAAGGACAACGGCAGCCCGTTGACCTGCGGTGATGTCGAGATTGATGTCCGAATACCCGACTGGGCCGCGTTTTCCCTGCCCGAACCACAGACCTCGAACTGAAACTGCCTGCGTTCATCAAGGATCCAAAGCAATCGCCCGTCCCGATCAGCCTCCCCGCGCCTGGCAGCGCATGTTGTCAGGCCGCCGCCTCAATCTGCTGGACCCGTCGCCGCTTGATGTCGAGATTTCAGATATCGCGCATGGCCTGGCCCGCGTTGCGCGCTGGAACGGCCAGACGCATGGCGATCATGCCTTCTCCGTGGCGGAACACTGCCTGGTTGTCGAGGACATCGCACTGAAACTGAAACCCGACCTTTCGCCGGACTGGCGCCAGGCGGTGCTGCTGCACGATGCACCCGAATATGTCATCGGTGACATGATTTCCCCGTTCAAGGCGGTAATCGGCGAAGCCTACAAGGGCGTGGAGGCGCGTCTCCAGTCAGCCATCCATCTTCGTTTCGGGTTGCCGGCCGAGATACCCCAGGCCATCAAGAAACTGGCGAAACGCGCCGACATCATCTGCGCCTATTTCGAGGCCGTGGAACTGGCCGGGTTCGACGAGGAAGAGGCCGCGCGAATTTTCGGCCGGC